>NICF_comb_assmDRAFT_10001424_pt1 | contig 18973 bp, 16 predicted proteins | sample NewIslPassag4_SG_FD_11279 | JGI IMG/M metagenome (IMG submission 11279) | reverse complement strand
TTTGATCACTTTGAGCGACAGTCCTCCGGGTAGACTTCCCACCCACCGCCGGACTGCCCACCGACTCCTATCATGCCAACACCATCATACCGGACACTACTTGCGCGCCTCGCCGTGCATTAGACGGCAATAATCAGGCCTAATACAGGGAAACTGATGCGAAATCCGAAAGAAGAATCGAAAGCGAGTGAGCAATGCACGACCAATCAAAAGGGGCGACACGGCGTGCCGAAACCCGAAATCATCGCACACCGGGGAATGGTTCACGAGGCGCCCGAGCACACGCTGGCCGGGTTTGCCCGGGCGGCGGCGTTCAATTCGGACGCCATCGAGTTTGACCTACAGCTTTCGAAAGACGGCAGGCTGGTCGTATGCCACGACCACAAGGTGGATCGCACGACCAGCGGCAAGGGCTGGGTCCGGGACTTCACGCTCGCCGAGCTCAAAGCGCTGGACGCCGGGAGTTGGTTTTCCCCCGAGTTTGCCGGCCAGACCATCCCCACGGTCGAAGAGGTGCTCACCCTGCTCGGCGACGCCGGCTGGGCCGGAAAGATTTACTTCGAATTGAAAACGTTGCGGTATGACTACCCCGGCATTGAGGCGGCGCTCGCCCGGGTGATCCAGGACTTCGGCCTCGCCGGCCGGTGCGCCGTGAATTCGTTCAACCATCACTCCCTCGTGCGCATGCAGGCGGCGCTGCCGGGAATTCCGACCACTTGCGTCGATGGTTCACACATGGTCCGCCCTTGGGAGTACGCCCGCTCGATCGGCTGTACGGGGTATGCGCCGCACTATACTGCGATTGATCAGGAGCTTGTCGACGGTTGCCACCGGGCGGGGATCTCGGTCATCGCCTGGACGGTCGACGATCGCAAGGAAATCGAGCGCCTTGTCGCCTTGGGCGTCGACGGAATCATTACGAACCGGCCCGACGTGATGCGAAGCTGCCTTGCAAGGGGGGAAGTCACGGCGTAGGAAAGAGCAGCGCTTCGGACGGGGAGAGCATGCGATGACCGACCTCAAGGAGTTTCACGATCGGCTGAGACGCACCCCGATCATTCCAGGGATCAAAGACCGCTCGCACGTCCAACTGGCCCTCGAGAGCAAGGCTCGCATCGTCTTTTACATTTCGGGGACAATCTTCGACCTCATGGAGGCCGCCAAGGCGTTTCGAGACCGCGGCGTCACGCTGCTTGCGCACATCGACCTGATCGACGGCATCGGCCGTGACCGCAGCGGCATGGAATTCTTGGTGAAAGAAATCGGGGTCGACGGCATCCTGTCGACCCGGTCCAACCTCCTCAAGACCGCCCGAGACGAGGGGCTCCTTACGATCCAGCGGGTCTTCGCTGTGGACAGCGACGCCTTGAAGTCGGGGGTTCAGGTCGTCCGCAACACGTCGCCGGCGGCGCTCGAGATTCTGCCCGGGCCGTTCGTGCCCGAGATCATCGAGCTTTTGCCCCTCAAGTCGTTGCCTCCGGTCATCGCGAGCGGCCTCATCAAGACCCGCGAGGCCGCACGCAGGATCTTGAGCGCGCAAGGCATCGTGTCCGCTTCGACGAGCAACCCCGGCCTGTGGAACTGGCGACCCGCGGCGCCGCAGCGAATGATCGAATCATCCGGATGACGGATTCCCGGCGGGCTCTTGGTACCACCGTAGCTTGGGACAAGGTGATCGTCGTCGACGCCTGCTTCGGCTTGGCGTTCCTGTGTGAGCGCGCCGGGCGGCTCGAGGAGGCGGGTCGCCTCGCCGAACTCCCGCCACTTCCCCATTCTTTGCCCCTTGACGCCCCTCACCGCGCCGTGTAACCTAGTAAACATATCGGAATAGTATGGTTTGGATGGGAGGAGGTGAGATCCATGCGGTTGTGTCGACCTCAAACCATGGTAGTCCGGAACCAGCAAGTCGATCCACCCATACTGTGATCCTGGCATGCTCCTCCCGGGCATGCCGGTGAAAGGAGCTTCTCGACATGCGTCAGTTGCGTCAACCCAACCGGAAACTGAATAGCACAGCCCGCGTCCCTCTCCTTGCCGCCCTTACCCTGGCCGTCACAGCGCTGCTCGTGATCCCGGCGGCGCACCTCGGAACTTCGCCCGCCCACGCCAAGACGATCGACCTGCTCAACGTCTCGTACGATCCTACGCGCGAATTCTACCGCGAGTACAACCAGGCGTTCGCCCGGTACTGGCGGGAAAAGACGGGCGATACGGTCAACATCCGGCAGTCCCACGCGGGCTCCGGTAGTCAGGCGCTGGCCGTGATCAACGGCCTCGAGGCGGACGTGGTCACGCTTGCGCTCGCCTACGACATCGACGCCATTCATAGACTCGCCGGGCTCCTCCCGCGCGACTGGCAGTCCCGGCTTCCCGCAAACAGCTCGCCGTACACGTCGACGATCGTCTTTCTCGTGCGCAAGGGCAACCCCAAGGGAATCCGGGACTGGGACGACCTCGTCCGCCCCGACGTCCGGGTGATCACGCCCAATCCCAAGACCTCGGGCGGCGCCCGCTGGAACTACCTTGCGGCGTACGCTTACGCCTTGAAACAAGAGCTCGGGGACTTCGACAAGCTGAACGATCCCGGGCAGGCTGAGGGAGTGGAAGCGGCGCACGCAAAGGCCCGGGATTTCGTCGCAAGGCTGTTCAAGAACGTCCCCGTCCTCGACACGGGCGCCCGGGGTTCCACCAACACGTTCGTCCAGCGGGGCATCGGCGACGTCCTGCTCGCCTGGGAAAACGAAGCGTTTCTCGTGATCAATGAGTTCGGCCGGGACAGGTTCGACATTGTGATCCCGTCGATCAGCATCCTGGCGGAGCCGCCGGTCGCCGTGGTCGACGTCAACGCGAAAAAGCACGGGACGGAGGAAGTGGCCAGGGCCTACCTCGAGTACCTGTACTCGCCGGTCGGCCAGGCGATCGCCGCCAAGCACTACTACCGCCCGATCTATCCGGAGTACGCAGCCCCCGAGGATCGGGCTCGCTTTCCGCACCTCGAGCTCTTCCGGCTGGACGAGGTGTTCGGCGACTGGGAGACGGCTCAAAAGACGCACTTTGACGACGGCGGGATCTTTGACCGGATCTACGCGGCAGGATTGTGAAAAAGCGCTAACCTCCAAGAGGCCTCACCCCTCTTGGAGGTTAGGCTGCGTTCCCCCACGCGACGGATGGAGACTGCAACGTGGAGGAGACTGCAACGTGAAGTTTCGTTTCCGCAAAGAAAGCGTCCTGCCTGGCTTCGGCCTCAGCATGGGCTACACACTGCTGTACCTGAGCCTCATCGTGCTCATCCCGCTGTCGACGCTGTTTGTGAAGTCCATGTCGCTCTCGTGGGAAGGGTTCTGGGCGACCGTGCTGCACCCGAGGGTGCTTGCCGCCTTCAAGCTCTCCCTGTGGGCGTCGCTCGCCGGGGCGGCGGTGAATGCCGTGTTCGGCTTCATCCTGGCCTGGACGCTCGTGCGCTACGACTTTCCCGGAAAGCGCGTCCTGGACGCCCTGGTCGACCTGCCCTTCGCCCTGCCGACGGCGATCTCCGGCATCGCGCTCACGGCCCTGTACACCTGGAACGGCTGGATCGGGAGGTACCTCGCCGATCTGGGCGTCCAGGTGGCGTTCACCCCGCTCGGCGTCGCCGTGGCGATGACGTTTGTGGGCATCCCCTTTGTCGTGCGCACGCTGCAGCCCGCCCTCGCCGACCTCGAGCGGGAGGTCGAGGAGGCGGCGGCGAGCCTCGGCGCAAGCCGGTGGAAGGCGTTCACCAAGGTGATCTTCCCGTCGGTGGCGCCGGCGCTTTTGACCGGGTTTTCGCTCGCGTTCGCACGGGCGATCGGCGAGTACGGCTCCGTGGTCTTCATTTCCGGTAATATGCCGATGCGCACCGAGATCGTCCCGCTCCTCATCGTGGGCAAGCTCGAGCAGTACGACTACGCGGGCGCGACCGCCATCGCCCTGATGATGCTCCTGATCTCCCTGGGGATATTGCTGCTCGTGAACGTGATCCAGTGGCTCGCGTTCCGCCGGCGAAGCGCGGCGGCATGAGAGGAAAGAGGTGAACCAGATGGCCAACATCACCCACTCGACGGCACTGCGCCCTACAGCTTTACACGCGAAGGCGATACGAAGGCCGGCGCTGGGGGAGGCGCGCTGGGTCCGCTGGAGTTTGATCGGCATCTCGCTCGCCTTCGTCGGGATCTTCCTTTGCCTCCCGCTGGCGGTCGTCTTCGCCGAGGCGTTCCGGAAGGGCGTCGCCGTCTACTTCGAGAGCTTCCAAGACCCGGCGGCGTGGTCCGCGATCCGGCTCACGTTGATCACGGCGGCGATCTGCGTGCCGGCGAACCTGATCTTCGGCGTCGCCGCCTCGTGGGCGATCGCGAAATTCGACTTTCCCGGGAAAAGCCTGCTCAAGGCACTCATAAGCCTTCCCTTCGCCGTCTCCCCCGTGATCTCCGGGCTCATCTTCCTGCTCCTCTTCGGAGCACAAGGGTGGCTCGGGCCGTGGCTCAGCGCCCACGGCATCAAGATCGTCTTCGCGACGCCGGGCATCGTGCTTGCCACGATCTTCGTCACGTTTCCCTTCGTGGCGCAAGAGCTGATCCCGCTCATGCAGGAGCAGGGAGACGAGGAGGAGCAGGCGGCGCTCACCCTCGGGGCGAGCGGCTTTCGCACCTTCTGGCATGTGACGCTGCCCAACATCAAGTGGGCGCTCCTTTACGGCGTGATCCTGTGCAATGCCCGGGCGATGGGGGAGTTCGGCGCCGTCTCGGTCGTTTCGGGCAGGATCCGGGGCGAGACCAACACGCTGCCGCTCCACGTGGAGATTCTCTACAACGAGTACAACTTCGCGGCCGCCTTCGCCATGGCGTCTTTGCTCACGATCCTTGCTTTGGTCACGCTGGTTGCCAAGTCGATCGTGGAGCGGAACGCCCTCGGCGAACGGCGCGCCGCCCGCAAGAGGGAGGTTGAGCCGGCATGAAGATCCGCTTGGTCAACATCAACAAGAGGTTCGGCGATTTCACGGCGCTGCGCGACATCAACCTCGAAATCGAAGACGGAGAGCTCGTCGCGCTGCTCGGCCCCTCGGGGTCGGGAAAGACGACGCTCCTCCGGCTCATCGCCGGCCTCGAGCAGCCGGATCCCCTTCCGGACAGCAGGATCGAGTTTGACGGGGTGGACGTGAAGAATCTGCACGTGCGCAACCGCCGGGTGGGCTTCGTCTTCCAGCACTACGCGCTCTTCCGCCACATGACGGTGTTCGACAACATCGCCTTCGGCCTGCGGGTGCGCCCCCGCAAGGAACGCCCGTCCAGGAAGGAGATCCACGACCGGGTGAGCCGCCTTCTCAAACTCGTCCAGCTCCAGGGGATGGCAAATCGCTACCCGAGCCAGCTCTCCGGCGGCCAGCGCCAGCGGGTCGCCCTCGCCCGGGCCCTAGCCGTGGAGCCGAAGGTGCTCTTGCTCGACGAGCCCTTCGGAGCCCTCGATGCCAAGGTGCGCCAGGACCTGCGCCGCTGGCTGCGGCGGCTCCACGACGAGCTGCACATCACGAGCGTCTTCGTCACGCACGACCAGGACGAGGCGCTCGAGGTGGCCGACCGGGTGGTGGTGATGAACCAGGCGGCCATCGAGCAGGTGGGCACGCCCGAGGAGGTGTTCTACAACCCCGCTTCGGAGTTCGTGATGCGATTCATCGGCAATGTGAACATCTTCCACGGCCGCATCCAATCGGGAAAGGCGCTCTTCGGCGATTTGGCGTTCGAGCATGTGGAAGGGGCTTGGGGAGGCCCGAGCGGAGCGGTCGAGGCGGGCGGAGGCGGGGCGGCGCATGCGGGCGGGACGGAGGCGGGCGAAACCGACGCCCGGCTGCTCGTCCGACCCGAGAACCTGGAGCTCCACCGCGATCGGCCCGTCCACCCGGCCTTCAGAGCGATCATCGAGCGGATCCAACTCGCAGGCCCCCACGTGAAGATCGACCTCAAGAGCCCGACGGGCGAGCCGGTCCACGCGATCCTGCCCCACGACCGCTATCGGGAGCTGCGCTTCGTGGAGAACGAGCCGGTGTACGTCGCCCTCAAGGAAGCGCGGGTGTTCGTAGGCGGCCGCGCCTCGTAGCGGAAGTTCGCAGCCGGAAAGTGAGTTTCGCGACGTTCGCATCGAAAGGCCACCAGGGGAACCGCGCCGCGCACAGAATCTCAACGCTTGAACCAGCGCGTCATGGTTGCGCCGAGCAACTGGTTGCTGATACATTCAGGCGCTGAAGGGAGTCGCGGAAAGTGAGTACGTTGCGGATCGCCCTCATCGGTGCGGGCGGAATCGGAGAGCATCACGCGGCCCGATATTCGAAAGTGAACGGGGCGGAGCTCGCGGCCGTCGTCGACGTCGACGGCGAGCGGGCAAAAACGGTAGCGGAGAAGTACGGCGTTCCCAGGGTGTACACCTCGATCGACGACGCCATCGCCGCCGGCGGGCTCGATGCCGTCGACATTTGCTTGCCGACGTGGTTGCACAAGGAGGCGACGGTCAAGGCGGCCCGGGCCGGGCTCCACGTCCTGTGCGAAAAGCCGATGGCCGTGTCGCTTGCGGATGCCGACGAGATGATCGCGGCGACCAAGGCGGCGGGCGTCACGCTGATGATCGCCCAGTGCCGGCGGTGGGACAATTACTGGGGTGCCGTCGACAAGGCCCTCAAGTCGGGCGTGATCGGTCGGCCGGTGGTCTGGCGCGACATCAACGGCATCCCGGGTCCGAAGCCGCCGTGGTTCTACGCCAGGGACAAGGGCCTCGGCCCGCTCGTCGACGGGGCGATCCACAACTACGACTTCGCCCGCGTCATGTTCGGCGAGCCGGAGTGGGTCTTCGCAAGCACCCACACGTTCAAGGACGTCACCGCCCCGGACACGGGGATCGCGATCGTCCGATTCCAAAGCGGCGACGAACTGCAGCTCTCGTGGAGCTGGGGCCTGCCGGAGGGTGCCAGTGCCAGCCGAGCGATCGACATCATGGGCCCCGGCGGCGTTCTCTACTTCGGCAATCCGCCGGCCGACCGCAAGCTCGAGGTGCCCGCACCGCCCGAAGGGCACGGGCAGATCGTCGCCGTCACGAAGGGCGGGGAGGTCGTCCCCTTCCCCTATCCGAAGAACGACATGTACGTCGACGAGATCCAGCACTTCGTCGACTGCGTCAAGAGCGGCGCGACGCCCAACCCGTCCGGCGAGGAGAACCGGCGCAGCCTCGCGATCGCCATGGCCGTCATCGAGTCGGGCGACAAGGGAACGATCATCAACCTGTAACCGATCGGCGCGGCGCTCGGAGAGCAACGCACGATCGCCCGGTAGAATCGAAAAGGCGGCACCGGCGACCCCGGAATCGGGGCCGCCGATGCCGCCTTTCTTCGTTAATTCCCCGGACCGTCTAGGTACCGGAGGAATTCCGAATTGGCATCGAGGATGAGCGTGGTCCTTGCCCCGAGCGTGTTCCGGTACGCCTCGAGGCTCCTCGTGAAGGCGTAGAACTCGGGATCGGAGCTGAGCGCCTGAGCGTAGATCCGGCTCGCCTCGGCGTCGCCTTCGCCCCTTAGGCGCTGGGCCTCCCGGTACGCCTCGGCCAATATGATCTCGGCCGTCCGGTCGGCCTGCGCCCGGATCGCCTGGGCCTGCTCTTCGCCCTGCGCCCGGTACTCCCTGGCCTGGCGCTCCCGCTCGGCGCGCATCCTCGCATAGACCGCCTGCTCGTTCTCGGGCGGAAGGTCCGTTCGCTTGATGCGCACGTCGACAATTTCGATGCCGTACTCCTGCGCCTTGGAGTTGGAGGCGGCGGCGACGGCGTCCATGATCAGGTTGCGGCCTTCGGTGATGATCTGGGTCATCGTGAACTGGCCGAGTTGCACCCTGAGCTCCGAGTAGACGATGTCCTCGAGGCGGGTCTGCGCCCCTTCGATCGTCCGCACGGTCTGGAGGAAGAGCGTCGGGTTGACGATGCGGTAGCGGACGTAGTTGTCGACGAGCATCGTCTTCTTGTCCTGCGTGATGATGATGGTCGGGTCGGTGTCGTAGTCGAGCAGCCGCTTGTCTAAACTCACGACGGTCTGGACGGGCCACGGCAGCTTCCAGTGGAGGCCGGGCTCCTTGATCTCCTGGACGGGCTTGCCCCACTGGAGGACCACCGCTTGCGTGGTCTCCGTAACGACGACCCAAGGACGGAGCACGACCGCGGCGAGTATGAGCACACCCACGATCGGTACGAACAACGTCGAGATGCGCTTCATCGGGACGCCCCCTCCTGAGCGAGCTGTGTAAGGTCGAGCAACGGAAGGACGCTCGAACTCTGGCTGTCCACGATTACCTTGCGGATCTCAGGCAGCACTTCTTCCATCGTCTCGAGGTAAAGTCGCGTGCGGGTGACGTCGGGCGCCGCGCGGTACGCGTCGGCGAGCAGCCGGAACCGCTCGGCGTCGCCCTGGGCCCTTGCGATTCTCGACGCCCTGTACGCCTCGGCCTGCTGGATGATGGCCGCGGCCTCGCCGCGAGCTCTCGGGATGACCTCGTTGGCGTAGGCTTCCGCCTGGTTGACGATGCGGGCCTGGTCCTCCCGGGCCGAAGCGACGTCCTGGAAGGCGCCGATCACCGCCTGGGGCGGGTGGACGTCCTGCAGCTGGACGGCGATGATGGTGATGCCCGCCTCGTAGCGGTCGAGGATCTCCTGGACCGCCTGGCGCACTTCATCCTGGATGGCCGCCTTGCCGGTCGTGAGGACATCATCGACGCCGTGGCTGCCTACGACCTGGCGGAGCGCGGCCTGGGTCGCCCGCTTCACCGCATTGCCCGGATCGCTCACGTTGAATAGGTAGTCGGCCGCATCCTTGATCCGGTACTGGACGATGGTCTCGGCCATGATGATGTTCTCGTCGCCCGTGAGCATGGTCGCCTCTTCGGGCACCGACTGGTAGATGGGCCTCGGGCGCAATTCGACCGTCCGGAAGCCGATCTCGACGCGCTGGATCTCGCTCACCGGCACAACCGCGACCGTTTCGAGGGGCCACGGCAGGTGGTAGTGGATTCCCGGGCCGGTCGTGCCGACGTGCCTGCCGAAGCGCAGCACGACGCCTTGGGACTCTGGCCCGACGGTGTAGATCCCGGTCGCGAACCAGGCCACCACTAGGACGAGCGGGAAAAGACTGACCAGCCACGCTGGAATCTGAGGGCGCTTCACGCGGACCCGCACTTCTTCGTACACGTATTGTCACTCCTTGCTGCTTTTTGTTCCAAACAAAGAACGAGCCGCCCGGTTTAGGAACGGGCGGAACTCGCGAGCCTGGCCGGCACGGTCATTCTATTCCCCCTTTATGGTCGCCGGACCTTTCGCCCGGCCGCCCGGCGCGAGCTAAAGGCGCCGGCGCAGTCATAGATTTGAGACAAGGGTTACAAGCTGCCGGGAGGGAGGTCCGTTGCCTCAATTCACAGAGTTCATGGATTGGCTCAGCAGGTTACTCGCACAGGCCGGACCCGTGCTCGGAGTCGTAATCGGATTTGTGCTGTCGCTTTGGGCGAGCCAGCGCGGCCGGGTGTACGCCATCGTGAGCGCCGGGCGCCTGTACGGCATGGAGCCGGACCGCTCGGGTGGCTTTGCTTTCGGGCCCATCGGTCCGAGGCCGATCAGCAACGTCTGCGAACTCGAACTATCCCTGATCAATGCGAAACCCCTGGGAATCGTCGTAACCAAGATCGGCCTCGCCTGGAAAAAGGGGCTCAAGACCGAGCGCCTGTGGCCGGCGTCGGTCGTCGATCCCACCGAGCCCGGCGCAAGCGGCGGCGGAGAAGCCGGCCGAGGCGGAGGCCGGATCGGGAGCCGGGCGCGGGCGGGCGGCGGCAGCGGCCTGCGAATCGTCAACGTGCGCGAACGACAGGGCCAAAGGCTCGTGCTCAAGTTCTACCCCACCTATGGTCAGGCGGCTGAGCTCGAGGGCGCATCCGTCGTTTGGGTCGTCGGGGTGATCGGCGGGCGGCGTCAGAGAAAACTGGGCAGTTTCCGGCCGGCCGAGGTTTTCCGGGCGAGGGCTACAAGGGTTTCAACCGCTGGTTGACCTCCTTGCGCACCGCTCGATACCGTCAATGGGGCGCTTCTTGTTATACTCACCTTGCAAAAATCAACCGGGAGGTGAGTTGACATGCTGGACCAGGCGGCACCGGGGCAGCGCATTCGCGATCGACGGAAGGATCAGGGACTGACACAGGAGGAGCCCGGGACGGCACTAGGCGTAACGGCGCAGGCGGTATCGAAGTGGGAGAACGGCGAGTCGGCGCCCGACGTGGGCATTTTGCCGGAACTCTGCCAAGGGGCGCAATGGGCGGAGAAGGCGAAAGCGGCGACGCGGGCTCCGGCCGGTTGATCCGGACCGGCGTTGCCGATCCCCCGGTCTTTGCAGCGCCTCGATCGCCAACGGCCGGTGCAAGGAGACGGGTAGGCAGATGTCGACGAGGTCGATGTCGGGATCGACGAACCAGCTCCCGGTAGTCGAGGTAGGTCCTGATTTTCGCAAGGTCCTGGACGCCGCCGGAGCGGCCGAGATTCCCGCGGAAGTTGCCCAAGTCGCCCGAGAGCTTGCACCGGTCCCGGGTGCTGATTGCAAGCACCCGCGCGCCGTCCGACTCCCTGTCGAATCACAAATAGACGCGTGCGCCCCGCTCAGCTGACTCGTACATCGCGAGAACGATGCGCAGGGATTCCGCGGCGTCTTCGACCGTGACGGGCGAGGGTTTGTCGTGGATCACGCTCGCCAAAAAGGCCTCGACTTCGAGATCGAAGGCGTTCGGTCCCGCCTGCGCCGGCTCGATGCGCCACTCTTCGCCTTGGCGGCACCAGCGCAATTCGCCCCACGTTTCGACGACGAGCGACCCCTCAGTGCCGAGAAACTCGGCGACGCACCGGCCGGAAACTTTCGCCGCGGCCCGGTTCAGGTAGACGTGCGCGGCCGGGTCCGGGCCATCGTCCGCCCCATCGCCCGAGGCGCCGTCGAAGTACACGCTGGCGACGACGGCGTCTTCCACGTCCGCGCCTTCAACGATGCGCCACATCCGGGCGTCGACGCTGGTTGCGCGCCGTTCGAGCCAATACCGGAGCCGGTCCACCGCGTGGATGCCGTTGTCCATGGCGACCCCGCCGCCGGCGATCGCCTTCTTGAATCGCCACGGCAGGTTGCCGGGCTCAAAGTGTGACGACGAAATGATCTCGTCCCGGACCATGACGATCTCTCCGATCTCACCGGAAGCGATGATCTCCTTGGCCCTTTGGTTTTTGGGCCAGTAGCGGTGGCTGTGCGCCACCATCACTTTCAGGCCGTTCGAGCGCGCCTCGGCCTGCACGATCCGCCGCACATCGTCCATTGTGGTGCAGACGGGCTTTTCGATCAGGATGTGTTTTCCGGCGGCAAGCGCCTCGATGGCCAAGGACGCGTGACTCACCGGCGGCGTGCAAATGCTGACGGCTTGGATGCGCGGGTCGCGCAAGAGGTTTTCGACGCTCATGGATTCTGCGCCGAACTCCCCGGCCGCTCGCTCGGCCGCCTCGGGATTGACGTCGGCGAAGCCGACGAGCCTTGCGTTGTCGTTATTGCGATACGCCTTGGCGTGCGCGTGGGCGATTCCGCCCGCTCCGATGATTCCGACCCCAATTGAGGACATGTTCTTCTCTCCTTCGATCACGTCGTGGTTCTCTGTCGAGGTTCTCTAGGCATAGCTGCTGCGCGTTTGCCGGGGCGGCTTGCCCGCCGTTCCCGGGCTGCGATAGCCAATTCGTCCTGGATCGGTGCATGCCTTTCGAAGATGTTTGAAGTGCGGCTGCAGGATCCGCTACATATCACGCCACCGAGTGTGAAGTTCTGCGAAGATTCCTGGTCGTCAAGGATGGTTCCAGTCGGCTGCCCGTCCGGTTCCCAATCCACTGGATGATCGGAGGGGGCGTTGACAAAGCCCCGGTCCGGGTGTAGCATGCTGATTAAAGGTTTAAGTTGGCACGGTACACAATTCAAGGGAGTCCGGCGATGAGGCCACCATACACCGAAGTGTGGATCGCGGTGATGTTGACCCTCTTGTTTCATTCGCACGCGTACGGGCTCGAGCTTGGCGTGAATGTGAACGAACGCCCCATTGATTTCGACGTGCAACTGATGAAGCGGGCGAACGCGAAGTGGGGGCGGGCCTTCGCTCCCGTCGTTTCCATGTTCGACGGACGCGTGAATCCTGCTCTCGACGCGGGGTTGGTGCGCTTCAAGCAAACCGCTGAGTCAGGTTTTCACATGATTCTCAGCCTCAAACACGACTTCACGGGTTCGAGGCTCCCTCCGCCGGACTCTGAGGGGGAGCGGGAGTACTTCGGCTATGTTCGATCGCTTCTTGCCGAGTTGGCTCCATACGCCGACATCATCGTGATCGGGAATGAGCCGTTTCTCGAGACGCACGCGGCCGATATGAGGTACGACGCCGGGTGGGGCGGATACCCAATCAATATCTTCTACGAACGCTTGACTGCTCTGGTTTACGACTTCTTACAGCAGGACCCGGCTTTGAGCCATGTCCCGATTTACATCGGCGCGTTCAATCAACTTCACGCGCCCGCAATGCGTAACAGGGCCGATGTGCAGCGGATGCTCCGCTTTGCGGAAGACGACCCCAGGATCGCCGGAATCGACCTCCATCCGCATGTCGCCGACTACGCTCAGATGGAACAACAACTGGAGTTCGCCCGGCAATACGTAACCAAGCCCGTCATCGTCACGGAGTGGTCACTTGTTTGGCGGTACAAACAGTACAACACGGAGCGGCTCGGAGCGCATGCGGCCGGAAGAGAGTTCGCCTCCAAATACGGCCTCGACCCTGAGATGAGGGTCTACGAGTACATCAACCGGATCACCGCTGCACCGGTGCCTGAGGAACAGTTCCACGAGTTTCTCATGTCGCGCCACTGGTTTGATCCCGCGTTGATCAGCAAGTCGTACGACTTATTCGCAAAGTACGATGTGGCGGTAGCCACCTACGCGTTCATCACACCAGGCACGGGTCCAGCCAATTTTGGACCTAACTACGACCCCTGGATCTTGAATCGAATGTACATCCCGAGAATGGCGTACACCGTAACCGGCGAGGTAGCGGCGAACTACGGGTTTCTCGAGGAGTTTGCACGGTTGAGCGGTTCGGCCTATGCCGTCGTGCATATCGGCGATCGCCAAGTACTTTTGACACCAGGGCAGGACGCGTATCACGTCGAGTTGCCGTTCGGCACCACATCGGTGCCCGAGATTAGGATCACCCCCCATACGTCAAACAGTGAGCTGGTCTATCGCGTCGAGGAGGGCGAGGGCCTGCTCGGCGTTGTTGTGATCGAAAAGTTGGAGGATGACGGGGCGGTTCGTCATTCGGCAAGGGTTCATGTTCGCGCGTCATCGAGACCGGCGATGAAGGTCACGTGGGGTGGCCGACTCCTCGGCGGGCCTGTAAACGTGCGCTCCTCGGGCGAGGTCGCGATCGACATTACCACTGACGTTCCGGCGGACCGCTTGCAATGGACGCGGGTTGAACTCGTTCCGGTCGTTGCGGGCGCGCCTCGTCCGGAAGCGGCGGCCCTTGTATTCGATGGGCCCGCGCCTCCACAGGGCTATATCGAGAATACCGCACGGCATGCAGATGGCGCTTACGATGTCGTGGTCACCCTCCAGGCGGCTGGGGGACAGGCCGTGACGGAGCGGTTTCGTGTTGTCCTGGAGAACTGGGAGACATACGTAGACGAATTCTTGCCGCCGGTGAAATCCGGCTGGTTCGCCAACGTGAGCCGTAAGCAGACGGTTGCTGAATCGGACGGGTGGGCCTACGCCGAGGATGCGGCAGATGGGTTTTTCGGAGACGAATCGCGTCTCGTGGCCACGGGCGCTTCGCCGGAGTACCTCATTTGGGAGGTTCCCGGTTGGCAGGAGGTCGTCGTCACCCTTTACGCGCGGGGCGAACCTTCACGGGAATCCGTACGGCTAAGCGCATCCGCGGATCGAGTGTCGTGGATTCTTGTTACGCACGACGCGTCATGGGTTCGAACGTCTCAGGCGGGTTGGACTGAGTGGCGGCTCTCAGGTGCCGCGCCTTGTGGATTGCCCGCGCGATACGTGCGAGTCGAGATCGAAGCGCCCGAAGGACCTGCTTCACTGCAACTCGGGCGCATAGAAATTCGGGTTCCTAAGCTCCCGAAAGGGATATAAGCCGATAACGGGAGGACCAGACCGACTGCTGCTGCAAGACTGAAAATCCGACGGCCGGCATGACGCCTGCCGCGAATAGCTGTCTTGGGGGTGATAAAACGTTTAAACAAGGTGACCCTGCGACACGGATCGCCTCGAAAAGCAGTCAAAACGCAAGAAAGAAAAGGAGGAAGAATCCATGAAGTTCAACCTGTCAGTAGTGCTGGCGCTTGTTGTAGTGGCCCTAGTTTCCTCCGTGGCGGGAGCCGTACAGGAATTGACGTTCATGCATTATCTGGGCGCCGAAGACGGCTTGATCATGGGTGAACTGGTGGAAGAGTTCAATAAAGCGCATTCGGAAATTCGTGTGCATGCCTCCTTTGCAGATCCTTACATCGACAAAGTTTTGGTCGCTTCGGCGGCAGGCGCGCCTCCCGATGTCTTTCTCAGCACCCCTGAGAACATTCCGGCGTTCGTTGTGAACAAGGTGGCGGCCCCCCTTGACTTGAGCCGCTTCCGGAGGACCCGCCTCGAGCAGGAGGAGTACGTGCCCGTCGCTTGGCGCGGCTCCTTCGTCGACGGTGTAATGTACGGCGTTTCGCTCGGATTGGGTAACATCGGGCTTTACATCAGTCCGGCTTTGTTTCAGCAGGCAGGTCTTCCGATCGTACCGCCGGCGACCGGTGAGGAGCTCGAGGCCTTGATCAAGGTGCTTAACTATGATCGGGACGGCGACGGGGTGTGGGACGTGGTCGGCCTTGAGCTGCCGTTCAATGCCGACTTGCGGCATGTTTGGTACTCGGTGTTCAAGCAGTACGGCGGCGAAATCTTTGATGAAAGGGGCGACGTCGCGTTCGGCGGCGAGGCGGGCCGCAATGCAACGTTGGCTTTGACGAGGCTGTTCGTCGAAAACGACTTGGTGTACGACAACCCGCGTTACCTTTTCCCGCAGGGCCGTTCGGCGATGCGCATGAACGGAACTTGGAACTTGCACGCCCTCAGGAATCAGGGTGTGGAGTACGTCACGGCGCCCTTACCCCAGTTCGGGCCGATGCCTGCCGCCTGGGCCGGGAGTCAGTACTTTCTCGTCGCTATAAAAGACGAGAATCCCGAGCGGCTCGACGCCGTCTACACCTTTGTCGACTGGATTGCGGGCAAGAGCCTCGAGTGGGCGATTCGTTCCGGACACCTTCCATCGCGTTGGGATGCGATCCGTACACCGGAGTTTTTCGAGAGTGAACATCACCGCGGTTTCGTTGCCCAAGCGGAGCACCTGGTCTTTAATCCCGCGCACGTAAACTTCCCGGTCGTGAACCCGGTCCTCCAACCCATGATCAACCAGGCCGTTCGGCAGGTCGATTCGCCGCTGAACCTCCTGGATGCGGCGGTGTCGCAGGCACGGGCGGCAATCAGTCGATAACACAGGCAAGTCTACAGAGGGGATCGCGCATCATGTCGCATGCGAAGCCGAACATTCTTTTCTTGTTCACTGATCAACAGCGACGCGACAGCCTCGGGTGCTACGGAAACGGGGTCGTGCAGACGCCGAACATCGACGCGCTGGCGAAAAGCGGGGTGCGCTTCGATCAGGCCTACACGCCTACGTCGATTTGCACGCCGGCCAGGGCTTCCGTGCTCACCGGCCTGATGCCGCACAAGCACAAACTTCTCGCCAACTTCGAGCGCAATGTCGGTTACCTCACGGAGCTTCCCGAAGGGACGATCCCCTTTTCACGTTACCTGCGCGAGTCAGGGTACCGGGTGGTGCACGAAGGCAAGTGGCACGTGGGCGAAAAGCTCGGTCCGGAAACGTATGAAATGGAAGGGCCCCACTTCCCGGGGTGGGGCCCCCCGGTGCAACATCCCGAATATGTCGCACACCTCGAGCGCCTCGGCCTGCCCCGCTTTCGCGCCCACAGCCAGGTGCGCGGCGTCTTCCCCAATGGAGAGCCGGGCAACGCACTCATGGGGATTTACGACGGCCCGGAGGAGGGCGTCTTCGACGTCTTCCTCGCAGAGCGCACCATCGAGCGCCTGAAGGAGTGCGCCCGCGAGTACAAGGAGACAGGCCGGCCGTTTTACCTAGCCTGCAACTGGTTCGGGCCGCACCTGCCTTACTTCATTCCCCGAAAGTACTATGACATGTACGATCCGGCGGACGTGGTCCTGCCGGAGAGTATGAAGGAGACCTTTGAAAACAAGCCCCGGGTGCAGCGGCATTACTCGGCGCACTGGACGTTCGATTCGTTCACGCCCGACGAGTGGCGCAAGATCATCGCCGTGAGCTGGGGGTACGTGACGCTCCTCGACAAGCAGGTGGGCCGCATCCTGGAGGCCTTGGGCGAGCTCGGCCTCGCCGACGAGACGCTTACGATCTTCACGACCGACCACGGGGAGTTCGTGGGCAGCCACAGGCTGCACGACAAGGGGCCGGCGATGTACGACGACACCTACCGGATCCCGTTCATTGCGAGGCTCCCGGGCGGGCGCAAGGGTGAGGTCGACACGCGCTTCGTCACGCTGGTCGACTTGCCCGCTACCTTTGTCGACGCTGCTACGGGAAAGGTGCCGGAGCACTTCGACGGCGCGAGTCTCCTGCCCATTTTGCGGGGGGAGCCCACGCCGGACTGGCGCAGGGACGTAGTCGCCGAATTCCACGGCCACCACTTCCCCTACCCCCAGCGGATGATCCGCACCGAACGCTACAAGCTGGTCGTAAATCCGGCCGACGTGAACGAGCTGTACGACCTCGACATGGACCCGTGGGAACTGAACAACGTCATCGATGACCCGGCCTACGCCGGCGTTCGCTCGGAGCTCTATCGCAGGCTGTACGAACAGCTCAAGGCTTCCGGGGACAACTTCCGCCACTGGATGTCCACGATGTTTGAAGTCGGCGAGAAGATCGTCGACGCGTCGTTGAGTTCGTTCCAGTGAACCGGACGGCAGCGCCGCGCGGCTTTGTTTCACCCGATACGAAAGACTGACGGAGGTACTGGACGCATGGCACAACGATTGAACGAATTCGAGCTCGGCGAGCGCCGTTTCCGCTTTGTGCGCACCGGGGGCGCCGAAGCGGTCGTGACGATCGAGGCGGACAAGCCGGAGGGAACCCCCGTTCAGGCGGAGCTTTTCGGCAACTTCTTCGAGCACCTCGGGTTCGCGGTGCAAGGCGGGGTGCTCGCCCAGCTCTTGCGCAACCCGAGCTTTTACCCGCATCACAATCTCAGCGAGCGCGACCTGAGGACGCTCAAGGAGAACGGGCGGACCATGGAGCTCCTCCACCGGCTGAGCGACGAGGAGCGACGGACGTACAGCACATGGCGCCCCCACGTGCGCTGCACCGGTTTCGGCCTCATGATCCTCGACGACGACACGCAAAACGGCGTCCCGCTGCCCTGGCGCATCACGCCCGAAGGCGCCGGCAGGGGAAACGCGCCCGGCCGGGTGGGGCACGCAGTCGTACTGCGCGTGCGGGAGGAGGGTGTGAGCCTCCGGCAGGGAGTGTTCGCCCCGCACCGCCGCGAGCGCCGCTACGAGGGGCACATTTGGGTGAAGGCGACGGGCGCGGGCGCGCTTCGGGTCGAGTTCCGCCGCCGGGGCGGGTCGGAGGAGGTCCTTGCTCAGAAAGAGTTTCCGTGGCCGGGCGACTTGTGGACAAAGCTCCATTTCGAGCTCGTCATTCCCGAAGGACTCCTGCACCCGCTTGAGCCGGTCGATTTCTGCATCACGGCCCACGGGACGGGCCGTCTTTGGGTCGACCGGGCAGTGCTGCTCCCGGCCGATCATATCGAAGGGTTCGACCCGGAGGTCGTCCAGGCGGCGCGCCGGCTTGCGCCGCCCGTCTTGCGCGGGCCCGGCGGCAACTTCGTGAGCGGCTACCACTTTTGGCACGGGATCGGCGATATCGACCTCAGGCAGACGTTTCCCAACGACGCCTGGGGCGGGATCGAGGACAACTTCCTCGGGATCGACGAGTTCCTGCGCTTTTGCGAACTCATCGGCGCCGAACCGCACATCTGCGTGAACATGGGCGACGGGTGCGCAGAGGAGGCGGCCGCGTGGGTCGAGTACGTGAACGGGCCGCCGGACTCCCGCTGGGGGAAAAAGCGAGCGCAAAACGGCCGCAGGGAACCGTACAACGTGAAGTGGTGGGAGATCGGCAACGAGATCTACGGGCCGTGGCAGATCGGGCACTGCGGCGCGGACGAGAACGCCCGCCGCTACCGCGAGTGGGCCGAGGCGATGCGGGCGGTCGATCCCTCCATCAAGCTCATCGCCACGGGCAACTTCGCCGACTTCATCGAGCCGCACCACCACTGGCACGAAATCTTGCTGGAGCAGGGCGGGCCCGATGTGGAGTGCATCTCGCTGCACGCGCTGCCCAACAACGTGCAGGAGATCGCCCCCGACACCGCTCCCGAACAGCTGTGGAACGCCCTGATGGCGCACACGGCGCGCTGGGAGACGATCGACCTGCCCGCCCTGAAGGCGCTCGCCGGGCGCCTCCGGCCGGATCGCGAGATCACCGTCGCCGTAACGGAGTGGGGCATCCTGGGTGATCCGGGGAAGCCGCACGTGTGCAATATCGGCGGCGCCGTCTACGCCGCGCTCTTCCTCAACATGGCGATGCGGATGAAGGAGTTTGTGGTGCTTGCCAACGCAACGGCGATTCTCCACGGCGGCTGCATCCGCAAGGCGGGGACGATCGTGTACACGGACCCGCAGGTCGAGGTGATCCGGCGGCACACGCTGCTCGCC
>NICF_comb_assmDRAFT_10001423_pt1 | contig 18982 bp, 22 predicted proteins | sample NewIslPassag4_SG_FD_11279 | JGI IMG/M metagenome (IMG submission 11279) | reverse complement strand
GGCGGGTCCGGCAGGACCGGTCCATGTGGCCCCGGCGCAGTTCGCCCCCTTGCGGGCGCCAGCCGCGGCGGCGGCACCAGCCAACATCAATCTCATCCTCGACGTGCCCCTCCAGGTGACCGTGGAGCTGGGACGGCGGCGGATGCTCATACGCGAAGTGCTGGAGCTGGGCAAGGGGTCCCTGATCGAGTTGGACAAGCTGGCCGGCGAGCCGGTCGATGTGTTCGTCAACGGCAAGCTCATAGCGAAAGGGGAAGTCGTCGTCATCGACGAAAACTTCGGCGTGAAGGTCACGAGCATCGTTAGTCCCGCTGAGCGAGTGTCCAACCTGCAGTAGGAGCTTGCCGGAGATGGAACCGTCCAGCCTCGAACTCGTGTCCATCGCCTGGCGCATCCTGGTCGTGTTCGCCCTGCTGTTCGCCGGCGTTTACGGCCTGCGGCGGTGGATGGCCGGGTTCGTAGGCCCGGCGGCCGGGCGCGGCAGCATGCGGATCGTGGACAGCCTGGCCGTGGGTCCGCAGCGTCACCTGCTGGTGGTCGAAGTTCGAGGACGCCAGTTCCTGATCGGCGCCACGCCGCAGGCGCTGACGTTCCTAACGGAGATCGAGCCGGGACCCCGTCTGGGCGCCGGGGAGGACGGAACCCGTTGAAACGCTGGCACCTGGCGGCGTTGGCGGTGCTTGCAGCCGGATGGGCGGCGCGGGTGCGGGCCCAAAGCGCGGTCATCCCGCTTCCCCGGATCGAAGTAGGCGTGAGCGGCGCCGAGGGCCCGGCGGACGTGGCCGTGACGTTGCAGATCCTGGCGCTGCTGACGGTCTTGACCTTGGCGCCGGCCATTTTGGTCATGCTCACGTCCTTCACCCGCATCGTGGTGGTCCTGTCCTTCGTCCGCAGCGCTCTGGCTTTGCAGCAGACGCCGCCCAACCAGGTGATCATCGGCCTTGCCCTGTTTCTCACCTTTTTCACCATGGCGCCTACGTGGCAAGCGGTGTACCAGGAAGGACTGCAGCCGTACCTGGCAGGCGAGCTGTCGCAGGAAGAAACGCTGGCCCGGGTCACGGCGCCCTTGCGGGCGTTCATGCTGCAGCACACCCGGGAGCGGGATCTGGAACTGTTTGTGGAGCTCGCGGGGATCCCACGGCCCGAAACGGAGGCGGACATCCCTACGCACGTGCTGATTCCGGCCTTTGTCATCAGCGAGTTGCGCACCGCGTTTCAGCTGGGATTCATTTTGTTCATTCCTTTCTTGGTCATCGACATGGTGGTGGCCAGCACGCTGATGTCCATGGGGATGTTGATGTTGCCGCCGGTGATGATTTCGCTGCCCTTCAAGGTCTTGCTCTTCGTCATGGTGGACGGGTGGCACCTGATCACCCGCTCGCTGTTGGCTAGTTTCCAATAGGCGTCGGGAGGGGAAGCGGCCGTGACCGACGCAACCGTGGTGGATCTGGGACGGGAGGCCCTGTGGATGGTGCTGCTGGTGGCCGGGCCCATGCTGGGTCTGGGGCTTTTGGTAGGGCTGGTGGTCAGTATCCTGCAGGCGACGACTCAGATCCAGGAGCAGACCTTGACGTTCATCCCCAAGATCCTAGCCGTGCTGGGGGCAGCCATCGTCTTCGGCCCGTGGATGCTGCGGGTGATGACCGAGTACGCGGCGCGGCTTTTAGGTAACCTGCATCGTTTCGCGGGCTAGCGCCGCTGTCGCGACCGGGCGGCGCCGCACGAGGGTTGACATGGATGTGGCCCTGGTTTCAGTCGGAACAACTCCTGCGCTTCCTGTTCGTGCTCATGCGGGTCACGACGCTGCTAATGGCCTTGCCCTTGTTCGGTGGCCCTGGCGTGCCGCTTCATCTCCGGGTGGGCTTGGGCGGCCTAATCGCGCTGCTGCTTACGCCGGCCGTCGCCCCGGCGCCCGCCGATCCCGGCTTGGCGGAGATCCTGATGACCGTCGCCCAGGAAGTATTCGTGGGCCTGTCCATGGGCTTTGTGGTTTCCCTGACCTTTTATGCCCTGCAAGTGGCGGGCCAGCTGATGGATGTGCCCATCGGCTTTGGCATGGTGAACGTCCTGGATCCGCACTTCGGCGGGCAGGTACCCATTCTCGGGCAGTTCTACAACGCCCTCGCCACCTTAATCTTCTTCACCGTCAACGGTCCTCATGCTTTGTTGCGGGCACTGGCCGCGAGCTACGAGCGGATCCCCCTTGGGGGCGGGGCCTGGCGCGGCGAGTTGGTGCCGGTGGTGGTGGAGGCCGCGGCGGGCATGTTCGCCCTGGGCGTGAGGCTGGCGGTGCCCGTTCTCGCGGCCGCGTTCTTGACCGATGTGGCCTTGGGGATCGTCAGCAGGGCGGTGCCCCAGATCAACGTGTTCATCACCGGCTATCCCGTCAAGATCGCCGTGGGCATCCTGACCGTGGCGGTGGCGTTGCCGCTGTACGTGGCCGTTTTGGGGGCGATGTTTGGCGACAACGGCGAAATGTTGCGCCGGCTGTGGCAGTTCGTTGCGGTTTTTTGAGGTTTTCGCTGCAGCTTTTTGCTCAGGAAAAGACCGAGGCGCCAACGCCGCGGCGGCGGGAGGAAGCCCGCAAGCGGGGTCAGGTGGCCCGGACGGCGGAGTTGGGCACGGCGCTAGTGCTGCTGGCGGGCTTCGGCGTGGCAGCGGTCGTGGCGGGCAGCGGCGCGCGATCGCTGGTCGCGCTCACTGAGCACTACCTGGGCCGGCCGGGCGTGTGGCAGCCGGACGTGGAGACGACCCGGGCGCTGTTTATGCACATCGTCCTAGAGGCGGCCCGCACCGTGGCGCCGCTGATGCTGGCGGCGGCAGCCGTTGGGGCCTTCAGCCAGGTGTTGCAGGTCGGTTTCCTTGTGTCCGCAGAGCCGCTCAAGCCCCGGCTGGACCGTATTAACCCAATCGCAGGGGTGCAGCGGATCCTGTCCCGACGGGCGCTGGTCGACCTGCTGCGCTCCGTGGCCAAGGTGGCGGTGGTGGGCTGGATCGCCTACCGGGAAGTGCGCGGCGCCATGAGCTTGCTGCCGGCGCTGGTGGAGGTGCCCCTTGTGGACGCGCTGGTGCTGGTCGGGCAGGTGGTGCTCCGCACCGGGCTTTGGATCGGCGGCGCAATGCTGGTCATCGCGGGGGCGGACTACCTCTTCCAGCGCAGCGAGCACGAGCGGCAGTTGCGCATGTCCCGGCAGGAGCTCAAAGAGGAGCTCAAGCAGGTGGAGGGTGACCCCCAGCTCCGGGCCCGCATCCGGCAGCGCCAGCGGCAACTGGCTTCCCGGCGCATGATGCAAGCTGTCCCCACCGCCGACGTGGTCATCACCAATCCCGTGCACCTGGCGGTCGCCCTCAAGTACGACGCGGCGACCATGGTCGCGCCGGTGGTGGTGGCCAAGGGGGCGGGCCTCATCGCCCGCCGGATCCGAGAGATCGCGGAAAGCCACGGCGTGCCCTTGGTGGAGGACGTGTGGCTAGCGCGGGCTTTGTATGAGGGCGTTGAGATCGGCAGCCCGATCCCGGTCGAGCTCTACCGGGCCGTGGCGGACGTGCTAGCCTTCGTGTACCGCATTCGGTCCCGCAGGAGGTGAGCGTCTTGAGCAGCCAACCCCGCCCGGTGGCCCTCAGTTCCGGGCTGCGGTTCAGCGACGTCGGCATTGTGCTGGCGGTGGTGCTCATCCTGGTGATGATGGTGGTGCCCTTGCCCACCGCTGTCATCGACGTCTTGATCGCCGCCAACATCAGCCTGGCGCTGCTGGTGCTCATGCTGACCATGAACGTGCGCCAGCCGCTGGAGTTCTCGGTGTTTCCGGCGCTGCTTTTGGTGCTTACCCTGTTTCGCCTCGCGCTCAATGTCAGCACAACCCGCCTAATTCTCCTCCAGGCCAACGCGGGCAGTATTATCCAAGCTTTCGGCAGCTTCGTCGTGGGCGGCAATTACGTGGTAGGCTTCGTCGTCTTCCTCATCCTGGTCATCATCCAGTTTATCGTCATCACCCGCGGCGCCGAGCGCGTCGCGGAGGTAGCGGCCCGCTTCACCCTGGATGCCATGCCGGGCAAGCAGATGAGCATCGACGCCGACCTCAACGCCGGGCTCATCACTGAGGACGAGGCTCGGCGGCGCCGGCAGGACATCCAGCGGGAGGCCGATTTCTACGGCGCCATGGACGGCGCCAGCAAGTTCGTCAAGGGTGACGCCATCGCAGGCCTCATCATCACCGGCGTCAACGTCCTCGGGGGCCTCGCAGTGGGGGTCGGGCAGCGGGGCATGGATTTTGGTGAAGCCCTCCAGCGCTACGCGCTGCTCACGGTGGGGGACGGCTTGGTCAGCCAGATACCGGCGCTGCTCATCGCTACGGCCACCGGCATCATCATTACTCGCGCCGCCTCCGAAGCCAGCCTGGGCCGGGACGTCATAGGGCAGTTGGTGGGCGAGCCCCGCGTCCTGTTTGTGGCCGGCGGTGTGCTGTTGGCTTTTTCGTTCATACCTGGGCTGCCGACGATACCCTTCATGCTTCTGGCCTCGCTCATGGGGGGGCTGGGACTTGTGTCCCGCCGGGAAAGCGAGATGGCGGCGGCGCCGCCCGCGCCGGCCCAGCCCGAGCCCGCGGCCGACCGCCGGCCGGAGAGCGTCCTCGGCCTGCTCCAGGTCGATCCGATGGAACTCGAAATCGGCTACGGCCTCATCCCGCTGGTCGACGTGGAACAAGGGGGCGACGTGCTGGAGCGCATCGGCATGATCCGGCGCCAGATGGCCTTGGAGCTGGGCATCGTGGTTCCCAGTATCCGAATACGCGACAACATGGAGTTAGACGCCAACGCCTACCTGGTGCGCATCAAGGGCGTCGAGGTGGGGCGAGGCCAGTTGATGCCCACCCACTACCTGGCCATGGACAGCGGGGCGACCACCCGGATTCAGGGGATAGAGACCCGGGAGCCTGCCTTCGGCCTGCCCGCCTTGTGGATCGCGCCCGGTGACCGTTTGGCTGCCGAACAGGCAGGCTACACCGTCGTTGACGCGTCGGCGGTGCTGGCCACCCATCTCACCGAGATCATCCGGCGGCACGCGGCGGACCTCTTGGGTCGGCAAGAAACCCGCACGCTGCTGGACAAGGTGAAGGAGGAATTTCCTGCCGTCGTCGAGGAATTGGTCCCTGAGCTCCTCAGCGTCGGCGAAGTGCAGCGAGTCCTCCAAAACCTGCTGCGGGAAGGCATTCCCATTCGCAACCTCGTGGTGATCCTGGAGCTGCTCGCGGACGCTGCCCGCACCAGCCGCGACCTGGCCTTCCTGACCGAGGCGGTGCGCGAAGGGCTGGCGGCGCAAATTTGCCAGTTGTACGCCAGTGAGGGCGGCGTCCTGGCGGCGCTTACGCTGGACCCGGCCCTCGAGGAAGAATTGCGGGAGGCGCTGCAGGACGGCCAGACGCTGGCGTGGGCACCTCAGCGGGCACAGCTCTTCTTGGACCGCCTGGCCCGGGCGTACGAGGCAGCGGTGGCGCGCGGCCACAACCCGGTCTTGCTCTGCCCACCTGCGCTCCGGCGTCACCTGCGGCAGCTGACCATGCGCCCGCTGGCGCGCCTGCCGGTGGTGGCCTATAGCGAGGTCGCACCTGGGGTGGAGGTCCGGGCCGTGGGGATGGTGACGCTGAACGGTGCGAATTAAACGCTACGTGGCCAACACCATGCAGCAGGCCATCGCCCAAGTAAAGGCTGACTTTGGGGACGAAGCCGTCATTCTCCATACCCGGCGCTACCGCTCTGGTTTACTCGGGCTGTTGGGCCGGGCGCGGGTGGAGGTCATCGCGGCTGCGGAAGGGGAGCGGTCTCTGGCGGTCCTCCGCCAAAAGGAGCTGGAGCGGGCCCGGGCCGCGACCCTGGAGGCGCTTCAGTCCCTGCAGGAGGAAGTGCGCAGCCTCAAGCGGATGCTGGGCGACCAGCCGGCGGCGGGTGCCCGCATGCCCCAAGGAGTGGCCCGGGCCCTGGCCCGCCTGCGGGAGCAGGACATCCCGGAGGACGAGTGCCAGGCGCTGCTGGAACCTCTGGCGGAGGGCGGCGACGACGCGGAGGACGAGCGCTGGGTCTGGGAGCAGTTGGCGGCGCGCCTGACCGCAGCGGTGCCCACGGTGCCGCCGTGGGACTTCGCACGGAAACCCGTCATCGCGCCCCTGGTGGGGCCCACCGGCGTCGGCAAGACTACCACCATCGCCAAACTGGCGGCCAACTTCGCCATGCTCGACAAGCGGTCAGTGGGGCTTGTCACCGTGGACACCTACCGGATCGCCGCCGTGGAGCAGTTGCGTGCCTACGCCAACATCATGGGTCTTGACCTGGCGGTGGCCTACACGCCGGATGAGCTGCGGCGGGCGGTGGACGCCATGGCGGACCGCGATCTGATCCTGATCGACACGGCGGGCCGCAGCCAGCACCACCCGATGCACATGGCCGAACTGCGGGCGTTCCTGGAGGCGCTCAAGGAGCCCGAGGTGCACCTTGTCGTGAGCGCTACGACGCGCCTGGCGGACGTGCAGCAGGTCGTCGAGCGGTTCCGCGCCACCGGTTTCCAGCGGCTCATCGTGACCAAATTGGATGAGACCCGGGCCTACGGTTCGCTGTACATGCTGCCCCGGTGGGCGGGCGTGCCATTGGCGTACCTGACCACCGGGCAGAGTGTGCCCGACGACATCGAGGTGGCCGACGGGGAGCAGGTGGCCCGGTTGATCCTGGGGGATGCGCCGTGACGGATCAGGCGCAAGTGCTGCGAGAGATGGCCCAGGCCAACCGCGCCGCCGCGCGCCGGGCGCGGGTCATCGCCGTCACCAGCGGCAAGGGAGGCGTGGGCAAGACAAATTTGGCTGTCAACCTGGGCGTGGCCATGGCCTCCCAGGGGCAGCGGGTGGGCTTGCTCGACGCCGACCTGGGCCTAGCCAACGTAGACCTGATCTTGGGCATTGATCCGCCGCACACGCTGAGCGAGGTGGTTTACGGCGAGCGGGAGCTGGCCGACGTCATCGTGACCGGGCCGGGCGGCCTAAAGGTGCTCGCCGGCGGATCGGGCGTGTACGAGCTGGCCAATGTCAGCCATTGGCGGCTGGAGCGATTCCTGCGGGCCTTGGAAACGCTGGATTCCCTGCTCGACGTTCTGATTCTAGACACCGGCGCTGGCATCAGCCGGCAGGTGATGGCGTTTAACCTGGCCAGCCAGGAAGTCGTGGTCGTGACCACGCCCGAACCTACCGCGCTGGCCGACGCGTACTCGGTCATCAAGCTTGTCGCCTCCAGGTCCGCCCACGTGCGGGTGTGGGTCGCGGTCAACATGGCGCCGTCCGTTCACGAAGGGGAAGCGGTGTACCAGCGGCTGGCCGCGGTGTGCCGACGCTTCCTGCCGGTGGTGCCCGAGTATCTGGGCAGCCTGCCGCGCGATGAGGCGGTGGTACGGGCGGTACAGCGCCAGGAGCCGTTTGTGCTCGCGTTCCCCGGTGCTCCCGCCTCCCGGGCAGTGCTGGCCCTGGCGGCCAAGCTGCTGGGACGGCCGCAGCCCGCCGGGGGCGGCGTGGCCACGTTGCTGCAGCGTGTACTCCGATTCATGCGGTGACTCCGGGAGGAGGAGTGGGCTGGTGGCGGCCGAGCGCAATCCGCTGCAGATCGGCGTCCGCCTGCGACTGCGCCGCACGGACCAGCCGGAAGCAGGGAGCTACAGCACGCGGGTTGAAGACATGGACGATCACCGCATCGCCGTGTCCATGCCCATGGTGCAAGGCGTGCCCGTGGCCCTGTCGCGAGGCGTGCCCGTGGAGCTGGAGCTGGTGCGCGCGCAGCCGCCCGGCGAAGGCTCGTACCGGGCCGCGAGCGTGGTGCTGGGACAGACGCACAGGCCGGTTCCCTTATTGTACCTGCGGCTGCCCCAGCAGTGGGAGCGGCACCAGCTGCGGCAGTTCTTCCGAGTTCCGGCGGTGCTGACGGTGCAACTCGCGGTGTTAGGGCAGGAGGACGCCCCGCGTATGCTGGGGCGGACGCGGGACATCAGCGGAGGGGGCTTTCAGGCCGTGGTAGGCCGGCCTCTGGCCGCGGGCGACGCGGTGGACGTGGTCCTGGATTTGCCGGAGCGCCGCATCAACGCGAAGGGCGTGGTGCGGCGGGTGGAAGACGTGGAGGACCACCCGGGCCGCCGGTGGATGGTAGGGATCGCCTTCACCGACATCGCGGAGCGGGAGCGGGACGCGATTATCCGGTTCACCATCAAGCGCCAGATCGAGCTCCGCAAGAAAGGGATGGCGTGAGTGGCAGCAGGCGGGGCGGACATCGACAAACTGTGGGCCGAATACCGGGTTACCCGCAGCCAGGAGGCCCGGGAACGCCTGATCGTGCATTACGCGCCGCTGGTCAAGTATGTGGCGGGCCGAGTAGGCATCGGTCTGCCGTCGACCATCGAAACGGATGACCTCATCGGCTACGGCATCTTCGGGCTGGTAGACGCTATAGAGAAGTTTGAGCCCGAGCGGGGAGTCAAGTTCGAAACCTACGCCATTGCCCGGATCCGCGGCGCGATGATCGACGGCCTGCGGGCCAACGACTGGGTCCCCCGCAGCGTGCGCCAGAAGGCGCGCCAGTTGGAGCAAACCATCGCGCGCCTGGAAGCCCAACTGGGCAGGTCGGCCACGGATGAGGAGATCCGGGCCGCCCTCAACATGGATGCTGACCAGTACGCGGCGCTGCTGGCGGAGTTGCGGGGCGCGGCGCTGGTGTCGCTGGAGGAACTATGGAGCAGCGACCCTGACCAAGACAACCCCTTGAGCCTGGGGCAAATGCTGGAGGACGCCGCCGCCGAGGAGCCGGGCGCCGCCCTGGAGGCGGAAGAGGTGGAGCGCTTCCTGGGTGAGGTGATCGAATCGCTGCCCGACCGGGAGCGGCTCGTGGTCACCCTTTACTATTATGAAGGCTTGACCCTCAAAGAGATCGGCCAAGTGCTCGGCGTTACCGAATCCCGGGTGTGCCAGTTGCACACCAAGGCGTTGATGCGGCTGCGGGCCCGCCTGTGGCGCTACCGGGACGCGCTCGTCAGCTGACGCCGGCCTACCTGAAGGACCGCTTGTGCGTTGATCTGGGTTTCCGTGGCGCCGTCGGGCATAAAGAGGAAGAAGATTGGGCGGCGGCTGCCGCGGTGGCGGGGGAGGAGACCATGGGAATCAACTTTCCCGATCTGCAGGTGCTCTTACCGCGGGTGACCGAGATGGCGCGCGTGCCCTCCGCAGGCCAGCAGGTGGATGCCCACCAGCAGTCCCTTGCCCTGGCCGCGCAAGCCGAGTCCGAACGGCATGTGCGGAGGGTCGGCCGCTCGGGTGACGCGACGCGGGGAGAGGGGATTCGCCGGGAGTCGGCCGGGCGCCGGGCGGGTTCAGAAGGGCCGCCGGCCGGCGACGGAAAGCTCGGGCGCCACCTGGACGTGCGGGGGTAGGCCGCGACAAGATGGCGGAATGGGCGCTGGCGGCGTCGCTGGTGGCCTGCGGGTTGGCCGTGGCTGCCTTTGTGGCCGTCGTGCGCTTGCGGCGTCTGCTTGGCAGCCGCCCGGGCCGCGGTCACCTGCACCAGGACGACGAACTTTTGCGGGAAGCGTGGCTGGAGGAGATCGAAGCCCGGGGGCAGGCGGTGCTGGCGCAAATCGCACAAGCGGAAGAGCGCTGGCGTCAGATGCAGCGGGAGGGGCAGGCCGGTATGTACGCGCCCGGGGCTTCCGGCCCCGTAGGCGGGACAGCGGCCGGGGCCGGTGGGCCAAGCCCAGGCACGGGCACCCCCCGCGATGCGCAGGACACGAGCGACGACGGCCTCGCGGAGGTGGTCGGCGGGCGGCGGATGGAGGGTGCGGGTGCCCCTCGGGGCGCAACCTCATCCGGCATGGCCAAGGCGGCGGTGGCTGCCCAGGTGCGGCTGCTGGCGGCCAAGGGGCTGGACGCCGCGGCAATCGCGCGCCAGTTGGGCATCGGGGTCGGGGAAGTGGAGCTCATCCTCAACCTGCCGCAGCCAGATCGTGGTTGATGAGCCTTGGGCGCTGTGCTATACTATCGAACGGTGTGACTACGCACGCCTTTGGACCTGGCCGCGGGTGCCGGTTTCCCCGGTTGCGGCGGGGATGAGGAAGGCGGAGGACAAAAACCAGGCGGAAGGGGGTGGAGATGTGGCCGTCATCTCCATGAAGCAACTGCTGGAGTCGGGGGTCCATTTCGGTCACCAGACGCGCCGCTGGAACCCCAAGATGGCGCCCTACATCTTTACCGAGCGCAACGGGATCTACATCATTGACCTGCAGAAGACCGTGCGCAAGGTGGAGGAAGCCTATCGCTTCGTGCGGGACCTGGCCCAGCAGGGCGGCACGATCCTGTTTGTGGGCACCAAGAAGCAGGCCCACAACACGGTGCGCGAAGAGGCCGAGCGCTGCGGCATGTACTACGTCAACGAGCGTTGGCTCGGCGGCATGCTGACCAACTTCCAGACGATCAAGTCCCGCATTCAGCGCCTCAAGGAACTGGAGCAGATGGAGGCCGACGGCTCCTTTGAGCGGCTGCCCAAGAAGGAAGTTATGCAGCTGCGCAAGGAGAAGGACAAGCTGCAGCGCTACCTGGGCGGCATCCGGGAGATGCAGCGCCTGCCCGACGCGGTGTTCATCATCGACCCGCGCAAGGAAAAGATCGCGGTGCACGAGGCCAAGAAGCTGGGGATTCCCATCATCGCCATCGTCGACACCAACTGCGACCCCGACGACATCGACTTTGTCATCCCGGGGAACGACGACGCCATCCGGGCCGTGCGGCTGCTGACTAGCAAGATCGCGGACGCCGTCCTGGAAGGCAAGGAAGGCCAGCAGGAGACCGAGGCGACCCCGGCGGAGGCTCAGGACGAGGCCGCCGAGCTGGTCGAGGTCTGATCTAAGGAGAGGAGCACACGCTGATGGCGCAGATTACGCCGCAAATGGTCAAGGAGTTGCGGGAGCGCACCCAGGCCGGCATGATGGACTGCAAGCGGGCCTTGGAAGAGACCGGCGGTGACATGGAGAAGGCCATCGCCTACCTGCGGCAGAAGGGCTTGGCCGCTGCCGCGAAGAAGGCGGGCCGGGTCGCCGCGGAAGGCTTGATTGAGGCCTACGTCCATCCCGGCGGGCGCGTGGGCGTGCTCATCGAAGTCAACTGCGAAACCGACTTCGTCGCCCGGACGGAGGAGTTTCGCCAGTTAGCCCGCGACTTGGCCATGCAGGTGGCGGCGGCGCGCCCCCAGTACGTGTCCCGCGACCAGGTGCCCGAGGCCGTCTTGCAGGAAGAGCGCCGCATCTACCGGGCCAGCGCCCTCAACGAGGGCAAGCCGGAGCGGGTGATCGACAAGATCGTCGAGGGACGCCTGGAGAAGTTCTTCAAGGAAGTCTGCCTGCTGGAACAGCCCTTCATCAAGGATCCGGACCGCACGGTGGCGGATCTGATCCAAGAAAAGATCGCCGCCATGGGCGAAAATATTACCGTCCGCCGCTTCGTCCGGTTTGAGCGGGGCGAAGGCGGACAGCAGCAGACGGCACAGGAGTAGGGGGAGAGCCCGGCGCGGCTCTCTCTTTTCTTTGGCATGGCCCCTCTCGCCGCCCGGCCGGGGCGTCGCGGGCAAGGGCCTTCCCAAACCCAGGGTGTGACCCGTGCAAGGGGTTTTCGCGTCCCGGCGGAGGAATCGGGGCGCTGAGCAAGAAACACTCTGAGGAGCGTCGCGGGATGAGTAAGCCACAACCCGTTTATCGCCGGGTCGTCCTCAAGCTCAGCGGCGAAGCGCTGGCCGGCGCGGCCGGTTTTGGGCTTGAGCTGGACGTCATCAACCTCATCGCCCGGCAGATTCGCGCGGTGCACGAACTGGGTGTTCAGGTGGCGGTGGTCGTGGGCGGCGGCAACATCTGGCGGGGCGCCACCGGCAGCCACAAGGGCATGGATCGGGCCACCGCCGACTACATGGGCATGCTGGCCACCGTCATCAACGCCCTGGCGCTCCAGGACGCGCTGGAGAAGATCGGGATCGACACCCGGGTGCAGACGGCCATCGAGATGCGCCAGATCGCCGAGCCTTACATCCGGCGACGGGCCATTCGCCACCTGGAGAAGGGGCGGGTGGTCATCTTCGCCTCGGGCACTGGCAACCCGTACTTCTCCACCGACACCACGGCCGCGCTGCGGGCCGCCGAGATCGAGGCGGAGGTCATCCTCATGGCCAAGCGCGGCGTGGACGGCGTGTACGATTCGGACCCCCGCACCAACCCGGACGCGCAGAAGCTGGACTTCATCGAGTACATCGACGTGCTCAACCGCGGCTTGGGCGTCATGGACTCAACGGCCACGTCGCTGTGCATGGACAACAAGATCCCCATCATTGTGTTTGACTTTAACCAGCCGGAGAACATCGTTAAGGCGTGCTTGGGCGAGCGGGTGGGCACGAAAGTAGGAGGCGAGGGTGAGAGCCATGGATGAGCAAGTGCGCGCGCTGCTGCAGGACGCTGAAGAGCGGATGAAGCAAGCCGTCCAGGCCGCCCGCCGGGAGTTGGCCAGCATTCGGACCGGACGGGCCAGTCCCGCCCTGCTGGAGCGCATCACCGTCGACTACTACGGTACCCCGACGCCCATCAACCAACTGGCTTCCATCACCGTGCCGGAGGCTCGCCTGTTGGTCATCCAGCCGTGGGATAAGAACGCCCTCAAGGACATCGAGAAGGCCATCCTCAAATCCGACCTGGGACTGACGCCCACGTCCGACGGCACCGTGCTGCGCATTCAGATCCCTCAGTTGACGGAGGAGCGGCGCAAGGAGCTCGCACGTATTGCGCGCAAGGAGAGCGAAGACAAACGGGTAGCCGTGCGCAACGTGCGCCGCGATGTCAACGACGCTCTCAAGAAGCTCGAAAAGGAAGGAAAGCTCTCGGAAGACGCGGTGCGGCGCGCCCAGGCCCAGGTGCAGGAGCTCACCGACCGGTACATCCAAGAGATTGACAACTTGTTGGCGGCGAAGGAAAAGGAGATCCTGGAAGTGTGAATACCCGCTGGCCGCTAGGCACCCAGCAGGCACCTGCCGCGGGTCCGGCGCCGCTCCCCGACGTGCTGGGGTGGGAGTTGGCGGAAGCGCTGGGCCCGCTGCTCGCCCGAGGGCAGCGCGTGTTGCTGGAGCCAGCGGCTTCCCCGGTGGCCGCGGCCGCGCCCCGGTGGCGGGTAGCACGGCAGACGGCGCTGCCCGGGGGAGACGTGTTGCTGACCGTGGTGCCCGAGGCCCCGGGCCGGGTCGACGCCAGGCCTGGCCGCGGCAGGCTCGAAACAGAGGGACTCGACTGATGCGCGAACCCAGCGTTTCGTATATCAACGCCGGGGCGGGGCGGACCGCCCTCAACGGCGCCGGCGAGGAACAACTGCTGGCGGCCATCGATCGGCAGCGCCTGCCTGTGCACGTGGCCATCATCATGGACGGTAACGGGCGGTGGGCCACCCACCGCTCCTTACCCCGGGTAGAGGGGCACAGGGCGGGCGTGGGTGCGCTCCGGGAAACGGTGGAGGCGTGCGGGCAGCTGGGCATTCGCTATCTGACCGTCTACGCCTTTTCCACGGAGAACTGGGAACGGCCGGAGCACGAGGTCGGCTTCCTCATGGACCTCCTCATGAACGTGGTCGACCAGGAATTGCCCCGCCTGCGGGAGAACGGCGTGGGCCTGCGGGTCATCGGGGACCTGTCGCGGTTGCCGGAGCGGGTGCGGCTCCGCCTGGAGGACGCCGTCGCCGCAGTCCCGGCCGCGGAGAAGCTCACCCTTTGCGTGGCACTCAACTACGGCGGGCGCTTTGAGATCGCCCGCGCGGCGCGGCTTTTGGCCCGGGACGTGCTGGCCGGCAAGCTGCACCCCGACGACATCGACGAGGAAGTCTTCGCAGGCTACCTTTACACGGCCGGTCTGCCCGATCCGGATCTCGTCATCCGCACCGGCGGTGAGCACCGCGTATCCAACTTCCTCCTGTGGCAGCTGGCTTACGCGGAACTCTGGATCACACCCGTGTACTGGCCGGATTTCCGGCGCATCCACCTGTATGAGGCCATCGTGGACTACCAGCGACGCCAACGGCGTTTTGGGCGCATCTAAGGGGCGAAGCGACGTGAGGGTCCGGGTGCTGACCGCTCTCGCGGGGGGACCCGTGCTCCTTGCTGCCGCCATCGCAGGAGATCTTTGGTGGGCCGCCGTGGTGGCGCTCTTAGCTCTGGTGGGCTTGTTGGAATGGTACGGGCTGGTCCGCCGATACCTCGGCCTGCCGATCCCTCCCGACGCGCTCATCGGCGGCGGTCTATTGCTTTTGGCCGCGGCGTACTATGCCGCCAGGGAGCCGGTGGCCGCGTCCGGCTACGGTCTCGGGGCGCTGGCGTTTGTCGTGTTGCTGTATTCCCTTGGGCGTGCAGCGGCCATGCCCGCCCGCAAGCCCCTCGCAGCGGGGGGCGCTGCGGCGGTGGGCGCTCTGTACGTCGCCGGGCTGTTCGGCCACTTCCTCCTGCTGCGGGCGCTGGAGCCGCACGGCTTGGCCCTCACGCTGTTGGCCGTGGCCGGCGCGTGGGCCACCGACAGCGGGGCGTTCTTCATCGGGCGCGCCCTGGGGGGCCGCCTGCTGGCGCCCGCCATTAGCCCCGCCAAGACGGTTTCCGGGGCGGTGGGAGGCTGGGTCAGCGGATTTGTGGTGGTGCTCCTGGGCGGCGTACTGGTGGCCGCGATCCCCCTGCCACGCGCCCTGGTGTTGGCCGCGGTGGTGCCCATCGTCTGCCAGGCCGGCGATTTGCTGGAGTCGGCCCTCAAGCGAGAGGCGGGCGTCAAGGACACGGGCCGGCTGCTGCCTGGCCACGGCGGCGTTCTGGACCGCTTTGACAGCCTGCTGCTGGTTGTCCCGGTCGTGTACTACCTCTGGCTCCTCCTGCAGTGGTGGCCTCTCTAAGCCCCGCTGGCCGATTGAGTGCACCGCGCCCGGTTTCGCCGCCCGTCGCTGGCCGACGGCGCGCAACCGATCACGCCCGTCCCCGGCGATCTTGGGGTGCACCGGGGGCTCATGTCCGTGAAGGGCGCGCAACGTGCGCTGGTCCGCGCCCTGGGTGGCGGGGCCGTCATCGTGGTCGCCTTGTACTGCGCCTGGACCTACTTGACCCCTTTTCTCATCGCCGCGGTGCTCGCGGCCATCATCGATCCGGTGGTCGGCAGCCTCCAGCGGGCCGTCCGGATCCGGCGGGGTGCCGCGGTAACGCTGGTTCTGTCCGTGGTCCTGGCCGCGCTGGTGGGCCTGGCGGCGTTCATCGTCGCCAACTTGACGGCAGAGCTGGAACGCCTCCTCACCGACGTGCCCCTCCTGGCGGCGCGCGTCGCAAGCGCCCTGGAAGTGGCTGTGGAGCGACTGGACCGGTGGTTCGCCGGTTTGCCGCATCCTCTGGACGACGCGCTGGCGCCCACCGTGGACCAGGTGGCCCAGGCCGCGACGGCAGCCGTGCGGGCGGCGATGGGGGCCGTGCGCGGCGCGCCCAACTTTTTGTTCCTGGTGATGGTGGCGGGCCTGGCTACCTATTTCGTCAGCCGCGACCGCCACGCACTGTGGAGCGCGGTGTTAGACGCCGTTCCCCGCGCGTGGCGGCCGCAGGTGGTGCGCCTGCGGGACGAGGTCTTTGGGGGTGTGCTGGGGCTTTTGCGGGCGCAGTTGTGCCTTGTGGCCGTCAGCGGCGGCGCCACGGTGGTGGGGCTGCTCTTGGCGGGCGTGCCGTACAGCTGGCTCCTGGGCCTGGCCGCAGGGGCGCTGGAACTGGTGCCCATGATTGGACCCGGTGGCGTGCTGGTCCCCCTCGCCCTGGTGTACCTCCTTCAGGGGCATTGGACCACCGCCACCGCCGTGGCGGTGCTGTGGGTGGCCCTGTTGCTGGGGCGGCAGTGGCTGGAACCTTACGTGCTCGGGGCGCAGTTGGGACTCCATCCTTTGCCTACGCTGGTTGCCGTCTACGCCGCCGTGCAGTTGACCGGCGCGGCGGGCTTTGCGCTGGGGCCGTTGGCGCTTGTGGTCCTCAAAGCCTTCTGGCTTGTGTCGGGCTGGCCCGCCGGTTGGGACCGGCGAGGGGGACATTAAACCGGCGGGGCTTTAAAGGCGCTAGGGCGGGTAATGCGGCGCAGAGCGGGGACGGGCACGGAGGTCGGGGTGCACTTGGACGAGCAGAAAGCGGCTGTGGTATAATACGCACAGCGACACGGAGGTGGCGCGTTGAAACCGAAACAGATTGCCATCGTCGGGGCCACGGGTTCCATCGGGCGGCAGACCGCGGATGTCGTCCGGCACCATCCGGAGGCGCTGCGGGTCGTAGCTTTGGCAGGCGGGCGCCGGGTGGAACCCATGCTCGCGCAAATGGAGGATTCCGTCAAGGCCGTGGTCATGGCCGACGCTGCCGCGGCGCGGGAGCTGCGGGAGGCGCTGGCGGCCCGCGGCAGGCGGGATGTAGCGGTGGCGGCAGGCCAAGAGGCGCTGGTGGAGCTGGTGACCCGCCCTGACGTCGATCTGGTCGTCATGGCCATGGTGGGAGCCGAGGCGCTGGTCCCGACCTTGGCCGCCCTGCAGGCGGGCAAACAGGTGGCCCTGGCCACCAAAGAAGTCCTGGTCGCCGGCGGCGAGCTGGTCATGCAGGCGGCACGGCGCGGGAGCGGGCAGTTGCTGCCGGTGGACAGCGAACACAGTGCCATCTTCCAGTGCCTACAGGGGCAAGATCCCCGAGCGGTGGCCCGGCTGATCCTGACCGCCTCGGGGGGACCGTTCCGCACGACCCCGTTGGGGGAACTGCGGCGGGTGACGCCGGCGCAGGCGCTGCGCCACCCCACGTGGCGCATGGGGGCCAAGGTGACCGTGGACTCGGCTACCTTGATGAACAAGGGGCTCGAAGTGATCGAAGCCCACTGGCTCTTCGACGTGCCGCTGGAGCGCATCGAGGTGGTGGTCCACCCGCAGAGCATCGTGCACTCCTGTGTGGAGCTCGTGGACGGGTCGATCCTGGCCCATCTGGGGCCCACCGACATGCGTATACCGATCCAGTACGCGCTCTTGTTCCCTCAACGGGCCAAGAGCCCCGTGCGCGGCTTGTCGCTGGTGGAGGTGGGCAGCCTGACCTTTGAGGAGCCGGATCGCAGCCGCTTTCCGGCCCTCGATCTGGCGTACGCCGCCGCCCGGGCGGGCGGCACCATGCCGGCGGTGCTCAACGCGGCCAACGAAGTGGCGGTGGGCTTGTTCCTGGAGGGCCGCATCGGTTTCACCGACATCCCCCGGCTGGTGGGCGCCGTCATGGAGGAACACGAGCCTCAGCCGGCGGAGTTGCCCGCGATTCTGTCCGCCGACGCCTGGGCTCGTGAGGCCGCGCTGGTCCGGAGCGCGGCGGTGGCGCTGTAGCCGGTGGCCAGGTTGATGCTGGAGGACGCGATGCCGGGCGGCGTCCGGAGAGCGGCAGCCGGCCGTTCCCCGAGCGGCGGCCCCTGAGGGAGGAGAGCCCGCAGTGAGCCTGTTGGCCCTTTGGGACTGGTTTCTTGACTGGTTGGCGCCCTTCGCGGTCGTCTTCGGCGCGATCGTGCTGGTTCACGAGCTGGGGCATTTCCTGGTCGCCCGCCGGTTTGGCGTCAAGGTGCATGAGTTCGCCATCGGCTTTGGCCGCGCCCTCGTGCAGTGGAAGAGGGGCGAGACCCGCTACTCCGTGCGCGTGTTTCCCTTGGGTGGCTTTGTGAAGCTGGCCGGCATGGACGCGGCCGTCGATCCGCAAGAGGAGATCGCGCCGGACGACCCCCGCAGTTTTAAGACGAAACCGGTGTGGCAGCGGATGGCCATCATCGCCGCCGGCCCGGTGGCCAACTTCTTCCTGGCCTTCGTACTTTTGGTGGTGTTTTACGCCGGCGTCACCGTGCCCTTCGCCGTAGCGGATGTGTTGCCGGGCAGCGCCGCTGAGGCGGCGGGGGTGCTCCCGGGCGACCGGATCGTCGCCGTGAACGGCCAGCCCGTCTCAAACCTGGCCGAGCTCAGCGGTACCCTGCAGCGATATCCGGACCAAGTCGTCCACCTGACCCTGGAGCGAGACGGCCGGGAGCTTGAGCTGCCGGTGCAGGCGCGACGGGACCCGGAGACGGGGCGGGTGCTTATCGGCATCACCGTCATGGGCGGCGGCACCGCGGGCAAGCAGCGGCTGCCCTTGGGCACGTCGGTAGTGCGGGCGGCCCGCGACACGTTGGACTGGACGCTGTCTCTGGTGCGGTGGCTGGGCGGCATCATCACCGGCGCGACGCCCGTGGAGCAGGTGCGGGACAGCTTGAGCGGGCCCATCGGCATCGTGGTGGGCGTGGGTGAGTCGGCCCAGTCGGGCATCGGCTACCTCCTTTTATTTGCGGCGGTCCTCAACGTCAACCTCGGCTTGGTCAACCTGCTACCCATTCCCGTGCTGGATGGCGGGTGGCTCCTGTTTCTCCTCATCGAGGCGATCCGGGGCAGGCCGCTCGCGCCGGAGCACCAGGGGATGGCGCAGTTCGTCGGTTTGACGCTTCTCCTGTTCTTGATGGTCTTCGTCGTGTACCTGGATCTAACTCGCCTGTTCGGCTGACGGCGCTCTGGAGCAGGTCCGGGCCCGGGCTGTAGCGCGCGGCACGGATCGCGTGACTGGACGGCGTCACCCGCAGGCGCGGGAATCTTGTGGATGGGAAAGCAAGGAGGATTTCCCATGCGCATGTCGCAGCTCTTGGCGCCTACCTTACGGGAAGACCCCGCAGAGGCGGAGATCGCCAGCCACCGGCTGCTTTTGCGCGCCGGCATGATGCGTAAAACCGCCGCGGGCATGTACACCTACCTGCCCCTGGCCTGGCGGGTACTGCGTAAGATCATGGACATTGTGCGCGAGGAGATGGACGCCAAGGGCGGCCAGGAGCTGCTCATGTCCATCGTCCAGCCCGCGGAGCTGTGGCGGG
>NICF_comb_assmDRAFT_10001422_pt1 | contig 18993 bp, 21 predicted proteins | sample NewIslPassag4_SG_FD_11279 | JGI IMG/M metagenome (IMG submission 11279) | reverse complement strand
CAAAGCCATAGGCTCGCGGCTTGCCCAAGGAGGCAAGCTCCTCCTTTTCGGCAACGGCGGCTCGGCTACCGATGCCAACGATTTCGCAATCGACTGCGTGAACCCCCCTCCAGGTTGGCGACCCATCCCCGCGGTTTCCTTGGCCCTCGAACCTGCTGTCCTTTCGGCCTTGGCCAACGACGTAGGGGCGGAGGTGATCTTCCTGCGCCAGATCCACGCCCAGGCCCGCCCTGAAGATGTGGCCATCGGCATCTCCACCAGTGGGGGTTCAAAAAACGTGCTTTTGGCCCTAGAAGAGGCCCGCCGACGGGGGCTCCTGACGGTGGCTCTTCTGGGCTACGATGGGGGGGAGGTGGTGCGACAGGGACTGGCCCATTTCCCCCTTGTGGTTCGCTCCGATTACATCCCCCGTATCCAAGAGGTTCAAGCTTCGGTCTACCACGTGATTCGGGAGGGCTTGGAGGTGTACCTTGGTTAAGCTTGAACTCTATGGAACCAAGGGTTGCCCCTATACCGCCGAGCTGCGGGAGGAGCTTGTTTGGCGGGGGATGCCCTTTGTCGAGTACGATGTAGAGGAAGATCTCGAGGCCTTGACGCGCCTCAGGAAGCTCACCGGGGGCTGGATGGTGCCCGTGCTCGTGGAAGACGGCCGGGTGGTTCAAGTGGGTTGGCAGGGCCGCGGGTGTGTGGTGGCGAATCCCGCGGGAAGGGAAGACCAGGGAAAGGCCTAAGGGAGCGGGGCTGGGAATTGGGTCTTAGAGGCCTAGCGGAGGTCCACTTGCGATTGGCCAGGAGTTAAGAGCCAAACCGCAATGAAGCAGGCTTGGCGGGTACGCGTTTGGGGGGTTGTGCAGGGGGTAGGCTTCCGTCCCTTTGTCTACCGACTGGCACAAGCGTACGGGCTGGGGGGCTGGGTAAGGAATGACGAGGAGGCGGTGGAAATGCATGTGGAGGGTCCCTCAGCTGCGCTGGAGGCTTTCTTGGAGGAGCTAAGCAACCACCCTCCGCCGGCTGCTCGGATCGACCGGGTGGTCATAGAGGAAGTGGCGCCAGAGGACCTTGTGGTCTTTGAAATCCGCGAAAGCGCCAAGCGTGACCGTCCAACGGTACGCATCTCCCCCGACCTTGCGGTCTGTCCCGCCTGCCTAAAGGAGCTTTTTGATCCTCAGGACCGGCGTTACCTTTATCCCTACATCAATTGCACAAACTGCGGCCCACGATACTCTATCGTTCTCGCTTTGCCCTACGATCGCTCCCGGACCACCATGAAGGCCTGGGCTTTGTGTCCGGTCTGTGCCCGGGAGTATGAAGACCCCCTGGATCGCCGCTTCCATGCCCAGCCCATCGCCTGCCCAGCGTGTGGGCCCCACTACTTCCTGCGAGAGGAGGATCGGCTGACCCCTGGGGACGAGGCGGCCATAAGGCGTGCGGTTGAACTCCTTAGGGAAGGAAGGATTATCGCGGTAAAGGGTCTGGGAGGATACCATTTGGCCTGCGATGCCGAGAATGCCCAGGCAGTGCAGGCGCTTAGGGAAAGAAAGTACCGCAAGGAAAAACCCTTCGCCCTTATGGTCCGGGACCTCGAGGTAGCCCGGGCTCTGATCGAGCTTACGCCAGAGGCTGAGGCCCTTCTTACTTCTTCGGCCAGGCCCATCCTCCTGGCTCCAGCCCGGCGGGAGCTCCCTGGGGTAGCCCCGGAGAACCGGGATCTGGGTGTGATGCTTCCCTATACTCCCCTTCACTACCTCCTCTTTCACTACGGAGCCCCACCGGTTTTGGTCATGACCAGCGCCAACCGATCGTCCGAACCCATGGCCTATAGGGATGAGGAGGCTCTGGAGAAGCTTTCCGGGATTGCCGATGCTTTTTTGATAGGAGAACGCCCCATTGCCCGGCGGGTGGACGACTCGGTGGTCCGGGTGGGGACGTTTGGCCCCTTGATCCTTCGGCGGGCCCGAGGGTATGCCCCAGCCATGGTGGCTCGGCTTCCCCTTTCCCCACCCCTACTTGCAGTGGGGGCGGACTTAAAAAATGCGGTGACCTTAGTGGTAGAAGGCCAGGCCCTGATGAGCCAGCATCTGGGAGACCTAGAGCATTATGAAGCCTTCATAGCGTTCCAGGAAGCCGTACAAAGCCTTCTTTCCGTATACGAGTTGGAAGCAGAGGAGATCTGGGTAGTTCATGACCTCCACCCGCAGTATCGTTCAACAGCTTATGCCCTAAGCCTTCCGGCCCGCAGCCATTATGCCGTCCAGCATCACCAGGCTCATGTGGCCGCCGTGCTCGCAGAGCGAGGGGCTTTTGAGGAGCGAGTGGTGGGTGTGGCCTTTGACGGCACAGGGTACGGGGAAGACGGCGCCATCTGGGGCGGGGAGTTCTTCCTAGGGAGTCTGGCAGAAGGACTGACGCGCGTGGGCCATCTGCGCTATGCGGCTCTTCCTGGGGGTGATGCCGCTGCTCGCTTCCCTATCCAGGCAGCGGTGGGGTTTCTAGACCAAATCGAAGAGATACCCGATCTAACCCAGCCTCCTTTCTCCTTTTCAGAGCGCTACTTAAAAGCCCGAGAGCTTTTGCGGAGTGGACTACGGGTCTTTCCCACAACCTCGGTGGGACGTCTTTTTGACACGGTGGCCGCTCTTTTGGGATTTACGCGGGAGATTACTTTCGAGGGTCAGGCAGCCATCTGGCTAGAACACCTGGCACGTAAGGCCCTGCCCGTAAAGCCCTATCCGTTCCCCTGGAATGGTAAGGAGTTGGATTTTAGGCCACTTTTGGAAGCGGTTCTCTGGGACCGAGCGCGAGGACGGGACCCTTCGGAGATCGCTCGCGCCTTCCACAGGGGGCTAGCCCAAGGTTTGGTCTCGGCAGCTGTGACCTTGGCCGAAGCCCATGGGGCTATAGCCTTGGTCCTCTCTGGCGGAGTTTTTCAGAACGCTCTTTTACTAGAGGAAATCAGGGCTTTTCTCAGAGAAGTACTGCCTGTTTGGCTACCTCGCGAAGTGCCCCCAAATGATGGGGGTATTAGCCTAGGCCAGGCAGCGCTAGCAACTTTCTCCGAGTCCTTGGCTTTGGATAGGACCTCTTAGGGAGGCTCGCTTAGGATGAGGGTGTGGGCCGGTGGCGGGTCGCCCTCCTCCTCGCCCTGGTGCTGGCCCTGGCCATCCATGCCCCCTGGGCCCTGCAGGGGGTCTACGCTCTGGCCTACCGGGCGTCGGTGGGGCGCCTTCCCCCTTTGCCGCCCCCGGGGGCCGGGGAACGCCTCCTGGTCCTTTCCCCCCATCCCGACGACGAAAGCCTGTGCTGCGGGGGGCTTATCAGGGAGGCCCTGGCCCAGGGAGCCGAGGTCTTCGTGGCCTGGCTCACCAGCGGGGACGGGTTTGAGGGGGATGCGGCCCTTTTGGACCGCACCCTAAGGCCGGGCCACGGGGACTACCAGGCCCTGGCCCTGAGGCGGATGGGGGAAGCCCAAAGGGCCGCCCAAGTCCTAGGCCTTCCCCCGGACCACCTCTTCTTCCTCTGCTACCCCGATCGGGGACTCCTTCACTTCCTGGAACGCCGGGCCATCCCCTACACCTCCCCCTACACGGGTCTTGGGGCCGTGACCTACCCAGGCTGCTTCTCCCCAGGAGCCCCCTACACCGGCGAGGCCCTGGAGAAGGACCTGGAGGGGGTTCTGGAAAGGGTACGCCCTACCCTCCTCCTCGCCCCCTCGCCCCTGGACGCCCACCCTGACCACCGAGCGACCGCCTACCTGGCCCTACGGGCCCTGAGACCCGGGGTGCGGGCCCTCTTCTGGATCGTCCACGGGGGGTGGGAGTGGCCCCTGCCCAAGGGGTACCACCCAGGCCTTCCCCTGGAGCCCCCGCCTCGAGGGCGCGGCCTAAGCTGGCGGCGGCTGGACCTGCCGCCCTCCGCCGAGGAGGCCAAGCGCCAGGCCCTCCTGGCCCACCAAAGCCAGCAGCACCTCCTCTCCCGTTTCCTCATGGCCTTCGTACGCCGCAACGAGCTTTATAGCCCCCTCCCCCGCCACCCCCTGCCGGAGTCCGGGCGCTAAGGGGGTGGCGGGATCCGCAAGGCCCTGCCCGGAGGTATAACCGGGTGGGATGGGCGAGGAAGCGGAGGAGATCCGCTTGCTGCGCCGGGTGGCCCTGGGGGACGAGGAGGCCCTCCTTGCCCTCTACCGCCGCTACGCCCCGAGGGTCCACGGGCTCGCCCGGCGCATCCTCCGGGACGGGCACGAGGCCAAGGACGTGGTGCAGGAGACCTTCTTGCGCATCTGGAACCAGGCGGAGCGCTTTGATCCCGCCCTGGGCCGGCCCGCCACCTGGATCCTCACCATCGCCCATAGGCTGGCCCTGAAGCGTCTCAAGGCCCTAAAGCCCCTCTTCTTCGAGGAGGAGGGGGCGGAGGAGCGCGTGGGCGGGGACAACCACCTGGACCGCATCCGGGTGGCCCAGGCCCTGAAGGCCCTATCCCCTGAGGAAAGGAAGCTTCTGGAGCTCGCCTACTTCCAGGGCTACTCCCACAGCGAGCTCGCCCTGCTTTTGGGCTGGCCGCTTGGTACGGTGAAGAGCCGGATCCGCCGCGCCTTGGCCAAGCTGGAGGGGAAGCTCCGATGACCCACCCGGACCCCGACGACCTCCTTCGCCTGGCTTTAGACCTCCTCCCCGAGGGGCAAGGGGCGGGCCTTAGGGCCCATCTGCGCCGCTGCCCCTCCTGCCGCGCCGCCTACCGCGCCTACCTCGAGGCCTTGACCGCCTTAGCCCCTGAGGAGCCCGTGCCCCCTTCCTGGAAGGAGGAGCTAAGGGAGCGCCTCCGCCCAAGGCCCCTCCCGTCGCGCCGGCGGGTTCTGGCCCTCTGGCTTACCGCCCTCCTCCTCACCCTCCTAGGAGCCTTTGGGCTCCGGACCTGGCAGAAGGCGCTTGCCGAGAGGCGCTTTTTCGCCCTGGCGGCCGAGCCTGGGGCCCGGCTCATGCCCCTCCTCGCCCCCTCGGGGCAGCAGACGGGCTGGGCCCTGCGCACCTCGGGGGGTGAGGTGCTTCTCCTCCTCAAGTCCCCCCCGCCCCCGGGCCGGGTCTACCAGGCCTGGCTCCTCCAGGAGGGCCACCGGAAGAGCCTCGGCCTTTCCCCCACCCCCCTCCTGGAGCTGGGTCCCCTGCCCGAGGGAAGCCTGGTGGGGGTCTCGGTGGAGCCCCCCGGGGGTAGCCCCGCCCCCACCACTCCCTCGGTGGGCCGGGCGCGGATCTAGAAGGAGTGGCCATGAAGGGATGGGAAGCGGGACTGATCGCCTCCGGCCTAAGCCTGATCCTGGAAGCCCTGGGACGGAATAAGAGACTGTCGTAAAAGCTTCCCTCCCAGACCTACGCGGCGCTGGCTAGCCGCTTCACCAGCAAGTGTATCATACCCAAGTACATCCAGGCCTCCGTTACCTCGGGATGGTACTCGTAATCCTTCCCCAACCTCCGGTTCCGCCCCATCCAGGCAAAGGTGCGCTCCACCACCCACCGCTTCGGCAAGGGCTTGAACCCCTTCACCCGCTCTGTCTCCGGAAGGGGATGCGCTACCACCTCCAGCTCCAAACCAAGCCCCTCCGCTTCCCTCCGCAAACCCCGGTAGCCAAAGTCCACGTATACCTTCCTCACCCTGGGCCAATGCCTTAGCTCCAACCCCCCTAAAAGAGCCTTCCCGCCCCACCGATCATGCACATTGGCCGGGTGCACGTGGACCCTCAGCAAACGACCCCCGGTGTCCGTCACTATCTGCCGCTGCAAGATTAGCCCTTGCGGGCTGACCCGCCCTTTGACCTGCAAGCTACGGGCTAAGCCCGTGACCTTCGCCCCATCGTGTCCCCGGGGCCCCCTTTTTCACTGGTCTTGACCGACTGGCTATCCCTAACCAGGGCGCTTGGGGAGGCGTAGCGTCTTTCCCGTTCCCGGTCGCGGCGGACCAGGGCCTGGGTCACCCGTTCCCAGACACCTTCTTTCTGCCCCTGGCGGAAGTAGGGGTAGACCGTAGACCAATGGGGCAGGTCAGGAACGTACGTCTGCGGCGTGACGGGGCATGGAGCGCCACTGGATGCCGTTTTCCCGGAGGTAGAGTATGGCGTTGACGATCTCCCTTCAAGGTACGCTCCCGCGTGACCAAGGTACGCTACCGCGTGACCAAGGTACGCTCCCGCGTGACCTAGGCCCTTTTGCCGGGCGGCCGCCTGGTTTAGGGGCGGGAATGAGAGGTTCTAGGCCCACTCGGCATCCGTGAGGTCCCTGGGGTAAGATCTACGTGGAGAAGTCACCCTTCAAGGATAGCCTACTTTTACAACAGCCTCTGACTGGGCCGATAGGGAAACTCGGCGGTCCACCAAGCCGATCCCACAGGTGCTGACGTAAAGGCCATCGGCCTTACCGTGCTCGACCACCTTGGTATCGCCACCAAGAACGCTTACTCCTGCACTTTGGGCCGCTTGCTGGATGGCCTCGAGTTCCGCTTGCAAAGCTTCGCCCGGAAAACCCGCTTCGATGATCAGGCACACAAGCATGGCCACCGGTTGGGCCCCGGAAACCGCAAGGTCGTTAATCGTGCCGTTTACGGCCAGCTCACCAATAGAACCCCCGGAAAGCGCAGGGGCTTGACCACAAAGCTGTCAGCAGTAAAGGCCAGCCGGGTGTCACCTAGCTCGATCAAGGCAGCGGCCTCGAGGCTGGGGTTGCCCAATATGGGAGCAATCAACCCTTCGATCAGGCGGCGACTGGCCTCGCCCCCAGCCCCATGGGGAAGCTCGATACGGGTATCAGTAAATCGCACCTTTCCTGCCCTGGTCTCCTTCATCATCAAGCCGCCTCCACACTCGGGCATGTTGCCCATTCGGAACACGCCCCCAGCTCCACTCCAGGGAGAGCATCACTCGCTGCTTCCCCATCGTTCTTCCAACCGCCCTACCTTCCATACGCCGTAGGAGACCGCCCAGGTCAAGACAAAAAGGCCGACCAACAGATAGCCAAGCCCGCCCAGCTCCAGATTGCCCAACCAATCCCAAAATCGCCCTTTGAACCCCAGTTTTTCCCTCAACACCTGAAGCAATTCGATGCTTCCGATGAGCAGGGCGGCCACCACCGAAAGCCCCGTCACCGTCAGATTGTAGTAGAGCTTGCGCAGCGGAGTGGAAAAAGCCCACCCGTACGCCCGGGTCATGAACACCCCGTCCGCGGTATCCATCAGGCTCATACCCGCCGCAAACAGCAGGGGAAGCGCGAGAATCCCCGGCAAGGACAGGGCTTCCGCGCTTGCGGCGGAAAGGGCCAGCAGGCTGATCTGGCTCGCCGTGTCGAATCCCAGCCCGAAGAGCAGGCCTAGAGGGTAAACGTGCCAGGACTTACTGATAAAACGCCAGAGAGGTTTGGCCAGCCTCGCCACCAGTCCTCGATTCATCAGCAGAACGTCTAGCGATTCCGGCCGGTACTCGCCCCTCCGCAACGCCCTGAAAAGCCGCCAGATATCCACCCAAATTATTAAGTTCAGCAGGGCGATGACCAAGAGAAAAATCCCCGACACCAGGGTGCCGATCAGCCCTCCCACTTCCTGAAAGGCGGGGATCTTCTCCTGCAGCCATTTCGCCGCAATGGCCGTGGCTACCCCCGCAGCGAAGACGACTGTGGAGTGGCCCAAGGAAAAATAAAATCCGACGCCGGAAGGGTTTTGCCCCTGCTGCACCAGTTTTCGCACGGTGTTGTCGATCGCGGCGATATGATCGGCATCAAAGGCGTGACGGAGGCCCAAAGTGTAAGCGAGCAGGCCCATCCCCAGGATGGCCGGATGAGAGCCAGCCTCCACCAAAAGCAACGAAATCGCCAGCAGATGAAGAATACCGACAGCCAACGCGTAAGGCCACCACGGGTAACGGACATCGGCGCCGTTTTGCTTAGTCTGTGCTTCCATCATCGATCACCTCTCCCCCACCGCTTCGCGCAGGTACACGTGTATGGTAATAGGCCGCACAGGCCCCTTCCGACGATCCCATCAGCGCCCCAATGGGGCGCTCTGGTGTACACTCCTTGCCGAACAGTTTGCTCTGATGTGGCTTAAACACGCCTTTGAGCACCTCCCCGCACTGAGCGGCCTTGGGATCGGTAACTCGCACCCCTGCCACCGTGATCGGTAATCCTGCCGGGTATCGCTAGACACATCTCCCTACCTCCTTTTTTCTTTTAAAGATCATTAAAGCTCAGCAACACGTTCGTGTCAAGATGTGCCACTGACCCCAAGACAAGACTTTCGGACACGGTCTCCAAGCACTGATAAAAGTTTTTGATTTTTGAATATTTTGGGCCTCTTACGCTTATTGATTGACCCCTTGACAAGGGGGGAGCCGGTGAGATAGCTTTAGAGAAAGTAAAGGAAGAAAAGGGGGAAATAATATGGTAAGAATCGGTAGCCAGGAAGAGAGCCCCACCTTATCCGTGGCGGAGCAGAAGTTCTTCGAGCGGCTCACGGAGCCGCGCACCCTCGAGCTGCTCAGCCAGCTCCTGGACCGGTTGGAGGATGTGGTCTACCTCCTCGACGTGCTGGAGCAGTTCTTGCGCCGCGGGCCGGAGATCGCCGAGGCGGTCAACGAGGGGGTTGCCCTGCTGCGCAAGGGCCTTGGCGGTACGGCGATGCCCAATGGCTGGACCGATCTGCTCAACGCGTTGCGGCGCCTGAGGCAGGTGGTGGAGTCGCCCCAGGTGCAGGCCCTGTTCCGCGAGAGCGTGCTCGATCCCCGCGCGGTGGCGTTGGTGGGCAAGATGGCCCAGGCCATGATCGAGGCGTCGCAAGAAGCGAAGAAACCCGAACACCGGCGGCTGGGCCTCATGGGGCTCATACGGGCCCTGGGCGATCCCGAGCTGCAGCCGGCGCTGCGCTTCGCCGTAGCCTTCGCCCAGCGCTTCTCCAAGGCACTGGCCGATGCATGAGCTGTCCATCGCCCACAGCCTCGTCGAGCTGGCCACCGAGGAGGCGCGGCGCCGCGGCCTGGGGCGGATCCGGGCGGTCCACCTGCGGGTGGGCGTGCTCTCAGGGGTGGTTACGGAGGCGCTTCGGTTCTGCTTCGACGTGGCCACGGCGGGAACGCCGCTAGAAGGCGCGAGGCTGCTTGTTGACGAGGTGCCTGTGGAGATCTTCTGCCCGCGCTGCGCCGAGCCGAAGATCCTGCCGGCACCCCTGCCGATGGCCTGCCCGGTGTGCGGGACGCGGTCGGCGGAGGTGCTGCGGGGGCGGGAGCTGGAGTTGTACGCCTTGGAGGGGGAGCTGGAGTTGTACGCCTTGGAGGGGAGGGATCACGATGCCGACGCCGAGGATCGTGGAGCTTAGGCAGAACGTGCTGAAGAAGAATGACCTCCTGGCCCGGGAGCTGCGCGGGCGCTTCCGGGAGGCCGGGGTCTACGTGGTGAGCCTGGTCTCCAGTCCGGGCGCCGGGAAGACCACGCTGTTGCGGGAGACGCTGCTCCGCCTGCGGGAGCGCCACCGGGTGGCGGCCCTGGTGGGAGACCTGGCCACGGAGAACGACGCGCGCCAGCTGGGTGAGAGCGGTGCCCCGGCGCGGCAGATCACCACGGGGACCGTGTGCCATCTGGAAGCGGAGATGGTAGAGCGGGCGCTCGAGGGTTGGGACCTGGCCCAGCTCGACCTGCTCTTCATCGAGAACGTGGGGAACTTGGTCTGCCCGGCGAGCTACGACCTCGGCGAGGACCTGCGCGTGCTCCTCTTCTCGGTGACCGAGGGCGAGGACAAGCCGGCCAAGTACCCCACCATCGTCTTAGGCGCAGACCTGGTGCTGCTCACGAAGGTCGACCTGGCGGACGCCTGCGGGTTCGACCGGCAGCGCTTCCACGCCGCGCTGCAGGAGGTCCGGCCCGACGTGCCCGTGCTCGAGGTCTCCGCACGCACCGGCGAAGGGCTCGACGCATGGCTGGCGCGGCTGGAGGAGGGGGTGCGGGCGAAGCAGGGGGCCACGGTGGCGGTTCCTGGGGGCGGTGTGGACGGCGGCGGAGGGAACGCATGGTAGCGCGAGAGAAGACGGAGGTGAGGGGCTATGGCGAACCCCTTGTGGAGGCACGGGAACGCAGGGACGGGAACGCATAGTGGCGTGAGGGGAGAACGGAGGTAGGAGGTAAGGGATTATGGCGAACCTTCTGTGGATGCACGGTGGAGCGTGTAACGGCAATACGCAGTCCTTCCTCAACGCAGAGGAGCCGACGGTGGTCGACCTCGTGACCGACTTCGGCATCAACATCCTGTACCACCACTCTATCTCCATGGAGTTCGGCGAGAGCGCGCGCCGCATCCTGGAGTCGATCCTGAAGGACGAGACTCCCCTGGACATCCTGGTCTTCGAGGGCACGGTGATCCTCGGCCCCAATGGTACCGGTCGCTACAACACGTTCATGGGTCGGCCCATGAAGGATTGGCTCTGGGAGCTGGCCCACAAGGCCCAGTACGTGGTGGCTGTGGGCGATTGCGCCTCCTGGGGAGGCGTCCCCGCCACCCACCCGAACCCCACCGAGTCCATGGGGCTGCAATTCCTGAAGGACAAGCGGGGTGGCTTCCTCGGTCCGGACTTCCGTTCCCGGGCGGGGCTGCCGGTGATCAACATCCCCGGGTGTCCAGCCCACCCCGACTGGGTCACCCAGGTGCTGGTGGCCGTCGCCACCGGGCGGGCGGAGGACGTGGTGCTGGATGAGCTGCAGCGCCCCCAGACCTTCTTCAAGACCTTCACCCAGACGGGCTGCACCCGCGTGCAGTACTTCGAGTGGAAGGAACCCACCGAGGAATTCGGCCAGGGCACGCGCAAGGGTTGCCTCTTCTACGAGTTCGGCTGCCGCGGTCCGCTGACCCATTCGCCCTGCAACCGGATCCTCTGGAACCGGCAGTCGTCCAAGACCCGCGCCGGCATGCCCTGCATCGGCTGCACCGAGCCCCAGTTCCCGCACTACGACCTGGCCCCAGGGACGGTTTTCAAGACCCAGAAGATCTTCGGCGTCATCCCGCGGGAGGTCCCGTTGGGCACCGATCCCTTGAGCTATATGGTTCACGCGGCCGCCGCGCGCGCCGCCGCCCCCAAGTGGGCCCGCGAGGACATGTTCGTGCCCTAGGCCGCGAGGAGCCGGTGCAGCCTGGCTGGGCGAAAGGTGAGAGAAAAGGAGGGTGAGCTCAATGGCGGAAACCAAGGTACAAAAGCGCAGGGAGGAGGTCCACGTACATGCCCTGGGCCGCGTCGAGGGGGACCTTGACGTCCGGGTCCTCATCGAGGACGGGGTCGTGGTGGAGGCCTGGACCCAGGCCACCATGTTCCGGGGCTTCGAGATCATCCTCAAGGGTAAGGATCCCCAGGCGGGCCTCATCGTGACGCCGCGGATCTGCGGCATCTGCGGGGGAAGTCACCTCTACAAGTCGGTCTACGCGCTGGACACGGCCTGGCACACCGAGGTCCCGCCGAACGCCACGCTGATCCGTAACATCGCTCAGGCCTGCGAGACGTTGCAGAGCATCCCGCGCTGGTTCTACGCCCTGTTCGCCATCGGCCTGACGCACAAGAACTACCAGCGTAGCAAGCTCTACGAGGAAGTCTGCCGGCGCTGGGCACCCTTCACGGGGACCAGCTACGAGGTCGGCGTGGTCACCTCGGCCAAGCCCGTGGAGGTCTATGCCATCTTCGGCGGCCAGTGGCCGCACTCCAGCTTCATGGTGCCCGGCGGGGTGATGTGCGGCCCCACGCTCTCGGACATCACGCGCTCCATCTCCATCCTGGAGTACTACCGGACCACGTGGCTCGAGCCCGTGTGGCTGGGCTGCTCGGTAGACCGGTGGCTGGAGAACAAGACCTGGGGTGACGTGCTGAAGTGGCTGGAGGAGAAGCCGGAGCACTTCAACTCGGACCTTGGGCTGTTCATCCGCTACTGCATGGAGATCGGCCTCGACAAGATGGGTGCGGGACCAGGCAGGTACCTGGCCATGGGCACCTACTTCCACCCCGAGAAGTACCGCTTCCCCACCATCGAGGGGCGGAATGCGGCGCTGATCTCCCGCGCCGGCGTGTACGACGGCCGGGAGTTCCACGACTTCGACCAGGCGCGGGTGCGCGAGGACGTGACCTACTCGTACTTCCGCGGCGAGTCGTTCCTGCACCCCTTTGAGGGTGTCACGGAGCCTTTGGATCCCGCCGAGGCCGAGAAGCAGGGCAAGTACACCTGGGCGAAGGCGCCCCGCTACGACCTGCCAGGCGTGGGCCCGATCCCGCTCGAGGCGGGGCCCCTGGCGCGCCAAGTCGTGGCCGGCCGTCCGGGTGCCGAGCCGTGGCAGGACTACGATCCACTCTTCCTCAACATCGTCAAGGAGATCGGACCCAGCGTCATGGTGCGCGTCTTGGCCCGCATGCACGAGGCGGCCAAGTACTACAAGTGGGTGCGCCAGTGGCTCCAGCAGGTCGACCTCGACGAGAAGTTCTACATCAAGCCGAAGGAGTTGCCCGAGGGTCGCGGCTTCGGTGCCACGGAGGCGGCCCGGGGTGCGCTGGCCGACTGGATCGTGCTCAAGGACGGCAAGATCGAGAACTACCAGGTGATCACCCCCACGGCCTGGAACATCGGTCCGCGGGATCGCCGCGGCGAGCGCGGCCCCATCGAGACGGCCATGGTCGGCGCCACCGTGCGGAATCCCGAGGATCCGGTGGAGCTTGCACACATCGCCCAGAGCTACGACTCGTGCTTGGTCTGCACGGTCCACGCCTACGACGCCAAGACGCATAAGGAGCTGGCGCGCTTCATGGTGGGGGGCACCCAGTGACGGGCGGGCACGGGTAAGCGTGCGCCAGCCGGGTGGGGTCAGGGGGGTCGAGGGTGGTCGTCATCATCGGGTGCGGCAATCTGCTGCGGCGCGACGACGGGGTAGGCCCGCTGCTGATTCGCCGCCTCTGGGACCTCGGCCCCCCGCCCGGCGTTCGCCTGGCCGATGGCGGAACGGCAGGCATGGACGTGGCCTTCCAGATCGACGGCGCGACCGAGCTGATCATCGTGGATGCCTGCCGGACGGGCGCGGCGCCGGGCACCGTCTTCGAGGTGCCCGGGGAGGAGCTGGAGACGCCGCCCGTCACCGCCATGAACCTACACGACTTCCGCTGGCAGCACGCCCTGGCCTTCGGCCGCTGGCTCCTCAAGGACCGCTTCCCGGAAAGGGTCACGGTCTTCCTCGTCGAAGCCGAGACCCTGGAGCCCGGCATCGGACTCTCCCCGGCGGTGGAGCAGGCCGTAGAGCGCCTGGCAAGGGAGCTTTTGCGGCGTGTGGGGAACGACGGTGATGCGCGTGGAGATCACACCTAACGGGTACCTGATCCTGCCGGCCGAGGAGGCCGCCCGGTTCCCGGTGGGGACCGCTATCGCGCTGGTGCGCGGCGACGAGCTGTGGCTGATGAGGGTCAGCCACCCTGGGGGAGGGGGCCTCTTGCTCAAGATCCGCAACCCGCGCGGGGACCGGAGCGTGCTGGTGCGGGAGCTGCTGCCGGAGGCTACCGAGCCTGGGGTGCGCGAGGCCTTCTGGGACGAGGAGGCGGGGGCCCTGCGCGTTCCCCTCGCCCCGGCTTCCCAGGCGTCTCGAGGGTAGGTGATCTCGTTGATGCCGGTCTCGATCGCGCTCCGCCCCCAACCCCTCGGCGTCTTCCCGGGGATCGCGGGCTCCTTGCTGCTCCCGCCGGCCCCTGCAGGCGAGGAGGCGCTGGCCGCGCTGATGAAGGGCCGATTGCCCGAACGGTGGCCCGAGGCCTGGCAGTTCTTCGCCCGGGCAGTCGGCGGGTACACCGAGGCCGCGGTGCTGGAGGCCGTGCCGGAGGGTAACGAGGGGATCTTCAACCGCGCGGTCCTCCAGCCCGCCCCTGAGGTGTACACGTGGGCCCGGGAGCGCCTCGGAGGTGAGTACAGGCTGCTTTTGGACGCTGTGGCTTGGCGGGCTGGACTGCGGCCTGAGCCACCCGATGTACCGCCGGAGGTGGACGGCGAGCTGCGGGCCTTCTTGCTGGAATGCAGGGCCCACGCAGCGCTAGAGCGGGGTGCGCGGGAGGAGGGCGCCCTTGCGCTAAAGGCTGCGGCCGAGGCTGCGGAAGCGGTCTCCCCGGTCCTGGCGGCGCGCCTCCTGGGGGAGTGGGCCGCCGTCCGGTACGCGGACGGGGATGCTGGCGAGGAAGTGATCCGCGGCTACCGGGAAGCGCTGGAGCTGCTGGACGGCACGGGCCTGCCCGAGCTCCGTGCGGAGCTTTGGTTCCAGCTGGGTGCGGTCTACCAGTCGCGGGGAGGCGAGGGCGGCAAGGGCGCCCTCCTCGAGGCGGCGCGCTGCTACCAAGAGGCCTTGAAGGTCTTCCGGCGGGATACCTACCCGGAGGCCTATGCCCTGACGCAGATGAACCTGGCCTTGGTGTACCTGGCCATGCCTCAACACGATCGTTCGTGGCTCGTACGCGCCGCGGTGGCCGTGCAGGCGCTGCGAGAAGCGCTGCGCGTCTTCCGCCGCGAGACCCATCCGGAGATGTGGGCCAGCGCCACCTTGAATCTGGCCAACGCGTTGCAACATCTGCCGTCGTCGCATCCCGAGGACAACCTGTGGGAGGCCGTCGCCCTCTACGAGGAGGTCCTGGCGGTGCGACGCCCCGAGGACGACCCCGTGGGCTACGCGCGCGTGCTGGCCAACCAGGGCAATGCCCTCGCCCACCTGGGCGCCCTTTCGCAGGCGGAGTCGCGCCTTCAGGAGGCGCGGCGCCTATTTCTCGAGCATGGTGAGGCCGAGGCCGCCGACGCGGTGGACCGCGTGCTGGCCGAGATCGCGCAGCTCCGCACCGCGGGCGACCGTGCGGTGGGGCGCGTGCAGTCGGGCGGTGCCTCCTGACCGCCCCGCTGGAGGTACTCGGCACGACCTCTAGAAGGAGAGGAGCCATGGAACCCCACGAGCGCCAGATCATGGATCTGCTGATGAACCTGGCCGTCGAATATTTCAGCGAGCGGATCGTCCAACGCAACGAGGGTGCCGGCCGTGCCCTGGGGCGGCTGCGTAACGACCCCGACGGGGAGGGCGTGTGGCTCTCGGAGTTCGTGGAGGCTTTCTTCCGCGAACACCTCCTGGACACGCCCGGGGGCGCTTGCCTGGTGCTCCGGGCTTACGCCCAGCGTCCCTGGAGTCCACCCGAGGCCCTGGCCACGGCAACCACCGTCGGCGACGCGCTGCAGATCATGGCCAAGGCGCTGTTCGCAACCTCGCTGGCCAAAAGGACGGAGGAGGCGCTCGAGCGGGCGCTCGTCTTCGGGGGTGAGTAGGCGTGGCGACCCACGTACAGCAGGAGGAGGACTTCGAGGCCCTAGCCGCCCGGGTGGACCGGGCCCTGGCCGCGGTGCGGGCCCTGCCGGAGGAGGCTCGGGAGAAGGCGCTGGAGCTGAAGGAAGCCATCGAGGCCTTCCACCGATGCGCGCTGCGACGCTTGGTGCGCACCCTCCGGTCCACGGACCACGGCAAGGAGCTGCTGTTGCAGGCGGTGGAGGACCCGTCGGTCTACGCGATGTTCCTCCTGCACGGCATCGTGCGGCAGGACGTGGTCACGCGGGTGGCTGCGGCGCTCGAAGAGGTGCGCCCCTACCTTCGCTCCCACGGCGGTGACGTGGAGCTGGTGAAGGTGGAGGACGGGGTAGCGTACGTCCGCCTCCACGGAGCCTGCCTGGGTTGTTCCCTGTCGGCCCGCACGCTGCAGGACGGCGTGGAGGAGGTCATCAAGGCCCGCGTCCCGGAGATCCAGCGCGTGGCCGTGGTGTCGCAGGGACCGGTCGCAGGATTCGTGCCGCTCGAGGAGATCGGCGACCTGAGTGACCTGAAAGAAAGCGGCTGGGTCGAAGGGCCGCCCGTGGCCGACCTGCCCGAGGGCCGTCCGATTCGCTTCGAGGCCGGGGGGCACGACGTGCTCCTCGTCCGGCTCGGCTCGCGGATCCTGGCCTACCGCAACCAGTGCCCCCACATGGGGAACCCGCTGCATCAGGGTCCGGTGGAGGGTAGCGTGATCACCTGCCCGTGGCACGGCTTCCGGTTCGACCTCGTCTCCGGCGAGTGCCTCACCGTTCCCCACGTGCAGTTGGAGCCCTTCCCCGTACGCGTCCACGGCCAGCGGGTATGGGTACGCCCGAGCTAGCGCTGCAGGCGGAGCCGGTACGCTGGTTGGGGGCGCCTGCTCCCGGCGGCTTGGCGCTACCCCCGGCCCGGGCCGGGCGGCGGACGCTGTACGCTCCGCGGGGGGTCTACCTGGATGACCGGGTGGTAGCGGTGGCCGACAGCGGGAATCACCGCGTGCTCCTCTGGTACGGTTGGCCCAAGGCCGACCACCAGCCGGCGGACGTGGTGCTGGGGCATACGGAGTTCGAGGCGGAAGGGCCGGGCCTCTTGCACCTCCCCACCGCCGTGGCCTTGGTGGAGGGCAGGCTGCTGGTGGCGGACGCCTGGCACCACCGGATCTTGGTCTGGGACGGCTTGCCGGAGGGGAGCGGCCAGCCGCCGGACAGGGTCATCGGGCAGCCCGACCTGCGATCCACGGCCCCCAATGCCGGGGGTAGCACCGGCCCTGCAGGCTTTTACTGGCCCTACGGGTTCGCCTACGTCCACGGCTGGTTCTACGTGGCGGACACGGGCAACCGCCGGGTGCTCGGTTGGCGGGGGGTGCCCGAGGGCTTGCGTCCGGCCGATCTCGTCCTGGGCCAGCCCGATGCCTACAGCGGCGCCGAGAACCGCGGTCGGGGCGTAGGGGCGGACACGTTCCGCTGGCCGCATGCCCTGGCAGGAGACGGGACGACCCTCTACGTGGCCGATGCCGGCAACCACCGGGTACTGGGCTTCACGCCGCCCCCTGAGCAGGACCGGCCGGCGGACCTGGTCCTGGGGCAGGAGGACTTTGACCGGGACTTCGAGCTGCCCCACGTCCCCCAAGGCCCGCGGCGGCTCCGCTTTCCGTACGGTGTGGCCCTGTGCCGCGACTACCTAGCTGTGGCCGACACCGCCAATAACCGGGTACTCCTCTTTCCGGGACCGCCTCGGCGCGGCGTTTACCTCCCTGCCGCCCACGTCATCGGGCAGGCCAATTTCGCCGAGTCGGGCGAGAACCGCTGGCGGGCGGTGGGATGGGACACGCTGTGTTGGCCGTACGGCGTGTGGGGCTACCAAGACCTCCTGGCCGTCGCCGACTCCGGCAACAACCGGGTCATGATCTGGCGGCTGCGTAGGAGTTAGCGGACGTGCGCTCTGCGCCCGTGGGGAGCCTGGGCAGGGTCCGGCTGTTGCGCCTGGCCTTGTTTAAAGCAACGGGGGAGCGCGAGGGGGTTGCAATCATGCGGGCTTGGGGCCTACCTAGAGGCCGTAGAGGGCGGTGTACTTCCCCTCCAGGTAGGTTAGGAAGGGACGCTCGCTTAGGGGAGCCCCGGTAACCCGCTCCACCAAGACCCGGGGCCTATACCGGCTCCCCTCGGCGTGGATCTTCGTGCGGGACCAGTCCAGGAAGGGCCGGAACTCCCCCCGGGCGAACAGGGGCTCGAGGGGGCCGAGCTCCTCTTGGGCCTTGGCGAAGAACTGGGCGGCGTAGAGGTTGCCCAGGGTGTAGGTGGGGAAGTAGCCGAAAAGCCCCCCGGACCAGTGCACGTCCTGCATGACCCCGTCCTTGTAGTCCTTAGGGGCCACCCCCAGGTAGGCCCGGTACTTTTCCGCCCAGGCCCCGGGAAGGTCCTCCAGGGCAAGCTCTCCCCGGAAGAGGGAAAGCTCCAGCTCCAGGCGCACCAGGATATGGAGGTTATAGGTGACCTCGTCCGCCTCCACCCGGATCAGGGAGGGCTCCACGGCGTTGATGGCCCGGTGGAAGTCCTCCAGGGCCACGTCCCGGAGGCTTGGGAAGTGCTCCTTGGCCCGGGGGAAAAACCGCTCCCAAAAACCCAGAGAGCGGCCCACCAGGTTCTCCCAGGTGCGGCTTTGCGACTCGTGAACCCCCAGGGAGACCGCCTCCCCCCTTGGGGTCCCCCAGTGCTCCTTGGGCAGGCCCTGCTCGTAGAGGGCATGGCCCATCTCGTGGAGGGTGCCGAAGATGCCGGCGTTGAAGAAGTCCTCGTAGTAGCGGGTGGTGATGCGCACGTCCCCGGGGCCGATGGAGATGGCAAAGGGATGGGCGGTGGGGTCCAGGCGGCCCGCCTCGAGGTCGTAGCCGAAGGCGGCGAGAAGCTCGAGGGCAAAGGCCCTTTGGGCGTCCTTTGGGTAGTGGCGGTGAAGGATGCCGGTATCCGGCTTCTTCCCACTTCCCAAAATCCGATCCAAAAGCCCCTGAAGCCCCGCCCTAAGCCCGGCGAAAAGCCCCTCCAGCTCCTTAGCCCGCATCCCCGGCTCAAATCCATCCAAAAGGGCGTCGTAGACCTCCCCATAGGGCGGGTCCCCGGGAGCCACGGGAAGGCTATAGAGGATCTCCGCCTTCTCCTTAGTGAGGGCAAACACCCGGCGCAAGTAGGGCAGAAACCCCTGCCAGTCGTCCCTGGGACGGGCTTCCTCCCAGTAGCTTTCCGCCTCGCTTTGCGCCTGGGCCAGCTCCACCATGAGCCGCTCGGGAATGGCCCGGGTGCGCTCGTAGGCCTGCCGCCACTCCCGGACGTTGACCGCCGCATCGGATAGGGGATCCTGCACCAGGTGGGAGCCCTCCACCGCCGAAAGCCATTCCCCAACCCTGGGGTCGGTGGCCCGCTGGTGGAGGAGCCGGGCCAGGGCAGCCATCTGCCTTGCCCGGTGCTCGTGCCCCTTCTTCGGGATCATGGTGCGCTGGTCCCAGGCAGCCAAGGCCCCCAAGGAGGCCAGGTAGGCGGTTTCCCTCTGAAACTCCAAGAGCTTCTGGTAGCTCAAAACTTGCACTTATTCACCGCGGGCATGAGTATGCTTGGGGACCACTTGAAGAGGGCTACTGGTTTCCCCTCTTATGAGGGG
>NICF_comb_assmDRAFT_10001421_pt1 | contig 18995 bp, 18 predicted proteins | sample NewIslPassag4_SG_FD_11279 | JGI IMG/M metagenome (IMG submission 11279) | reverse complement strand
CTAGTTCACCGGCGGGCGAGAGGGAAAGTCCTTCACGAGATCCCGCAGGTCCTGGGGGATGAATCCTCGCGCCGCGATGCGCTTGCGAGCGCTGCGGTCGAGCCGGGGCGCGATCGCCCTCGACTTTCCACTGCTGAAAGCGGGGCAAGACTCGAGGAAACGGCGCACGTGACCCTCGACCTTGGGAATGTCTCTTTCCAGCCGATCGGGATCGCTCTTGCAATGGCCCAGGCGAATGACCTTGTCGTCTTCGTTGATGGCGTGATTGACGATTTCTCCGTTGGTGCAGCCCGGGTGAGTCGCAATGTACTTCAGGACGAGATCGTACCACCCCCGCAGCTCTCTGAGAAACCCGTTGTCTGCTTTGGTTCGCAATGGTGAGCTGCTCGAACCAAGAACGATCAGGCCACCGTGTACTGTCTCTGCCCGAGAGGAGAGGCGGTCGACGACGGCTTGCAAATGAGACGTAAATTCGAGTAGAGCGCCCCGATTGAAGTACTGAAACTCATCGAGGGCGACCACCCAGCCTGCCTCGGCAAGTTCGCCGATCTTCCACGCCAGGGAGCGCAGGTCCACCGGCAGGTCGTCATCGATCTCGAACATCTGCATGTCGACGGTGCCTTCGGGCCGCGAATTCGGGCGCTCCCATCGCGCCGGGGAGGAAAGGAAAAGGTCATTGACTCCTGCCGTCAGAAGGAGGAACCGGGGAGGAGCAGGAAGGCCTTCTCCTCCTCGGTGCTTTCGCGGCCGAGGATGGCGTTGCGGTGGGGGAAGCGGCCGAAGCGGTCGATGATCTCCTTGTGGCGGATGGCGTAGTCGAGAAACGAGAGGTAGCGGTCCTTGACCGACTCGGGGGCGGCGTCGGCGAGCGCCTGGTAGAGCTCGACGGAGCGCGCCTGCAGCTCGCGATCTTCGGCGTGCTCCAGCGGCAGGTAGAAGAAGCTGCGCTCGATCGGGCTCAGCGCCTGGTCGTGGCCGAGGCGCAGCCCCTGGACGACCAGGGCCTGGGCCCTTGGATCCTGCGCGAAGGCCTCGGGCCTGCCGCGGTGGATGTGGCGCGGGAACTGGTCGAGGAGGATGACGAGGGCCATGCGGCCCTGCGGCGTCGCGGCCCAGTCGTCGAACTCGCCCGCGGCGGCAGCCCGCGCGTCCGCACCGAAGCGCTGGGTGACGAGGCGATCGGTCTCGGGCATGCGCCCGAACCAGAGCTCGTAGCGCGCCGGTTCGAATTCCCAGCCGCGCTCCTCCTCGGGGCCAAACCAGAACTCGAGGATCTCCCTCGCGCGATTCACGGCGGCTCCTCCGGCCTGCGATGCCAAGCGTAGTGCGCGCGGGCGGCCGGCGACAGCGCCCGGACGGCGAGAGGTCGCGGGCCGGCGCCCGGGTGGCGCGCGCGAGGCGGGACGGTGCGCGAGATCGTCCGACCTGCGATTTTCGAGCTGCCGGGCGGCGGGGATTTCGGCTAGGGTGCGCGCGATGCGCGCCAGAGGCCGATTTTTCGTCTTCGAGGGGATCGACGGGGCGGGCACCACCACCCAGGCGCGGAGGCTCGCGCGGCGGCTCGAGGAGGCGGGAGCGAAGATCCTGCTCACCGCCGAGCCCTCCGAGGGATCGGTGGGAAAGCTGCTCCGTTCCATCCTCGAGCGCAGGCTGGCTCCCGCCGGGGGAGGGGACTGGGACGGCAGGACTCTCGCCCTCCTCTTCGCAGCGGACCGCCTGGACCACTACCTCGGCCAGATCCGTCCCGCGCTCGAGGCCGGCGTCCACGTGGTCTGCGATCGCTACGTTCTCTCCTCGGTCGCCTACCAGGGCATGGCCGCGCCGCGGGCGTGGATCCGATCCCTCAACCGTTTCGCCGCGCCGCCCGACCGCACCTTCTTTTTGCGGGTTCGGCCGGAGGCGGCGCTGGAGCGGCGGCTGCGCGAGAGCGCTTCGCCGCAGCTCTTCGAGACGCTCCCACAGCTCGAGAAGGTGTCGCGGCTCTACGAGGAGGCGGCGCGGGAACTCGAGGGGCGCCACCGCGTGATCGCCATCGACGGAGAGCTCTCGGTCGACGAGGTCGCGGAGGCGATCTGGGAGCACGTCGGGCCCATGCTCGGCGCCTGAGAGGTCGTACCGTGGGCCCCGAGGAGGGCGGCGCCTCCGCGGCTCCACGGCGCGGGGCCCAGGGCATCCGACGATCAGCCGGTGACGACGAGGGGGCGATCGGCGTGCGGATGCCGAAGCACGGTGGCGCGCACGCCGAAGACCTCCGAGACCCGCTCCTCGGTCAGCACCTCCCAGGGCGTGCCTTCCGCCGCGATCCGGCCGGCATCGAGCAGCACCAGCCGGTCGGCGTAGACCGCGGCGAGGTCGAGGTCGTGGAGGATGGCCAGCACGGCCGTGCCGCGCGCGCAGAGATCCTTGGCGGCGTGCAGGATGGCGTGCTGGTGCTCCAGGTCGAGGTTGTTGGTCGGCTCGTCGAGGAGCAGCGCCTGCGGCGTGCCCTCGGGCGCGCCGGCGAGCTGGGCGAGAACGCGGGCGAACTGCACCCGCTGGCGCTCGCCGCCGGAGAGGGTGGGGTAGAGCCGGTCGGCCAGGTGCATGGCGCCCGCGGTCCGCAGCGCCTCCTCCACGATGCGGTCGTCGCGCGGATGCGGGGGGTGGGGGAGCCGGCCCATCCGCGCCACCTCGAAGGCGGTGAAGGGGAAGTTCAGCGAGGACTCCTGCGGGAGGAGGGCGAGCCGCCTCGCCCGCTCGCGGGCGGGGATCGCCTTCAGCTTCTGCCCGGTGAAGAGGATCTCTCCTTCCGCGGGCGAAAGCTCCCCGGCGATGGCGGCCAGCAAGGTGGACTTGCCGGCGCCGTTCGGGCCGAGAACGCCGAGGAACTCGCCGGGGCCGAGCCGCAGGTCCACGCCGCGGAGGATCTCCCGGCGTCCGCGCCGCAGACGGAGATTGCGAACTTCGATCACCACGACCCGCGTCCTCGCCTGCGAAGGAGGAGGTAGAGGAAGAAAGGCCCGCCGATCATCGCCGTGAGCGCACCGATGGGAAGCTCCGCCGGCGCGGCCACGGTGCGGGCGACCAGGTCGGCCAGAAGGAGGAGCGTGGCGCCGCCGAGGGCGGCGGCGGGAAGGAGGGCGCGGTGGCCGGGGCCGATGACGAGGCGGAGGAGGTGGGGCACCACCAGGCCCACGAAGCCGATCGTCCCCGTCGCCGCCACCGAGACGCCGACGCCGAGCGCGGTGAGGAAGACGAGGCGGCCCTTGAGCCGCTCCACCTCGACCCCCAGGTGATGCGCCTCCCGCTCACCGAGGACGAGGGCATCCAGCTCGCGCGCCCCGCGCACCGAGGCGAGCAGGACCAGGCTCACGGGGATGCCCACCCAGACCACCTGGGTCCAGGTGGCGCCGCCGAGGCTGCCCAGGCTCCAGAGGGTGAGGGCGCGCAGCTGGGTGTCGGTGGCGAGGAAGCTCAAGAGGCCCGTGCCCGCGCCGGCGATGGCGGCCACGGCCATGCCGGCCAGAAGCAGCACGGTCACGTCGGTCGCGCCGCCGCGCTGACCCAGGCGGCGCACCAACGTGGTGGCGCCGAGGGCGCCGGCGAAGGCCACCGCGGGCAGGGCCGCGGGGCCCAGGACGCTGGCGATGCCGCTGCCGAAGACGATGAAGAGCGCCGCCGCCAGCATGGCGCCGCCGGAGATGCCGAGCAGCGCCGGATCCGCGAGCGGGTTGCGGAAGAGCCCCTGCAAGAGCGCGCCGCAGCTCGCCAGCGCGCTTCCCACGAAGACCCCGAGCACGACCCGCGGCAGGCGGATGGTCCAGAAGACGGCCGAGGCGGTGGCGTCCACCGAGTCCGCGGAGGCGAGGCCGATCCGGGCGAGGAGGATGCGCAGGATCTCCCCCGGCGCGATCGGCACCGCCCCGATGGAGGCGGAGAGCAGCACCGCCAGCGCGAGCAGCACCGCGAGGCTGCCGATACCGACGCGCGCGCGACGCCCCCGGCTTCGAGCCGGGAGCGCCACCGGGCTGGCCTGCTCCGAGACCGCCACCCTCATTCGGCCTCCCTCGCCTCCAGGAGCTGCTGGGCGAGCTGGCGGACCGCCTCGCCGATGCGCGGGCCCATGCCGAGCAGGAGGGTGTCCTCCACCACCACCATCCGCTTCGCCTTCCCCGCAGGCGTGAGCGCCAGGCCGGGCACGCTCCAGACCTTGTCGGGGCCGCCGAGCGAGGCCAGCGTCCGCTCGGTGACGAGGAGGACGTCGGGCCGGGCGGCGACGAGCGCCTCGGTGCTGATGGGGCGGTAGCCCTGGAAGGAGTCCACCGCCAGCTTGCCGCCGGCCATGGCGATCACCTCGGAGGCCACCGTCTCCTTGCCGCCGACGTTGAGGACCGAGGGGGTGGGCGAGAAGAGGAAGAGGACGCGGGGCGAAAAGGAGCGGACCTTGTCGCCCAGCGCCTTCGCCTCCTGGACCTCGCGGTCGAGCCGCTCGAGCAGCGTCCTGCCCGCCTCGGCGCGGCCGATGGCCTCGGCCACCACGCCGATGCGGTGGCGCGCGGATTCGAGATCGGAGACCTCGTCGACCACGACCACGCGCACGCCCGCGTTGCGTAGCTGGTCGAGGGCTGCGGGCGGTCCGGCGAGCGCGCTGGCCACCACCAGCGTGGGACGCAGCGAGAGGACACCCTCCGCGGCGAACTTCCGGTAGTAGCCCACCTTCGGAAGCTTCTCGACCTCCGCGGGGTAGCCGCTCGAGCTGTCGACGCCGACCACGCGGTCGCCCGCGCCGAGCGCGAAGACGAGCTCGGTGACGTCGAAGCCGAGCGTGACGATGCGCTCCTCGCCCGGCTCTGCAAAGGCGGCGAGGGGGAGGGAGAGAAGGGCGGCGGCGGCCGCGAGGGCCGCCGTCTTCAACATCCAGGTCGACCTCGTGCTCTCAGACACGGTGCGCTTCCTCGAGCTGCCGCAATAGGGCGCGCCAGTTCTCCGCCTCCGGCTTGCCCGGCTTCCGCTCGCCGAAGAACTGGGCGATGAGCTCGCCGTCGGCGTCGAAGAGTTCGATCGAGCTCACGTCGCCGTCGGCGGTCGGCTTGGTCACGCGCCAGGCCTCGACCACGCGGTCGGTGCGAAGGTGCAGGTTGAAGCCGTGGTCCATCACGTTGATCCAGGGGCCGAGCGCTTTGACGTTTTGCACGGGCCCGGTGTGGATCTGGATCATGCCCGGATTTCCGACGAAGACCATGATGGAAACGCCCTGCTTCGCCGCCTCCTCCAGCACCGCGGTGGTGACGGCGGGGGAGAGCCGGGCCGCCAGTCTTTCGTCGGCGAGGCGCATCGCGTCGAGGCGGTGCACCTTGTGCTTGCGCAGGAGCGGGTAGAAGTCGTGGGTGTCCTGCAGGTCGCGCCAGCCCTGCAGGAAGGCCTCCTTGTCGATCTGGTCGATGGGGAGGTTGTCCTCCTTCGGCATCGGCTTGTCGGAGGGAGCCCAGGCCTCCGTCGAGGCGAAGCGCTCCACCAGGGCGTCGAAGGCGGCCTCGTCGCTTTCGTCCTCGAGCCAGATCTTGTGGATGGCGTCGCCGGCGTGGTCGAAGAACTGCAGGCTGTAGTGGTTCTCACCATTGCGCTTCTCCCGCACGGCAAAAACGGAGTGCCAGGGCTTGAAGAAGAAGCGCAGGTCGATGTCGCGGGAGTGGAAGATGCCGCCGACGGGCGAGAACTCCGGTGCGGGGTAGGTGCCGCGCTTCTCGTGCACGCAGCTCTCGTTGCGCGTCAGCGCCATGACGGGCCCGAGCTGGCCGAGCGCCTCGAGGATCTCGCGGAACTCGGGGCGGAGCAGGGTGGCGTCCGGCCGCGACGCGACGAGCATCGCCTCGGAAATCCCGAGCTGCTGGGCTGCGTCGCGAGCCCGGATCTTCAGGTTCTTCTGGACCAGCTTCTGGTAGTCGGCCCAGATGGCGGCCGGGTCGAAGGGCCTGGCGAGGGCGGGTGCGGTCGTGCTCATCACTCGATCTCCTTGTAGCGGAAGGTGGGGTAACCGCTCGTGCTGGCGGCATCGTAGTAATCGATCATCTGGAGGGCGAAGGTCTTCCCCTCGCTGCTCCGAACCACGTAGATGCGCTNGCGGGGCGTGAGCCGGTGGGTGGACGGGTTGTACTCGTACCAGCCACCGTCCTGGTGGAAGGCGAGGTCCGTCTCCTGAAGCGTCTCGTCGGTGATCGGCTTGGCGTCCCGCGCGTAGCCGTCCTCGGGGGCGGACTCGATCTCCTCCAGGACGACGTCGTCGATCCACGCCACCTCCACCCCGACATCTCCGTTGACGGCGATTTTCTGGCGCTGGAAGGCGAGGTCCCAGCCGGCGCTGCCGTCCACCNCCTGGCCGGCGTCGAGGTCAAAGAGGATCCACTTCGCGCCGTCGGTGGCGTCGATCCTCACCTCGCGGACCTGCGAGTTGGCCGGCTCGCCGAGTTCCTTGACGACGAAGGTGGGATGGCCGCTCTCGCCGTCCTTGTAGTACGAGAGCATCTGGACCGCGAAGGCCTTCTTCTCCGCGTTCACCACCACGTAGACGCGCTTGCGCGGGAGGAGCCGGTGGGTGCCGATGTCGTAGCTGTACCACCGGTCCTCCTGGTGGAAGGCGAGGTCGGCCTCGTTCAGCTCCTCGGCGTGGATGTCCACGCCGTCGTCCGAGAGGTAGCCGTCCTCCGGAACGGCTTCCACCTCGTCGAGGCTGACGCCGTCGACGATGGCCACGCGAACCCCGGCCGCGCCGTTGGTCGCGATCAGGTGGCGCCGGAAGGCGAGCTCCCAGCCCGCGCTCTCCTCGACGACTTCGAGGGTATCCAGGTCGAAGAAGACCCAGTCCTTGTCGCTGGTGGCGTCGACGACGATGGCGTCTTCCGGAATCTCGGGCTGATGGGGCTCCTCGGGCTCCTCCGGTTCCTCCGGCTCCTCGGGTTCCGGGAGCGAGGCGGGCGGATCGATCTCCTTGACCTCGAAGGTCGGATAACCCGAGGTCCCGGCCGAGTCGTAATAGTCGATCATGCGCAGGGCAAAGGCCCGCTTTTCGCTGCTGAGGACCACGTAGACGCGGTTCGCCTTCGGCGAGAGGAGGTGGGTGTTGAAGTCGTAGTCGTACCACCATCCATTGGTGTTGAAGGCGAGCGAGTTTTCGTCGACCTCCGCCGCGGCGAGGTCCACGTGGTCGGTGAGGTAGCCCTCCTCGGGAGCGGCGGTGATCTCCTCGAACTTCACCCCCTCGAGGACGGCGACCATCGCCCCGCCTTCACCGTTGACGGCGATGAGCTGTCGACGGAAGCCGAGATCCCATCCCTCGGCGGGGCCGGCGATGCGCGCGTGGTCGAGATCGTAGAGCGTCCACTCGGTGTTGGAGGTGGCGTCGATGCGGACCACCCCGGGCGGCAGCTCGTCGCCGACGGTGGTGTCGTCGTCCGGGTCCTCGAGCTTGCAGCCGGCGACGAGGACGACGGCGAAGAGGATCGCCCAACGATTTCGCATCAGACTCATGAGATGACCTCCCACTGTCTCGGTTTTCATCGGTAGACGAAGGAAACTCCTGCCCAGTACGAGCGCGGCCGGATGGGGAGGGCGGTCGCGTCGCCGGCGTCGAAGACGTTGTCCACGCCGGCCAGAAGCGAAATCCCCTCCACGATCGGCTGCTGCGCCCGCAGATTCAGAAACACGTAGGGCTCGCCCTTGATCTCGTCGTCTTGCAGCAGCGGGCGGAGGACGCGCTCACTGACCCACTCGCCGCGTGCGGTGAACGACGGGCCGAAGTCCGTCTTCCACGTGGAGGAAAGGGTCACGCGATGGGGCGCACGGCCGTCGAGCATGCGATCCTCGACGAGATCGCGCGCGTCGGTATACGTGTACCCGACGTCCACCCGAAGCTGCCGCGCCACGCGCAGCCCGACGCTGGTCTCCACGCCGCGCGAGAAGGCGCGCCCGATGTTGCGGTAGCTGAAGACCATGGAGCCGGAGGGCCCGCCCTCGTCCAGCGGGACGGAGAGGATCAGGTTCTCCAGCTGGTGGTGAAAGAAATTCACGTCGAAGCGCAGCCAGCGCGTGGCCTGGATCGTGGCGCCCGCGTTGACGCTGCGCGAGGTCTCGGGCTGCAGGTCGGGGTTGCCCTGGACCCGATACCCCACCGACGGGTTCTCGAAAAGGATGAGCATCTCCTTGAATTCGGGGGCGCGAAAGCCGTGACCGTAGGAGGCGCGCAAGGTGAGCCATTCGGTGGGCACGTACCGGGCCGCGACCTTCGGCGAGACGTGGCCGTAAAACCAGGAGTCGTAATCGGCGCGGATGCCCGGAGTGATGGCGAAGTTCTCGGTGATCTTCCAGTCGTCCTGCGCGAAGACGGCGGGGCGGAAGCGCGTGTGGGAACCCTCCGGCAGGCGGGGCGTCTCCAGCGATTCGTGAAGCACGTCCACCCCCACGGTCAGGTGGTGGTCGGCGATCCGCTGATCCCACTGGGCGCTGCCCTGCAGCAGCACGTCCTGAGTGCGGTGGAGCTGATCGAGCGCGGTGGAGCCGCGCTGGTCCTGGCGGTACTGGTCGAGGACATAGCCGCCATGCAGGGAGAAGGAGAGCGAGGCGTCCTCGGAAAGACGGAAGCGCGGGCCGATCGTCAGATAGACCTGATCGACGCGGGTGGCGGTGTCGAAGACGGCGCGGCTCGTCTGCTGGTCGTCGACGCCCTGTTGGTCGCGATGAAAGTAGCTGGCGGTGGCTGTAACCGAAAACGCATCGGAGAAGCGGTGTTCAGCCCGCAGGTCGACGTTGGTGTCGTCGGTTTCGCTGCCGGTCGTGCCGATGGCAGTCGGGTCGAGGCGGTAGGGCTCGTGGTGCCGGTGGCCCAGCGTCAGTCGCAGAAGCGAATCCTTGCCCGCGGTCGCGGCGGAGGCGGAGGCGCTGTAGCCCTGCGTTCCCGCGCGGATCTCCGCGTTGCCCTCCAGCGGCCGTCCGGCGCGGCGCGTGCGCAGATGGATCACGCCGCCCATCGCCTCCGAGCCGTAGAGCGCCGAGGCCGCCCCCTTGACGATCTCCACCTGCGCCACGTTCTCCAGCCGCAGCCGGCTCAGATCGAAGCGGTCGTTCTTGCGTCCGTTGACGCGCTCGCCGTCGACGAGGATGAGCACGTGGCGGGCCGACAGGCCCTGGATCTCGACGCCCGCGCCGAAGTCGTTGGAGGCGTCGACGTAGACACCCGGGATCGAGTCGAGGAGTTCGGCCAGATCCTGCGCCCCGGAGGCCTCGATCTCCCGCCGACCGATCACGATGGTCTGGACGGGAGCGTCCTCGAGGGCGCGCTCGGTGCGCGAGCCGGTGACGACGGTCTGGTAGCTCCCCTCCGCCAGGGTGGAGGCCGCGGCGGACGCGGACCCGGCGAGGAGCGGGAGCGAGAGGAGGGCGACTGCGGTCCTTGCGAGGTGGTTCATCACGACGTCCTCGGCGGGGCGCTGTGTAATTGAGAATGACTTGCAAAGTCAAGAGCAAATGAGGGTGCGACGCGACCTCTCGTCGAGTCCCCGGCCGGTCGAACCCGGGCGGCGGTCGCGGAAGGCACGAGCAAGTGGCCAGCTTTCGCGGGGATGGACGAGCTTCTCGAGAGCGGAAGCTACCTCGCCGTCATCCTCGCCCTGCTGGGCGGGGCGGTGGGCCTCCCCCTGCCCGAAGAGGCGATCCTGCTCACCTCCGGCGCCCTCGCGCGCAAGGGGATCACGCGGTGGCAGATCGGCCTGCCGGTCTGCTACGCAGGGGTGCTCATCGCCGATACCGTCCTCTACCTGGTGGCGCGCCACCTCGGCAACGCGGCGCTCTCCCATCCGCGCCTGGGCCGGCTCCTTCCCCCCTCGCGGAGGGCAAAGCTGCGCCGCCTCTTCGCCACGCGCGGGCCGCTGGTGATCCTCTTCGCCCGTCACGTGCCGGGGCTGCGCGCCGCCACCTTCGCTCTGGCAGGGATCGACCGCTTCCCGTTGCGCCGCTTTCTCTTCTGGGATGCCGTGGGGGTGCTCAGCAGCGTCACCCTCGTCTTTTCGCTCGGGCACGCCTTCGCGAGCCAGCTCGACCGGGTGCGCGACCGCCTCTCGGACGCGCAGGGGCTCTTGCTCGCGGCCTTCGGGATCGTCGCCGTCGCGCTCTGGTTTCGGGCGTGGCGCCGCCGCGGGGCTCCAACCGTCTTGCTGGCGCGGGCCCGCTCAGCCGAGCCGCGGGCGCACGTCGCGGATCCAGACGCGGACGAAGGCCGCCGCCACGGCTCCGATCAGGGGGCCGAGCACGGCCCCTAGCGGACCGAGGAAGGAGACGCCCCCCAGCACCGTCATCAGCACCAGGAGGGGATGGAGCGAACCGGTCGCCCGGGTGATGAGCGGCCGGATCACGTTGTCCACCGAGCCGAGTATCAGGATCCCCCAGCCGACGATGAAGAGGCCCGCGATCCATCGCCCCTGGAGGAAGAGCCAGATCGCCACGGGCACCCAGACCAGTCCGGTGCCGAGCAGGGGAATCAGCGAGAAGAGGATGGAGAAGAACGCCATCAGTGCCGCCCAGGCCAGGGCCTGGGGAACGCCCACGATCGCGAAGGCGACAAAGCCCAGGATCCCCTGGACGATGCCGGTGAAGAAGGTGGCGAGAAAGAGCGAGCGCAGGACCGCGGCGAGGTCGGCGCCCACCTCCCGCGCGTAGGCACGATCCATGGGGACGATCTCGACGATCTCCTCGAAGAGGGCCGGTCCGTCCTGAAAGAGATAGTAGATGCCGACGAGGAGGATGAAGGTCCCGATGCCGATCTCGGCGAGGGCCCCCAGGGCGGGACCGATCTGCCGGGAGAGGAGGGTGCCGAGCTGTCCCAGGGCGCCTCGGACCGCATCGGCGATCCCGAGCGCTTCCAGCCGTTCGAGGACGGGGGAGAGGAACCAGCCCAGCCGACCGAGGCGATCGCCGAGGCTGCCCTCGCCGAGGACTGTGGCGAGCCGACCCAGCAGCTCCGCGGCCTGCTCGATCAGCAGGAAGGCCACCAGCAGGGAGGGGAAGACCACGGCGAAGAGGACGCCGAGCGAGGCGAGGAGGGCGGCCAGCCGCCTCCGACCCCCGAGGCGTCGCGCAAGGCGCTCGTAAACGGGGGAGACCAGGGCGACCACCAGCGCGGCGAGGACCAGCGGCGCCAGGAAGGGCAGCAGGACGCGGAGGAAGGCGAGGAAGGCCAAGAGGAAGGCCAGTCCAAACGCCAGGTCCGACCACTGCCACTGCCGCTCCACGCCGCCAGCTTAGCAACGCTTCCAGCCGAGTCGCGCCCGCTCCCCGAGAGGGACGACGAATTCCGCCCCCCGCGCCTCACCGTCGAGGACGAAGACCCACTCGGCGGGCGGCTGCAGAATCCCCCGCCGCAAGGCCAGCGAGACCAGGCCGGCGGCCACCATCCCCATGGTGAAACGGGCGTTGACCTCGACCACGGGGCGGAAGACCACCTCGCCATCGGGCCCCCGGAAGGCGAAGGCGTCGACGCCGAGCGGCCCGAAATAGCCCCTCTCGGCGGCGAGGCGAGCCACCTCGGCAGCCGCGGCGCAAAGCTCCTCGTCGCGTGGCGAGCCCGAGCAAATGCGGCCGTCCGGCTCCACGATTCCCTGGTTGCCCAGATAGACGCCCGAGCTGCGCACGAGAAGGCGCGTGGTGCCGATCCAGCGAAGCTCTCCCTTCGGGCCGACGAGAAGGAGCGCCGAGAGATCCTCGGTTCGCGACAGCCAGGGCTCGAAGACGGCCCCGCCTCGCCGCCGAAGCCGCTCGAGGGCTCCGGGGACGTGCTCGATCCGCCGCACGCCGCCGCGGCCGCTCGAGCCCAGGCGCGGCTTGAGCACCCAGCCTCGCGACCACGGCGGCAGCTCCCGGACCCGCGCCTCGACGGCGGTCGGGGTGAGGTCCTCGGCCTCGAGGGCGTCGACCATGCCCCGGAGGCAATCGGGCAGATGGCCGGTACGCAGCGCCGCCCGGTGGGCGAAGGCCTTGTCGTGGATCGCCTCCACGACCTCGGCTGGGGGAAGGATCGGACGACCTCCGGCGGCCCGGAGGCGCGCCTGCGCGGCCGCGTCGGCAAACCAGGCGAAGGCGTCGCCCGCGAGCTCGAAGAGCGGCTGCTCGAGCGGCGGGCCGAGGGCCTCGGGCCAGCCGAGCTCGCCCTCCCAGTCGAGGATGTGCGCGCCCGAGCCGAAGAGCCAGGCGAAGGCGCGGACCGCGTCGCCCGGCGGGGCGACGTGGTCGCGGCCTTCCTCTGCGCCGAGGTTGGGCAGGACGATCATCGGGGTCGAGCGTCTCGAACGTGGGCGATCATCTCCTCCGAGAGCCCGGCCAGACGCCGGGACTCGGCAGAGAATTTGCGCGCCTTGGCGCGCGCGGCGCAGAGGGGGTGGGGGACCGCCTCCAGATAGGCCTCGAGATCCGACTTGCCTCCGGAGAGGCGGCGGATCCAGACGGCGGCCAGCTTCACGTGGCCGACCTCGTCGTCGTGCACCCGCTCTAGCACCGCAGCCGTGGCCACATCGCCCACCTGCGCGAAGGCGTCGCGGTACAGCAGGCTGAAGTCGAGGTTGGCCTGCTCCAGCGTCAGCCCCATGGCGGCGAGGAAGGCCCGCGGGCCGGCGGGATGGGCGTCGATCTTGGGGGCGAGCTTCCAGAAGTAGTCGGAGAGGGCGTGGTCCTCGAGCTTCTGCCCGAGCTCGGCCAAACGCTCGAGGTAGAGGCGGAGGTGCGCTTGCTCCTCGACCAGCGTGAGCAGAAAGCCGCGGCGCAGGGCGGCGGGCATTTCCGGCCAGCGCAAAAGCGCCCAGGCGAAGAGCTCCACCGCCATCAGCTCGTGGTGGGCGAAGCGCGCCAGGGTGACTGCCCGGGCCTCTTCCCGTTCGAGTTCGCGCAGGCGGGGCAGGGGACCTGCGCCGCTTCGCAGCCGGAGTCCGGGAGCGCGCGCCGGGCGATCGATTCGAAGCGCGGGACCCGGCGCTTCGTCCGAGATCTCGGGCGGAGGGGGCGCGAGCTTGGCCTCGAGGTCGCCCGACTCGAGGATCCGCAGGCAGAATTCCCGGACCGTCATCGGCTCGACGTTTCTAGGAGTGGTCCGAATTCGGGTCAACCCGCGCGTTGCCCCTCCAGGCGACGGGGAGTACAAGGTGTCTTCATGCTCTCGCGCCGCGCCGCCGCCATCGTCATCGGAGACGAGATCCTCAGCGGAAAGATCCGAGACAGCAACGGGCCCTTCCTGGTGGAGACGTTCCGCGCCGCCGGGATCCGCGTGGGCCGCATCCTCACCGTCTCCGACGACGTGGCGGAGATCGCCTGGGCGGTGGCCTGCTGCCGGGGCCGCTTCGCGCCGATCGTCACCTCCGGGGGCATCGGTCCCACCCACGACGATCTCACCGTGGAGGGCGTCGCCCGCGCGCTGGGCAAGTCGGTGGTGATCCACCCGGAGCTCGAGTCGCGGCTGCGCGGCCACTACGGCGACTCGATGCCCGAGGAGGCGCTGCGCATGGCGCGCGTCCCCGAGGGGGCGGAGCTGCTGGTCACCTCGGAGTCGTGGTTTCCGGTGATCGCCATCGAGGAGATCTTCTTGCTCCCCGGCATCCCGCGCCTCTTCGAGATGCACCTCGAAGCCATCGCCCGGCGGTATCGCGGCGCACCCTTCCANCTGCGTTGCGTGTATCTCTCGGTCGGCGAGACGACGATCGCTTCGATCCTCGACCGCATCGCGCACGACCATCCCGCCGTCTCGCTGGGCAGCTATCCGCGCATGGGGGACGGGGAATACCGGGTCCGCCTGACCCTGGAGGCCCAGGCGGTGGAGCCGGTCGAGCGTGCGCTGGGCGACCTTCTCGGCCGGCTTGCGCCGGAGTGGGTCGTGCGCGTGGAGTGAGCGGGGCCCCGCTGGCGTTTCCGGCGTTTGGCGGGGCAGAATCGAGGGTGGGGTTGCCCCCTGGCACGGGGGCGCACAGGATGTCGACGAATCCATGTACGCGCGCTCGTCCGATACGGATCCGATCGCGGAGGTCGTCCTGCGGACCGAAGACGATTTCCTGGCGATCGGCTGCCAGGAGATCCGGCTCCCCTTCGGCCGGGTGCTGCGCGATCCGGCGCACCCGCTCATTTACGACGTCAACTGCATCCGCGCGGTGGTGGGCCGGCCCAGCCTCGACGAGCTCTGGGAGGGGTTCCGACTCGTCGGGGGCGGACGGAGCATGCGCTACCAGCGCCTCGTCTCGCGCGATCCGGAGACGATCGCCTGGCTGGACGACCTCCTCTTGCCTCGCGGCTTTACCCGCCAGGTCTGCGTGGCCATGGCGAATCGTGGCGAGCCGGCGGAGGCGCCGGTCCCGCGGGGCTACGAGATCCACCTGGTGGACCGCGACGACGAGGACCTGCTCGCGCGCGTCTGCGCTTCGCAGGACGCGGTTCGGCGCAAGGAGCCCTGGTACGCCGAAGTCGTCTCCACCCAGATGGACGAGATGGCGCTGCGCCAGATGCGGCTGGGCGGCGCGGAGTTTCTGGCGGCGGTGACGCGGCGGGGGACGGTCGCCGGCTCGCTCCTCCTCTACTGCCAGGAGGGGGTGGGCTTCATCGCCGACGTGGGCACGGTCCCCTCCCACCGCCGCAAGGGCATCGCCTCCGCCCTGGTGGCGGCGGCAACCGCGGTGGCGCGCCAGAAGGGCTGCCACCTGGTGGCCCTCACCGCGCGGCGCGACGAGCCGCCGCGCCGCATCTACGAGCGACTCCACTTCCAGGTGGTCGGCGAGAGCGTCGACTGGGTCCGCCCCTCATGAGGCGATCGCCGCGCGCACCTCGGAAAGCAGCGTTCCGTCGTCGATGAGCTCCCGAACCGCGGCGATGTCCCGGTGCATCTCGCGGTCGCTGTCCATGAAGGGAACCCTCGCGCGGATCGCCCGGTAGGCGGCGGCGACACCCCGCCCCGGGGCGAGATCGCCACCCGCCAGGTCGAGCGCCTGGGCCGCGGCGAGCAGCTCGATCGCCAGCACGTTGGCCACGTGGTCCACCACCTGGCGCGCCTTCAGCGCCGCGCCCATCCCCATGGAGACGTGGTCCTCGCGTCCGGCCGAGGTGGGGATGGAGTCCACGCAGGCGGGGTGCGCGAGGACGCGACACTCGGCCACGAGCGCGGCGGCCGTGACGTGCGCGATCATGAAGCCGGAATTCAGGCCCGAGTTGGGCGTGAGGAAGGGGGGCAGGCCGGAGAGCGCCGGGTTGACCAGCTGCTCCACGCGTCGCTCCGAGATCGCCGCGAGCTGCGTCGCGGCGATGGCGAGGAAGTCGAGCGCCTGCGAGACCGGCTGGCCGTGGAAGTTGCCGCCCGAGACGATCCGCTCCTCGTCGGCGAAGACGAGCGGATTGTCGGTGGCACTGTTGAACTCCACCGTGAGCGCGTCCACCGCGAAGCGGACGCCGTCGCGCGCGGCGCCATGGACCTGCGGCATGCAGCGCAGCGAATAGGCATCCTGCACCTTGGAACAGTTGGCGTGGGAGACGACGATCTCGCTGTCGGCGAGCAGGCGCCGAAGATGGGCCGCGCACTCGACCTGGCCCGGCTGGGGCCGGACGCGGTGGATGGACTCCAGAAAGGGGCGGTGCGAGCCGCGCAGCGCCTCCACCGTCATCGCGCCGGCGATGTCGGCGACCTCGAGCAGCCTTTGCGCTCTCGCGGCGGCCAGCCCGCCCACGGCGCAGATGGCCTGCGTGCCGTTGATGAGCGCCAAGCCCTCCTTGGCTCCCAGGACCACCGGCTCGATTCCCGCCTGCGCCAGGGCCTCGCGGGCCGGCATGCGCCTCCCGCGGTAGAAGACCTCGCCTTCGCCGATCACACCGAGCGCCAGGTGTGCCAGCGGCGCCAGATCCCCGGAGGCGCCCACCGAGCCGCGGGAGGGAACCACCGGCAAGACGTCCGCCGCGAGCATGGCCAGCAGCGTGTCCACCGTCTCCGGGCGGATCCCGGAGTGTCCCTTGGCGAGGACGTTGACCCGCAGGGCCAGAAGTGCGCGGGTCTCGGGAAGCGAGAGCGGCTCGCCCACGCCCGCCGCGTGGCTGAGGATGAGGTTGCGCTGCAGAAGGCCCAGATCCTCCCGGGCGATGCGCACCTCCGCCAGGTTGCCGAAGCCGGTGTTGATGCCGTAGACCGCGGCCTCGCCCGCGGCGAGCCGGTCGACCAGGGCCCGCGCCTCGCGCAGCCGATCCCGGGCAGCGGGGGCCAGGGCCACCTCGGCACCGCCCGCTGCGATGCGCTCCAGTTGCTCGAGGGTGAGGGAATTTCCATCGAGAAGGATGCTGGACCTCGACATCTCGAAGACTCCTTGCGATACGGGCTGCTCTTTATCGCGCCGGCCGGTCCCGGGCCAGCGTCGATCGAGGAGGTGAAGTGGGGCGAGTCCTGCGGCTGGTCGTATGGGGCGAGGCAGGCGGCGGCTGGGAGGCAGAGCTACTGGCCGCGCTGGCCGACCTCCGCTTGCTCTCGCTGGAGCAGTCTGCGAGCGAGGGAAGGTCCTTTCTCACCGCGACCTGGGAGGAGGCGGGGGCCGAGGCCGACGAGGTGCGGCGACGAGCCGCCCGCCTGGGGCTCTCGCACACCTTGGAGGACGCGGCGGGGCCGAACTCGAACGATTCGGCATGGGAGGTCCTGCTCGTCGGGCGGCCCCTTCCCGCGGGCGCGATCGCCGCGATCCTTCGACGGCTCGGCGAGACGGGGGTGAGACCCTCGTGCATGAAGCGGGAGGTGGCGCGCGGCGGCCTCGACCTGTTGCGCCTCCGCGTCACCGGACCGGAGGAGCGGATCTTCGGCCTGCGGAAGGCGCTGCTGGAGCAGGCGGCGCTCTTGGGCATCGACCTCGGCCTGCAGCGCGCCGACGTCCATCGCCTCCACCGCCGCCTGGTGGTGATGGACATGGATTCCACCCTCGTCACCATCGAGGTCATCGACGAGCTGGCGCGCGCCTGCGGCAAGTACGAGAAGGTGGCCGAGATCACCGAGCGCGCCATGCGCGGCGAGCTCGATTTCGAGCAGAGCCTGCGGGCGCGCGTGGCGCTCCTCGCCGGGCAGCCCGCGGAGATCCTCGATCGAATCTCGGCGAATCTCCCGTTCGCCGCGGGAGCGGAGCGCTTCGTCGGCGCGCTTCGGAGGCTGGGCATTCGCACCGCCGTTCTCAGCGGTGGCTTCGTCCCCGCGGTGGAGGCCGCGCGGCGGCACCTCGGGCTCGACTACGCCTTCGCCAACCGCCTGCAGGTCCGCGAGGGCCGTTTCACTGGCGAGCTCGAAGGCCCCATCGTCGACGCCCGGCGCAAGGCGGAGCTGCTCGAGTGGATCGCCGCGCGCGAGGGCCTGAGCCTCCCCCAGGTGGTGGCGATCGGCGACGGCGCCAACGACCGTCTGATGCTCGAGCGCGCGGGACTCGGCGTGGCCTACCGGGCCAAGCCGGCGCTGCGCGCCTTCGCCGACGCTTGCCTCGGCCTCGGCGGCCTCGATACCGTTCTCTACCTTCTCGGACTTTCGGACGACGAGATCGACGCGCTCCTCGCAAAGTGAAATCGGTCGCCTGGCGGATGGGAGAAAGGGCGCGCTCGTCGGAGGTTGCCTGACGTGGACGAACGCGTTTGCGCCGCCGCCATCTGGGTCCTCGCCGCCGTCCTCGCGTTCCGCGCCCTCCCCGAGCGGCCGGGGCCGACCCGTGCGGATTGCCCCGACCCATGGCGCCTCGCGGTCGAGGCGGAGGAGGATGCCCGCGGGCGCCTTCCGCTTCTCCTTTGTCCGGACGGCATCGGAGAGCGAGCCGCCTCGCTCCCTCGTGGTGCGGCCGGTCTTCTGCTCGGACGGCCGATCGACCTCAACGAGGCGACCGAGGAGGAGCTGCAGGCGCTCCCCGGGATCGGCCCGGGCCTGGCCCGGCGCCTCCTCGAGGATCGGGAGCGGAACGGGCCGTTTCGCTCGGTGGACGAGGTCGCGCGCGTGCGTGGATTGGGTACGGCTCGCGTCGCCGCCCTTCGGGGGCTCGCCACCGCCGGGGCCCGTTGAGCGCCAGCCCGGCCGGCACAAGGTTTTGTGGCATGGCAGAGGCCGTCTTCTGGGGCTCGGTGCTGGCGCTGGTCCATACCTACCTGCTGTACCCCTTTCTCCTCGTGGTCTTCGACGCCTTCCGCCGGGCGCGGCGCGATTTCCGCTACCTGGCCGGGGAAGGGGAGCGGCGCTGCGCTCCGGCCGGCGATCCTCCGCGGGTCACGCTCCTCGTTTCGGCGTGGAACGAGGCGTCCGTGATCGGTCGGAAGATCGAGAACGCCCTCGCACTCGACTATCCGCCCGATCGACTGGAGATCCTCGTCGGCTCGGATGGCTCCGACGACGGAACCGACGAGATCGTCGCCTCCTTCGACGACCCGCGAGTCCGACTCTCCAGCGCGCCGCGCGCGGGCAAGGTCAGCGTCCTCAATCGACTGGTGCCGATGGCGCGGGGCGAGATCCTCGTGTTTTCCGACGCCAATACCCATTTCGACCCCGCCGCGATCCGCATGCTGGTGCGGCATTTTTCCGACCCCTCGGTCGGACTCGTCTGTGGCCGCCTCCGGCTCTACAACCCCACCCGGGCCGGGTACGAGGAGAGCACCTACTGGAAGTACGAGACCTTCCTGAAGTTCATGGAGAGCAAGTGGGGCGGCGTGATGGGCGCCAACGGCGGCATCTACGCCCTGCGGAAGGCGCTCTGGGAGACGCTTCCGGCCGATACCGTCGTCGAGGATTTCGTGGTGGCGGGGCAGTGTCTGCTCCGGGGATGGAAGGTGATCTTCGACCCCGAGGCGGTCGCCTTCGAGGAGACCACCGAGGACTATGCCCGGGAGCGCGCGCGGCGCGCGCGGATCGCGGCGGGCAATTTCCAGGCGCTGGTGGCGCTTCGGCGCCTGATTTCTCCCGCACGGCCCTTCGCCGCCTTCGCCTTTCTCTCGCACAAGGTTCTGCGATGGTTCGC
>NICF_comb_assmDRAFT_10001417_pt1 | contig 19031 bp, 13 predicted proteins | sample NewIslPassag4_SG_FD_11279 | JGI IMG/M metagenome (IMG submission 11279) | reverse complement strand
CTCCCGGCCCCATGGTCGCCAGGTTGCCGGAGAGGCTCGCCATCATGCCCTCCCGGATCGACAGGTTCAGGGCGAACCAGCACGCCGCCGTGCCGGAGTCTGCGGTGACGATGCAGTTGGACGGAAGCCTGGCCGATGCCTCGGCAAAGACCCGCTGAGGGTTGACTGGGTTGGCGGGTACGCGCGCGCGCCTCCACGGTCCGCCTCCAGTCCTGGATGCTCTTCTCCAGATCCTGCCGAAACGAGCGATCCGTCTTGTACCGGAGGCGCGGCAAAAGCTCCTGCAAGGTCGTTCGCGCATCGCCGATGAGGTTCACCTCACAGGGATATCACCCCCGGCGCGTCGTCCGGGCATACCGCCTTGCCGAGGAGAGCCTTCGCGATCCCCGCGCCGAGCCTGTCGGCTGTCTGCAGGACCAGATCGCCGGCACCGAGGCAGCCCGCACCGACGAGGATGGCGACGCGCTTCCCCTCGTTGAGGATCTCGGCGGCGCGATCGAGATCTTCTGCAACGGGAACGACTTTCGGAGCCACGTATCCGCTTCCGGTGAACACGGCCCCGTGCTTGTGGGGGGGCGCCTCCGCATCCATCTCCTGGACGTCTTTCGGGATGATCACGCAGGTGGGGGAACGCGTTGCAATCGCGATGCGCATCCCCCGGTCGATCGCCTGTCGCACGCCAGCGGGGGTCGAAACCTGTACCGTGTAGGCGCTGGCGACATCCGAGAAGAGGCTGACCAGGTTCACCTCCTGCTGGAAGTCCGTGCCCAGAGAGATCCGTGCGACCTGCCCGACGATGGCCAGGACCGGGACGTGATCCATCTTGGCGTCGTACAGGCCATTGAGCAGGTGGATGGCGCCCGGACCGCTGGTGGCCATGCACACGCCCACCTCGCCCGTGAACTTGGCATGCGCGGTCGCCATGAAGGCAGCCATCTCCTCGTGAGCCACCTGGGTCCAGCGCACCTCCTGCGTGCGCTGGAAGGCGCCGAGCAGGCCGTTGATTCCATCTCCCGGATATCCGTAAACGCGGCGCACACCCCATTGCCTGAGCCGCATCAGGACTGCGTCAGCGCACTTCATCGCCACCACCGGAACGGGCCCTCACCTGGCATCGAATGGAGCTGGGACACCAAGGTTGCGCCTGTCGGTCCGGATCTCCCATGCCCCGCGCGAGCGCGTCTTCAGGCTCCCCTCCGAAAGGGGCATCCGCCGATCGTCGCTCTCCCGGCTTCTCTCGAGGGGGAAATCCATGCGCGTGCCAGCTCGTCGCGTCGCGGACGTCGATGCGGGAGCGCGTCGAATGCGGGAAATGCGGAGGTAGAGTTCCACCAGGAAAGGCCGTCGCCTCTCCCCTCGACCCGCTACCTCGCCAGGCTCCCACGCTCGGCCGTCGATGCCGTGCAAATCGATGGGCTCGTGCGAGAGGAAAAAAACGTACGTTGGAGGATGGCCCAGCTCGGCCGTGGGACCGTTGCCGAGCCTGCAAAGCGAAGACAGCTGCCGCGGGGGGTATCAAATCGAGACAGCGCGGCGTCGGCTCGGGTCCTTTGCACGAGCCGGGCGAGCAGCCAGGCCCCCGGCCGGCGGCCCGCGGCCCGTCCGCTCGTTCGGCCGTGGAAGCGGGCGGCCCTCAGTCGCGCCGCTTGGCGAGGAGGCTGCCGTCCTCGGCCACCTTCAGCTCGTATTCCCGCCCCGAGGCGTCCCGATACTCGACCTCGTAGACGGTGCGCCCGGCTTCCACGTCCTTGTCGATCTCCTCGATGGTGCCGTCGGCCACGTGGTCCTGGATCGTCTTGCGGGCCGCGTCGGGCACCTGATCGAGCGGAATCTCGTCGTCGGCCCACGCCGGCGTGGAAAGCAGAACCGCGGCCAGAATCGCCCAGATGCGCCTCATCGGATGCCTCCTTCTCCCCAACGATATGCCCCGCTCCCAACCGAGTCGATGCGCGGGCGAAGGCCAGCTTGCAAACCGCTCTCCATCCAGGCGCGGCGGCGCCCGCGCGCCTCGAGCGCCGCACGCGCTGTAGTGCGCTCGATCGGGCGCCCGCGGCGATCGGATGCGCTTCCGCCAATCCTGGAGCGCCGCGACTCACGGCGCGCGGCGAAAAGGGCCTCAGAATAGGCCGACACTGAAGTGGGCGCCGATGGGCGCCTCGCCGATGGTGCGGTCGGGGGCGAGATTGAAGCCCAGGTCGAGGGCGATGGGGCCGACGGGCGTGGCGTAGCGCAGGCCGAAGCCGGCGGCGCTCCGAAGATCGGCGGGGGCGATGGATTCGGGCGCCTCGAGCCAGAGGTTGCCGGCGTCGAGGAAGAGGCCTCCCATCAGGTTCCCGTAGAGGGGAAAGCGAAGCTCCGCTCGCGCAAGCACGTAGAAATCGCCTCCCTCGGAAGGAACGGCGCGGCCCGCGTCGAGAAAGCGCGCCTGCTGGGTGCAACCGCTGCGGAAGAGCAAGGCGCGGCAGTCGGCCAGCTCCTGGCGGAGCGCGGCGCGCCGATCCTGCGGCACCAGCGCGTCTTCGGCCCAGCCGCGCATGGTGCCGGCACCGCCGAGGTAGAAGCGCTTGGGCGGGATGGTGACGGAATCCTCCTGCAGGTGGAAGACCTTGCCCCCGCTTCCGGAGAGGACGAGCACCGTGCGGCGCCCGATGGGTACGTAGCCGGTGAGCGTGCCGGAGACCTTGACGAAATCCACCTGGGTGCTGCCGCCCAGGTTTTGCGAAAAATCCGCGTCGAGTCGAGCCGAGATCCCCTTGCGCGGATTGGCCACGTCGTCGCGCAGGTCGAGAAAGAGCCCCGGCCGGACGGAGCCGAGCAAGACCTGCCCCTGAGGAAAGCGCAGGTTCTGAAGGTCACGCGTGGAGAGGGGCCCGTAGAGCGCGTCGAAGCGGCTCGATTTTTCGATGTCGTTGGACTCGATCTCGAAGCGCAAGGTCGCCGATAGCTCCGGAAACAACGGAAACTCGAAACCGGTGAGGGCCGAATTTCGAAACAAATTGTACGCCAGGCGGATGTCGCGCTGGTGGGTGAGGTCGAAATGCCACCCGATGGGCAGCCCCACCCCCCAGATGCGAGGGAAACGCAGGCCCGCCTGGATCTCGCGCTCGATGCCGTCCTCGAGGGGCATCTCACGCACGTCCTCGCGGAAGATCTGGTGGTTGACGCGCCCGCGCAAGACGAGCTGCAGGTTCCGTCCGAGGATGTTGCGGTCCCGGTACTCGGCGAAGGCGCGTGGCCCGTCCGCCACGGAGATTCCGCCGCCGACCTCCAGGGAGCGCGAGTTGCGCTCGCTGACGTCGACCACCAGGTCCTTGACGGGCTCGGGAAGGTCGGGGTCCAGCGGACGCACCGAGACCGCGCGGAAGAGCCCCAGCCGCATCAGCTCCTGCTGGCCACGGGAGATGCGGTCGCTGGTGAGCACGTCGCCCTCAAAGATGCCCAGCGTCTGGCGGATGACCCATGGCTGGGTGCGGCTCGTCCCCTGCACGAGGACCTCGCCCACGCGCACCTGCGGTCCTTCGTGGATGTGGTACCGCACGGTGGCGTCGTTGGGCCTTTCGGGCGGGCGGACGATCTCCGCCTGAACCACCGCGTAGAGGTAGCCATGGCGCGCGTAGCGCGACTGGATCTCCAGGCGGTGATCGCCGACGGCCCGCTCGGAAAGGGGCATCCCCTCGCGAACGCGCGCCGAGCCGAGTTCCGCCGGGCCGAGCGCCGCCGCGCCGACGAAGTCCACGCCGCGGATCCAGGTCCTCCGGCCCTCCTCGATCCGCAGTTCCACCGTCGCCAGCCGGGTGCGCTCGTCCACTCGAACGAAAGGCCCCTCGACCCGCGCCTCGAGAAACCCCTCGTCGCGATAGCGGGCGATCAGGCCGGAGACCGCGCTGGCGTAGGCCTCCTCGTCGAGGATCTCCCGCAGGTCGAGCCTGCGGGACACGTGGTGAGGCGATTTGCCGTAGGCGGCATCCACCTCCCCCCGGCCCGGCGATTCGATCGGTGGTCCGGGCGGCCGCAGCGCCCAAAATTCCTCCTCCACCCAGCGGCGGAGCGTGGCGTCCGAGATGGAGTGGTTGCCAACGAAGACGATCTGGTTCACGCGGAGCGGCAGGCCCTCGTCCACGTGGAAGGTGAGACGGGCGTGCCGGCCGTCCGGGGAAATCGTCTCCACCGGCACCACCCGAGCGTCGAAATAGCCGGCGCGCCGATAGGCCTCCTCCAACCGGCCGGCCAGATCGGAGGCCATGGCGGCGTCGAGCCGCTCCTCGCCGCTGTAGGCGAGCGCCTCGCGTAGCTGCGCATCGCCGATGGCGCGGTTGCCCGCGAAGGTCAGAGCAAAGCGCGGTCCCGCGGAGACCGGGACCTCGACCACGACCGAGCCGCCCGGAAGGCGGCGCACCTCGGGGCGGCCCACCTCGGCCCGGTAGTAGCCCTCCCGCACGTAGCGGGTGCGCAGCGCGTCGAGTTCGCGCTCCAGCCGAGCCCGGTCGAAGACGTCCCCCTCCCGCAGCGAGACGACCTCCGCGAGGATCTGGCGATCGCCCGGCTCCCCCGAAAAGCGCAGCTCCGCCACGCGGGTGGGCTCGTGGGGGACGACACGAAAGTGCAGAACGACGCCGCCGTCGCCCGTGGCGGCGGCGGCCTCCACCTCGGCCTTCTCGTATCCGGCGCGGGCCAGTACCTCGCGCAGATGCAGCATCCCGTGCTCGAGCAGGTCCTCGGCGTACTCCATGCCCGCGGAGAGCCCCGTGAGCGCCTGGGAGTCCAGGGGCTGGAGGAAGGGCGCGCCGTCCACCCGCACTTCGCGGAGAAGCCGGCGGGGTACGAGGAGAAAGCGCAGGTGGACTCCGCCCACTCGCTCCTCGATCCAGGCCTCCACGTTGGCGAAGCGCCCGGAGCCGTAGAGCCGTTGAACCGAGCGCCGCACGCGCCGACGCGACAGAGGCTGGCCCTCGTCGATCACGACCAGGTGGCGAAGGTCGTCGTGGCTGCGGCCGTCGAGGCCGACGAGCTCCACGCGCAGCACGCGTGGAACCGCGGCCTCCGGCATCTCGCTCCCCTCGTTCGGCGTGGCGGCGACCGCGTCCTCGGTCTCCCGCGCCGCGCCGGCGGCGGGGAGGAGCAAGGCGAAGAGGAGCAGGAGTCTGCCCACGATCCCTCTCACTCCCACTCCCAACGCAGCTTCAGGTCGAAGCCGAGGTCGCCCGAGCTGTAGCCCACCGCCTCGTTCTGCCAGGAGAGCTGGCTCGAAAGGTGGTCGCTGATCCGCATCTCGGCGCTGGCCCGCCGCCCCTTGGTGGTGGCGAAGGGGGTGGCCGCCTGCAGCCGGAGCCGGTCGGTGAAGACCTTGGCTTCGAAGACGGCCATCGGCTCCATCTGGCCGGTCAGCTCGGAATACTGGCTGGTGACGGAGATGTCGGGATCCATGAGCAGAGGTGTCTGCGGCAGCCAACGCTTCACGTGCTCGTCGAAGCCCGTCACCGTCAGCAGCGCATCCGCCGCCAGGCTCGCGCCGGAAAACGCCGTCCCGCCCCCCGAGTCCAGGTCCTGGGACGTGATCCCGAAGGTGAGCAGGGTGAGGATGTCCGCCTGTGCGAGCATGGGCTCGGAACGCAGATCTACCTGGAAGTTTTCGAGGCGACCGTAAGCGTGCGCGGTGATCCGGATGGAGCGAACCTCCGTCTCGGCGGTCACGTCGAAGACCGGGTCGATCCGGTCGCGGTTGCGGAAGTCCACCATGCCGTTGGTCACGCGGTACTCGTTGCCGCGAAAGAGCGCCGTGCCCTCCAGGACCTCGACCGAGCCCAGCAGCGCCGGGCTGACGTTGGTCCCCACGAGGCGCAGACGCCCGCGGTCCCGACCGGTGCCGCCGACGAAGCGCAGGCGCGCCCGGAGATGCTCCGTGTCCACCCGCATGTCGTCGCCGCCGAGCAGATCGATGTCGAAGCGGACCCACTCGCGCGCGTCGGTCGGCGTACTCGCCTCCACCCTGCGGCGGAAGTCGAGCATCATCTTTTCGATGTCCAGGTCCTGAAGCCAGCGCAGACGATCGATCGTCACCTCTCCGGAAAGCGTGATGCGCTCGTCCCACCGGCCGGTGATCCCCAGGCGACCGCTGGCCACCACCGGCCATTCGGCCGGCATCCGCCACGACATCCCGCTGGCGGTGAAGACGAGGTCGAGCACGTCGGGCGAAAGCCCCTTCAAGGAGACCGTTCCGTACATGCGTGCACGACCACCGTTGGCGATCATGGTGGCTTCCTGGACCACGAGCTGGTTCTGCGAGAAGGCCAGCCGTGCATCCAACGCCTGGATGCTGAGAGGGAGGTCCCGCACGCGGAAGGATGCACCCGCGATCTCGGCCGAGCCGACGACGAGCGCGCGCTCGGACGGCCCGGTGATGCTCGCCTTCATCGAGACCACGCCGGAAGGATGCTCGAGGTCGGGCAAGAAGGTACCGACCAGCCGGGCATCGAAGGTCCCCTGCGCGTCGAAATCCAGCGCGCCGTCGATCGAGCGATGGCCGTGGAGCGAAAACGCGGTGTTTTCGCCCTCGAGATCGAGGCCGTGGAGGACGAAGGCGGGGCCGGAGAAGTTCAAGCTGACCTCCCCGCGACTGGCCACCCGGTAGCTGCCCACGGAGAGCACCAGCTCGTCGAGAACCACGCTGCCCGACGAGGCGGCGACGTCCGACAGAAAGCCGCTGGCGATGGCCTGCCCGCGCAGCTCGCCCCCCAGCCGCGTCGACGCCGGGAGAAAGGCGGAAAGATCGGGGATCTCCAGAAGGAGCGAGGCATCGAAGGGCAGGTCCTCGGCCAGGCGGACGGCGGCCGAGAGCGCGCCCGCGCCGAGAAAACCGCCGCGGACGATGACCTGCTCGCCCTGGGTCTCGAGCGAAAGGTGGGTGTCGGCCAGCTTCACGCCGCGCGCGGCCAATCCCGTCCCCCGCAGCTCGCCGCGAAGGTCGAGTGCATCGATCGGGCCCTGAAGAGTGGCTCGCGCCGCCACCGCGCCCCGAAGCTCGGCCCATTCGCCGAACTCGCCGAGCAAATCCCGAATGGGCATGCCCCCGGCTTCCATCGAGGCGAGGACGGAGGGGGTCTCGCCGCCGGGGAAGCGCACCTCGCCGCTCGCCCTCGCCTCTCCCGCGCCGCGGGTCAGCCGAAGGTCCTGGACCTCGAGGCGGGTGATGTCGGGCACGACCAGCTGCGCCTCCAGCCAGTCGAAGGGCCGATCGAGGAAGCGGACATGGCGCGCCGCCACCACGCCCTCGGCCGAGATGCGCGGCAGCTGGCCGCGGAAGCTCGCGCGGATCGACTCAGTGCGGCCGTCCAGATGCCGGTAGAGCCAGTCGATCGGTTGGAGCAGTTCCCGCGTGGCCCCGAAGATCTCGGCGAGCCGACCGCCCGCCTCCACCTGCGACTCCCCCTCGATTCGGTCCTCGCCGAGGAAGAGGTCGACGCGGCCGCGATAGCGCGTCGAGCCCAGCTCCCCCTCGATGTCGGAGAACTTCACGCTCTCCTCGGAGGGCCGCCCCAGGGCCCGGGATCGCACCCTCCCCAGCGCGGCGGAAAAGAGGCGGGCGCCGTCGAAGTCGAAGGTCCCCTCGATGACCGGATCCGGATAGGGCCCGCGGATGGTCGCCTCGATCACCCCGGCCCCGGCGATGGGGATGTTCGCCACGTGGCCGGCCACGTCGTCGAGGTCGAAGACCGGGGCCCGCACGGCGATGTTGAGGCCCTTGGCGTCCTCGAAGGCGAGCCGGGCATCGATCTCCATCCGGGTTTGCTGGCCGAACGAGGCCGTGGCAGGGCCGAAGTGCACGCCGTCGTCGGTGATGCGCACCCGGCCCTCGAGGGAGGCGGTTCCCGGGACCTCCACGATCACCGTGCCGCTCTCGGAATGCCAGGGCCGGTTGCGCACGGCGAAGCCATGCAGGCGCAGGCTGCTCCGCCCCGAGAGCGAGAGGCCTCCCAGGAGCTTTCCCTCGAGCTCGTGTCGGGAGTCGATGGTCATGATCACCGGCGTGTTCTTCACCGGCAGCCGCGCCAGCATGCGGTGGAAGGGCAGCGCCTCCGTCCGGACCACCAGGCGTGCGGGAAGGCTCGAGGCCAGCTCGATCTCCCCGTCGATCACCGCCCGGCCTTCCCCTACGGGCCAGACGAGCTCGTGGATCTCCAGGCGACCGCCGCCGAGCTCGAGCCGGGCGGAGAGATCTCCTGGTTCCATGTCTGCGATCGTCACCGAGGCGAGCCGAAGCACGGCGCTGGAGCGCAAGTCGCCCAGAGGCCCGAGGACCGCGGCGCTGAGCGCGGCGCGTCCGCCGACGTTGCGCACACCCGGCAAGAACCGCTCCGCGAGCTCGGCCAGCTCCGCCTGCAGCTCACCCCGCAGGGCGAGGCGCGGCGCGCAGACGTTCTGGATGCTTCCACGCAGGGAGATCACCGTGCCCAGGCCGCGAAGCTCCAGCGACTCGATCTCCGCCCGGTCCTCGGCGGGCCAGACCACGAGGTGCGCGGATGCCCCTTCCAGCGCGAAGGGCTCGCCGCCGGCGGGAACGAAGGCGCCCTCGCCGATGGACAGGCGCGCGCGCCGTGCCTCGCCCTCGGATCGCGCCTCCAGATCCACGGCGCCCAGCTGGACGAGGTGGCCCTGCGGCAGATGGATCGCGATGCTCGCGTTCTTCAGAACGGCCTTGCCGACGGGAAGGCTCTCCAGCACGTCGAGGCAGCCGCCGGCGGGAGGCGGAGCCGACTCCCTCTTTTCGCCCGCATCCCCGTCGAGTCGAATCACGAGGCGGGGAGAATCGAGCGCCACGCGCGAGACGGTGTGGCCCCCGAGCACGGACAGGAGTGAGAAGCGGACCTCGAGGCCGCGCGCCGAGAAGAGTCCGCCGTCCTCGCCGAGCCGGATCCCCCGGATGGCGATCTCCGTCCGCCAGGGATCGAAACGGCACTCGGAAAGGACGAGCGTCTGGCCGAGCAATCGCGAGGCGACCGAGGCTCCCTGGGCGCAGATGCGCTTGGCGGCCCACTCCGTGCGCAGCACCATCCCCACGGCCAGGTAGGAGCCGACGAGGAAGAAGAGGAAGCGGAGCGCCCAGCGAGTCTTCACGTGTCCATCCGATGGCCGACGCGGCCTTCCGCGTCCCCGGGGCGGCGTCCTCGCCCGAGCTACTTGGCGATCAACGCCTCGAGGATCCGATCCACCTCCGTGAGGTCGAAGGCGCGGGAGGGATCGGCGGGCTCGAGGCCCAGGCTACGCGCCACCTCCCGCACGCGCGAGGCGCTGACCACCCACTCGCCGTCCAGGTACGCCTCCAGGAGGCAATTGTCGCACAGCGTATTGATCACGCGCGGCGTGCCTCCGCTGTACTCGTGGACCGCGTCGAGCGCCTCCGCGTCGAAGGGATTGTGCATGGCGCCGGCGAGCTGCAGCCGGTGCACCACGTAGGCACGGGTGGAGTCGCGATCGAGGCGGTCGAGGCGGACCTTCAGCGCCACCCGCTGCGCCAGCGGGGGGTCGAGCTGGATCCAGTCCTCCACCTCGGGCAAGCCGAAGAAGACGAAATTGATGAGCTTCTGGCCGGGAACCTCGATGTTGAGCAGGCCGCGAAACTCCTCCATCAGCTCGCGCGACTGGAGCATCTGCGCCTCGTCCACCAGCACCACCGCCTTGCGCCCTTCGCGGTGGATCTCCAGCAGCCGCTCGTGGACCTGGCCGAGAAGCTCGAGCTTCTCCTCCGCAGGCTCGCGCACCCCGATCGAGGTGGCGATGCGGCGGAGCAGCCAGCCGGCGGTGATCCCCGAGTGGATCACCACCAGCATCGACGCCTCGAAGCGATCTTCCGGCAACCGATCGAGAAGCCGCCGCGCCAGGGTGGTCTTGCCCTGCCCGATCTCCCCGACGAGCACCGCCAGGCCCCGCATGCCCTCGATCACGTGCATCAGGCGGACCATCGCCCGCTCGTGCTGCGGGGAGCGGAAGTAGAAGCGATCCGTCGGGGTATTGGAGAACGGCTCGATCTGAAGGCCGAAGTGCTCGAGGTAGCTCACGTATGCCTCAGACGTAGCCGACCTTTCCCTTGTTCACCGGGGAAGGCCGGGCGGCGTTTTCCTCTCCCTTGCGGAGCCTCTCGACGGCGACGGCGACTTCCCGGTAGTTCGGATTGGCCCGGTGCACCTTCGCGAAGTGCTCCAGGGCCTTGTCGCGCTCGCCCAGCGCCTCGTAGGAGACTCCGATCTCGTAGTGGAGGGCGAGCGCCGATTCCGGCGTGACGGCCGCGGCGCCGAGCCCGGCCAGGTACCACTCGATGGCGCCCCGGTGATCGCCGAGGTCGGCCTTGCAAAGGCCGGCGGTGATCATGCAATCGACCTCCCGCTGCGTGCCCTTGCAGCCGAGCATGGCTTGCTGGAAGGCCTCGATCGCCTCCTGGAAGAGACCCATCTCCTTGTAGGCGATGCCCAGGTTGTAGAAGGTCTCCGAGTCCTGGGGGCTGACCGTCTGGGAGACGCCCTTCTTGAACTCGGCCAGGACCTCCTCGACCGAGTACTGGAAGTCGAGCGGCTCCTCCTTGGGGCCCTCCTGCAGGTCGAGGTCGGCGAGCAGCTCCTGCGCCAGGTCGAAGCTGGCCTCCTCGTCGGGAACGACGGTGAGGCTCTTGGCGAAGGCGGGAGGTGGCGGCCGCTTCGTCGGCTCGCCCGAGCGCGTCAGCTCGATCTCGGCGGCAGGCTCGACCGTGGGCGAAGGCGCGGGCGCCGTCGGCCGGCGGCGCGCCTCGAGCTCCTCCAGACGTGCGGTCGCCAGCGGATGACCGGGCGCCCGCGCGAGGATGGAGCGGAGGAGCTCCTCCGCCTCCTCGAACATCTCCTGCTGCCAGTAGAACTCCAGCTCCTCCAGGTCCGCATCGAGGGACGGATCGCCGCCCTGCGCAGGCGCACCGGACGCGGGCTTCCCCTCGGCCGCGGCGGCCGACGGGGCAGCCCTTTGAGCGGGCGCGGGCCGCTCCGCTGCCTTCGGCGCCGTTGCGGGCGCGGGTTCCGGCTCGGGTAGCTCGTCGAGCAGCGGTTCGTCGATGGTCTCTTCGCCGGCGTCGAGGATCGAGATCTCCAGGGCGGCCTGGAGCGCGGAGTCCTCCAGGTCCGGCGAGGTGAGGGAGATGGCCTCTCCTGCGCCGAGCTCGAGGGGCTCGTCGTCGAGGCTGACGGCCATGACGACCTCCTCGTCGCCACTGGCCGCCCCCTCGTCGACCACGATCATCTCCGAGACGGAGACCGGCTCGGCGACGCCCAGCGCCGCGACCTCCGGGTCGTCGGGGAATTCGGCCGCCAGGCGGGATAGCGCCTTCTGGGCCCTCTCCTCCTCCTTGGCCCGGCGCGCGAGCTCCACCACCCGGACGAGGGCCGCGCGCATGGCCTGGCGATCGCCGGTCCCCTCCGCGAGCTGGGCCGCGCGCTCCTGCACCTCGAGCCGGTCGGGGTCCAGAGCGAGAAGCGCGGCGAGGTGGTCCTTCGCCTTCGGATAGAGGCGGTACTTGAGGTAGACGTCGAGCTCGGCCAGAAGCCGCGGCACGTCCTCCGGTCGCGCCGAGGGAGGCTGCGCAGCTTCAGGCCGGCCGCCCGCCCGCTGCTGCGGCAGCGGCGGAGGCGTGGGCGTCCGCTCCCGCGGGGGCGGCGCGCCGCGGGAATCGGGAACGGGGATGGCGTCGTCCGCCGGCTGTGGCGACGCGGCCGGGCGCAAGGGCGGCGGCGAGGCGTTGCCCCCGCCCCGAGCGAGCGCCTCCCGGGCCTGGGCGTCGTTGGGCGCGAGGCGGAGAACCTGCTTCCACGCCTCGCGCTCCTCGCGTGCGCGACCCGCCTCGCGGTGCAGCCGCGCCATCTCCTTGTAGACCGAGACCGTCTTCTTGGTGTCGCCGATCTCCTGGAACGCCCGCGCCAGAAGCGTGAGCGTCTCGATCGAGGTGGGATCGGCCTTGAAGGCAGGCTGCAGCCTCGCCAGGGCGCGGCGCGCCTCACCCTTGTCCAGGTAGATGCGAGCGGCCTTGCGAGCGATCTCCGAATCGGCGTCCTCGCCGGAGAGGAGCCGCTCCGCCACGCGGACGTAGTCGTCGCTGCGGCCTTCCTTTTCCAGCTGCTCCAGGGCGCGCCGAAGCTCCTCCTTGCCTTCGTCCGCCTGCCCCGCACCGAGAAGGAGCTCGCCGAGCCGAGCCCGCGCCAGGGCGTTTTCCGGCTCGAGGTCGAGCATCTTGCGCAAGACGGCGATGGTGTCCTGGGTGCGGCCCTCCCGCTCGTAGGTGGCGATGACGATCTGCAGTTGCGACATCGCCTCGCGAAGCAGGCCGAGCTGCTGGTAGAGCTCCGCCAGCCGCTGATGAGCCTCCACCCGCGGGTCGAGCTTGAGGATCTGCTTGTAGACGGCGACGGCCTTGAGGAAGAAACCCTGGGTCGAGTAGAGCTCCGCCGCGCGCTCCAGCGCCCGCGCGGCCTGTTCGTTCTCCCCTTTTCGCTGCCTCAGCTCACCGATCTTGAGCAGCGCCCGGACCTCGTTGGGATCGTGCTCGAGCAGGCGCTCGTACTCCGCGATCGCCCGGTCGAGCTGGCCTTTCTGCGAAAGTCGGGTCGCCGTCTGGAAGATCTTGTTCTTGTCCATGAGGGCGCTCGCGGTCGGCGTCGAGTCCCCGAAGGCAAGGCGGACAGCGGTATGGGGGAACCCCCGGGCCCTGGAGCAGGGGCCCGGCGTCGCACACTAGGAGAACGCACCCGGCCAGTCAAGGAACAGACTTCAGGGGGTCTGCTCGATGCCGCGCCGAAAGCCACCACCCTGCAGGATGCGCTCGACGATGCGAGTGTCGTAGCGGCCCTCGATGAACTCCGGCCAGGCGAGCACCTTGAGGTGGAAGCTGGCGTTGGTGCGGATGCCCTCGACCACCAGCTCCTCGAGCGCGCGCCGGCCCCGGATGATCGCCTCCTCGCGCGTGGTGCCGTAAACGATGAGCTTGGCGATCAGCGAGTCGTAATGCGGCTGCACCCGGTACTGCTCGTAGGCCGCCGAGTCGAATCGCACGCCGAACCCACCGGGTACGTGGAAACCCGTGATCTGGCCCGGCGAAGGGGCGAAGGTGACCGGGTCCTCGGCGTTGATGCGGAACTCGATGGCGTGCCCCCGGAAGACGATGTCCTTCTGCTCGAAGGAGAGGCGCTCCCCCATGGCGACGCGGATCTGCTCCTTGACCAGGTCGATGCCGGTCACCATCTCCGTGACCGGGTGCTCGACCTGGATCCGCGTGTTCATCTCCATGAAGTAGAAGTCGCCACGCTCGTCCAGGAGGAACTCCAGCGTCCCGACGCTGTCGTAGCCGATCTTCTTCATCGCCTGGACAGCCGCCTTGCCCATCCGCTCGCGGAGCTTGGCGTCGACCGCCGGCGAGGGCGCCTCCTCCACCAGCTTCTGGTGGCGCCGCTGGACGGAGCACTCGCGCTCACCTAGGTGCACGACGTTTCCGTGGCGGTCGCCCAGCACCTGGATCTCCACGTGCCGCGGCTTTTCCACGTATCGCTCGATGTACATCGAGCCGTCGCCGAAGGCCGCGACCGCCTCGGCGCTGGCCGTGTTGTAGGCCTGGGCGATCATCGAGGGGTCGCGGACGATCTTCATGCCGCGGCCGCCGCCGCCCGCAGCCGCCTTGAGGATGACGGGGTAGCCGATCTTCTTGGCCACCTCCTCCGCCTCCCTGGCATCCGCGAGCGCTCTCTTGCTGCCCGGCAAGAGCGGCAGCCCCGCCGACGCGGCGAACTCCCGCGCCTGCACCTTGTTGCCCATCAGCCGGATCAGCTCCGGCTTCGGCCCGATCCAGTGCAGGCCGCAGTTGATCACCACCTCGGCGAACTCGGCGTTCTCCGAGAGGAAGCCGTAACCGGGGTGGATGGCGTCGGCGCCCGAGATCTCGGCCGCGGAGAGGATGGCCGGGATGTTCAGATAGCTCTCCTTCGAGGGCGGCGGCCCCACGCAGATCGCCTGGTCGGCGAAGCGCACGTGCAGCGCCTCGGCGTCGGCGGTGGAGTGGATGGCCACCGTCTGCAGGCCGAGCTCCCGACACGCCCGGATGATCCGGAGCGCGATCTCTCCGCGATTCGCGATGAGGACCTTCTTGAACACGGGCCCCTTCCTACTCGATGCGGAAGAGAGGCTGACCGAACTCCACCGGCTCGCCGTTCTCCACGAAAATCTCGGCGATCCGGCCCGAGACCTCCGCCTCGATCTCGTTCATGAGCTTCATCGCCTCGACGATGCAGAGGACCTGGCCCTTCTGCACCGTCTGGCCGAGCTCCACGAAGGGCGGCGATTCCGGAGACGGCGCGCGGTAGAAGGTGCCGACGAAGGGCGAGCGCACGATGTGTCCGGGCTTCTCCTCCGGCTTCGGCGCCGCCTCGGCCGCCGGCGCCACCGGCGCGGCCACCGCAGCGGGGGCCGGAGCCACCACCGGCGCCACCGTCGCGGCAAAGCCGGCGCGGCCGCGGCGGATGACCAGCCGAACGTCGTCTCCCTCGTACTCGAAGCGCGTGATCTCGGTGCGCTCGAGGGCCTCGATGATCGCCTTGATCTTCTCGACGTCCAAGGGGGCCTCCTAGACGCGGGTCAGATACTCGCCGGTGCGCGTATCGACCTTGATGACGTCCCCCTCGTTGACGAAGAGAGGAACCTGGACCACGTAACCCGTCTCCAGCTCCGCCGGCTTCGTCGCGCCGGTGACCGTATCGCCGCGGACACCGGGATCGCACTTGACGATCTTGAGCTCCATCGTGTTCGGAAGCGTCACACCGATCGCCTTGCCCCGGTAGAAGAGGATGTGGACCTCGGTGTTCTCCTTGAGGAAGTTCTTGGAGTTGCCCAGCGCCTCTTCCGGAAGGAAGGTCTGGTCGTAGGTCTTCTGGTCCATGAAGTGGTAGTCCGTCCCTTCCTTGTAGAGGAACTGCATCGGCCGCTCCTCGAGCTCGGGACGGTTGAACTTCTCGCCGGACCGGAAGTTCTTCTCGAAGACGTGTCCCGTGATCAGGGACTTGTACTTGGTGCGAACGAAGGCGCTGCCCTTCCCCGGCTTGACGTGCTGGAACTCGACGATCTCGTAAGGGTGGTCGTCGATCTCGATCTTCAGACCGTTGCGGAACTGGCTGGTGTCGATGACGTCGGCCATAGCTCGAAATTCCTGCCGGAGGCACCGCCTCCGTCAAAGCTCCTCCAACAACTTCGGGGCCGTCACCCGGAGGAGGAAGCGGCCCTTGCCCGTGTTTCCGTTCGGCTCCAGGGCCAGGAAGAGAAAATAGTTCTCGTCGATGGGCCGCAGGATCGCCGTGAGATTCTCCGCGCGGACCACCACCTCCTCGAGCTTGCCGTTCCCGAGGGAGGCGGCCGCCCTGCGCACCTGATCGAGAAGCGCCGAGTACTCGACGAGGAGCGTGTCGGTATCCAGCCCTTCGGCCTTCGGGGCATGGGTGTCCACGGCGATCCCGTCGAATCCCATGACGCACGCCAGGACGGCCCCCTCCACCTGGCAGACGTTTTCGAGGTGCTCACGAAAGGCCACGACGAACCTCTCCTCCAGCGCTCGCGCAGGGCGGGCGCAACCTAGCGGAGCCCCCGGGGATCCGTCAACCCGGTCGGGAAAAGGCCCGCCCCGATCGGGGCGCGGACCGGCTCAGAGCTCGTCGTCCAGACAGCTCACCCCGTCGCCCTGCGCGCCCGCCATGGCGCAAACCTGGACGACCCCCAGTCCGCCGCAGAGCTGCGCGAAGCAGCCATTGCAGACGAAGACCTTGAAGGCGAGCGCGTTCGATTCCACCGTGGTCCCGTCCAGGGTCCGGCCCACGAAGGAGATGCGGACGCGGAGCTCTTTCGACAGCGGGCCGACCCTCTCGAAATTCGACTCCAGGAGCCCGGCGACCTCGGCGGGGATCGCCTCCACGAGCTTCCAGTGCTCGTCGGCCGGCTCGATGAGCGTGCCAGTGACCGGGATCTCCATCGGAGCCGGCAGGGTCGGCCATCCCTCCCCCTCGAAGACCAGGCGCATTCGCGTCACTTCGACGAGGTTCGAGTCCACCCGGCCGTTGGATTCGTCGCCGGTCGGAGCGAGGTCGTTTCGGAGGTGGGCATAGACCAGGTAGGGGAATCCGAACTCCTCGGCGACGGCCACGTCGTAGTGCCCGAAGTTGGTCATGTCGTCGGTCCGGGTGCAGCCGTCGTCCTCCGCCTTGAGCCCGTAGTAACCGAGAAGCCGCAGCCCGGAGACCTCCTCGTCCAGCGTGCAGCCGAACGAGCCGAGGAGCAGGAGGGGGATCAGCGCGCGGATACGCATCGTTCGATTCCTCGGGCGATCAGCCGCCGGCGATCAGGGCGGCCTCGCGGTTGACGATGGTGGGGCTGATGAAGATGAGCAGCTCGGTCCGCTCGTCGCTCACCGAGCGGCTCTTGAAGAACCAGCCGAGGACCGGAATGTCGCCGAGGAAGGGGATCTGCCCCACCGACTCCGAGGTGCGGCGCGTGTAAATGCCGCCGATCACGGTGGTGTCCCCGTCCTTGACGAGGACCTCGGTCTCCGCCTCACGCTTGGTGATGGCGGGCTGGCCGTTCGCGCCGCGGACGTTTTCCGAGGGCTGGTTGTTGGACGCCCGGATCTTCATGAGGATGGAGCCGTCCGAGGTCACGTGCGGCGTCACCCGCAGCTCGAGCTTCGCCTCCACGAAGACCGTGTTCACGCCCGCCGCGGAAACCTGCGAGAAGGGGATCGAGACGCCCTGCCCGATCACCGCCTCGCGGTTGTCCAGCGTGGTGACCTTCGGCGCGGAGACGGTCTTGAGCAGGCCCTTGGACTCCAGCGCCGACAGGCGCAGGTTGAGCTGGGCCGCCCCACCCGCCGAGCCGAAGGTGAAGCCGATGGCGCCGCCGGAGCTCTCGCCCACGCCCGCCGGGAAGCTCACCGCCCAGTTCGGCTGCTGCGGGACGGCGCCGCCCGCACCGACGTTGCCGGGCACCGAACCCGAGCCGCCGATGTTGTGCGGGAAGGCGAGGCCGGTGGCGTTGCCCGTGGCCTGGCTGGCGGAGAAGCTGCCGCCCCACTGGATGCCGAGCTCGCGGCTGAAGTTGGTCGAGGTCTCCACGATGCGCGAGGAGATCAGCACCTGGGGCGTCTGCGTGTCGAGCGTGCGCACCAGCGCCTGGGCCCGCGAGATCGCGTCCGCCACGTCCTTGACGATGATGGTGTTCGTCCGCTGGTCGACTGTCAGCGACCCACGCTTGGTGAGAAGGTCCTGCACCTTGGGCGCGATCTCGCTGGCGAGCGCGTAGTTGACCGGGATGATGCGGACGAGGAGCGGCTGGGCGATCTCCTTGGCCTCCTGCGCCTTGGCCGCGGCCTCGCGCTCCGCCTGCAGCCGCTCGAGCGGCGCGATGCGGATGATGTTGCCCTCCTCCTCCTTTCCAAGGCCCTTGGAGCGGAGGATGAGATCGAGCGCTTGGTCCCAGGGCACGTTGCGCAGGCGGATGGTGACCGTGCCCTTCACGTCGTCGGCGACGACCAGGTTCTTCTTCGACACCTCTGCCAGGATCCGCAGGAGGTTGTGGATGTCGATGTCCTTGAACTCGAAGCTGACGCGCGTGCCGGTGTAGCGCGCGCGGGCGCCGGTATCCGCGGCGGCGCGGGTCACCCGGCCCGCCTCGTCCACGATGGTCGCCTCGACCTGCTCGCCCCGGAAGCGCCAGGAGATGCGGTTGCCCCGGACCTCGAGGTCGTCCTTCGCGTCTTCACCCAGGGTGACCACCACGCGCACGGCGCCGTGCTCCCGATCCAAGAAGGAGGCGACGGTGCGCACCGGCCCGGCGAAGGCGGTGGTGTCCAGCGACCGCACGAGCTTGGGCGGCAGCTCGGCGCCCCGCAGGGTGAGCACGCGCGTGCGCGGATCGGGTCGCTCCACCTCGTGGCGCACGCTGCCGGAGAGCACCACGTCCACCCGCTGCTCGGCGCCCTCCCCCTGGAAAGCCACGTCCAGCACCCGCGGCCGGGCGTCGGCCTTCGGGGCCGGCCTTTCCGTGGAGGGCGCGGGCGCCGGGGCCGGAGCCGCTTGCCGGGCCGAGGCATCGGCGAGCTTCGTGTCCGTCGCCGCGAAGACGATCTCCAGACCGCCCGCGACCGGTGCGATCCGGTAGCGAGGCAGCTCGGCGCCCTCCAGGTCGAAGACGACGCGCACGCGGTCGGCGTGAACGCCGAAGCGAACCGACGAGACCCCCGGGGCGGAGATGGCCTGCGCCTTCGGCGCGCGCGAGACGCCGAGCAGGTCGACGGCGAGGCGCGTCGGATCCTTTAGCTCGATGCGCTCGTAGGCGCCGAGTTCGCCGTCCAGGGTGAGAACGATCCGGGTTCCCTCCTCGCCCCGGAGGACCTTGACGCCACGAACCTCGCTGGCCGACCCGGTGGCGTTCAGGTTGACGACCTCCCGGGAGACGAGGTGGGGGTCCGCAGCGCTGCTCTGCGCGCCGGCGCCGGCGAGCGGCGCCAGGGTGAGAGTCGCGGCCGTGCAGAGGGCGATCCACTTGCTCGCATTCATCCGGTTGCTCCGTACCGCGGGCTGCGCCGGGAAAAACGTTTCATTCCGAGGCAACGATCGGTTCGCCATCTTCCGTCACCAGGAGGTTCTCCGGTTCCTCCTCCTGCGCGCTCTTGCCGGCGCCGCGGAGGGGGAGCTCCGTTTCCACCGGGACGACCTCGCCGGTACCCAGGCGGCGATACTCGGTTACGATGATCCGATCGCGCAAGATTTCGGTCACTTTGCCGTTGCCCTTGCCGATCGAAGTGCCACGCCGAACGGTGTGTCCATTTCCCTTGGGGTCCTCGACCATGGCCACGGGGCTGGCGAGTCCCGAGACGATGCCGACCAGGCGAAGCTGACCAAGATCCCACTGGCAGAGCGGACCGCAGAGCGGATCCGGAGCCACGGGCACGGCCTGCGCGAAGCGATCGAGGTAGGGGCGGAAGGGATCGCGCTTGC
>NICF_comb_assmDRAFT_10001414_pt1 | contig 19072 bp, 18 predicted proteins | sample NewIslPassag4_SG_FD_11279 | JGI IMG/M metagenome (IMG submission 11279) | reverse complement strand
GGCTTGGCCGTGCGCGCGGCGGCCGCCGACCTGCGGCGCCAGCTCGTCGAGCTAGCCGCGCGGTTGTACGAGACCGCGCCGGAGCAGGTCGTGGTCCGCAGTGGGCGCGTGTTCGCCCCGGGTGCGCCTGCCCAGGGAGTGCCGTGGGGCGAACTGCTCACGGGCGCGGGGGTGGCCAGCATCACCGCCAGCGGTACCTTCGGCACCCAGATCTGGGTCGATCCGGAGACGGGGCAGGGCAAGGCCTCGCACCACTGGCACCAGGCCGCCGCCGGGGCCATCGTCGAGGTGGACCGCGAGACGGGCAAAGTGTACCTCCGCAAGCTCCACCTGGCGACGCACGCTGGCCGGGTGATCGACCGGCCGAACGCGGAGCTGCAGAACGAGGGCTGCGCCACCTTCGGCCTGTCGCAGGCGCTGTTCGAGGAACTGCTGTTCGACGAAAACGGTCAAGTAACCAACCCCAACCTGGCCGACTACATGATCCCGGCGCTGGCGGACTTCCCGGCCGACTTCAGCACGACGCTGGCGGAGAACCCCGAGCCCGATCCCGAGGTCCACGGGCTCGGCGAGACGGGTCTCCCGGCCGTGCCGCCCGCGATCGGCAATGCCGTGCGCGACGCCACGGGCGTCCGCCTGGCGAGCATTCCGCTGCTGCCCGAGCGCGTGCTGACGGCACTCGAGGCGCGCGAGGCGGGGACAGCGCGGACGAATGGCTAGGATGGCTGGGCGGCAAGGGCGAAACACAGGAGGCGCCGTGGAGACCATCACTCTCCGAGTGAACGGGCGCGCACACCAGATCACCGTGCGCGGCCATCAGACCTTGCTCGATGCGCTGCGGGACGGCCTCGGGTTGCTGAGCGTGCGCGAGGGGTGCGGCATCGGTGTCTGCGGCGCCTGCACAGTGCTGATCGACGGTCGGCCGTTCAGCGCCTGCCTGACCCTGGCAGCGCTGGCCGAGGGCCGCGAGATCCTCACTGTGGAGGGCCTGGGCACGGCCGAGCACCTCGACCCGGTGCAGGACGCGTTCCTGGCCCGGACAGGCTTCCAGTGCTCGTACTGCACCCCGGGCATCATCCTCACGGCCAAGGCCCTGCTGGACGCGTGCCCAGACGCGACGGACGAGGAGCTGCGCGAGTATCTCAGCGGCAATCTGTGTCGCTGCGGCAGCTACGTGAAGATCCTGGACTCGGTGCGCACGGCCCTCGCGCGCCTGCGCAGTCACTAGGTCACATGATGAGACGCCCCGCGGCAGCGTAGCGGGGGTGCGGTCAGGGCGGCGCGCCGCGACCACGGGGTGCGCGTGCGGCATGGGGGCAATGGTGAGCCGGACCTCCAAAGGGCGACTGGTAGGCCACTGGGCAGCAGTAGGCGGCCTGCGCATGTTCGCCCGCGTCTCGGTCGACCCGCCCGTGACGAGCGGCCCGCCCATCTGGCTTGCCACGCCATATGCTCCAAACGTGCGGCAGCCGCGGAAACATGCGCTATACTCCCGAAGGATCGCGCCGGTGACCGAGCCGAGGTAGTGAAAGGGCCGCGGCGTGCGGCGGAGCGGCAGGCAGCAAGTCGCGCTCCTGGGTGCAGGTATCGGCCTGCTGCTGGCCGGAGGCGTGGCCTGCACCCTACCAGTGGACACGCTCAACCCCGTCACGCCCCAGGGCCTCGCCATCTCCAACCTCTTCAACCTCGCGCTGGCGCTGTCCGCGCTGATCCTCGCGTTGGTCGTGGGGTTGCTGCTCGTCGCCATCCCGCGCTACCGCGAGCGCCCGGGCGCCCCGGAGCCCCCGCAGATCCACGGCAACCGTAACCTCGAGATCTTCTGGACCGCCACCCCGGCGCTGCTGCTGACCGTCATCTTCTTCCTCACGCTGCGCACGATGCATGTGGTCGATGCCGCGGCCCCCGGGGCGCTCCGCGTCCAAGTGGTCGGTTGGCAGTGGTGGTGGGAGTACCGCTACCCGGAGCTGGGCGTAGTCACGGCGAACGAGCTGCATGTGCCGGTCGGTGTGCCGCTGGAGCTGGAGCTGACGGGCGGCGACGTGATCCACAGCTTCTGGGCGCCGCAGCTCATCGGCAAGCGCGACGCCATCCCCGGCAAGTGGAACGTCCTGCGGCCGCAGGTCCAGCAGCCGGGGATCTACGATGGCGCCTGCACGGAGTACTGCGGCATGCAGCACGCCTGGATGCGTATTCGGGTGGTGGCCACCCCGCCCGACCAGTTCGACGCCTGGGTCCGCGGACAGCAGCAGCCCGCCGCACCACCCCCCGACCCCTTGGCCGCGCGCGGCCAGCAGGTCTTCCTCCAGCACACTTGCGTGAACTGCCACACTATTCGGGGCACGCCCGCCGATGGCCGCGTCGGGCCGGACCTCACCCACTTCGGCAGTCGGACCACCCTGGGCGCGGGGGTCCGGGTGAATACGCCCGAGAACCTCCGCGAGTGGATCGAGCATGTCCAGACCGTGAAGCCGGGGGCGCTCATGCCGAACTTTGCCGGGCTGCCGTCCGCTGACCTGGATGCACTCGTCGCCTACCTCCAGGGACTGAAATAGTATGGCCACGCTCGCCGGACAGCAGCCGGCCGATCTCGGGGCCAGTCGCGCGGATACTCTGTACCGCTGGGTCACCACTACCGACCACAAGCAGATCGGCCTCCTGTACCTGCTGACGACTGTGGCCTTCTTCCTCCTGGGCGGGATCGAGGCCCTGGTGATGCGCCTCCAGCTGGCCGTGCCGGGCGCGACGCTGCTCGCGCCGGGGCAGTACAACGCGCTGTTCACGATGCACGGCACGACGATGATCTTCCTCGTCGTCATGCCGATGCTGCTGGGCTTCGCCAACTACTTCGTGCCGCTCATGATCGGCGCGCGCGACATGGCGTTTCCCCGGCTCAACGCCCTGAGCTACTGGCTGCTGCTGTTCGGCGGCCTTCTGCTGTACTACAGCTTTCTCAACGGCACGCCGCCGGACACGGGCTGGTTCAGCTACGCGCCGCTGACCCTCCCGCCGTACCAACTCCGCGATGGGGTCGACTACTGGGCGCTGGGGCTGATCGTGACCAGCATCGGCACCATCCTCACGGGCCTCAACTTGATCGTGACCGTGGCCAAGCTGCGCGCACCGGGCATGACCGCTTCCCGCTTGCCCGTGTTCGTCTGGATGTCGGTCGTCACGGGCTTCCTTATCCTCTGGGCGATCCCCTCGCTGACCGCGGCCCAGGTGATGCTGCTGTTCGACCGGCGGCTCGGCACCGCGTTCTTCGATCCGACCCGGGGCGGTGACGTCTTGCTGTGGCAGCACCTGTTCTGGTGGTTCGGCCATCCCGAGGTCTACATCATGGTGCTGCCGGCCTTCGGCGTCCTGTCCGAGGTCATTCCGGTCTTCTCCCGCAAGCCGCTGTTCGGCTATGCGGTGGTCGTCGGGTCAGGCATCGCCATCGGCTTCTACAGCTTTCTGGTTTGGGCGCACCACATGTTCGCGGTGGGCATGGGCACGGTTGCCGATGCGGTGTTCGGGGCGACCAGCATGGTCATCGCCGTGCCGACCGGGATCAAGATCTTTAGCTGGCTAGCGACGATGTGGGGCGGCCGGCTGCGCTTCACCACGGCCATGCTGTTCTGCGTGGCCTTCCTCGTCCAGTTCACGATCGGCGGCCTGAGCGGCGTGCACTTCGCGATCGTGCCCGTGGACTGGCAGACCACGGACAGCTACTATGTCGTGGCCCACTTCCACTACGTGCTCTTTGGCGGGACATACTTCGGGTTGAGCGCGGCCGCCTACTATTGGTTCCCCAAGATCACGGGCCGCCTGCTGGACGAGCGCCTGGGCCAGCTCCACTTCTGGCTCACGGTGATCGGTTTCAACCTGACGTTCTTCCCGATGCACTGGCTCGGCCTGCAGGGGATGCCGCGCCGCGTGTACACCTACCCGGACCTGCCCGGCTGGGGCCTCTGGAACCTGCTCGAGACGGTCGGCGCGTTCATCCTGGCCGCCTCCGTGCTGGTCTTCCTCTGGAACGTCTACGTGAGCCTGCGACGAGGCGCGCTGGCGGGCGACAACCCGTGGGACGCCTGGACGCTGGAGTGGGCGACCACGTCGCCGCCGCCGGCCTACAACTTCGCCACGCTACCGCCCATCCGCAGTGCTCGGCCGCTGTGGGACCTGAAGCAGGCTCCAACCGAGCGCGGGCGGGCAGCAGCTCACGGCCGGGCGGGCGCCGCGAATCCCGCCGCGGCCACCCGTGGGACTGTCGGCTTCCTCGAGCGACGCTCGGCCCCGGTGCTGGGCACGCTCGCTCTGATCTCGTCCGAGGCGGTGTTCTTCGGCTCGCTCATCGTCGCCTACCTCTTGTACCGTCACACCACGAGCGCACCGGGGCCTGAGGTCTTGAACATCCCGCGCACGGCGGTGTTCAGCCTGGCGCTGTTCGCTAGCAGCGGGACGATCTGGCTGGCTGAGCGGCGGCTCGGGCGCGGCGACCTCGCGGGCTTTCGTCTCTGGCTCCTTGCCACCATCGCCCTGGGCGCGATCTTCCTGCTCGGCCAGGTCACCGAGTACGGGCACCTGTTCGCCGAGGGCATCACGATCGGCACCAACCTGTTCACCTCGGCGTTCTTCACGCTCACGGGCTTCCACGGGTTCCACGTGCTGGTGGGACTCGTGGCACTCGCGGTGCTGGCCTGGCTGGCCTTCGCCGGCGACATCCGCCGCGATCGGCACACAGCGGTGGACGGCGTCGCGGTCTACTGGCATTTCGTCGACGGGGTGTGGGTCGTCATCTTCTCGGTGGTGTACCTATGGAACCTGCTGTAGGCGCCTGGCAACGGCTGGGGACGAGTTGGAGCTGGGAGCCGAGCGTCCTAGGGGGCTTGCTCACGCTGGCCGCGGCCTACGCCTATGGCGCTCGCGCGAGCTGGCGACAGTCGCCAGCAAGGGCACCGCGCTGGCGGGCGCTGGCCTTCCTCGGGGGGCTGCTGGCGCTATTCCTGGCGCTCGTCTCGCCGCTCGACGTGTTGGCGGACCGCTACTTGTTCAGCGCCCACATGGTGCAGCACCTGCTGCTCCTGCTCGTCGCGCCGCCGCTCCTCCTGTTGGGCCTCCCGCTGCCGCTCGCTCGCGCGCTCGTCCGGCACCCGCTGCTCGGGGCGATCGAGCGGTGGCTGGGCCAGCCGGTGGTGGCCCTCGGGCTGTACTCCGGCGTGATGTTGGTGTGGCACGTGCCGGCGTTCTACGAGGCGGCGCTGGTCCACGAGCGGCTCCACGCGGCCGAGCACCTCACCCTCCTGGGCACGGCCCTGCTGTTCTGGTGGCCGGTGGTCCAGCCGACAGTGGCCACGGCCGTGCTCGGTCACCTGAGCGCCATGCTGTACCTGTTCGTCGCGAGCACCCCCGGCACGTTGCTGGGCGCGGTGTTCACCTTCGCGTCCGCGCCCATCTATCCCACGTATGCTGCCGTGGACGATCCGCTGGGCTTGCAGCCGCTCACGCGCGGGGCATGGGGCCTGACGCCGCTGGTCGACCAGCAGCTCGGCGGTCTCCTGATGTGGGTGCCGGGTGGGCTCGTCTACCTGCTGGCGATCGGGCTGATCTTCCAGCGGCTATTCAAGGATGGGGACGAGCCAGAGCTAGTGCCGACTTCGGAGCGGAGCCGATGAATCGCGACACCACGGGCGACGTGCATCTGCCGGCGCCGAGCATCTGGCCGGCGGTCGTTGGGGCGGGCATCACGCTGCTGGCGTTTGGCCTGCTGCCGAACCTGCTGTTCAGTGCGGTCGGGGCGCTACTGCTGGTGGCGGGGATTGCCGGCTGGATCGGAGAGCTGCGCCATGAGTGATCCGGCCATGCCGCAGATGGCCGAGCGGGTGGTCAGCCGGCGTCGCCTGCTCACCTGGCTCAACCTCGCCTTCGGCGCGCTCGCGGCCGCGGTGGTCAGCGTGCCGATCGTGGCCTACCTGCTCAGTCCCCTGCTTGAGATGCGCCAAACGTGGGTGCGGCTGGGCCCCGTCAATCAGTTCCGGATCGGTGCCACGCAAGAGGTCGCGTACGACGATCCGTCGCCGCTGCCGTGGGCTGGACAGACCGCTCGCACGGCCGTCTGGGTGCGCCGGANCAGCGAGACCGAGTTCACTGTNTTCGCCGTGAATTGCACGCACCTGGGCTGCCCAGTGAACTGGCTGCCCGAGGCCGACCTCTTTATGTGCCCGTGCCACGGCGGGGTCTATTACGCGGATGGCACAGTGGCCGGCGGGCCGCCCCCTCGCCCGCTGTTTCGCTACGCCACGCGCATTCAGGACGGCAATCTGGAGATCCTGAGTCGTCCGCTACCGATCGGCTGACCGGGAGCGCCGTGATGAAGCGGTTCGTGCTGGGCCTCTGGCGCTGGCTCGACGAGCGGCTGGGCTGGTCGCAGACCCTCTGGCCGATCGTCGCACACCCCGTCCCGCGCAATATCAACTGGTGGTACGTGTTCGGCAGCGCTACCCTGGTCGCTTTCATCATGCAGGTCGTGACCGGGGTGGCGCTGGCCTTCACCTATGTGCCCGCTCCGATCAGCGCCTACGAGAGCTTGCAGTGGATCACCCACCAAGCGCTCCTCGGCAGCGTCGTGCGCGGGATCCACTACTTCGGCGCCTCGGCGATGGTGATCCTGATCGTCGTGCACATGATCCGAACGTTCCTCATGGGCGCCTATAAGTTCCCCCGCGAGCTGAACTGGCTGACGGGCGTCCTCCTGTTCGTCCTGACCCTCGGGATGGCGTTCACGGGGCAGTTGCTGCGGTGGAACCAGGACGCGTACTGGGCGGTCGTGGTGGCGGCCGAGCAAGCGGCGCGTGTGCCCCTTATCGGTCATATCCTTGCCTACATCGTCTTCGCAGGGCCGACCGTGGGTGGCGGCACCCTGACGCGCTTCTACGCGACGCACGTGTTCCTGCTCCCCGCCCTGATGTTCCTCCTCATCGGCATCCACTTGTACCTCGTGGTGCGCCACGGGATCTCGGAGCCGCCCCAGGCCGGACGGCCCGTGGACCGGGCCACGTATCAGCGCTGGTACCAGGAGCTGCTCCACCGCGACGGCGTGCCCTTCTGGCCCGAGGCGGCCTGGCGCGACCTGCTCTTCGCTATCGCCGTCGGCGCCGGGGTGCTGGTCTTGGCCATCATCGTCGGCCCGCCCGACCTCGGCAGGCCAGCCGACCCCACGATCTTGCAGGCCTATCCGCGACCGGACTGGTACTTCCTCTGGTACTTCGCGGTCCTCGCCCTCATCCCGCCTCAGCTCGAGAGCTGGGTCATCGTGGGCTTCCCGCTGCTGGTGGGACTGGTGCTGTTGCTGCTGCCGTTCGTGGCACCGTTGGGCGAGCGGAGCCCCATCCGTCGCCCCTGGGCCGTAGGCGTTGTGGGCCTCGCCCTGATCAGCGTCGCCGCGCTGCTGCACGAGGGCATCCGCGCGCCCTGGTCGCCCGAGTTGCCCACGGCACCGTTGCCCGCCTCGGTGACGGCGTCGCTGCAGGGCAGCGCCCAGCAGGGCGCGGTGGTGTTCCAGGAGAAAGGCTGCCACAACTGCCACACCATCGCCGGCACGGGCGGGCAGCGCGGTCCCGATCTCACCGCGATCGGCCGGCGGCTGTCGCGCGACCAGTTGATCTGGCGCATCCTTTACGGCGGTACTAACATGCCCGCCTACGGTGCCAACATCCAGCCCGATGAGCTGGCCGCGCTGGTCGACTTCCTGATGGCGCAGGGCGGTGCGGTGCCGAGCGCCGCGGCCCGCTGAGGGCCGAGCGCCCTGCTCGCTTTGCCTGTTCGTGCGGCGCGAGCGTCGTGGTGACGCAGGCGGCAGCAGGATGCTGTCCTTGCGAGTCGCCGCGATGCGAGCCTGGGGCGTCCGGCCCATCACGTCGCCGTCGGAGTGAGCTACGCGAGGGGACGGAGGAGGCCCTGCTGCTGTATCAGGTCCAGGCGCAGCGTCTTGTAGCCGGCGCGCTCGAACAGGACGGTGATCGCGTCGCCGGCCACACGCTGCACGACGCCCGCGCCCAAGCCCGGGTGCTCCACGCGCTCCCCCGGCTGGAAGGGCGCGCTGGTCTCGGACGGCTGCGGAGTGCTCGGGGCGTGCGTGCCGGCGCGCAGGTCGTTGTCGCACCGGTTGCACCGCGCGGCCTCGTACTCCTCGCCGAAGTAGCTCAGGATATAGCGCCGGCGGCACTCGCGCGTCTCGGCGTAGCCGCGCATCATCTCCACGCGGCTCCGTTGGAGGGCGCGTCGTGACTCCTCGGACTCCAGCGACACGCGCCGAGGATCGAAGTCAGCGACTGCCAGCTCGAGGCGGCCCTCCTCCTCTCGGACGAGCCCCTGCCTGCTCAGGATAGTGATCAGCCGGACGAGATGGGTCTTGGATAGGCCCGCGCGCTCCTGTAGCTCCTGGAGGGTTGCGGTCCGTCGAGCGACGAGAGCGGCGTGCAGCCGCTCGACCTCGGCGCGGGTGAGGCTGCTGGTGCCAGAGCGGAAGGCGGCGCGCCCCAGGTCTTTGGGGCGGTAGATGATGCTGCAGAGGGCGAACGCGCCGTCTCGTCCCGCCCGGCCGGCCTCTTGGTAATATGCTTCGAGGCTAGCCGGAATATCACGGTGGATGACGAAGCGCACGTCGGGCTTGTCCACCCCCATGCCGAAGGCGTTGGTAGCCACGATCACCCGCAGCGCCCCGCCCATGAAGGCCTGTTGCACCCGCACCCGGTCGGCCTTCTTGCGCTGGCCGTGGTAGTAGTCGGCGGCCACGCCCCACTCGCGCAGCCAATCGACGGTCTCCGCCGCCGCCTTCGTGGTGGCCGTGTACACGATCCCGCTGCCTTCCATGGCCCAAGCGATCTGTTCGCGCACCGCCGGTGGGTAGGCGTCGCCCCCGCCGGCAAACAGCTGCTCCAGCACGCGGCGGTCTTCCGGCTCCTCCTCGACGCGCCGAACTTCGAAGAACAGGTTGGGGCGGTCGAAGCCCCGCACGACGATGTCCGGCTGCCGCATGCCCAGCCGCTGGACGATGTCCTCGCGAACCCAGGGGCTGGCCGTCGCGGTGAGGGCGAGCAGCGTGGGCCGGCCGAGTTGCTCGGCGATGCTACCCAGCCGGAGGTAGGCCGGTCGGAAGTCGTGGCCCCACTCGGAGATGCAGTGGGCCTCGTCGACGACGAACAGGGAGATGTCCATTCGCCGGAGCTGGTCCAAGAACGCCTCGTTCTCCAAGCGCTCGGGCGTGACGTACAGGAGCTTCGACTCCGCCCGCTGGACCTCGGCCAGCTCGCTAGCCGACTCCGCCTCCGTTTGCGCGCTGTTGACGACGCTCGCCTCCACCCCATGCGCCGCCAGGGAATCCGCCTGGTCCTTCATGAGCGCGATCAGCGGGGACACGACGACCGTGGTGCCGGGCAGGAGCTGGGCGGCGAGCTGATAGGTGAGCGACTTGCCCGTGCCAGTAGGCAGCACGCCGAGCACATCGCGGCCGTCCAGCACGTCGCGGATGATGCGCTCCTGACCGGGCCGGAACGCTGTGAGCCCGAACTGCGCAAGCTGAGCTTTCCGGTCGGCCTGGGACGCCGCCATGCAAGTCTTCTCCCTCGAGTACCGACTGGCGAGCACCAACGTGGGGCGGCTTCAGCTACCGTCGCCGCTAGCAGGGCGTGCTTCGCAGAGCCAATGCCAAGACACGCCCTGTCTGCGGAGCGGATCCGCGGTGGACGAGCCCAGCGCTAGCTCCTGGAGACGCTCCGCCGAGTGGAGCGTCTCGACCACCAGCGTGTGAGGGGACCAGCGGGCAGCGCCCGGGCCGCCATGGGCGGGAGACGGCCGGTAGGGGCCTGGCGGTTAGTGGCGCCGACTCCTCGTGATGAGGTAGCGGAGGCTACTCAATGTGCCCCCCACAGCGATTAGCGCCGGCAGCACGAGCAGCGCCCACTCGGCCGGGCTGTGGAAGTGGGGGAGGCTGCCAAGCCCGGGCTCATGGGTGTGGGGTGCGATGAGTTGCTCCTGGATAGAGACGTAGATCATCGACCCGAAGACGAGCCCGTACAGCACGCACAGGACCAGGACCAGGGCGGTGATGCCGATGTCGAACGGAACGCGCGGCCGAGGCGGCCGGGGCACATGCATACAGTAGTCATCGGGCAGTAGCGTGAACCGCATGGTCACCCCCTGTAGCAGTTGGCACGTGGACATTCTCGCGTCAGCAGCGCGGGGCTACAGCAGCCTCGCGCTCATCGATGATCCATTTGGCAAGTGCAGGCGAGCGCTGGGTCGGCCGCATTGGGCCAGTGGTCGTCGCCGGGACCCGCGCGCTCCCGCGGGTGGTCCGGCCCTGTTGGAGCCGCATCGTCGCTCGGGGCTCCTGCGGCGAGCCACTGAGCGAAGTCCGGCTGCACCAGGGCCATCTGGTACTCGAGGAAGATCTGCTCGCACATCGCCCGCACGGGGCCAGCGCCGGGCGTGCGCACGATCTGCTCGAACAGCCACCCCTCGAAGGCATCCGGCTCGGGATCGGCGGCTACCGCGCGCTGAAGTAGGTCGCGCTTGAGCGCCAACCCAAGCTTGTCCGGCGCCTGGTCGCGTTTCCGGCGTCGTGTTTGGCCCTCGGCAGCCTCGAGCGCTTTGAGCAGGAAGGCGCAGAACGTGCCCGGCCGCAGGCAGTGCGCGTGTGCATCCCCGCTGGGGCTTGCGCCAGCACGAACCCTCACCATGCGCTCCTCTCCCACGTCCGTCCTCTAGCCCCGCCACCGCAACCACCCACGGGGTGGCGGCGCCGACTCGACCGTTAGGGCCAGGCTCCAACCGAGTCCCTCCGGACGGCGATACCCATGCTCGAGTGCCGTCACGTCCAACTCGAGTGACTCCAGATCGCGCAGCAGGATCTCCGAGGGGGCCAGGGGCTCCAGCGTGGCCAAGACCTTGAGATACCCGTGGCAGCGCGAGCAAGTGATCGCCCGTCGCGTCTCGCGCTCGTGTGCCGCCGCGAAGTAGCGCTGGCTGTGCTGCTCGCGGTGCCCACAGAAGGGGCAGCGCCGGTGCTCGCATGGCCACCCGGTGCCGCAGCGCCCACAGCGGAGGACCAGCTCGCGGGCAAGCCCCCGCACCTCGGCGAGCGTGGGCCAGGCGGCGCAGACGGGGCAGTACCCAAGGGTCCATCGTCCATCGAGCGTGGCGGCTGCGCGGCGGCCGCAGGCCACCAGCAGCGGCAGCGCCGCAGCCTGTGCGACGACCACCAGGACGCCCGGGGTGGCGGCGACCCGCGCGGCCATGTCTTCCAGTGCGGGAACGTCGTGTACCAGGCTCGCCCGCAAGCTGGCCGGCGGATCGAACCCCGGTGCGGCGAACAGTTGGCGCAGTCGCGCGCTATCGGGATGGCCAGCCGCGTCGAGGGCAGCGACGAGCTGCACGAACAGTGCGCGCAGGCGGTCGCTGTCCACGACCAGGCGCGCGCCGTGGAGCCGCGGGGCGCCCGCTTCTGCCCTCGGCCCCAGGGAGGCCGGGAGGGACCTCTCCCAAGAGGGGTCCGCGGCGGCATCGAGCGCGACGGCCTGGAGGCGTGCCAGCGGGGCGACCGCTGGATCTGTGGCTGCAAGTTGCTCGAGCGCTCGCCCCGCGCCTGCTGTCGGCATGCCTATCTCCCGGTCGTGGGGGAAGGGGTCGGCGTGGCTGCCACCCGCGGCAGCGTGGGATGCAGGGCAGGTCCGGTGGGCCTGGGCGAAGCGCTCGGCCCCGGCGGTCCCGCGGCGCCCGGCGGCGAGGCCTCGGGGCTGAGCTCCGCGGCAGTCGGCGAGGGCAGGGGGCTGACGGCTACCGGCGGCGTCAGGGGTGGCCGTGTGGGGGCCACGGCCCCGGGCACGAGCTGGGGCGGAACGACCGACGTCGCCGGCGTCCCGACAGCGGCGGGACGCGGGGGCGCGCTGCACGCCGCCGCGATCAGCAACACGCCGCTTACCGCTAGCCACCTAGCGCGCATTGGCCCACCAGCCTGGAACGCCCTTGGCATCTCGCGGTGCCCCGCCCGTAAAGGGCACGTGGAAGGACGGGTTGTTGCGGCTCTGATCGCCGTGCAGCCGGATCGGGAGGCTAGTATTGCCCACGTCGGCGCCTAGCCCACTTCCCTGGGTTCGCCCATCCTCCGGACTGCAGCCGATGACCGTGAGCAGACTCGTGGCGAGCAATACGCCGAGCCAGCCCCGGGAAACTGCTCGCATTGGGCCGCCGGCCTGTGTGCGCGCCATCACCCCTCCCTTCATGGTGGCTCCGGCCTCAGTGGAGCTGTGGCCCCATGACGATGCCATAGCGCATCAGGAAGCCGCCCACGAGGACCAGCACCGCCGACAGGACCAGGTTGCCCTTCAAGCTGATCGGCCGCAGGGCGTACAGCACCAGGGGCACGATCCCGGCCAAGACGATCGCCACCAGGATCGCGATCAGCGGGACGCCCCGCAGGAAGATCGCCGCGCCACCCCCGACCAGGGTCAGTAGGAACACCACGACATTCACGAGCCACCAGGCGATCAGCCACACATTGGCGTCGGCCAAGCTTACCACGTCGGCATCGGTAGGGCCGACGAGTGCCTGGATCAGCACGACTGCGGCCACCCCGGTGATCATCGCCGTCGACACGTAGACCGCCGGGATCATCCACGTCTGGCCCCAACCTGGGAAGTTCCCAACGGTGAGCAGGACTCCAGAGTAGATGCCCACAGCAAGGCCGAGGAGCCCGCCGACCAGGGACCAGGCCAGGCCCAGGGGCGTGCCGTGCAGCGTACGATCGTAGCGCCAGCCGCCGATGGTGAACAGCCGCCGCGCGATCAGCGCATCCACAAACGACACGAAGGCGAAGAGGGTGAACAGGATCACGAGCCAAGTGCCGAGCGACATCGGCGACCACGGCTTGAGCATGGGGAGGAAGCGCTCGTTCATCACGGCCATGTGCCAGAAGCGCTCGGGACGCGCGAGGTCCACGATCAGCAGCAACGTCGCCAGCGCCATCAGAGGGAAGGCGAGGAGATGGGCCGTCCGCGCCGCGGGCGACCGGCCACGTCCGGACACCTCCAAGATCACCGCGGCCACATAGGCCCCCCCGGCCACGCCGGCGACGAACATCTCGAGGAGGACGAGCCAGTCCCAGTGGACCGGGTTCGCACGCTCGCCCAGCATCGCTACTCCTCCTGGGGGGGCGCTGCCTCCCGCCCACGGGCGGGAACGGCGACGGCCTCCTCGACGGCGGCCATGCGCCGCTGCCGGAAGGCCAGCAGACCGCCGAGCGCGGCCAGGATGCCGCTGCCCCATCCCAGCAGCCAGCCCGGCAGACTGTTGCGACTGGGCAGCTCCGGCCGCTCGGGCAGTCCGTACACCTGGGGCCGATCGACCAGTAGGAAGAAGGCGTTCAGGCCGCCGATGCGGTCGGTGTACCCATCGCCCGGGACGCCGTAGAGATAGGCGCGCGACTCACCGCGCTGGCGGAGTTGCTGCACCCGCTGCTCCGCCCGCGCCCGCAGTTGATGCAGCGGCCCGAACTGGATGCTGGCGGTGGGGCAGGCCTGCGCGCAGGCGGGCGTCAATCCCCCGAGCATCCGATCGTAGCAGAGGGTGCACTTCATGGCCGTGTTATTGGCCTCGTTGATCCCGATCACGTCGAACGGGCAGGCCGAGATACAGTAGCGGCAGCCGTTGCAGACGTCGGACTGGATGACGACCGTGTCGAACTGCGTGCGGATGATCGCACCGGTCGGGCACACCTCGAGGCAGCCGGCCTGGACGCAGTGCTTGCACACGTCGCTCATCAGCAGCCAGCGCCCGCCCGTTCGGTTCGGGTCGTTGGCATCGAACTGCTCGATGAACTTGACGTGCCGCCAGTTGATCCCGTCCAGCCGCCGGGTGTTGTCGTAGCTGTTGCCGCTCAGCGTGTTCTGGCCGCCGTTGATCGCCGGCAGCTGGTTCCACTCCTTGCAGGCGACCTCGCACGCCTTGCACCCGATGCAAAGCGTCGTATCGGTGAAGAAGCCCATCGGTTCGGCCATGGGGCCTCCCTACGCCTTCTCGACGTTGCACATGAAGGCCTTGCCCTCATGGATGCTGACGTTCGGATCGGCCACCAGCGAGGTCAGCTCGTTGGTCACGTCGCCGGTCACCAGGCCCATGTAGCCCCAGGGCCACGGCATGCCTACGTGGTGGAAGCGGCGGCCGTCGATGACGAACGGCCGCATCCGCCCGGTCACCAGCGCCTTGGTACGGATCGTCGCGCGCGGGGTCGTCACGACCACCCAGTCCAGGTTCCGGATGCCCTTCTCCGCCGCCAGCTCGGGGCTGATCTCGATGAACGACTCGGGCTGGAGCTGCGCGAGCCAGGGCACCCAGCGGTTCATCGCGCCGGACAGGTAGGTCTCTGTCAGACGGTAGGTGGTGATGATGATCGGGTAGCGCGGATCGCCGATCTCGGCCAGCACGTTGTCCGCACGCGGCCAGTACTTCAGCACCGGATTGACCTGTTGCCGTGGGTACAACAGATTCTGTACCGGTGATTCGGCCGGCTCGTAGTGGGTGGGCAGCGGACCGTCGACATAGCCGCTGGGCGCGAACAGCCAGGCCTTGCCGTCCTGCTTCATGATGAAGGCGTCGGTGCCCGAGTGCGCGTCGAGCCCGATGCCGTTGGGGTCGGCGGGCGCGTTGGGTGGCTTGGTGAGGGCGAAGTCCGGCACGTCGTACCCGATCCAGCGCGAGCCCTCCCACCACACCCAGCGCTTGCGCTCGCTCCATGGCGTGCCATCCGGCCGCGCCGAGGCGCGGTTGTACAGGATGCGGCGGTTGGCAGGCCAGGCGAAGCCCCAGCCCAGGTGGCTGCCCGGGTTGTTCTCGGGATCGGGGTTGCGGCTCGCCGGCAGGTACTGGCCTGCGGCCGGCATCATCCCCGAGTAGATCCACGAGGCGCAGGTCGTCGAGCCATCGTCGCGCAGGGCGGCGAAGCCGGGCACCGGCTGCTTCGTGTCCGTGAAGTAGCCGTTGATCTCGAGGTTGATCTTCATGACGTCCGGCTCGCCCTGGATGCGCGTGTTGGTCGGGTAGCGGCCGGGATCGTAGTCGAAGTCCCAGGTCAGGTTCTTGAAGCCCTGGTCGCGCGGCAGCGTGCTGTCGGCGTACAGTCGCTTCAGCCGGAGCGCGAGCTGGTGGGTGAACCACAGGTCCGAGCGGCAGTCGCCCGGCGGGTCGGTCGCCTTCTCGTGGAACTGCAGCAGGCGCTGGGTATTGGTGTAGGTGCCCTCGAACTCGGCGAGCATCGCCGAGGGGAACAGGAACACCTCGGTCTGGATGTCCTCGGGCCGCACCTCCCCGTTGCGCACCTCCGGGGCGGCGTACCAGAACGAGGCCGTCTCCGTCTCGAACACATCCTTGACGACTAGCCACTGGAGGCTGCGGAGCGCCTTGCGCTGGAGCCGCGCGTTCAGCGAGGTGGCCGGGTTCTGGCCGATACACAGCATCCCGCGCACCTTGCCGTCGGCCATGCGCACCATCATGGGCAGGTGCGAGTAGTCGCCATCGATGCGGGGGTGCCAGCCGTAGCCGAACTCGTTGGCCGGGGTGGCTGCGTCGCCGTACATCGACTTCAGGTAGCTGACCATGAACTTGGGCAGGTTGGCCCAGTAGCCCTGGGGCAGCGTCTCGGTCCGGATGTAGTCGGCGAGCGTCTCGTGGTTCTTCAGCGTGCTCGGTGCCGCCATGTAGCCGTGGATCGAGTGATAGAGCGTCGGGATGTCGGTGCTGCCCTGGATCGTCGAGTGGCCGCGCAGGGCCATGATCCCGCCGCCGGGCCGTCCCATGTTGCCCAACAGGAGCTGGAGCAGCGCGCACGCCCCGATCATCTGGACCCCGTAGGTGTGCTGGGTCCAGGCGACAGCGTAGGCGAACGAGCCGGTGCGCTCCGGGCCCGAGTTCTCTGCCAGCGTCTCCGCGACTTTGATGAAGAGGTCCTGCGGACAGCCAGTGATCCGCTCGACCATCTCGGGCGTGTAGCGCGCGAAGTGGCGCCGCACGATCTGGAACACGCAGCGCGGGTGCTGCAGCGTCGGGTCGGTCTGGGGCGGCGGGGGGATCAGCGAGCGCACCAGGTCATCATAGGGCGGGCCGGACGGCGTCTGCACCTGCTGCGCCCCGGGCTGGCCCGACTGGACCGCCTGCTCGCCCGACTGCGCCGTGTTCGCCGCACGGCTCGTCTCGCCGACGGCAGTGGTCGCGTACTGCCAGGTCCGTGGGTCGTACTGGGCGATGAAGCCGTTGATCGGATCGCCCGTGTACGCCATCAAGCCGGAGAAGACGCCGTCGAGGTCCTCGGTGTCCTGGTACTCCTCGTTGATGATCGTCGCCGCGTTAGTGTAGTTGACGACGTAATCGTGGAAGTACCGGTTGTTCTCGATCATGTAGCGGATCAGCCCGCCCAAGAACGCGATATCCGAGCCGGCGCGGATGGGCACATAGATGTCGGCCACGGCCGAGGTGCGGGTGAACCGCGGGTCCACATGGATGAGCTTGGCGCCCTTCTCCTTGGCCTGCATCACCCAGCGGAAGGCCACCGGGTGGTTCTCGGCCATGTTGGAGCCCATGATCACGATGACATCGGAGTCCGCCATGGTGCCCGGGAAGATCGTCGCGGCGCCGCGCCCGAGTCGTACCCCCAGACCGGGGACGCTCGAGCTGTGTCATATACGCGCCTGGTTCTCGATGGCGACGATCCCGAGGCCGCGCATCAGCTTCTGGTGGATGTGGTTCCACTCGTCGTCGAGCAGCGCCCCGCCGAGCGAGAAGATGGCGGGGGTCATCATCAGCGTCTTGCCGTTGGCGTCGCGCTCGATGAACGTCTCATCGCGCGTCTGCTTGATCAGTTCGGCGACCCGGTCCATCGCCCGCTCGAGGTCCCACACCTCCCACTGCGTGGCGCCGGGCGCGCGGTGCAGAACCTTGGTCAGCCGGTTGGGGTTGACGTGAAGCTGGTAGACCGCCGCGCCTTTGGGGCAGAGGTTGCCGTAGTTGATCGGGCTGGCCGGGTTGCCCTCGATGTTGACGATCTCCCCGTCCACGGTGTGGATGAGCAGGCCGCATCCGACCGAGCAGTAGCAGCAGACGCTGGGGTGGGCCTCTGCCCCCGCGATCCGCAGCTCCTGCGCCCGAGCCACCTTCGGGGTTAGGTCTGCGCCCAAGGCCACCAGCGCCCCAACGGCCGTTCCTGCGGCCGCGCGACTGGTAAGTCCGAGAAACTCCCGACGCGTAACCGCCATCATCACCCTCCCCGAAGACACGCCCGGACTATCCGGCGCAGCACCTCCACGCCCCACGCCGCCACGCCGCGATGCTACGCCCTCAACGGCTGTCGCGAGACTCTGACAAGGTTTGCGCCATGGTACCCCGCTCCTGCAGGCCTGTCAATCGAATGCGAAGCCCCAACAACCGTTGATCCCGAGCACCATGGGTGCGCGTGGAGGCGCAGCAGCAGGGCTGCGGGCGGCTCCGGAGCCAGGCCGGCTCGCACCACATCCCGTGGCCGCCTGACGGCGCTAGCGAAGGGAGCCCAGGACGATTCCCAGGAGCCCCAGCAAGACGATCAGATGCATCAGCCACCGCTGGAGAACACGCGGCTCCTGCGCGCTCGCGTCACTCGCGACGTGCGCTAACACACGGACATGCCCGCGCGCACTGCGGTGCGCGGCCTGCTGGCGCTCGGCGATCGCCATCGCTCCTCCTCGGCGCCCTGTGCCTCGTCGCCGTGGCTGCAACTTATGTGCCAAGGCCGCACGGACTCGCGCTCTAGCGCTCGCCGCGCCACGGCCTGTGCTATGATGCGGCCGGGCGAGCCGCAGCTCGCTCCGCCGTCGCGGTCCGCTCGCGAGCGCGCCGACGGCTGCACCCGCGCGGGGAGAGCGAGACATGAAGCTGGCCATCTTCAACGAGTTGCGCCTCGGTGTGCTGCGGGACGACGACGCCCTGGTGGACGTGACGGCCGCCCTGCCGCAGTGGGACAACGGTTACGCGGCCAACTGGTGGCTGCGGCTGTGCCACGATTTCGCGGAGCTACGTCCACGGTTGGAGCGCGCGGCGGCCGAGGGCCAGCCCGTGCCGCTCAGCCAGGCACGCCTCCGCGCGCCGGTGCTCTACCCCTCGAAGATCATCGCCGCGGCCTCCAACTACGGCGCCCACCGCGAGGAGATGCGCGGCCGCTTCACCCCGGCGGGGAGCTGGCTCGGCGAGTTCGACGTGTTCCTCAAGGCGCCCAGCTCGATCATCGGCCCGGGCGACACGATCGTCCTGCCCGAGGTGGGCGACCGCGAGATCCACCACGAGTCGGAGCTGGCGTTCGTCATCGGCCGCGGCGGCAAGGACATCCCCGTCGAGCGCGCGCTCGACCACGTCCTCGGCTACACCATCCTGATCGATGTGACCGTGCGCGGCGCCGGCGACCGCTCGCGGCGCAAGTCGTACGACACGTTTACGCCCATCGGGCCGTATCTGGTCACGGCCGACGAGATCGGCGACCCCCACGCGCTGCGCATCGAGCTCTGGGTCAACGACCACAAGCGGCAGGACGTGAACAGCGGCGAGATGCTCACCAAGATCCCCGAGATGATCGCCTACGCCTCGCAGGTGATGACTCTGTGCCCGGGCGACGTGTTCACCACGGGCTCGCCGGCGGGTGTGGGGCAGATCCACGACGGCGACACGCTAGTGACCCAGATCAGCAAGATCGGGCGGATGACCAATCACGTGAAGGCGGGCGGCCGCTAGCGCGACGAGGGGGAGACGATGCCCAAGGACCTGCGCACGTTCATCGCCGAGGTGGCCGAAAAGCGCCCCCAGGACATCATGATGGTCGCCGAGAACATCGATCCCCGCTTCGGCATGACGGCTGTGGCGGCTGCGCTGGAGCGCCGGGCCCAGTTCCCCGCCCTGTTCTTCCGCCGCTCGCGCGGCAGCGAGTTGCCCGTCGTGATGAACCTCTGCGCCACTTACGAGCGCCTGGCGCTCGCGCTGGGCACCACTGTGCAGGAGATGGTGCCCACCTACGCCGAGCGGCAGG
>NICF_comb_assmDRAFT_10001413_pt1 | contig 19072 bp, 16 predicted proteins | sample NewIslPassag4_SG_FD_11279 | JGI IMG/M metagenome (IMG submission 11279) | reverse complement strand
CCCAGCCGCGCCAGCCGCTCGTAAAGCCCCGGCTCGCGCAGCGCCTGCAGGCAGGCGTAGCCGGCCGCCAGGGAAAGGGGGTTGCCGCAGAAGGTGCCGTCCTGGTAGACCGGCCCCACCGGCGCCACGTGGTCCATGATGGCTGAGGGGCCGCCGTACGCGCCGATGGGCAGCCCGCCGCCGATGATCTTGCCCAGCACCGTGATGTCCGGGCGGAAGCCCAGTTGGTCCTGGATGGCGCCGTACCGGAACCTGAACGCCGTGATCACCTCGTCGTAGATGACCAGCGCCCCGGCGTCGGCCGCCGTCGAGTGAACGGTTTCGAGAAACCCGGGCTCGGGCGGCACGATGCCAAAGTTGCCCACCAGAGGCTCCACGAGGATGGCGGCCACCTGCGGTCCCAGTTCTGCCATGGTGGCCTTCAGCGTTTCCGGGTCGTTGTAGGGCAGGGTGATGACGTCGGCGGCCACGCCCGGCGGGACCCCCGCGCTGTCCGAGATCCCTAGGGTTGAGGCGCCAGAGCCGGCGCCCAGGAGCACCGGATCCGAGTGGCCGTGGTAGCAACCGGCGAACTTGATCAGCTTATGGCGGCCGGTTACCCCTCGCGCCAGCCGGATGGCAGTCATCACCGCCTCGGTGCCTGTGTTGACGAAGCGGACCTTCTCGATGCTGGGGATTACCGCCTTGAGGTGCTCGGCGAAGGCGACCTCCAGCTCGTGCGGGGTGCCGTACACGGTGCCGCGTTCGGCCGCCTTCTGCACCGCCTCCACCACGGCCGGGTGCGCGTGGCCCAGGATGAGCGCCCCATATGCCCCGACGTAGTCAAGGTAACGGTTGCCGTCCACATCCCACAGGTAAGCGCCCTGCCCCCGGCGCATGTAGACGGGGTGGGGGAGGCCGACAGGGGCAAACGAGCGCGACGGGCTGTTGACGCCCCCCGTGATGTGCTGGACAGCTCGCTGGAACAGATCATGGGAGCGCTGCAGGCGTTGCATGTCGACGATCACTCCTGTGCAACCGTTTTACCGTTGGGGGATGGGCGCCTGGGTCTTGGAGGGAGCAGCGCGACCTGAAACCGATTCGCCGCCGGGGCCTGGTTTCCTCTGCCTCCGTGCGCGACTCTTGACAGCCCCTGTGGGGTCGGGCACAATGGTAACGGGTTATGGGCGGCCTTTCTATAAGGCCGCTTCTCAATAGAAAGGGGTCGAATCAACGTGGCGAGACCTACCCTGGAAATCAGGGATTTGCGCGTCAGCATCGAGGGCAAGGAGATTCTCAAGGGGCTTTCCCTGACCGTGCAGGGCGGCGAGGTGCACGCCATCATGGGCCCCAACGGTTCGGGAAAGAGCACCCTTGCCTACACCCTCATGGGCCACCCCCGCTACGTGGTGGACGACGGCGAGATCCTTATGGACGGCGAGGACTTGCTGGAGATGGAGCCCGATGAGCGGGCCCGCCGCGGCCTGTTCCTGGCCTTCCAGTACCCCGTCGAGATCCCTGGCGTGACGGTGGCCAACTTCCTGCGCACCGCGTACAACGCCGTCCACGGCGGCGAGGGCAAGGAGATCTCGGTGCTCGAGTTTCACAAGCTGCTCAAGGAGCACATGGCAGCCCTCCAGATCGATGAGGAGTTCGCCACTCGTTACCTCAACGAAGGCTTCTCCGGCGGCGAAAAGAAGCGCCACGAGATCCTGCAGATGGCCTTGCTGCGGCCGCGCATCGCCATCATGGACGAGACCGACTCCGGGCTCGACATCGACGCCCTCAAGATCGTGGCCGAGGGCGTCAACCGGCTGCGCAGCCCCGAGCTGGGCGTGCTGGTCATCACCCACTACCAGCGCATTCTCCGCTACCTGCGGCCCGATTACGTCCATATCATGATGGATGGCCAGATCGTGCGCTCCGGCGGCTGGGAGCTGGCGGAGGAGCTCGAGGAGAAGGGCTACGACTGGCTGAGAAGCCAGATCGGCGCGTAAGGCGCGGCCCGCGGGCAAGGAGGACAAGCACATGACTACCCAGACAAAACTGGATCGGGACCTGATCGCGGCGCTCTCCGAGCAGGGCGGCGAGCCGGCGTGGGCCCGGCAGCGGCGACTGGCCGCATGGGACCGCTTTGTGGAGCTGCCCGTGCCCGCCTACGAGCGGACGCGGCTCAAGGAAAGCCAGTTCGAAGACTTTGATCCGCCCCGGGGCGGCGGCAGCGTGCGCGCATGGACCGAACTGCCCGACGCCCTGCGGGCGGAGTTGGGCGATGCCGCCGGCCGGCTGCTGGTGGTGCAGCACAACGGTACCGCGGCCTACCGGCAGGTGCCTGCGGGGTTGCCGGACGGGGTCATCGTTACCGACTTGGCCACGGCCCTGCGGGAGCATGCGGACCTCTTGGAACGTTACTACCTCACCCGCAGCGGCCAGGGCCTTGACAACAAAGTGTCGGCCCTGAGCGCGGCGCTGCACACCGGCGGCCTGTTTGTCTACGTGCCGGCCGGGGTAGAGGTGGAGTTGCCCGTCGAGTACGTCCTTTGGGTGGACGCCACCGGCGCCGCGGTGGCGGACTACGTGCTGATCGTAGCTGGGGCCGACAGCCGGCTCACGGTGCTGGAGAGCGCGTTCAGCGCCCCGGGCGTGCAAGCGTACCGCTTTGGTTTGGTGGACGTGTTCGCTGGCGAGGGCGCCCGGGTGGTGTGCGGCAACGTGCAGGCCTTCGGTGAGGGCGTGCAGAGCCTGGTGGTGCGCCGGGTCGTGCCGGAGGAGCGGGCCCACGTGGACTGGGTGGCCGCGGAGTTCGGCGCCGATCTGTCGGTCAACGAGATGGACAGCCGCCTGGACGGGCGGGGCAGCGAGGTCCGGGCCCTGGGCGTATTCTTTGCCGGCGGCCGCCAGCACATCGACTTGGAGATGCGCATGCTGCAAACGGGACGCGAGACCGCGAGCGACATTCTGGTGCGAGGCGTGGTCAAAGATCAGGGTCGGGCCGTGTACGGGCCCTACACCCTCATCGAGCACGACGCCAAGGACAGCACCGGTTTCCAGCGCGGCAATACGCTGGTGTTGGACGCGGAGGCGCGTGCCTACAGTATCCCGCAGCTGCACGTGGTAGAAGACGAAGTGCAGGGAGCGGGTCACGCGGCCACCATCGGCAAGATCGACCCCGAGCAGCTCTTTTACCTGCAGGCCCGCGGCCTTACCCCGCAGCAGGCGAAGCGGCTCATCGTGGACGGGTTTTTCTACCCCGTCACCGATCACATCCCCGTGGAGGCGCTAAAGCAGCGGGTGATGGCCATGGTGGAACGGAAGATGGGCACATGATGGACGCGCGGCGCATCCGCCGGGACTTCCCGGTCCTGGAACAGATGGTCAACGGCCGACCGCTTGTCTACCTGGACAGCGCGGCCACCGCGCAGAAGCCGCGCCCGGTCATCGAGGCCGTGCGCCGGTTTTACGAAGAGTACAACGCCAACGTGCACCGGGCCATCCACACCTTGGGCGAGCGGGCCACGGCCGAGTACGAGGAAGCGCGCCGCAAAGTGGCGCGCTTCATCAATGCGCCGGGGCCACGCAGCATCGTATTTACCAAAAACGCTACCGAATCCATTAACCTCGTGGCCTACAGCTGGGCCCGGGGCAACTTGAAGCCGGGCGACGAGATCCTGGTTTCGCCCATCGAGCACCACTCCAACCTGGTCCCGTGGCAGTTGGCTGCGCGGGCCACGGGGGCGCGGCTGCGCTTCTTTGACGTCACGCCGGACGGCCGGTTGCGCCTGGACAACCTGGAGGGACTCATCACCGAGCGGACCCGCCTTGTGGCCGTGACGCACGTGTCAAACGTCCTGGGCACCATCGTGCCCGTGCACGAGATCGTGGCCGCGGCCCGGCGGGTGGGGGCCGTGGTGCTGGTGGACGGCGCGCAGAGCGTGCCCCACATGCCTGTAGACGTGCAGGCCCTTGGCTGCGATTTCCTGGCTTTCTCCGGGCACAAGATGGGCGGACCCACGGGGATCGGCGTGCTTTACGGCCGCGAGGAGCTCCTGGAGCGCATGGATCCTTTCCTGGGCGGCGGGGACATGATCAGCGCGGTGCGCCTGGAGTCGTCGGAGTGGGCGGACCTGCCCCACAAGTTCGAAGCCGGCACGCCGCCCATCGCTGAGGCCATCGGCCTGGGCGCGGCCGTGGATTACCTGGGCGGCATTGGCATGGACCAGGTCCACGCCCACGAACAGCGGCTGACCGCGTACGCGTGCGAGCGCCTGCGGGAGGTGCCCGGCGTCACTATCTACGGCCCGGAGGAGCGGGGCGGGCTGGTCACCTTTAACGTGGGCGACATACATCCCCACGACCTGGCCACCGTGCTGGACCAGCACGGCATCGCCATCCGGGCCGGGCACCACTGCGCGCAGCCCGTTATGGACTGGCTGGGGGTGCCTGCCACGGCCCGGGCCAGCTTCTGGATCTACAACACCGAGGAAGACATCGACCGCCTGGTCGACGGTTTGCGGGCGGCGAAGGAGTTTTTCGGCCATGTCCCTTGAGAACAGCTACCCCGTCAAGCTCAACGAGCTGTACCGGGACGTGATCCTCGACCATTACCGGCGCCCCCGCAACAAGGGCCAGTTGGAGCAGCCGTCGGTGTCGGTCGATTTGCACAACCCCGTGTGCGGCGATGAGATCACCCTGCAACTGCTGGTGGAGGAAGGGCGGATCCGCCAAGCCCGCTTTATGGGCAGGGGCTGCTCCATCAGCCAGGCCTCGGCGTCCATGATGACCCAGCAACTGGAAGGCAAGACGCTGGCCGAGGCCGAGGAGATGCTCGACCGCTTCAAGCGGATGATGAGGGGCGACGAGACGGCGGGCGAACCCCTGGGCGACCTGTACGCCCTTCACGGCGTGGCCAAGTTCCCGGTGCGCGTCAAGTGTGCGCTTCTTTCTTGGGAGGCGCTGGAACGGAGTCTGGAAAAGCTGCGCTGACGCCAGCCGTAGCGCTGGGACCTTCGCTGGCCGGCAGACCGCTGCCGGCCAGTTGTTCTTTATACTGCAATTGGTAGAGCCGGTAGTAAAGCCCGCGCTGCTTGAGCAGCTCCTGGTGGGTCCCTATCTCCCGGATGCGCCCCTTGTGCAGCACGATGATCTGGTCGCAGTGCTGGATGGTGGACAGGCGGTGGGCGATGAGGATGGTGGTGCGCCCGCGGATGAGGCGCGCCAGCGCCTCCTGGATCAGCTGCTCGGTCTCGGTATCAATGTTGGCCGTGGCTTCGTCGAGCACCAGGATGGCTGGATCATAGGCCAGCGCCCGGGCGAAGGCCAGAAGCTGCCGCTGTCCCGCGGACAAACCCGCACCCCGCTCGTGCACGGGCGCCTGGAAACCGCCGGCCAGCCGGGAGATGAACTTGTCCGCCTGCACAAGGCGCGCCGCCTCCCGGACCCGTGCCCGGCCAATGTCCGGATTCCACAGGGTGATGTTGCTCTCGATGTCGCCCGTAAACAGGAACACGTCCTGCAACACTACGCCGATGCGGCGGCGCAGCTCGCGGCGGGGGATGCGGCGGATGTCCACGCCGTCGATGAGGATCTCGCCTCGCTGGATGTCGTAGAACCGGTTGAGCAAGTTGATGATGCTGCTTTTGCCCGCGCCCGTGGCGCCCACCAGCGCCACCGACTGGCCGGGCTGCACGTGAAAGCTCACATCCTTGAGCACCCAATCCTCGTCGTTGTAGGCGAACCAGACGTGGCGGAATTCGATCTCGCCCCCCACCTCCGGCAGTGCGACGGGATCTTCGGGGTCGCTTTCCGGTTTCATGTCGAGGATGAGGAAGATGCGCTCGGCGGACGCCATCGCGGCCTGCATAATGTTGTACTTCTCCGTCAGGTCGTTGATGGGCCGGAAAAACGTCTGGACGTACTGGATGAAGAGGTAGAGGACGCCGAAATCCAGGGTGTTTTGCACGACGCGGCCGCCGCCGTACCAGACGAGGATGGCCAGGGCCAGGGACGACAAAAATTCCACCGCCGGGCGGAAAAGGGCAAACACCCGGACCTCCTGCAGCATCGACTCGTAGTGGTCACGGTTGATCTCCTCGAACTCCCGGTACTTCCGCTCTTCCTGGTTAAAGATCTGGATGATGCGCATGCCCGCCAGGTTTTCGGCCAGCGTGGCGTTGATGCGGGCCAGCTTCACTCGCACCTGCCGGTAGGCGTCCCGGGCCCGGATCCGGAACTGGACGGTCACCAGCGCCACCAGCGGCATCACCGCCAGCGCCACCAGGGCCAACTGCCAGTGCACCCGGAACATGACCACGAGGATGCCCAATAGCAGGAAGACGTCCTGGAAGAGATTCACCAATACGCTCGTGAACATCTCGTTGAGGGTGTCGGTGTCGTTGGTGACCCGGGTGACCAGGCGCCCGACCGGATTGCGGTCAAAAAACTGCACCGGCAGCCGCTGCAAGTGCGAAAAGATCTGAGCGCGAATGCTGTAGACGATGCGCTGGCCGGTGTAGTGCAGGATGTACACTTGGGCGTAGCTGAGGGCAAAGGCGGCCAGGGTGAGGGCCAAAAACAGCCACGCCAGGCGCCCGACGGCTTCCAGGTCCCGCCGGCGCAGCGCCGCGATGGCTGGCGCGTCCAAAAGCTCCGCTGCGAAAGCTTGCCCGCCGGCGACGACCGTGTAGCCGTCCCCGGCGGCCACCGCCGCCCTGGCCTGGGTGCGCTGATCGATGACCCCGTTGATGAGGTAGTAGCGGCCGCCGCCGTTGCTTTCGACCCAGACGATCTGCCGCCACTGCTCCACCGGGACGCCCGCGGGCACGTCCCGCTGGCGCACCAGCACTTGGCCCCTCCACAGCACCCCGGGGGCGGGCTCGCTGCCCGGGGCAAAGGCCGCCAGCGGCTCCTCAAAGGCCAGCAGGTGGTCGTCGATGGCGACGCGGACGATGTAGGGACGGGCCAGGTCGCTGGCGGTGATGAGCAGGATAAGCGCCAACGCCGCGGCCATCCAACCGGCGTAGGGCCGCGCATACCCGAGCAGCCGGCGCATAAGCCGCGCGTCGTACGCTTTGTCCAGGGTTTCTTCCTGATGCAACTCCTGCACGTGCCACACCTTCCAGCGGCGGTCGCCGCCCGGGTACCGGCGCGGGCAGCGACAGGGGGTGGACTGTCGACGGCCTTTACACCGCTTCCTCCAGTTCCTGCTCCAGGAGCTGCCGGCGGTAGGTGTCTGCGTACAGCCCGCCCAATGCCAGCAGCTCCTCGTGGGTGCCCTGCTCCACGATGCGGCCCTCGTCCAGGACGATGATGTGGTCCGCATCCTTGACGGTGGAGATGCGGTGCGCGATCAGGATGCTGGTGCGGCCCCGCATGAAGCGGCGCAGCTCCTGCAGGATGGCTTCTTCCGTCTGGGTGTCCACCGCCGACAGGCAGTCGTCCAGGATCAGGATCCGCGGGTCTTTCACCAGCGCACGGGCGATGGCCGTGCGCTGCTTTTGCCCACCCGACAAGGTGACGCCCCGCTCGCCCACCAGCGTCTCATATCCTTGAGGAAAGTCCAGGATGTCATCATGAATGCGAGCCTGCCGGGCCGCCCGCTCGATGGCCTCCTGCGGAAAATCGCCGCCGAAGCCGATGTTGCGGGCGATGGTGGTGGAAAAAAGGAAGTTGTCCTGGGGCACATAGCCGATCTCGCGCCGCAGCGTCGCCAGGGGCAACCGCAGGATGTCGTGGCCGTCGATGAAAACGGTGCCCGGCGGCGGGTCGAACACCCGCACCAGCAAATTGGCGAGGGTGCTCTTGCCGCTGCCCGTGCGGCCCACAATGGCCAGCGTCTGTCCCGGCTCCACCACAAGGCTGATGTTCTCCAGCGCCGGCGTGCTGGTGCCCGGGTAGGTAAAGGTCAGGTCCCGCAGCTCAATGCGGCCGGTCAACGTCTGGACCGCCACCGCGTCGGGGGCATCGGTGATCTCGGGTTTCTCATTAAAGATGACCCGCAGGCGCTCGGCTGAGGCCCGGCCGCGCTGCAGCATGTTGATGACCCAGCCCACGGCCATCATGGGCCAGGTGAGCATGCCCAGGTACATGTTGAAGGCGATGAAATCGCCCAGGCTGATGCGGCCGTAGATCACCAGGGACCCTCCGTAGCCCACCACAATCAACACGCTCAGCGCCGACAAGAGCTGCACCAACGGGTGAAAGAGACCCCAGACCCGCACCAGGCGCATGTTCATGTCGACGTTGCGCTGGTTGATCTCATCGAAGCGCCGGATCTCCGAGTCCTCGCGGGCGAAGGCCTTAACGACGCGGATGCCCGCGATGTTTTCCTGCACGCGGTCGGTGAGGCCCGAGAAGGCCTCCTGCACCCGGCGAAACCGGCGGTTGATGAGGCGGCCGAAGTAGGTCACGGTCATGGCGAGAAACGGCAGCGGCGCCAGGGCCAGCGCCGTCAGCCGCACGTCGGTGGTGCGAAGCAGGATGAGAAGGATGGCAGTCGTCATAAAGATCGCGTCAGTGGCCATTACCAGGCCCGGTCCCATGGCCATGCGCACCGCGTTGATGTCGTTGGTCGCGTGGGCCATCAAGTCGCCGATCTTGTGCTCGAGAAAGTAGCGGGGCGACAAGGTTTGCAGGTGCGCGTACAACTGGTTGCGCAGGGTGTACTCCAACAGGCGCGCCGTCCCCATTACGTAGATGCGCCAATAGTAGCGCCCTACGGCGATGAGGACGGCCAAGCCCACGATGATGCCGCCATAGAGCCAGACAGCGCCGGGGGTTAAGCGCCCGGTGGGCAGCTCGTCCACGAACCGGCGGATGACCTGCGGCGTGATCAACTGGAGCGCGTTGACGGCGAGGAGGCACATGAGGCCGGCGGCGTAGCGCCAGCGGTAACGAAGCAGGAATTCCCGGATCAGTGGGAAAGAAGTCAAAGAGTTGCATCTCCCCTCGCAGCCGTGGGCGTGGGCGGCCACGGGGCGCGGGATTCAAGGAGTACATTATCGCAATGCGGTATTTTTGGCAAGCAGCCGACCCGGCGACGGTGCGAAGAAGCCGGCAGGCCGCCGGACGACGAGGTGAAGCGGCATGAGGCGGGTGCTGATCGGTGCCGCCCAGGGTTTCTACGGCGACATCATCGAGCCCGCGCTGGATCTGGCGGAACGCTCGGACGTGCAGTACCTTTGCTTTGACTGCCTGGCCGAGCTGACCCTAGCCATCCTGCAGAAGGATCGGCAGCGGGATCCCTCCCTCGGCTACACCAAAGACGTCACCACCACCGCCCGGGCGCTTCTGCCCTACGTTCAGCGTAAGGGCATCAAGCTCATCACTAACGCGGGCGGCCTCAACCCGGAAGGGGCGCGGCGGGAGATGATCCGCGTCGCGCAGGAGCTGGGCATCAAGGGCCTGCGCATCGCCACTGCCGTGGGAGACGACATTTTGGATCGCCTGGATGAGCTGGAGGCCGCCGGTGTCGATCTGTCCGACCGGGAAACCGGGCAGCCGTTGGCCGCCATCCGGGATCGCCTGCTGTTCGCCAACGCTTACCTGGGGGCGCGGCCTATCGTGGAGGCACTGCGCCAAGGGGCCGACGTGGTCATCACCGGCCGCACGACCGACACGGCCCAGTTCCTGGCGCCGGCCATTTACGAACTGGGCTGGGCGCCCGACGACTGGGACCGTCTGGCACAGGGGCTGGTGCTCGGGCACCTGATGGAGTGCTCGGGGCAAGTGACGGGCGGCAACTTCAGCGGCGACTGGTGGAACGTGCCCGACCTGGACCGGATCGGCTATCCCCTGGCCGAGGTGCGGGAGGACGGTTCGTTCGTTTTGACCAAGGCGCCGGGCACCGGCGGGCGGGTGTCGGTGGATACGGTGCGGGAGCAGTTCCTCTACGAGATCCACGACCCGCGCACCTACGTGACGCCCGATGCCGTCGCGGACCTGACGACGGTGCGCATTGAGCAGGAGGGACCCGAGCGGGTGCTGGTGACGGGCGCGCGCGGGCGGCCGGCGCCTCCGACCCTCAAGGCGGTCATGGGCTACCGCAACGGTTTCATGGGCTCGGGGATGGTCGGTTTCTCGTGGCCCAAGGCCCTGAGCAAGGCGCGCCGGGCGGCGGAGGTCATCCGCAAGCAACTGGACCGTCTTGGGGTGCAGTATGAGGAGTACTGGGTTGACTACCTCGGCGTTAATTCCCTGCACGGGCCGGCGGCGCCCATTCCGGACGAGGACCAGATTAACGAGGTGTTCCTACGGGTGTCCATCCGCACCCGCAAGCGGGAGGACGCCGCGCGCCTGGGGAGGCTGTTCCCGCCGCTGGTACTCAACGGCCCGCCGGGAGTGGCGATGATGCCCTTTGCGGCCTTTACCCGAGAGTTGATCGGCCTTTGGTCCACGCTCATCCCGCGGGGACTTGTGGAGGAGCGGGTGCACGTCTCCGTGGAGGAGGTGGCCTGAAGCCCCATGGCGAAAGTGCGCTTGAAGGATTTGGTGCTGGCCCGTTCCGGCGACAAGGGCAACACCTGCGACATCAGCGTCTTTGCCCCCAATCAAGCCGTGTATGAACACCTGTGCCAGGTGTTGACACCGGAACTCGTCAAGGCCCATTTCGGCGAGTGGGTTCAAGGCGAGGTGGAGCGGTTTGAGGTGCCCAACGTGCTGGCCCTGAAGTTTCTGTGCCACGAGGCGCTGGGGGGCGGGGCCAGCTCCTCGCTGCGCCTTGACAACTTGGGCAAGTGCTTCGGATCCAACCTGCTGCGCTTAGAAATCGAGGTTCCGGACCATCTTGTGGCGGGAGGCGATGGCCGGTGACGCCGGTGACCGCACCCATGACGGGCGTGGTGTACCAGTTGCCTGCCGCGGTCGGTACGGAGGTGAGCGAGGGCGACAGCGTCGCGATCCTCGAGTCCATGAAGATGCACGTGCCCGTACCGGCGCCCCGGGCGGGCCGGGTCAAGGAGATCCGCGTTCAGGAGGGCGAGTTCGTCGAGGAAGGCGACATCCTGGCCTTCATTGAGTGAGCTTCCTGGGTGCTGAGCCCACGCATGGGCAGCAGTCGGCCGGGTGCTGAGAGGGTACCCGGCAGGCCAAGACGGGCGGCATGCCCGGGGATGGGCCCCGGCGCCCAACGCGGCCCGTGCACGGCAACCAAAGCCAGGGGCGGGGCGAGCAGGGAGGACCTGGTCGGATGGGGCAAGCGGAGCGCCTACGGACGGAAGTGCAGCGGATCGTGGCCGGCGGGCCCGCACGCTACCACGAGAAGCTGCGGGAACAAGGAAAGCTCTTTGCCCGGGAGCGGCTGCGGCTGCTCTTGGATGAAGGCAGCTTTGTGGAAGACGGGCTCTTGGCCCGCTGCGAGGATCCTGAACTGGCGGCGGACGCGGTGGTGACCGGCATTGGTCGCGTCGACGGCCGCACGGTGTGCGTGATGGCGTCGGATTCCACGGTCAAGGCAGGCTCGTGGGGCGCCCGCACCGTGGAAAAGATCGTCCGGATCCAGGAGCAGGCCCTGCGGCTGAACGTGCCCATCGTGTACTTTGTGGACAGCGCCGGCGGTCGCATCACGGACCAGGTCGAGATGTTCCCGGGCCGGCGCCACGCGGGCCGGATCTTTTACAACCAGGTGAAGATGTCGGGACGGGTGCCCCAGGTGTGCGTGCTGTTTGGCCCCTCGCCCGCCGGGGCCGCGTACCTGCCCGCCCTGTCCGACGTGGTCGTCATGGTGGACGGCAACGCCAGCGCCTTTTTGGGTTCGCCGCGCATGGCCGAGATGGTGATCGGGGAAAAGGTGGACCTGGAGACCATGGGCGGCGCCCGCATGCACTGCAGCGTCAGCGGCCTGGGCGACTTTCTCGTGGCGTCGGAACAGGAGGCCATCGACCTCACCCGCCGCTACTTGTCCTACATGCCCGACAACTGGAAAGGACGCCCCGCTGCCTCACCGTCCCGCCCGCCGGCGGCCGCGACGCCCCTGTCGGCGGTGGTGCCGAAGGACCAGAACACGCCGTTTAACATGTACCGCTTCATTGACGGGCTAGTGGACGCGGACAGCTTCCTGGAGGTGAAGCGGGAGTTCGCGCCGGAACTGATCACGGGCTTCGCCCGGCTCGACGGCCAGGTCATTGGCATCGTCGCCAACCAGCCGGCCGTCAAGGGCGGAGTACTGTTTGTGGATTCCGCCGACAAGGGCGCGCGGTTCATTTGGCTGTGCAACGCCTACAACATCCCGCTATTGTTCCTTGCCGACGTGCCCGGCTTCATGATCGGGTCGCGCGTTGAGCGGCAAGGGATCATCCGGCACGGGGCCAAGATGATCTGTGCGGTGTCCGAGGCGACGGTGCCCAAAATTTCCGTCATCGTGCGCAAGGCGTACGGCGCCGGCCTGTACGCCATGGCGGGACCGGCCTTTGGGCCCGACGCCTGCATCGCGCTGCCCACGGCGCAAATCGCCATCATGGGGCCGGAGGCGGCGGTGAACGCGGTGTACTACAACAAGATCCAAGAGCTGCCCGAAGAGGAGCGGCCGGCCTTCGTCGCGGCCAAGCGGGCCGAGTACGCCGCGGACATCGACATTTTCCGCCTGGCGTCGGAGCTCATCGTGGACGCGGTGGTAGACCCCGATGACCTGCGGGCGGAGCTCATCCGCCGGTTCGCTGCGTGCGCCGGCAAGGCCGAGACGTTTACGGAGCGCCGCTGCCCCGTTTATCCGGTTTGATGTGGAGTGTGATGCACCACGGCGGTGCTGGTCACAGGGGCCGCGGGCTTCGTGGGCAGGCACGTAGTGGCCGGCTTGCGCCAGGCCCGCTGTCAGGTGCGCGGCGTCGTGCGGCCGGGCAGCGCAAGGCGCTTGTTGCCCGCGGCCGCGGGTGTAGAGGTGGTCGCGCTCGACCTGCGGGCGCCGGCGGAGCAGTGGGAGCAGGTACTGCGCGGGGTCACGGCGGTGGTGCACACCGCCGCCTTGCGGACAGAGCGGCCCTGGCGCGGGGAGACGTTTGCGGCGATCCACGTGGACGCGACGGCGCACCTTTTGGCCGCGGCGCGGGCTGCGGGCGTCAAGCGCTGGGTACAGATAAGCTGCCTGGGGGCAGCGGCCGACGCCGACCTGGAATACTTGCGCACCAAGGCGGCGGCCGAGGCGCTGGTGCAGGCCAGCGGGCTGGAGTGGACCATCCTCCGGTGCGGTCTCATCTACGGCCCCGGCGACGAGCGCATCACGCGGCTAGCCCGCTGGATGTCGTGGTGGGGCCGGACCCCGGTGGTGGGCGACGGCCAGTTCCTGGTGCAGCCCATTGCGGTGGGTGACGTCGTGGCGGGCTGTGTGCGGGCAGCCACCGGGCGCGGGCTCGCGGGGCGCGTGCTTTTGGCCGCAGGGCCCGACACGTTGCGATTTCAGGACATGATGGAACTCTTGGCGGCAGCGCTCGACCGGCGCATGCCCCTGTTTCGCATCCCCGTGGGCCTGGCCCGCGGCCTGGCGGCGCTGGGGTGCGCGGGTGGCATCCTACCGTGGACCGTGCACGAGCTCCAGGCCATGCTGCGGGGACAAACGTGCGACCCGCGGGAGTACTTCCGGGCGGCCGGCGTCCAGCGGCCGCTGCCGTTCAGCGCTGCCGTGCGGGCATATCTGGGGACCTAGCGGCGCAGGCCGCTCGAGCCCGGGTTTCCGGGCGGCGCGAGGCCGCTTAAACGTGAGCAGGCGAATCTATCTTACAAGGAGGTTGTTGACCGATGCGCATCCGGTATCTGGGCCACGCTGCGTTTCTGATCGAAGCGGAAGGCAAGCGGGTGGTGTTTGACCCATTCTTGAGCGGCAACCCCAACGCCCCCGTCAACCCCGAGGATATCTCCGCGGACGGCATCGTGCTCACCCATGGCCACGCCGACCACGTGGGCGACGCGGTGGCCATCGCCCAGCGCACGGGGGCGCTGATCGTGGCGCCGGTGGAGCTGGCCAACTGGATGAGCAAGCAGGGCGCGCCGCGGGTACACGGCATGAACTTCGGCGGCTCCCGCCAGTTTGATTTCGGCCACCTCAAGATGGTCCCCGCCTGGCACAGTTCTTCCCTGGATGGGCCCAACGGCCCCATTTACCTGGGTAATCCTGCCGGCTTTATCCTCACCTTGGGCGGTGTGTCGGTGTACCACGCGGGCGACACCAGCCTATTCGGCGACATGGAGCTCATCGGCCGGCGCCACCGCATTGACGTGGCGCTCCTGCCCATCGGCGACAACTACACGATGGGGCCTGAGGACGCCGCCTACGCGGTGGAGCTCATCAAGCCGCGCTGGGTCATCCCGATCCATTACAACACCTTCCCCCTCATCCAGCAGGATCCCCATGCCTTCGCCCGGCTGGTGGAACAGGCCGGTGCCCGCTGCCAGGTGCTCGCGCCGGGCGAGGAGTGGACGGTGCCGGCTTAGGGGCCGGTCCCGCCCGGAGTGCGGGTACGGCGGGTCGCCCGGCTGCCCGCGGGGACTGCGGCGGCCGCGGGCGACCCGGTTTCGAGCACGTCCCCGCGCGACCGGGGGAAGGCGGCAGGAGGCCAAAGGATGGGAACGCCCGACCGGATCGGCATCGCCTGCGTCCAGGCGCGCGTCCGCATCGAGGACTTTGTGAGCGAGGAAGCGTTTCGCGGCCTGGTGGACCGGCTGATGAGCCGGTCCGCCGCGGCCCTGCCCGACGATGTGCCGCGCCTTGTGGTGTTTCCGGAGGACTTCGCCTCTGCCTGCACCTTCGTGGGCGAACAGGAGGCCGTGCGCAGCGCCGGGAGCCTGCGCACGGCTGTGGAGGCGTTGGTCCGGCGCCACCTGGCAGGGGTTTTGGCCAGGCGGCTGCGCCACCGGGTGAGTTGGGTGCGGGCGCTTGTCCTTCACCGGGCGGCCGACGTGGCCAGGCTGTACCTGGACACCTTCAGCGGGGCTGCCCGCCGCTACGGCGCCTACGTCCTGGGCGGCACCGTGCTGCTGCCGGAGTTGGACGATTCCCTCGAGCCCCAGGGTGGCGAAGTCTACAATACCGCCTTTCTCTTCGACCCAGACGGACGAGTGGTCGGCACCCAGCGCAAGGCGTTTCTTATCCCCCTTGAGGGCGCGGAGGGCCTCGATTTGTCCGCCGGCAGGGTGGAGGAGCTGACCGCGTGGGACACCGAACTGGGCCGCGTCGGCGTGGCCATCTGCTTGGACGCTTTCCAAGCGCCCGTGGTCGAGCGCCTGGCGGCCTTAGACCTGGATATTCTGCTGCAGCCGTCGGCCAACCCGGAGCCGTGGTCCGAGTGGCAACAAGGTGACTGGCTCAATGGGATCTGGACGGCGGTGTGCCAGCGCGGGGTGGCCCGTTACGGCGTTAACCCAATGCTGGTCGGCCGCCTACTGGACCTGGACTTTGAGGGCCAGTCGGCCATCGTCCAGCGGGGACCGGAGGCCGCCGGCGAGCGGCAGGCCTCCGGGGCGCAGTTGGGCTACGCGGCGTTGCCGCCGCGACCGGGGTTTGTCCAAGTCGCGCGCACCTGGACCGACGAAGAGGTGCTGGCCGTCACCCTTCCCCACCCCCGCCCGTGAACAGCGGTGCAGCGCCGTGGCCGGTCACAGCGGGCAGAGCGCCCGGTCCCGGCTGACGGCCGCGGTCTGGGCGAGGGTGAATCAACCCGGCAGCATGAACAGACCGAAGGCCAGCACGAAGGCGACATAGATGATGAGGAGGAAACCCACCGTCAGCCCGAAGGCCAGCAGGGCCCGGCCCGTGGTGAAGCGGTAGGTCTCGCGGATGCCGATAACCGTGAGCCCCACGGACCACGCCACCGCCGCGACTAGGGGCACGCCGAAAAGCGCTGGCGCCCCAATCAGGTGGGCCAGGGCGGCAAAGGGGGCGGTCAAGAGCAAGGGCAGGGCGGAGAACGCCTCGGCCTGCAGGATCTTGCCGTACCCATTGCGGCCGCCCACGATCGTCGCGGCCACATGCAAGAGCAACGCTCCCACCAGCAACTCGGCCAGGTTCGCGACAATGTCACGCGCGACGGCGGCGAGTGCCGGCGTTGCCGCGCCGATCGACCCGCCGCCCGGGAGCCACGGCGGCGCCAGGCTCGCGGGCAGGTGCGACAGGACGTAGACCAGCAGGGCCAAGCCGATGTGCGAGTGTCGGGACAAGTAGCGGAAAGCCTTGGCGGGCTGCGCCAGCACGTCCAGCACCAAGACGAGGTCGCCGCGGCGCTCGGAATGCACGTGGGTTTGCACGGCCCTTACCTCCAATGGGTGTTCCGAAAATTGAGCTTAACCAGCCGCTACGACGTCCGCCGCGCCCCCCGCCGGGCCGTCATCCCCCAGCGGGAAGCGGGAACGCGAGCCGCAGCCGCGGACGCGACGGCCAGCCGCCCGGCAGGTCAACGGGCAGCCAGTACAGGCTCCGGCCCTCGGCCCTGTCGTCGAGAAGCCGGACCGCTGCGGGCCAGGCCAGCGCGCGGCCCAAGTAGGCGCCGGCCGTGTTCAGCAGGCGGTCGTAGAAGGAGCGGGATTTGCGCAGCGGCACGACGTTGGGGCGCCCCTCAAGACCGGCCAGTTGGGCGGCCAGGGCGACCGCGTCCTCAAACCCCCCCAGCCGGTCGATCAGGCCCACCTCCAGGGCTTGCCGGCCCGTAAAAGCCCGGCCGTCAGCCAGCCGCCGCACGGCCTCCACTTCCATCCTCCGCCCCGCGGCCACGTCGGCCACGAACTGGTCCAGGAGCTCGTTTACAAGCCCTTGTAGCCACTCTCGCTCCCGCGGCTCCAACGGACGGAAGGGGTTGCCCACGTCCTTGTAGGGCCCGCTGGCGATGATCTCCGCGGTGACGCCGTAGCGTTCCAGCAAGCCGCCGTAAAGGATGAGTTCCACGACGGCGCCCAGGGAACCGGTCAGCGTGCCCGGATTGGCCACGATGGCGTCGGCGGCCGCGGCGGCGTAGTACGCGGCGGACAGTGCCGCGTCGCCCATGGAGACCACCACCGGCTTGCCCGCATCCCGGGTGCGGCGCACGGCGCCGTAGATCTCCTGCGCGGCGGCGGGACTGCCCCCGGGGCTGTTAATCCGCAGGACCACCGCCGCGAAGCGCGGGTTCTCCTGCGCAGTGCGCAGGTGATCCACCACGTCCCGGGCGCCGGTGCTGGTGCCGGACCACAACGACTCACCGGCCGCGTCTTCCAGGAAACCCGTGATCTCAATGAGCGCGACCTGCGGACGGGCGGGAGCGGCCCCGCGGCTTACGACCACAAGGACCGGAAGCGCCAGGATCGACAAGAGCAAGAGAATCCCCAATAGCCGCCTCATCGGCCATCACCTCGAAGACAATTTTCCCAGCAGCGGGAGCCTTCCTGCGACCGCGGGCAGCCCAAACCGCGCGCCCGGAGGCAGGAATCATTTTTTGAAAATAGAAGACTGCACCATTGAAGTTTCGGGGGTCCGAAAGGAGGCGATTGCCACACTCTGACCCCGCTCCATCACGGATGAGGAGGTCGAGGCGATGAGATTGGGGATTGTGGCTGCATGCTTTGTCCTCTTGCTCTCAGTGGGCACCGCCTTCGCCCAGGCCGACAAGGACACCATCGTCGTCGGGATCACTGCTGACCTGGTCAACCTCGATCCGCACAACTTCCGCCACCGGGAGACCGAAACGATCCTCCGCAACATCTACGACGGCTTGGTGACCCGGGGCCCGGACATGCGGCCGGTGCCGGAGCTCGCGGAATCCATCACGCAGATTGATCCCACGACGTGGGAATTCCGCCTGCGGCGCGGCGTTAAGTTCCATGACGGGACGGAGATGACGGCCCGGGACGTGGCCTTCTCCATCAACCGCTATGTGCAGGAAGGCGCGATGGGCGGGCAGACGTCGCCCCGGAAGGACCTGCTCGGACCGGTGACCCACGCGGAGGCCATCGATGACTACACCGTGCGGGTTTATCTCTCCAACCCGTGGTCCGTGTTCCTGCCTTACCTGGTGCACCACATGGTGGTGCCCGCTTCCGTGGGCGATGGCCTGGTGGAGCACCCCATCGGCACGGGGCCCTTTAAGTTCGTGGAGTGGGTGCGGGGCAGCCACGTGGTGCTGGAGCGGTTCGACGACTACTACGGCGGCGCGCCGGACCTGGGGCGCAGCGGTCCCGCGCCGGCCCGGCGGGTCATCTTCCGGGTAATTCCTGAGAACGCCACCCGCCTTGCCGCGCTCATGGCCGGCGAAATTGACATTATGACCAACGTGCCGGTGCACGTCATTAGTGAAATCGAGCGTCATCCCGACCTGGAGCTGCGCCCGGTGATGGGTACCCGCAGCTACTTCACGGAGTTCAATGTCCGCCGGCCGCCCTTCAACGACGTGCGGGTGCGGCAGGCTATCAACTACGCCATCGACGTGGATCTGGTCGTTCAAGAGCTGCTGGACGGCCTGGGGCAGCCGCTGACCACGATCCTGTCGCCACTTTCTTTCGGCCACAACGATGATCTGAAACCGTATCCCTACGACCCCGACAAGGCTCGGGCGCTGTTGGCCGAGGCCGGCTATCCCAACGGCTTCACTTTTGAGCTGAGCGTGGAGGACCGCCGGCGTGACGTGGCCGAGGCGTATGCTTTTATGTTGTCCCAGATCGGCGTCACTGCCCGGGTGCGGGTGTGGGGCGACTACAGCAGCATGGTGGAAGCCATGCGGCGGGGCGAACTGGACGCGATGATGACCGACTGGGGCGACAGCACCATGGACCCCACCGGTATTTTCGTCCCCAAGCTGCGCACCGGCGACCGCGGCAACTTCGGCGGCTACTCCAACCCGGCGGTGGACGCCCTCATCGAGTTTGCCGAGTCGACGCCCAGCCTTGAAGAGCGCGCCGCCGCTTACCGCGCTGCCCAGCGGATCGTGTATGAAGATGCGCCCATGCTTTTTGAGTACATCACTCAGGAGCTGTACGCGCAGAACAAAGCCCTCAGCGGCTGGGATCCGATTCCCGACAGCCGCATCAACCTGCACACCGCGGTGAAGCGGTGAGTGTCCGGCGCAAGACGCGATCCTCGCCTGGCGGCGCCGCGGGCCGGGCGCAGGGGCTGGCGGCTCCCGCCCGGCCCGGGGCCTCGCGCCCCGAC
>NICF_comb_assmDRAFT_10001412_pt1 | contig 19080 bp, 17 predicted proteins | sample NewIslPassag4_SG_FD_11279 | JGI IMG/M metagenome (IMG submission 11279) | reverse complement strand
GGCCTCCTCCTCGTTCTTCATCATCCGCAGGGCGAGACCGTAGACCCGGTCGCGGTGGCGACGAACCAGCTCCTCGAAGGCCGCGCGATCCCCCGTCTGCTGGAAGCGCACCACGAGGGCCTGGTCGGTGGTCTCGGCGTCGACGATGGCTTCGCGATTCATGGGCGCCTTCGGGTTCGGGTCCGCCGGGCTTGTACCATGAATGATGGCGGCGCGCGAATTCAACGAGACACCCACCGATTTCCCTCCTCCCAAAAGCGCAAGGGCTCCAAAGCCCACGGCCCGGCGTAGTCCACGCCGATCCGAGGGCCACGCGCGATGCGTTCGACCCTCGAACCGGCGGCGATCCAGAGCCGCTTGCCCGCCGTCAGATCCCATCGATTCAGCTCCTTGTCGATGCCCAGCGCCCGCGTGAGACGAGCCGGGCCATCCGTGCGCACTCCCTCGGGAAAGCCCTCCAAGGGCTCCAATGCGCGAAGCAGCACGGCCGATCCATGCCCCTCCCGTTCGGTAACCGCGTTGAGGAGGAAGTGCATGCCATAGACGAAGTAGACGTAGGCGTGGCCCGGGGGCCCGTAGAGGACCTCCGTGCGCGGCGTGACCCCCCGCGAGGCATGGCAGGCCAGGTCGTGGGGACCGACATAGGCCTCCGTTTCCACGATCCGCGCCACGAAGAGGCGACCGTCGATCTCGCGGACGAGGAAACAACCGAGCAGGTCCCGGGCCACCTCGACCGTGTCCCGGTCGTAGAAGTCTCGAGGAAGCGGCGCGTACATCTTCACCACAACGTCAATCGCGCTCCGATCCTGCCCGAAACGGAGCATGGTTGGATGCCGCAATGCACGCCGGGTTTCGCGCTCAGTCGATCGGAGGGTGGAGGAGGCGCGGCACCGAGGTTCCGACCAGAGCGCCCACCGCGGCGCCGGCCAGGACGTCGGTGGCGTAGTGGCGGTCGGAGGCGATGCGCAGATAGCCCGTCAGGCCGGCGGCGATGCCGAGGATGAAGACGAGGGGTGTCCGCACGCGACGCCGCGTGGCGATCTGCGCCACCGCGAAGGCGAACGCCATGGTGGTGCTGGTGTGGCTGGAAAAGAAGGAGAGGTTGTCGTCGTCGGGCAGGCGCAGCACACCCTGGGCGGGATCCACCGGCGGCGCAAAACGCGCGAAGGGGCGCTGGCGACGAAAGAGCAGCTTGGCCGCCTGGCTGATGGTTCCGGCGTAGACCATCGCCTCGAGCGCCACCAGCACGTCGGCGAAGGGCCCCCCGCCTCCGCGAAGGCCTGCGGCCACCGCCAGCCCCGCCGCGCCTGCCGGCACGACGAAGTTGGCCAGCGCGTTGGAGAGCTGGCGCGCGAGCATCGGATCGTTCCAGAGGAGCAGCTCGCGAACCTTTCGGTCGAGGGCGTTGACGCGCTCTCGCCCGTCTTCGTCGGGCCCTGTCCAGGCGAGCGGCGCCGGCGGCCGGCGCATCCGCCACAGGTGGGTGGAGACCCAGACCGCTCCACAGAAGAGGAGCGGAACCCCGTGGCGGACGAGGTCGAATTCGAGGTGCCCGGGAGGCCCGGCGCGCCAGAACCACCACCGCCGGGGGCGTCGGCGAAGTCGGGGTGCGACGTCTTCGAGGATGCGCGGCAGCGCCATCCCACCCAAGATGCGAGTCCGTCCCCACCCGCGTAAGCCCCCGACCGTTCGCCGCGCTACGACCTGGGGGAAGAAACGCTCCAGATCCCCGACCAGGTGTTCGTCGTCAACGTTCGAAGGCGCCGATATCGCAGCCGCTGCCCAGGGGGAGTGTCNCTTGCCATGGAATTCGCCGGGCGTTCAGCGCTGGAAACGGCGGGCGACGAAGCCGACGAGTTCGCCGAGCTCGGGAACGCGCAGGGCGCGGCAAGCCAGGGCGTAGGCCAGGGCACCGACGGCGATGGCGAGGCCGACGGAGACGACGCGAGCGGGCACGGCCTCGATGCCGAGCGTCGACTCGCAGAGGCGCGCCACCGTCCCCGCTGCCACCCCGCAGGGGATGGCGGCCAGGAGGACGCGCAGCAGATGGCCGGCGAGCGGCCGCAGCGGCAGGCCGTGGCCGCGGCGGAAGGCGAGGAGGAGAACGGCGAAGTTCAACGTGGCGGCGATGGAGGTGCCCAGCGCCAGGCCCCGATAGGAGAGCACGGGAAAGAGCAGCACGTTGGCGGCGATGTTGGCCGCCACCGCGGCGACGGAGGCGTAAAGCGGGATCCTCGCCCGGTCGAGGGCATAGAAGGCGGGCGCGACCACCTTCACGCCCGCGTAGGCGTACAGCCCCACCGCGTATCCGAGGGTGGCCCAGGCGGTGGCCACGGTATCGGCGGGGCCGAAGCGACCGTGCTCGAAGAGCAGCCGCACGATGGGCTCGCGAAGGGCCACGAGCCCGACCATCGAGGGCACGGTGAGAAAGGCCACCAGCCTCAACCCCCGGTCGAGCGTGGCGCGCATCCCCGGCAGGTCGCGCTCGGCGGCGCGGCGCGCCAGTCCCGTGGTGGCGATGGTGGCCACGGCCACGCCGAAGACACCGATGGGAAGTTGCATGAGCCGGAATGCGTAGCTCAGCCAGGCCGGCGCACCCTCCACCTTCGAGGCGAAGATGGTGTTGATGAAGAGGTTCACCTGCGTGGCCGCGAGGCCGACGGTGGCGGGCCCCATGAGCCGGGCGATGCGGCGCAGGCCGGTGTCGGAAAAGTCGACGATCAGGCGGAACCGGTAGCCGAGTGCGCGCGCCGCGGGAAGCTGAACGCCGAGCTGCGCCGCGCCGCCGAGGAGGGTGAAGACGGACCAGCCGATCACCGCCTGCTCGTCCTGGGCGCCGACGACGAAGAGGAAGGCGCCGCCAACGATGGCGACCACGTTGAAGAGCGCCGAGGCGAAGGCTGGTGGGCCGAATCGCTCCTGCGCGTTGAGCTGCCCCATGGTGACCGCGGCGAGCGAGACCAGGGGCAAGAAGGGAAACATGATCCGCGTGCAGAGGACGGTGATCTCGCGCTTTCCCTCAACCGCGGAAAACCCCGGCGCCATCGCGTCCACGATCTCGGGCGAAAACAGGATCCCCACCAGCGTCAGCCCGCCGACCACCACGAGAACGGCGCCGATCACCACGTTGACCAGGCGGATGGCGCGCTCCCGCCCCTGGTTTCTCAGAGTGTCGGCGAAGGTGGGGACGAAGGCGGCGGAAAGAGCCCCCTCGGCGAAGAGGTCGCGCAGGAGATTCGGGATGCGAAAGGCGACCACGAAGGCGTCCGCGTAAGCGCTGGCGCCGAGAAGGGCGGCGAAGAGCTGCTCGCGGACCAGGCCGAGCACGCGCGACAGCATGGTCGCGGCGGAGACGAGCGCCGCCCGGGCGCCCATGCGCGCGGGCGCGCGCGCAGATGCCTCTCGCTGGCTCGGTTGACCCACGGCGGCAGGATGCCAGATGGCCGCCTCGCCCGCCACGAGCAGCCGAGCGAGAAGGCGCCCGAACCCGGAGCCGGTTGCGACAACCCGTCTGCCTCGCGACGGTCGGTCACTACGACAGGCTCCTAGCGCTCGTGTATGCAGCGCGGCACGTCAGCCTCGATGAAGATGCGGACCAGCTCGGCGTCGATCTTCCCCTGCCGCGCCTCGTCCTCGAGGATGGAGAGCGCGATCTCGTGGGGGATGGGCCGCTTGTAGGGCCGGTCGCTGACGGTGAGGGCGTCGTAGATGTCGGCGATGGTCATCATCCGCGCCTCGACCGGGATGGCCGATCCGGAAAGGCCGCGCGGATAGCCGCTGCCGTCGAGCTTTTCGTGGTGGGCGTAGGCGATCTCCGGCACGCGTCGGAGCGCCCGCGTCCACGGGATCCGCGAGAGGAAGCGGTAGGTGTGGCTGACGTGGCTCTGGATCTCCAGGCGCTCGTGCGGCGAAAGCGATCCCTGGCGAATGGAGAGGAGCTCCACCTCGTCGGTGGTGAGCAGCGAATGCTCCCTCTCGTCGGGGCCGAGGTACTGGATGCGAGCCAGAGCCTCCAGCCCGCCGAAGCCGCCCACCGGCAAGACCGTGGGTCGGTTGCACAAGGAGACGAGTTCCCAGGCGCGGTCGATCTCCGCCAGTCGCTCGGCCAGCAGCTCCTCCTCGCGCCGGATGGCCTCGCGCCCGGCGCCGAGCAGGAGCATGTCCCGCTGCCGACGCAGCGATTCCACCTCCATGCTCCGCTTGGCGTAGTCGAAGCGCTGGCGGAGAGCCTCGAACTCCCATGGGTGGAGCTTGTTGGCCTTGACGAGGACCTCCTCGCGCACGCCGACCTTGCCGAAGTCGTGCAGCAGCGCCGCGTAGCGCAGCTCCTGGCGCTGCTCCGGCGAAAAGCGCAGGTCCTTGTAGGGGCCGGAGGTTTCGCGTTCGACGGCGTCGGCCAGGCCGAGGGTGAGGCGGGCCACGCGCTCCGAGTGACCGGCGGTGGTGCCGTCCCGGGATTCGATGGCGACCACGGAGGCGCGGACGAAACCCTCGAAGAGGGTCTCGATCTCCTCGCGGTGAAGGGCGTTGGCGATGGCGGAGGCGCCCAGCCCGGCCAGGGCGACGACGAGCTCCTCGTCTTCCTCGTCGAAGGCGAGGCCGTCCTTCTTGTTGAGCGCCTGCAGGACGCCGATCACGGCCCCGTCGGGATGGCGGAGCGGGACGCAGAGCAGGCTCAGGGTGCGGTAGCCGGTGGCCTGGTCGACGGCCGGATTGAAGCGCGGGTCGCGATAGGCGTCGGTGAGGTTCAGGACCTCGCCCGTCTTGGCCACGTGGCCGGCGATTCCCACACCGAGCGGGACGCGGATGGCCTCGCCTTCGCGCACGCCCTGGGCGATCTTCGAGTAGAGGGTTCCTCGCTCGCGGTCGACGAGAAAGAGCGTGCACCGGTCGGCTCCCGCCACGCGCGCCGTTTCCTCGACCACGAGCTGCAAGAGCACGTCGAGATCCCGCTCGGCGGCCAGGGCCTTGGCCACCTCGAGGATGGAGCCGAGCTTGTCGATGCGCCGCAGAAGCGGCGCGTGGTCCCCCCGCGGCAGTGGCCGACTCAGGCGCGCCCCCATTCGCTGTGGGTGAAGTGCGAAGGCGGCAGGCCCGTGGCCCGCTCGAAGGCCTCCTCCCACAGCGACTCGACCGGGCTTTCGAGGATGAGATCCGCGTCGAAGGGCCCGGGGAACCAGACACCCGCCTTCATCTCCTCCTCGAGCTGTCCCGGCCCCCAGCCGGCATAGCCGAGGAGGAGGTGGAAATCGTGCGGCGGCTCGCCGCGTATCACCGCATGCAACGCTTCGGGGCGATTGCAAATCCGAAGCCTTCCCACCTCCAGCTCCCCCGGGAAGCTGGCCACGCCGGAGCGGTAGAGGAGCCAGCCGCTCTCGGGATGGACCGGTCCTCCGACGCGAGCGTAGCGCCGAAAGGCGGTGGTATCCGGATACTGTCCCGACGGGGGAATGAGGCGCGCCGCGCGCAAGAGATCCCCGACTGGATGGAGATCGGCGCCGTTGAGGACCCAGCCCAGCGCGCCCTCCTCCTCGTGCCTTCCGAGGAGCACCACGGAGCGCTCGAAATTCGGGTCCCGGAGGCGAGGCGCCGCGAGCAGCAGGGCGGGAGCGAGGCTTCGGAACGCCATGCCTCCATTCTACCGGAGCGCGGGCGCGGTGATCACGCCCGGACCTGCGAGCGAGCGCCCGGCAGCCGATCTCTCAGGCGAGCGCCTGCTCGAGGTCGGCCCACAGGTCCTCGGGATCCTCCAGACCGACGGAGAGCCGGATCAGGCCCTCGGTGACGCCCATCTCCCGCTTGGTCTCCGGCGGCACCACCCGGTGGGTCATCGACCAGGGGTGCTGGATGAGGGTGTCGCAGGAGCCCAGGCTGACCGCCGGGGTGGCCAGGCGGACGCGGGAAAGGAGGGAGAGGGCCGCGTCGAGGCCGCCGCGCAGATCGAAGGAGAGCAGCGAGCCCGGTCCCTTCATCTGCCGCCCCAGCAGGCCCTTCGGATCTCCGCCAGGAAGGCCGGGGTACTGGACGCGGGCGACGGCGGGATGTCCCGAGAGGCGCTCGGCGAGCGCGCGGGCGCTGGCCTGGGCGGTCCGCACCCGGATCGGCAGCGTCTGCAGGCCGCGGTGCAATAGATACGCGCCCAGGGGGTGGATCAGCGCCCCGGTCATGACGCGCACGGAGCGCAGGCGGCGAGCCCAGGCCTCGGTGGTCGAGATCGTGCCGGCCACCACGTCGCCATGGCCGCCGAGGAATTTGGTCCCGCTGTGCAGGACGAAGGTCGCCCCCTGCTCCACCGGCCGCTGCAACACGGGGGTGGCGAAGGTGGAGTCCACGCCGACCGGAACCTTGCCCGCCTGCCGAACCACGTCGGCGATGTCGACCAGGTCGAGGGTGGGGTTGGAGGGCGTCTCCACGAAGACGAGAGCCGTCTCGGGGCGAATGTGGTCGCCCACCTCGTCGGGTCGACAGAAATCCACCCGGGCGCCGAGCATTCCGCTGGCGAGGAGGTGGTCGGAGCTGCCGTACATGGGCCGGACCGCCACGACGTGGTCGCCGTCCTCGCGGACCGCGAGCAAGAGGGCGCTCAGTGCCGCCATGCCCGAGGCGAAAGCCACCGTGGCCTCGGTGCCTTCGAGCTGGCTGAGGGCCTTTTCGAATCGTCCCACCGTCGGGTTGTAGAGCCGGGCGTACACCGCGCAGTTGCGCACGTCGCCGCCCGAGGCCAGGTGGCCGAGCTCCTCGCCGCACCCGACGGGATCGCCCATGGGGTTGGTGGTGGAGAGATCGATGGGGGGAACGTGGATGCCGAGTTCGCGAAAATCCTCCCGTCCCGCGTGCACGGCCAGCGTATCGAAAGCGAGTTTCATCCCTGCGCCCCTCGGGAGACCGACTCCTCTTCGAGCGGTGCGGGCGCACGCGCACGGCGCGGCGCCTGCAGCGTGGTGATCAGCGCCACCGAGCCGATGATGATCGCCGATGCCGCGGCCGTGCGCGCGGAGAGGGCTTCCCCGGCCAATGCCCAGCCGAGCCAGACGGCCACCACCGGATTGACGTACGCGTAGGTGGATACCACGGAAATCGGCGCGTGTCTCAACAGCCACGAGTAGGCGGTGAACCCCACCAGGGAGCCGGCGACGACGAGGTAACCAAGAGCCGCGAAGGAGGCCGCGCTCGCCCCGGCCGGGTCGAAGCGCTGCGGCTCTCCCACCAGAATCGCGAGCAAGAGCAGACCGACGCCGCCGGCCAGCATCTCCATGCCGGCCCCCAGCAGGGGTGAATCCGGCTTTTCCCGATCCCGGCCCAGGACCGAACCGACCGCCCAGCTCAGGGCGCCTCCCAGCAGGACGAGGCCCGGGACGAACGTAGTTCCCCCCTCGATCTCGCCGGGCGCCAGCAGATACCCCACCCCGACGAGCCCCGCGACCACGCCGACCAGCACGCCGGTGGAGGGCCGGTTCCCGCGCGCGCCCCAATCCAGGAGGACCATCCACAACGAGGTCGTGGTCACGAGGAGCGCGGCCAGCGAGGAGGGCACGTACTGCTCCGCCCAGACGACGGCACCGTTTCCGCCGAGGAGCAGAAGCGAGCCGACGAGGGCGGCCGTTTTCCAGTGCGCGGGGCGCGGCGGAGGTGCACCGCGCAGGCGCGCCCAGGCGTACAGCAGCCCGCCGGCGACGAGAAAGCGCACCGCCGCCATCGAGAAGGGCGGGAGCGTTTCGACGGCGTGGCGAATGGCGAGGTAGGTGGAGCCCCAGACGACGTAGACGATGCCGAGTGCGACGGCGACGGAAAGGCGCGAGGGTTGCACGGCGCAGATCTACGCCGCGCGCGCCCAAACGCAATCGAATGTGCGGGCGCAAGGAAAAGAACGTCAGTGGAGCGCGCCCGGCTGGGTGAGGACGAACTCCGGGATCTCCGCGAGAAAGGTCCGGCCGTCGTCGCGGACCATGAGAAAGGAGCCCCGCATGGTGCCGATCGGCGTGCCGAGGGGAACCCAGCTCGTGTACTCGAAGGTCTCGCCCGGAGCGAGGTGCGGCCGCTGTCCGACGACCCCGTCGCCCTCCACCACCTCCTGGCGGCCGTGACCGTCGACGATCACCCATCGACGCCGGAGAAGCCGTGCCGGGGCGTCGCCGAGATTTTCGATGCGAATGGTGTAGGTGAAGGCGTAAAGGCCCGCCGCCGGCGACGAGCGCTCCTTCCAGTACGCGGGGCGTACGGAGACGCGGATCCCCTCGGTGGTGGCGCTGGGCATGATCCTCGTCTTGCATGGACGCCGGCCGTTTTGCAATCGGACCGTGCACCGACGGCGAACCGGCGTTAGAAGGAGGGCATGGACGAGTCGCTCTATCTCCGATTGGCCGACGAGACCTTCGAGCGGATCCAGGCGGCGCTCGAGCCGCTGGATCCGGACCTGGTCGACTTCGAGTTCTCGCACGACGTGCTGCAGATCGTCTTCGCCGACGGCGCGCGCTGCGTGATCAACACCCAACGGCCCGCGCGTCAGCTCTGGCTGGCCTGGGATCGGCGCGCCTGGCATTTCGACTGGGACGAGTCGAAGGGCCAGTGGCTGGACGACAAGGGCCAGGGCGTGGAGCTCCTTTCCAAGGTCCGCGAGATCGTCAAGGAGAAGGCCGGCGCGGAGATCGCGCTCTGAGGAGCGAGCGATCCGCGGGTCCGAAAAACCATCGCGCGGCGGCTCAGACGCCGGCGGGGTCGGCCTGCGCCTGCGCTTCCGGGGCCGGTGCCTCGGCGAGGGCCGCCGCGCAGAGGAGGACCAGCGCGATCCAGACCAGGTCGGCCACGAAGAGGTGGACGAGCTGCATCCAGACCGGCGCGAGCAGATAGAGGTTCAAAAAGCCCAGGCCGATCTGGAGTGCGAAGAGGGCCACCAACGCCAGCGCCAGGCGCTTGACCGTCGGAACGGGCCGGAAGAGCGCCGCCATGGCCGCGGCGAAGGCCAGATACACGCCCACGGCCACGGCGATCACGGGATGGAAGATCCGCAGCCGGAGGAGGACGTGTGCCGTGGGCGAGAAATCCATGGCGATCCCCTCCCGCAAGCTCGAGGCGGGAAAGAGCGTGTCGCCCAGCGCGGTGATGGCGCCGGAGACTCCGAGAACGAGCATCCCCAGCACGCCGATCCCGAAAAGCAGGCCCATTCCCGCGTGCCCGCCCACGCGGAAGGGGCGGCCCCCCGAGGCCCACCACGCGGCCAGGGTGAGGGCCCCGAGCAAGACGAGCGTGTTGACCAGATGCAAGCCCATCACCACCGCGCGCGCCACGGAGTCGTCGTCGGCGACCAGGCCAAAGAGCACCAGGCCCGCGCCGAGCAGGGCCTCGAGGACCATCATTCCCAGCGAGAGCCACGCGCCCAGCCGCGCGGGGTGGCCCTTGGGAAAGAGGCGCCGAGCCCAGACCACCATGACCACGACCAGGAGCAGGGCCAGGCCGCTTGTGACGCGGTGGGAAAACTCGATGAGGGTCTCGGCGGTGGGCGAGCGAGGGATCACCTCGCCGTTGCAGAGGGGCCAGTGCGATCCGCATCCGGCCCCCGAGCCCGTGGCTCGCACGTAGGCCCCCCAGGCGATGACGCCCANGTTGTAGGCGAGGGTCCCCCAGGCGAGCCAGAGGTAGCGGCGCATCAGGAGGTCGCCTCCCGGGCCAGGGCCAGGCGCTTCGGATCGTTCTGCAGGAAGACCTGAAGCACGGCCTCCGTCGCCTTCGATAGGGTGCGGCCGCGCCTCAGCAAGATGGCGATCGGCCGGGTGAAGACGCCGTCGGCGATCTCCACCTCGACCAGCGTGCCGGCCGCCACCTCGGTACGGACCGAGGCGCGCGGAAGGATGGAGATGCCGATGCCGATCTCCACCGCACGCTTGAGGGTCTCCACGTTGTCGAGCGCCATGGTGATGTTGACCTGCGAGCCGTACTCGCGAAGCAGGCGGTCGATCGCCCGCCGCGTGGGGAGGTCGCGCTCGAAGGCCACGAAGTTGATCCCGTCCAGGTGCGCGAGCGGGATCTTGTCGCGCTTGGCGAAGGAGTGGTCGGGCGGGACCACCACCACCAGGCGATCCTCGGTGAAGGGGATCTGGACGAGCTCGCGCCGCTCCTTGGGGAAGGCCACCAGCCCCAAGTCCGCATCGCCCTTGGAAACCATGTCGTAGATCTGGTCCGAGCGACGGTAGACCAGGCGGGCCGTCACCTTCGGATGCGATCGAAACAGCTCCTTGATCAGGTGCTGGATCTCGTGCAGCCCCACCGAGTGGATGGTGGCGATGGTGACGGTGCCCATCGGCTCGAAGCTCTCCTCCTGCATGATCTCCAGGAGTTCCTCGTACCGCGCGAGCACGGCGCGCGCGGCCTCGTAGAGCTTCTCGCCCGCCGCGGTGGGCTGGATGGCGCGCGGCGTGCGGTCGAGGAGCTTCCGGTCGAACATCCGCTCGAGCGCGCGGATCCGCTGCGAAACGGCGCTCTGCGTGACCCGGTTGAGGCGAGCCGCCTCGGAGAACGAGCGGGTGTCCACCACGTCGCAGAAGACTCTCAGCGTGCCGATTTGCAAGCTCTCACTCCGACGGTTCGGTCAGGACCAGTTCGGTCACCATCCGAGCCAACACACGAAGCAGCCGTTTTCCCTCCTCCGCGGTGGCGGAGGCGGGATCTCCGAGGTAGGCGCGGTCGGCTCCGAGCTCGCGGAAGGAACGCGCGCCCTCCCGGATCTTCCGCCCCAGATCGATGTCCAGCACGGGCAGATCTCGCCGCGACTCGAAGACTCGGCCGGGGTCGGCGGCCAGGACCAGCGAGGTCTCGTACTGACCGGCGTGCGCCCCGCCCCGGCAGAATTCCTCGCCCAACTCGAGCGCCCAGGGCTTGCGGCGGTGGTCGGGAACCAGCACCCGGGCCGGCGCCGCGCGCGCGGCGGCGCGGTGCAGCGCGTCGAAATGCGCCGGCTCGAGGTGGTGGTTGACCAGCACGATCGGAGCAAAACCCTGCTCGGCGAGCGATCGCGCCACGTCGACCACCAGGGCCTCCAACGTCGCGGAAGAGATGCTGACGGTTCCCGTAAAGCCCCGTGCGAAATCGGTGACGCCGTAGGCGAGCGCTGGAAAGATCACGGCGCGTCGACCCGCCTCGGCCAGGAGCCGCTGCGCTTCCTCGGCCACCGCCATGGCGATCACCACGTCGGTATCGAGGGAAAGATGCGGCCCGTGGGCCTCGGTGGACCCCACCGGCAAGAGCGCGACCGCCCCGCCCCGGGCGTACTCCCGCAGATCCTCCCAGCTCGATCGCGCAGCGAACACCACGGCGGCTCCGGCGAAGCGATCCGGGTCCACCGTCTATCCCGGTTCGAAAGCGGGTGCAAGCGGGGCTGGGAGCGGGTTGTCGAAACGATCCGTCGACCGCCGCGCGAGACTAAGAACCGCAACGCGCCGTGTATCGAACCTCGATCACCGATCCGGGTGGAGGCTGGGAGCCAGGGGCGAAGCTGACCGAATTCGATCCGGGATCGTAGCGGTAAGTCGAAGGATCGGCTTCGACGCCGTCGACGAAAACCGCGATCCCGTCCTCGTCCGGCGTGGCCGTCAGCGAAAACGCGGTGCGGAAGGTGAAGAGGTCGTCCGCGATCCGCGACATGGCCCCGGTCCAGTCCCTCTCACAGAGGGATTCCGCCAGGCCGAACGTCCCCTGGACCAGCTCGATGATGCGGTTGGCGCGACCCGCGCCCTCGGGGCAGACGTCGCCGAAATCCACGATGGCGTGCACGCGCGCCCCGCCCTCCCCCTTCAGCGCTTGCAGAAAGTCCAGGTATTCGGAGACCGCGAAACCGGAGTGGTCGTCCTCGTCGGAGACGAAGATCACCCCGAGCTTGGCCTCCGGCCGCAGAAAGCCCGCGTTGTCCCCGCTGCGCAGCGGATCGGAAAGGGCTCGCCGCATCGCTTCCATGCTCTGTTCCAACTCGTGGCAGGTGCCGACCATGACGTTTTCCGAGAGCACCGCGCTCGCGTCGGGCGTGGCTGCGGTGACGATGCGAGGTCTCGAACCATCCACTGGGACGAGTCGCCCCGCCTCGCCGCCGTCGGCGCCCCCCGGACATCCCGGGGCGGGCGCCGGCACCAGGCCAGAGGAGGTGACGCCGATGTGGAAGTCGACGCCGCGTCGGATCGCCTCGTCGACGAGGACGTGCACCGCCGCGCGCAGCCGCGGCTGCTCCTCGACCATGGTGCTGGAGTTGTCGACCACGATCAGGACGTCCGCCGCGCCATCGCGCTGCTGGACGAAGCGGTCGACCGTGAAGCCGTCGCGCTGCAGCTCCCCGAGCAGGGGCACCATCAGCGGCCGTAGCCGCGTCTCCTCACCCACGTAGAGCGGCGCCGTGGAAAGTCCGCGCGTCTGGGCGTTCCAGCGCACCAAGACGTCGAAGCTCGCCCCCGAGGCGAGAACGAAGGGCGTCTCGGGCGCCGAGACGATCTCGAACTCGCCCTCGGTGCTCTGCAGGCCGAGTTCGATCGGCCCCACGCCCAGCGGAAGCGGGCAGGCGTTGGTGAAGCGGACGGAGCCCTCCCGCGCACCGCAGCCCATGGGGGTGCTGCCGAAGTCGAGGAAGTTGGGCTCGGGGATCAGACAACCGGAATCGCTCGAGGCCCGCAGCGCCACGCTATAGCGCTGCTGCTCGGTGGCGTTGACGGCGAAGAGCTCCAGCTCGCCGGCGTAGTCGCCCTCCCCCGCCCCGACTGCCGCGGGATCGAAGCTCACCATCCAGCCAAACCAGCCTCCGGCGGGGATGAGGAAGCTCTGCACCTCTCGCGTGCGGAAGACGGGATCGGAGCCCGCGGCGATACGCAGGTTGCGGATGATGCAGGTCCGCGTGCTCGGATTGCGGATCTCGATCGAGAGGGTCGCGCCCTTCCCCGGGTCGAGGGCACCGAAGTCGAGAACCGGCGGCTGCACCTCGAGTCGCGAGCAGGGCTCGATCTCGGTGGAGAAGCCCGTCATCGGGATGCGGATCTCCGGAAGCAAGGCGTCGTTGGAAACGATCACCAGCTCCGCGGTATCGGGAGTCGAGCCGGTGAGCCGAAGCGGCTCGTAGCCGACGAGGATCTCGTCCTGCTCGCCCGCGTCGAGGATCACCGGGTCCGCCTCGAGATCGCGGTCGGGGCCGAAGGGCGCGACCGCGGGGTTTTCCACGCGGACGTCGAGGATCTCGAGCGGAGGCGCGCCGGGCGGCGTGCCCGCGTTGGTGATCCGCACCGGCAGCTGGCCGCGCGCCCCGATCGGGACCGTTCCGAAGAAGAGCGAGGAGGGCGAGACCTGGATCTGAGGACCACCGCCGGCGCCGCGCAGCTCCACCTCCACCACGGGCGCGCGTACCGAGCTCGAGTGGATGCGGACGACGTTTCGCTCCGGCGCCACCAGTTTGGGCGAAAACCCCACCGTGACCTGCACCGCCTCGTCGGGCTGCAGCATGCCGAGCACCGGCGCGAGGGAAAAGTTCTCGCTCTCGTCTCCGAGCTCCATGGCGGTGATCTCCACCGCCCGCGAGCTGACGTTGGTCACGGTGAAGCTGCGCTCCGCCGAACGCTCCACCGGCACGTAACCGAAGTCCACCACCTCGGGTGCGATCACCAGGGCGCGATCGATCCCCGTTCCCTGCAGGACGATCGCCACCTCGTCGCACGCCGGGCAGGGAAGCAGCGCCAGCACGGCGAACACCTGGCCGACGGTACCCGGCTGGAAGGCGACCTCCACCACCGAGGTACCGAGAGGTTCGACGCGGATCGCCTCGGCCGGCGAAACGGAGAACTGCGCGTCACCCCGCACGGCGATCCGCACCTCCACCTCGATCTCGAAGGGGTTGCGCAGCTCGAGCGGGCGGACCTCGCGAACGCCGAGTTCCACCCGGCCGAAGTCGAGGAAGTCCGGGTGCGGAACCACGTGGGGGAGGATCGCTTCCCCGCGCACGGGGATGGCGATCTCGGCGCGCTCCGGATCGTCGGTCTTGAGCACCAGCGTCCGTTCGACGGCACCGATCTCCTTCGGAGTGAAGCGGAGGACCACTTCCGCGGTTCGCCCTTCGCGGATCGCGCGCCCGCCCTTGACGAGAACCGTCATGTCCTCGTCGAGACCCTCGATCGTCCAGTCGAGGATCTGCAGGGGCGCGCGGCCGCGGTTGCGGACCGAGATCGACCGCGTTGCGGTCGTGCCGAGCCCCACCTTACCGAAGTCGACCTCCTCGGGGGCCAAGGCCGCCACGCCGTCGATGGGTCGGGTGCGCGGCTCGTTGCCACAGCCCCCCAGCGCCCAGAGGAGTGCGATCGCTGCCCCAGATGCGAGTCGGTGCCGCACCACGATCCCCCCGAAGGCCGCACCCGCGGCCACATATGGAAGCTAAGGAGGGGGACGATCGTGCGGAAAGCACACAGTCGGGCATTCGGGACACATGCCTCGGAAGGGGCGCCCGCCGTGCTTTCTGCGCGCTCGGGCGCGGCTCAGTCGCGCAGCGCACCGCGCAGGATCTTGCCTCGGTCGCTCTTGGGAAGGCTGTCGAGGAAGACCACCTGGCGGGGGTACTTCCAGGGCTGGAGGCGTTCCTTGACGAATTCCTGCAGCTCGCGCGCCAGCGCCTCGGTCCGCTCGACGCCCTCCCGGACCACCACGAAGGCGCGCGGCTTGGTCAGGCCGTCGGCGTCGGTGAAGCCCACCACCGCCGCCTCGTGGACCGCCGGATGGGAGAGGAGAACGTTTTCGACCTCCATGGGCGCGAGGAAGCGCCCGCCCACCTTGAGCAGGTCGTCGGTCCGGCCCCCGTACCAGAAACGCCCTTCCGGATCGCGGCGGAACTTGTCGGCGGAGACGAACCACTCCCCGCGGAAATGCTTTCGCGTCTCCGCGGTGCGGCGGAAATAGCCCAGGCCCATCGACTCGCCGCGGATCCACAGCGAGCCCAGCTCCCCGTCGGGAAGCTCCCGGCCCTCGTCGTCGCAGACCTTGGCCTCGTAGCCCTCCACCACCTTGCCCAGCGAGCCCGGAACGATCTCGCCAGGGCGGTTGGTGATGTAGACGTGGAACAGCTCCGCCGAGCCGATGCCGTCGAGGACGTCGTGGCCGAACTTGGCCATGTAGCGCTCGAGCAGCGCCGGCGGCAGCGCCTCCCCCGCGCTGGTGGTGATGCGCAACGACGACCAGTCGTACCGGCCCGGCTCGGGGTCGAGCTGGACCATCGCGTTGATCGCGGTGGGGACGGCGACCAGATGGGTGGCCCTGCGCCGGGTCACCTCCTCGAGGACGCGCTCCGCGGTGGGCTTTTCCGGAAAGAGCGCGCAGGTGGCGCCGGCGCGGAAGGGAAAGAGAAGGTGCGTGCCCAGGGCGTAGCCGAAGTAGAGGCGCGAGGCGGAGACCACCACGTCGCCGGGTCGGAATCCGAGGATGGGCAGCCCGTACGCATGGGTGTTGTAGAGGAAGTCCACCTGCCGGTGCAGGACCGCCTTCGGAAAGCCCGTGGAGCCTCCCGTATAGAGCATCACGCAGAGGTCCTCCGCCGTGGTCTTCTCCGGCTCGAACTCGTCGGGCAGGCGGTCGCGGTGCTCTTCCCAGCGCACCACCTTCGGGAGCGGCCCACGCGCGCCGTCGCCACGGCAGGCGATCGCCGCCTTGANCCAGCGCGCCTCATCCGGATGCACCGAGGTACCGAGGATCCGCTCCTCGGCCACGAGGATCCGCGAGCGGGTGTAGTCGAGGTAGTAGGCGAGCTCCTCGGGCTTCCCATCCGGGTTGACCGCGGAGACGATGGCGCCCAGGCGAACGGCGGCAAACCAGAACCAGACGAATTCCGGGTGGTCGCCGAGCATGAGGAGGACGCGCTGTTCCGGCTCGAGGCCGAGTTCGCGCAGGAGGTTCGCCGCCTTGCAGACGTGCCGCAGCACGTCGCGATACGTGTAGCTCTCGTCGAGGTAGGTCAGGGCGAGATCGTCTCCTCTGCCCTCCCGGACGTTCTTGTCCACGTACTCGACCGAGAGGTTCAGCTCGCTGGGAAACTCCAGGGCGGCCATGGCCTGCCTCCTTTCCGCGGCCCGACCGAGGTGGCTAGGAGCCTGTTGCGATGACCAACCTACTGCGGCGACGGTCGGTTACGACAACAGGCTGCTTGGCGCGGTTATCGGGCCGCCAATAGTCCACGTGCGATCACGGCTTTCTGCACCTCGGTGGCGCCCTCGTAGATGCGGAGGGCGCGGATCTCTCGATACAGTCGCTCGACGGGCGTTCCCTTGATCACGCCCAGTCCACCGTGGAGCTGCAGGGCGCGATCGATGACGCGCTGGGCGTTTTCCGTGGCCACCATCTTGGCCAGCGCCGCCTCCTGCGTGATCCGCTCGGCGCCCGAATCCTTGAGCCACGCCGCGCGGTGCACGAGGAGCCTCGCCGCCTGCAGCTCCGCCTCGTTGTCGGCAAGCATGAACTGCACGCCCTGCAGATCCGCGAGCGGCCCGCCGAACTGCTGGCGGCTTTTCACGTGGCGAATGGCCTCGTCCTGCGCGCGCTGGGCCATGCCCAGCGCCGCCGCGCCCACGGTGGCGCGAAAGACGTCGAGGGTGGCCAGCGCCAGGCGAAAGCCCATCCCCTCCTCGCCCAGGAGTGCATCGGCGGGGAGCCTCGCCTCCTCGAAGATCACCTCGCCCAGCGGATGGGGGCAAATGGTCTGCTGCACCTCCACGCGAACGCCCGGCGTGCCGCGCGGCACGACGAAGGCAGAGACGCCGCGCGAGCCCTCGCCGGTCCGCGCGAAGAGCGTCATCACGTCGAAGATGGTGGCGTTGGAGATGAAGCGCTTGCGGCCGTCGATGACCCACTCCTGGCCGACGCGGCGCGCCCGGCAGGAAAGCGCTCCCGCGTCCGAACCGGCCTCCGGCTCGGTGAGGGCGAAGGCGGCCACCGCCTCGCCGCGCGCCACCCTCGGAAGCCATTCGCGCTTCTGCGCCTCGGAGCCCGCGAGGTAGATGGGGAAGCTGCCCAGGCCCTGCATGGCGAACATGAAGTCCGCCAGGCCCATGCGGTAGGCGAGCGTCTCGCGGATCACGCAGATCGAGCGTGCGTCGAGCTTTTCGAGCGCACCGCCGTAGGCGGCCGCAACCGCGTACGCCGTGATCTTCGCCTCGCCGAGCATGGCAAGGAGCCTGCGGGCCAGCTCGTCGACCCGCTCCTCCTCGAATTCGAGCGGTGCCAGCGCCCCGTCCGCGAAGGCGCGAACCCGCCCGGCCAGCTCGTGATGACGCGGCTCGAGGAACGCCATCTCACTTCCCCTCGAAGCGCGGCTCGCGCTTCGCGACGAAGGCGTGGTACGCCTCGTGGAAATCCCGGGTCTGCATGCAGATCGCCTGCGCCCGTGCCTCGTTGTCGAGCGCGGCGAAAAGGCTCTGGTGCAGCTGCTGATCCAGGAGCTCCTTGGTCATGCCGAGCGCGAAGGTCGGCCCCTTGGCCAGGCGCGCTGCGAGCTCGAGTGCGCGAGGAAGGACCTGCTCGGTGGGCACCACCTCGTTGTACAGACCGATCGCCTTCGCCTCCTCCGCGGTGATCGGATCGCCGAGCATGAGCAGCTCGGTCGCCTTCGCCAGGCCGACGTAGCGCGGAAGCAAGTAGGCCGCGCCCATGTCTGCGCCCGCCAGCCCGACCTTCACGAAGAGAAAGGCGATCTTCGATCCGGCCGCGGCCACCCGCAGATCGCAGGCGAGCGCGATCGCCGCTCCCGCGCCGGCGGTGGTGCCGTTGATGGCGGCGATCACCGGCTTGCGCAGCGCCCGCATGTTCTTGACGAGGTCGCAGGTCATGCGGGTGAACTCCAGGAGCCCCGGCATGTCCCGTGAAAGGAGCGGCCCGATGATGTCGTGCACGTCGCCGCCCGAGCAGAACGCGCGACCGCTGCCGGTGATCACCACCGAGCGCACCTCGTCACGACGCGGAAGCTCGGCGAAGAGGTCGCGCAGCTCGGCGTAGACCTCGAACGTCAGGGCGTTGAGCCGGTCGGGACGGTCGAGAGTGATCAGTGCGACGCCGTCCTCGCGCTCCTCGTAGCGAAACCCCTTCGGCTGCGGCATGGCCGCTCGCATCATTCCTCCTCCGGCAGGACGCAGGTCGCCTCGATCTCCACCAGGGCGCGGTCCTCGAGCAGNTCGGAGACCTCCACCAGCGCCATGGCGGGAAAATGCTTGCCCATGCGGCGGCGCCAGGACTCGCCCACCGCGTCGAGCGCGGCCTGGTAGGCCTTCTTGTCCTTGACGTAGACCGTCATGCGGGCCACGTGCTCGGGACCGCCACCCGCGGCGCGGACCACCTCGAGAACGTTGGCGAGCGCGCGGTCCCACTGCTCGCCGAAATCGTCCGAACGAAACTCCTGGTTTTCGTCCCAGCCCACCTGGCCGGCGACGAAGAGGATGCGGCCCTTGGCCAGGATCCCGTTGGAGTAGCCCCGCGGCCGCTTCCAGCCCGGCGGCTCGACCACGCGAAGAACGCTCATGCCACCACCTCGCCTCCATCCACCCCCAGGAGCTGCCCCGTGATCCCACCCGCCGCGGGGTCCGCCAGGAAGACCACCGCCCGCGCCACCTCCTCGGGGCGCATGAGCCGACCCATCGGATTCATGCGCGCCAGCTCCGCGCGCGCCTCCTCGGCGGAGCGCCCGGTGGCGCGCACGATGTTGCCGACCGCGCCTTCGAGGAGATCCGTCTCGGTCCACCCCGGGCAGACGGCGTTCACGGTGATCCCCTTCGACGCCACTTCCACCGCCAGCGCCCGGGTCATCCCCACCAGGGCGTGCTTGCTCGCTGTGTACGCCGCCGTGTAGCGGTGCCCCGTCCGACCCGCGGTGGAGGCGATGTTGACGATCCGCCCGAAGCGGCGCTCGATCATCCCGGGCAGCACCGAGCGCACCACCCAGAACGGCGCCACGAAGTTGAGGGCGAGCATCCGCTCCAGGTCCTCGTAGGTGGTGCGGTGGAAGGGGGCGCTGAGCGCCAGGCCGGCGTTGTTGACCACGATCGAGACGGGACCGACCTCCGCCTCGATCCGCCGCGCGCAAGCCTCGATCGCCGC
>NICF_comb_assmDRAFT_10001403_pt1 | contig 19144 bp, 24 predicted proteins | sample NewIslPassag4_SG_FD_11279 | JGI IMG/M metagenome (IMG submission 11279) | reverse complement strand
CGGCGGCAGACGCAGCCGGTCGGCAACGTACCCGAACGCGAACGCGAACACGAAGCCCTCGGCGAACGTGGCGATGAGCGTTGCTTCGTGCGGCAAGCGCGGTCCTCTGGTCCGTTCCTCGGCGCGACCGATGCTACACGTCGCGCGACGGCGACGAAAGCGATCGACGCATTATGCGAGAGCAGAGCGACGCACATATCGAGGCCATGATACCGGGACTCTCCAGGGCACGTACTCATAAACGGGTCGTCGACCACTTAGCGAAGCACGCGCATATGAGTGGGGCAGTCCATGATAACCGCCGCCCTCATGCGCGCAAAAACATAGCAACCGCCGCCCGTAGGTCGAACAGTGGCCGAATCTAGCAAGTCGTCTCCCAGCGTCGCCGTGCGAAAAGCAGTGTCGCAAGCCGCTGCGGTTGCGCGAGCGCCGTGCCTACGATTCGACAGGGCCAAGGGTGATGAGGCGGTGCATCACTGCTGCAACCGAGCATCTCGGCCATGCGACAGACTGTCGTCGACCATTTAATGCGCAGGAACCCATCATCAACGATCTGTTCGCACTACTGACGCTTGAACAGGTCGCCGGGCCAAAATCCAATCTCCGGAAGTAGCACTAGAACAAGGTCTGTACCCGGCAGGTATACAATGACATAATTTGCTTCAGAAACTCGGTTTGCCCGCCGTAGCTTGGATGTCGCACTTGCACGACCTCTTTGCCACCTGATACGCGGGCTACACTCTTCGCGGCATCATTGCCAACTGCCACTATCCGCTTCGGGCTAAGCAGATTGATAAGTTCAGTAAGAATTTCTTCTCCCGCTGATCGTTCGCGCGAATTGTGGGCTCTGTTACTGAACGGATCACCAGGTTTATGCGGGTGCAGAGGAAAGACGTTCCACAAGAAAATTGAAACATCGATTTTCTCAAGTACACTCCAGATCACGGCCGCTGTACGTTCGGCTACCGGCCGCCCCTTAGTCGGCCGTTCTATAGTTACCCCCCATCGCGCTGCGTGTGCAGCCATGTGAAAGTCGTCCGTAAGAGCAAGACCTGTTCGGCGTCCACCTCGATAGCCAAGATCTCGACCTACCCAAATCGAATCGACTTCGCATTGCACTGCCGCGGCAAGCATTCTAGTCAATGCTTCCGTTCTCTTCTGAGGCGCATCGACCTTGTCGTAAATCGGACAGCGGCTCACATAAGGATTAAACGTATTCACAAACGAAAGCCCACAAAGCGCAGAAACAAACTCCGCGGGTTTCATTTCACGCCCCTTGCAACGGCTTGTACTTTATCCTTCTTTCTTTTCGATTGCCGATGATGATTCCTCCATTGTTGTCTCTAACCTGACGAAACGCCCCATATCCTTGCAAAATGGCGTCCTCCCAGATCTTGAGTGGACACGCTTCAACTTCGTAGCCACTAACGAATTGGCTGATGGTTTTCAGAAGATCGAACGATAGTTCCTTCTGCCCCTGGAAAAAATTCAAGAGTTTCGCACGTGAGAAAACCCATGCCGTCAAACCTTCTTCGACAACAATGGCCCGGCCACCGTCTTGAGCTTCATCGACACGCGGGTCGCTCTTACGTTTGTGCTTAATTAACGCACGAAATGTGGGGGACCAATGCAGCACAGCCGCATGCGCGAAATGAAATACATCGTGGAAACGATAACCGTCGGGATCTTTAATACTGTCCGTTAGCGGATCACCGATAAATACGCCGTTCCATTGGAGATAACTTCGACCATTTTTTCGCTCCCGAATCACAATCTCAAACTCATCAGGGATCCTCTCATCGTCGGGGAACCCACTGTCAAATGTCGGTAACTGTGAGATGTTTTGCTCCCCAAAACGCCCCTGTATTTTTGTAAGATTTAGATGAACAACCTCTGCAAATGAAATCCCGATCGCTTGAAGAGCATGAAGATAGCAATCGGCGAACGAAATGAGTTTGTCGCCGTAATCTGATTTTGACTTTGAGATAGACAGCAGGTCAGCCGCAGCTTTGCCAAGATTGAGCAAAGTCTCATCAAGTGAGGGAAGGGTTGTAACGCTGAATACTTCTGATAATGGACCTGATAATAGGTCATTTGCCGCTATCGCGGTCGTGTACTTACCATTCTTCGTGGCGGCCGCCAGCGCCTGGTCCACGCTGAAATCAAGACGTCGACATAGCGCCGTGAAGTACCAGAGCGTGTCACCGAACTCTTCTTCGACCGCTCGTCGGTAGCCAATGAAAGCCTCGCCCTCCCGTTTGTGCTTTTTACTGGCGGACATCACGCCGCCGACTTCGCCAAACAGGCCTAGTAAGATAGGCTGCAATTCATTATCAGAGAACCGGTCGGTAGCCTTCGCTCTCTCTATATAGTCGCGGAGCATGACCGATGGTTTGCCTGATCCGATGATGTCTTTCATGGAGTACGACCCCAATCCAGCGGCTCAGCGACATACCCGTGTTCACCAAAGGAGCGCACCCATGCGACGAACTCCTCGATGAAGTTTCTTGGGAAATTGCTTCGATGGTTACGTCTAGCGCAAATATCAATACCGCGGAAGTTGCGAAACTTTGCTGGAATCTTCGGCCCAGAGCCGCCCCAATAAACGTAGTCGTGTGCAATGAGAACTCGATTGACGCTTGTATCAGTTTTTATGTTGCTCGGATTTGGTTTGCCGTCCTTAAAGGAGTGATGAGAGTTTAGCTGAATCCATGTGTCGCTTCCCGGGCGCCTTGAGTAAATGTTGTCCCCAAACGCCTGCTTCTTGCTGCTTCGTAGATTTGGCTTCTTTTGTTGGAAGCGCGGATCAGCCCAGTATTCTTCGAAGGTCATGATCTCGTCGACCTTCATTGCATAAACCAAATAGCCGGATCGTCCTCTCTCTGCCGATCCCGTGCCGACTACCCAGTCACCAACCTGCGCTACACTTCTGATCCTCGGTTTGCATGTTGCGAGGGTACAAACCCCATGAAAAGGGTTTGGTGCAAATCCGAAGTCACGCGCAACGACATAAGAGAATAGCCGCATGGCGAACCTAGCACCCATATCGCACGATGGGACGTGGCTCACGTTTACTGCCATCCGGATTTTCCCAGTCGGTGATCTTGCCATTGATAGCATCGATGATTCGGTCAGCATTCCAGCCAACGACCGCATTCGCGTACTTCTCAAGGGCCTCCGGTAATTCACAGTTGCTGTCGCCGCGTCCCCAGACGCCAACAATGCTCTTACCCTTCTTTTCGGCGTATTCGATTTCCCAATTAACCCACTCGCTATTTTTGGTCTTGGGCGTGACATAAACGATTAAGGTGCCGGCCCATTTGATCTGACGAGCCAGAATCTGTGATTTGATATAATCCGGTGATTTTGCATTGTTTTCCTTGCCGGCATGAATAGACGAATCTCGGATATTCATACCTTTATTCGCCAGCAAGTTTTTCAGTTTTTCGAGCCCATCGTCGTCTTCATGGACATGGCTGATGAACACGTTTTTCGTGGTTTCCTCGGTCATGGCCGTTGCCCTTTGAGAATCGATCCACCCCCTGTTAAAACGTAAGGTAGCATGTTTTCAAGGATTCGCCTAGGAGTGGCGCTTACATGTTGCCGCCTGTCTTGGAGGTTTATGTAGTCTGGCATCCCGATGATAAAGCGGGATGTCCAATTGCGGACGAGTTTATCCAGCATTTCCGGGGCACCGCCTTCACGGGCCTTATCGGCGGGGCGGTCGAAGTATTTATTCGAAGTGAGGGCTGGGTAGGACCGGGTAGCGCTCCTCGCCCTATCCCAACGCCTTGCGCCCCACCTGCGAACGGTATCGAACAAGCTCAGTTTACAGCCATTGTCCCGTTGATCGGCAATGAAATGGCCGCAGCGGTGCAGGACGGAAGCCCATGGAGAGAGTACGTCCAGTCTATCGCAACCGCCCAAGAGAAAACGCCAAAGCGCGTCTGTGTATTTCCATATGTCATCGATAAAGGAGCTATGGATGGAACGGTTTTAAGCAAAATATTAGGGAGGTATCAATGCATTGCAGGAACGCCGCCGAAAGTGCCACACGATACTGACGAATGGTTGCGCTGTCGCGATTTGTCACAAGGGTTGGCCCAGTTCCTTTCGGGCACTACTCGACTGACGGCATTTATCAGCCATACAAAGCATCGTGCATCTACGGAAGGTGGCGACGTCGAAGCTCTAGTGACGTTAGTCCGTAGTGTGATTGCTGAAACGCGTCTTCGGGAGTTCTTTGACGCAAGTGATCTGCAGCCAGGAACTGACTGGAGCAAGGAGCTTCAGAACAATGCGGCGACCAGCGCGCTCCTAGCATTGCGAACTGATCTGTATCCAACCCGAGAGTGGTGTCAGAAAGAAGTACTTATTGCTAAACGCAACGGCATGCCGGTTATCATCCTCGACGGCGTTGGCTTTGCGGAAGAGCGCGGCTCTTTCCTCATGGACCACGTTCCCCGTATCCCCATCAGATTTGAAGGGGTAGAATGGAAACGTCGGGACGTTTACCGAGCGCTTAATTTGCTTGTTGACGAATGTTTGAAGAGAGCACTTTGGACTTGGCAGCATAAACTCGCCAAGGATCGGTACGAGCTCGAAGTGTCATGGTGGGCACCTCACGCGCCTGAACCGGTTACACTTGCACACTGGCTGGAGAGCGCAAAAGAAAATGATGCATTGCCGAAGGACGGCGCGAAACTCCGCATCCTTCATCCTGACCCGCCCCTCGGACCGGATGAAAAGGCGGTGCTTGAACAGATACTTTCGTTCGGCGGTTTTGAAGGCAAATTGGACGTGATGACTCCACGGCAATTGGCAGCACGTGGTGGTTAATGACTGACAGTATTGCCTCTAAGCAAACCCTTCTGGCACCCGATGCACTCGCAGGCTTGCGAGTCGCGATTTCCGTGTCAGAAAGTGCCGATCTTGGACGCCTAGGCTTAGCTGAAACGCACTTCCGGTTGGCATTGGGCGAAATCACAAGAAGCATACTGGTAGGCGGTGGCAAACTGGCCTACGGCGGACACCTCGCTCCCGACGGCTATACAACATTTCTTCTACACGAGTTACATCGCTATGGTCGTCGTGACCGCCCTCTACGCATTTATCTTGCCTTACAAGAACATCGAAAGTTGTCTTTAGATGATTTGGAGAAGCATAAACAGGAGTTGGGCCTTTTCGGCGAAATTATCTGTCTCGACGCTGATGGCAACCCAATCGCGTGGAATGCGAATAGAGGGCAACTTCCTGAACCTGTGACCGATAAGGTCGTGTGTAGTCAAAGCCTAACCGCACTACGCCGCCGTATGGCTAAAGAAACAAATGGTCGCATTCTGATCGGCGGTAAACGGGAAGGTTTTCAAGGTGCTCTACCGGGCCTTTTAGAGGAGGCTCTAATTTCTATAGAATATGGACAACCTCTTTATTTGGTTGGGGGCTTTGGTGGTGTCACAGTCGACATTATCAAAGCCCTTGGTGTCGATGATGGTGCGTGGCTTCCGCCGCGAGTTGATGCTGCGCCTGCTGACGAGCGCTTGACGAAGGGTTTAGCTCAGCTGTCCGAGATCGCTGCAAGAAAAGACTGGAAAGGCTTGGATAACGGCCTTTCGGCTGAAGAAAACAGACGGCTGGCAGCGACACCTCGCCCGAGCGAAATCGCGGCCTTAATCAGTCTAGGTTTAGGACGGCGCTTTTCGAAACAATAAGTCGGTCGTCGATCTGCGCTAGCTGGGTGAGCCGAACCAGACGCTGCCGCCCGAAGCCGAACGCGCGGCGCTTCGGCCCGAACGGCCGCCTCCTGTGGTGGCCTTCGATCACCGGCGTTCGCGGAAGAAGTCGCGCAGCAGCGCGCCCGCGCGGGTCTCGTCGATGCCACCATAGACCTCGGGCCGGTGGTGGCAGGTCGGCTGGGCGAAAATGCGCGGGCCATGCTCGACGCCGCCGCCCTTGGGATCGCCGGCGCCGAAATAGAGCCGGCGCAGGCGGGCGAAGGCGATCGCCTGTGCACACATCGGACACGGCTCGAGCGTCACGTAGAGGTCGCAGCGCGCCAGGCGCTTTTCGCCGCTTGCCTGCGCCGCGGCGCGGATGACCAGCATTTCGGCATGTGCCGTCGGATCGTGCGTCGCCTCGACGAGATTGTGCGCGGCGGCGAGCACCTCGCCGCTGTCGCCGTCGACGAGAACGGCGCCGACCGGAACCTCGCCGACAGCGGCCGCCTTCGCCGCCTCGGCGAGCGCAAGTTCCATGTAGCTGGGGCGCCGTGCGCTACCGCGTACCGGCGGCGGACCGGCCAGCCCGTCAACGTTTCCTTGAGCCATTGCGTGCGATCCTTGGGGTGCGACGCGGCATGCGTCAAGGCTTGCCGCTCGCTTCGCCCCGAACGCTCTGGTAACGTCGCCGCCATGCCACGACCCATCATCGGAATCACCCTCGACTCGGAGCCCGCCGGCGGCTGGTCGAAGATGCCCTGGTATGCGCTCCGCCAGAACTACTGCGAGGCCGTCGCGCGCGCCGGCGGCCTGCCCGTGACGCTGCCGCACGAACCGGCGCTCGCCGCCGACTATCTCGCCATGATCGACGGCCTGCTGATCACGGGCGGCGCGTTCGACGTCGATCCGTCCCTGTTCGGCGCGAGCACGCGCCATGCGACCGTAAAGACCAAGGACCGGCGCACCGCGTTCGAGCTGGCGATCACGCGCGCCGCGCTCGAAGCGGACAAACCCGTGCTGGGGATCTGCGGCGGTGAACAGCTTCTGAACGTGGTGCTCGGCGGCACGCTGATCCAGCACATTCCCGACGAGATTCCGAACGCGCTGGCGCACGAGCAGCCGAACCCGCGCACCGAGCCCGGCCATACGGTGACGATCGTCGGCGGCACCCTGCTTCACCGTATCGTCGACACCCACGAGCTGCCGGTGAACAGCGCGCATCATCAGGCCGTCAAGGACGTCGGACCGGGTGTCGTCGTCAATGCCGTCGCCCCCGACGGCGTCATCGAGGGCATCGAAGATCCGCGCCGGCGCTTCTGCCTGGGCGTCGAGTGGCATCCCGAATACGCCATCAGCCGCAGCGACGACCGGATCTTCGAGGCCTTCGTCCGGGCCGCCGCCTGATCGCGACCGTCCGCGATCCCGACGCCACAGCCGCCGGCTTCGACTCGCAGCACCGATTCCGCGTATAAACGCGGGCCGTGAACGAATCATCATCAAAAAGGCAGCACGAGGGCGAACGCATCGCGAAGGTCATCGCGCGCAGCGGGCTCTGCTCGCGGCGCGAGGCGGAACGGCTGATCGCGCAAGGCCGCGTCTGCGTCGACGGCAAGGTGCTGACGACACCCGCGGTCGTCGTCGGCCCGGACAGCACGATCACGGTCGACGGCCAGCCGCTGCCGCAGCCGGAACGGACGCGGCTGTTCCGCTACCACAAGCCGCCCGGCGTGCTCACCACCACGCATGACCCGCAGGGGCGTCCGACGATCTACGACACGTTTCCGCCCAGCGTGCCCCGGCTGATGCCGGTCGGCCGCCTCGATTTCAATTCCGAGGGATTGCTGCTGCTCACCAACGACGGCGCCCTCAAGCGCCATCTCGAACTGCCCGCGACCGGGTGGCTGCGCCGTTACCGGGTCCGCGTCTTCGGGCAGCCGACGCCGGCCGCGTTGCGCGAGCTCGCCAAGGGCGTGACCATTGACGGCATCCGCTATGGCCCGATCGACGCGGCGATCGACAGCATCAAGGGCAGCAACGCCTGGCTGACCGTGTCGCTGCACGAAGGCAAGAACCGCGAGATCCGCCGCGTCATGGAGCATCTCGGGCTCAGGGTGAACCGCCTGATCCGCATCGCCTATGGTCCGTTCCAGCTCGGCACGCTGCCGCGAGGCGCTGCCGAGGAAGTGCCGCAGCGGATCCTGCGCGACCAGCTCGGCGGCGTCCTCGCGCCGCGGAAGGGCGGTTAGCATGCGCATCGTCGGCGGCAAGCACCGCGGACGCCGGATCGAGGGGCCCGCCGACGAACGGCTGCGCCCGACCAGCGATCGGGCCCGCGAGGCACTGTTCAACATCCTCGAGCACGGCCGCCTGTCCGCGGACGGACGTTCGCTTCTTCCCGGCGCGCACGTCCTCGACGTGTTCTGCGGGACCGGTGCCTTCGCGCTGGAGGCGCTGTCGCGCGGCGCGGCGCATGCGACGCTGATCGACAACGCGCCCGAGGCGATCGCGCTGGCGCGACGCAATCTGCGCAACGCCGGCGAGATTGCGCGCGCGACGATCATCGAGGCCGATGCGACGCGACCGCCGCCACCACCGCAGCGGCATACGATCGCCTTCCTCGATCCGCCGTACCGGAGCGGGCTCGCGCCCGCGGCACTCGAAGCACTCGGCAACGGCGGGTGGCTGTCGCCCGGGGCCATCTGCATCGTCGAGGTCGAAGCCCGCGAGCGGTTCGAGGCGCCGCCCGGATTCACGCCCGTCGACGAACGCCGTTACGGCCGCGCGCGACTCGTCTTTCTTCGCGCCGCGTGAACAGCGCCGCCGACGTCAGTCGATCTCGGTCAGCTTGTTCTGAAGCAGTTTTTCCGCAGCGGCCTTGACGCGGAGCCAATCGGCACTGCCCTTCGCGTTGCCTTCCTTCTTGAGCCGGGCCGCGCGCAGCGCCGCATGCTTGGGTGCGCATTCACCGCGCTTCGCGACGAGAACGCGCGCTGCACTACGTATGTCGCGCTCGGTCAGCATTGAGCCCGCGGCCCGCACCTGAATCCGAATTGGGGGGAGGTTCCGTGTTGCCCGCAACAGTAGTGGCCTGGACCGGCCAAGGCAAGCGCCGATACCTGCGGCAAATTGTCGATTTTTCCTAGTAATTTTCTGGGGATAAGCCGGATTTTCAGCGGCAAATCAAGACATCCCATGCGGGAAGTGCAGAACGAGTCGAGGATCGTTCTTCCGCCCGCACGGTTTCCCACCCGTAATCGAGCCGGATCGCCGAACGCCGGCGCACCGGCGAACGGTCCGATGGACATGCCACGGCGCAAAAAGTACGATGTCGCACGCAAAAGTTGCGGACCCGTTGCCGCGCCGGCGGATCGTTAGCAGGCTGGTAACGGCGAGGGATTAACCTCGCGGCGCCGTTCGAGCGGCGGCGCAATGCGTGTCAGGGAGATGTCGGTCATGTCGGGCGAACCGAGCGAAGGCTTCAGTCAGGAACGTGCGGCATCGCCGTTGTACGTGCCGGCCGATGGCGAGTCAGGGCAACACGGCCCGGCCGGAAACGGATCTTTCCCCGCTAACGGCGCCGCCCCGAGCGGGCTCAGCATCGACGAAGTGATCGGCGCATTGCGCTTGCTCCAGACCCAATACAACTCCCTGCGCGTGGCCGAACAGATTCTCCTGCACATCGTCCACGCGAAGGAGAACATCGCGGCGCTCGAGCGGCGCAAGCTGTCCCTGCTCGACGAGATCGCGAAGCTGGAGGAGCGGCGCGAGGCGGCCCTGGCCAACGCGGCTGCGGCCGAACAGGCCGCGAAAGTCCGCCTCGAAGCAATCGAGAACCAGATCCGGCGCGAAGAAGAGCGGTTCGCAAACGAGCGCAAACGGCTCGAAGACAATCTCGCCTACCTCCAATCGGTCATCAACAAGTTGTCCGCCACCGCGGCGGAACTGAAGCTCTGACGATGCCGGCCCGGAATACGGGCCGGATCCGACAGCGGGCGAGACCCCAAACGCCAACACATTTCACGCCGGACCGGAACACCCCTGGCCCAGCGTCGATGGTCCGGTCGACGCGCCCTGCCGTCGCGCAGAAACGTCGTCCGGGCCAATCCTCTTTTCGGGCGAGACTATCGGGCCTGCACCGAGTCGCCGGAATGGCCGGCGATCGGCCGCTCGTGCTCGGCGGTCGCGATGGCGCGGCCGAACAGCAGCGCGAGCACGCCCCCGATCAAAGACCAGGCACCGATGATGTAAAGTGCAAACATCATGGACGTCGCCTCCATGACTGGCCCCCCTACAAGGGTGAGGCACCATGGCTTAACACCCCGTAAAGGCCACCGCCCGCCGGGCGACGACCTTCGCACGTGCACCATCGCCGGCCGCCGCCCCACACAACCGTGCGCTGGAACCGTGCGGTACGCATGTGCTAATCGTTTATAAACATGTGTTAACCGCGCCGCTGACGTCCGATCGTCAGCCTGTTGGGGGGAGCACGCCATGCAGCAGATACGGAGCTGCGTCCTCATCGACGACGTGGGACGTCTGCATTCATGGCCTGGATCCCGGCTGGCCCTGGAACTCGGCTACGGCGACGCCGATTTCGATGTCCTCGACTACGCGATCCGCAACCTCGGCTATATCATGGTGGTCGAGACGAGCGGCTTCATCCGCGTGGCGCTGCGTCCCCTATTCGTCGGCTTTCAACCGGTCGGAGCGCTGGAGCAGTTCCTCGACAAACGGCGGCCGCGCCGGATGGCGCTGTCGTATTTCGATTACGAATGGCACCATGAGGTGTGCGGCGACGTGCACGCGTTCCTGCGGCGACTGCACGAGGTGCTCAACTCAGGCCTGAAGGAACTGCCGGGCCACGCCTACCTCGCCTCGCGCCGCAACGTCGATGCGATTCTGCGCGACGGGCGCAGCCCGTTCACGCCGCTGCTGCGTCGCTGGTTCGACGGCGAATGCCCCGACGACGTTCCGTCCTTCCTTCGCAGTTGCGGGCTGCTCGAGCGTGCAATGATCGCGGAACGGTGTCCGGAAAGCGGCGACTTCGTCTTCGTCCACAGCGGACAGCGCATCGAACTGTACGACAGGTCCTGGTCCGTGGCCGCTGCCGGACGCAAGGTGCATGACCAGCCTGACCGCATCTACGGCCGGTGGATCGCGGAGACCTGCCGCGCCGTCGACGAGCGTCAGATGCCTCGCTACGAGCTGGTGCATGCGAAGGTGGACGAGCCCGGAAAGTCGCCACGGCACTGGCGCTATGAACGCCTGGTGCTGCCGTGGCGACAGGGTGACCGGCGGATCGTCGTCTCGGTCTCGATCCGCGACTAGGCGGAGAGGCGCTCGGCGCGCGGATGAAGCACGAGCGTCGTCTCCAGATCGAAGATGAAATCGTCCTGGCCGATCCACACCAGCGCGGCCTCGATGTCCTTGCCCTCGGGTGAACCGATCCAGTTAATCGCGTACTCGACGTTACGGAAGCCGTAGCTTCGGGCCACCCCCTTGTCGACGAGCACCCGTTTGACGAAGCTGAACGCGAAGTCCGTATTCCACCGCGAGAGCGCGATGGCACGGCCCATCCGCGGGACGATCGAGGCCAGGCCGCGTCCCCTGAAGTCCGGCCGGAACCACGTGCCGCCCGAGTAGACGACATGTCCGGTTATGCGCCGCGCGCTCGGCGCCGTGACGATGCAACGCTCGCCGGGCCGGGCCTGCTTTCCGGGATCGCGGTAGAAGATCCGCAACGACTCGAACTCGTCCGCGAGCGTCGACTGGAACATGGGGAAATAGCGGACGACCTGCGTGAGCACGGGCTCGCCGTCGATATTCCGCCCCAGAATCCAGAAGGCGTTGTCGGGTCCGACCGCACTGATGCGCGGATCGAAGCTCGGCGCCAGCGGATGCCAGTGCTCCCGGTTGGCCTCGTTCAACGCAAGCAGTGCGTCGAAATCGCTCTCCAGCGACAGGTACACGCCTCGCTCGCGGGCCGCGCGGTCGGCAAGCAGCAGGTACCGGCCGAGGATGTCGTTGGGACCATGCAGCAGCGTGACCTGGTCGGGCAGGCGTGCACGCATCTGCCGCGGCTGAACCTTGAGCAACATTTCCACCTCCATACTCAGGTTGTTTCCGGAGGCGGTATTCTCGGCCGCGACAGTTTAAAGCTGAGTTCTGGTCGATGATCTTTCGGCTTCGGTTACTCTGAATCCTGCCGGTCCGGCCGAGCTTAACGCCGGCCGGGGTCTTCATGACAGCCGACTCATGGCTTATGTTAACGATTAATTAAACATGAACGGAGACCCTGCACCGAATTACGGACCCTTGCCGCGGAGTTGTCCGATGCTTTCCGCCGACCAGCTCGACGCCGTCCTGAACGCCATCGACATGAGGCTCGCCACGGCAGAGCCTGTGAGCATCGAGGATCTGGAGCGAGTCCAGAAGCTTCTCGAGGCGCGCTCGATCCTCGAAAACCTGCCGCGAGCAGGTCACGCGTAAGACCCCCCGCGCGCGAACAAGCGCAAGCGCGTTCGGACGCCAACGGTCCCGTTCGCCCACGATCGTTCGATCCGCGAACCGACAAGCCGAGCCCGGCCAAGCCGAGCCCGGCGCGATCAGGCAGCCTAGACGAGCACCATACCGATGCAAGCGATCAGCGCGCCTGCAAGCGGGACGGCAGCGCGCGCCGCAGCCACGCGGCATAGCTCGCTGGCGGCGATCCCCGTCAGGTGCAGCAATCCGGTCGCTGCAACGAAGCCCAGCGCGTAGGAAACGCCGTCCGTCGTCGCGCCGGCCTCGTCGATCCCATGCGCATGGCCGTGGAACACGGCGACCGCCCCGCTGACCGCGACGGCGAGAAGCAGCTGCGGCCTGAGGCGGAGCGCAACGACGAGGCCGAGCACAACAACCGAGACGGCGATGGCGAGCTCCGTTGCATGAAGCGGCTGGCCCGCCATGCCGAGGATGCCGCCCAGGACCATCGCGGCGACGAAGCTGACCGGAACGGCCCAAAGCGCACGGCCGCCGAGCTGGCCGGCCCAAAGCCCGATCGCCACCATGGCGAGGATATGATCCAGACCGCCCAGCGGGTGGACGAACCCGGAAACGAAACCGGTCACGTCATGCCCGACATGCGCCGGCGCCGACGTTGCCGCGAACAGCAGCGGCAGGGCGGCAACGGCATATCTTACAACTCTTACAACTCGCATCTTTTCCGCTCCCCTCGTTCAAACCATGAACGCGTCATTTCGCCGGCGCGGCATCCTGCGGCACGCGCTTCAGCCCGCCGCGCGTGAGAATGAAATCGACCACGCGCTCAAGCCCCTTGCCGGACTTCAGATTCGTGAACACGAACGGACGATCGCCCCGCATGCGCGACGCGTCGCGTTCCATCACCGCAAGACTTGCGCCGACATGCGGCGCGAGATCGATCTTGTTGATGACGAGCAGATCCGACCGCGTGATGCCGGGTCCGCCCTTGCGCGGAATCTTGTCGCCGGCCGCGACGTCGATGACGTAGATCGTGAGGTCGGCGAGCTCCGGACTGAAGGTCGCCGCGAGATTGTCGCCGCCCGATTCGATGAAGCACAGCTCCGCGTTCGGGAAGCGCGCGACCATGGCGTCGAAGGCGGCAAGATTGATCGAGGCATCCTCGCGAATCGCCGTGTGCGGACAACCGCCGGTCTCAACCCCCATGATCCGCTCGGCCGGCAGGGCGCCGGCGCGGGTCAGGATCATCTGGTCTTCGCGCGTGTAGATGTCGTTGGTGATCACGATCACGTCGTAATCGTCGCGCAAACGGCGGCACAGGACCTCGACCAGGGACGTCTTGCCCGATCCGACCGGACCACCGATACCGACACGCAAGGGACCGTGTGCGATGCTCATGATCTGAACAACCTCGTGTATTGCCGTTCGTGCCGCATCGACCAGAGCTCGATCATCGGCGCGGCGCTGCCGTATGCATCGGGATCGCGGTCGATTGCCGCATCCGCCGCCGCTTCGACCACCGCCTCCAGCGCCGCGATCGCGCGCTGACCATCCGTCTGGCCCAGCGGAATCAGCTTGATCCCCGCGCCGACGATGCCGCCGGCGAAGGCGTGGAGATAGCCAAGCACGGCCGCGCGCAGGGGAATTCCGGCGCACGCCGTCGCAAGTCCGATCGCGACCGGATATGTGGCGGGTCGGCCGCCCTGCCGCAGCCGTTCGAGCCAGGGCAAGAGCGGAAGGTCGGGCCATGCCATGTGTACCGTCGACAGGAACGCCTCGCCCTGGGCCGTTCCTTCCAGGGCAAATTCCGCCGTCGCGCGCAACGTCGCCGCGCGCGCGACGGCATCATCGAATCCCGCTTCGTCGCCCTGCGTCACGGCACGCCAGGTCGCGCACAGCAATGTCGCGTCCGCGCGCCCGCTACCGTGAACGATGATGGCCGCCACATAGCGGACGAGATCATCTTGCGTCGCGACGCGGCCTTCCTCCACCGCCGCTTCGAGTGCATGCGAATAGCTGAACCCGCCCACCGGGAACGCGGGCGACAGCCAGGCGAGAAGCCGGTAGAGCCGATCGTCAGTGCCCATGCGCTTGATGATCCGACGGCCGATGGTGATGGTTTGAATGGTGGTCGCCATGCGCATGGCCATGCGCGGACGCATACGCGCCGCCTTCCGGCGTGAACGGCGCCTGCCGCGGCGTGACGCGCGCGCCGAGCCGCACCAGCATGTCGACGATCACGTGGTCGTCGCGGATGCGCAGCCCGCCCGGGATCACCTGCACCGGCAGATGCCGGTTGCCGAGATGCCAGGCAATGCGCGCCAGCGCCTCGGGCGATTCGCAGATCACGTCGCAGACCCGCTCCGTCGCGGCGCGGACGAGCGCAATGGCGCCGTCGTCGAGCACCAGTCCATCACCGTCGTTGAGGACGCGGGCCTGCGGCAGGTCGAGAAGAAACGTGCTGCTGCCGTCGTCGGCGGTGATGACCATACGCCGGCGATAGCGATCCTCGTAGACGAGGGTCACCGACATCGCCGCATGTTCAACAGGCCAGTAGCCTGCGGGCGCGATCCGTGCGACGCGGCGCATCAGAACAGGAAGTAGCGTTGCGCCATCGGCAGAACCTCCGCCGGTGGACAGGTCAACAGCTCGCCGTCGGCGCGGACCTCGTAGGTCTCGGGATCGACCTCGATCCGCGGCGTGGCGTCGTTGAGAATCATCTTCGACTTGTCGATCTTCCGGATGCCGGACACGGCGACGACCTGCCGCTGCAGTCCGAGCTTGCGCGGCACGTCCGCCTCGAGGGCGGCCTTGGACACGAAGGTGATGCAGGTCGCAGCAAGCGCGCGACCGAAGGCGCCGAACATCGGCCGGTAATGGACCGGCTGCGGCGTCGGAATCGAGGCGCTGGGGTCGCCCATGGGCGCGGCGACGATCACGCCACCCTTCAGCACCATGTCGGGCTTGACGCCGAAGAAGGCGGGCGACCAGATCACCAGGTCGGCGAGCTTGCCCTTCTCGACCGATCCGATGTGGCGTGCCATGCCGTGGGCAAGCGCAGGATTGATCGTGTACTTCGCGACGTAGCGCCGGGCGCGCAAATTGTCGTTCTCGCCCTTCTCCTCCGGAAGCCGGCCGCGCTGCCGCTTCATCTTGTCGGCCGTCTGCCATGTCCGGATTATCACTTCGCCGACACGGCCCATCGCCTGACTGTCCGACGAGATCATCGAGAACGCACCGATGTCGTGCAGGATGTCCTCGGCGGCGATCGTCTCGCGGCGGATCCGACTTTCCGCGAACGCGACGTCCTCCGGAATGCGTGGATCGAGGTGATGGCACACCATGAGCATGTCGAGATGCTCGTCGATCGTGTTGACCGTGTAGGGCCGCGTCGGATTGGTCGACGACGGCAGGACGTTGGCGAACCCGCACAGCTTGATGATGTCCGGGGCGTGGCCGCCGCCGGCGCCTTCGGTATGGAAGGCATGGATGTTGCGCCCCTTGAACGCGGCGACCGTGTCCTCGACGAAACCCGACTCGTTCAGCGTGTCGGTATGAATGGCGACCTGCACGTCCGTCCGTTCCGCGACATCGAGGCACGTGTCGATCGCACTCGGTGTCGTTCCCCAGTCCTCGTGCAGCTTGAGCCCGCAGGCGCCGGCGCGGATCTGCTCCAGGAGCGGTTTGCGCGCCGAGGCATTGCCCTTGCCGAAGAAGCCGAGATTGACCGGCAGCCCCTCGGCCGCCTCAAGCATGCGCCCGATGTGCCAGGGACCGGGCGTACAGGTCGTGGCGGCCGTGCCGGCCGCCGGCCCGGTGCCGCCGCCGAGCATGGTCGTGATGCCGCTGTAGAGCGCTTCCTCCACCTGCTGCGGACAGATGAAGTGGATATGCGCGTCGATGCCTCCTGCCGTGACGATCTTGCCTTCGCCCGCGATGATCTCCGTGCCCGGTCCGATCAGGATATCGACGTCGGGCTGGATGTCGGGATTCCCGGCCTTGCCGATCGCCGCGATCCGGCCGTCCTTGAGACCGATATCGGCCTTCACGATGCCCCAATGATCGAGGATCACGGCATTGGTGATGACCGTGTCGACGGCACCCTGGCGGCGGCTCGTCTGCCCCTGCCCCATGCCGTCGCGGATCACCTTGCCGCCGCCGAACTTCACTTCCTCGCCGTAGGTCGTGAAGTCCTTCTCGACCTCGATGACGATCTCGGTGTCGGCCAGGCGGATGCGGTCGCCGACCGTCGGGCCGAACATGCCGNCATAAGCGCCGCGACAGATCTTCACGCTCATTTCTTCGCGCCCCCTGTCTTCCTGCCGGCTGTCTTCTTGCCGGACGTCCTGGCCTTGCGCGCCTTTCCGTCCAGCCCGCCGTTCACCAGACCGCGGAAGCCCACGGCCCGGCGGGCGCCGGCATAGGCGACGAGCTGCACCTGACGGGTCTGACCCGGCTCGAACCGCACGGCGGTGCCGGCAGGTATGTCGAGCCGGAAGCCGCGCGCCTTTTCGCGGTCGAAGGCGAGCGCCGCGTTCACCTCGAAGAAATGGTAATGGGAACCGACCTGGATCGGCCGATCGCCGGTATTGGCCACCGTCAGCGTCACGGTGTCGCGGCCGGCGTTGAGCGTGATCTCGCCGTCGCGAACGATGATTTCCCCCGGTTTCATCGTCAGGCACCTCTCAACGGATCGGGTTGTGAACGGTGACCAGCTTGGTCCCGTCGGGAAACGTCGCCTCGACCTGTATCTCGTGGATCATCTCGGACACGCCGCTCATCACCTGGTCGCGGCGCAGCACGGTCGCGGCATCGCGCATGAGTTCGGCGACGCTGCGGCCGTCGCGGGCCCCTTCCATGACGTAGTCGGTTATGAGCGCGACCGCCTCGGGGTGATTGAGCTTGACGCCCCGCTCGAGCCGCCGGCGCGCGACGAGCGCAGCCATCGCAATCATCAGCTTGTCCTTCTCTCTCGGCGTCAGATTCATGCCTGCCTCGCTTGCGACATCCCGTCCTCAGATGTGCCAGATCCGCGGCAGCACCGGCGGCAATGCTGCGAGCGCATGGCGCAGCGCCGCCCAAGTGCGGCCGAATTCCTGTCGCAGCCGATGCGGTTCACGCGACAGCCACCGCGTGACGAGCAGCGGCCCCAGACAACTCGCCGCTGCGAGGACCGTGCCGTCCGGCAGAAGCTCCCGCACCAGATCGAGCCGATCGGCGGCATCGGCGCCGACGTAAAGCATCGTGGCGTACGCCCCGGCGCCGTCGAAACACATCGGATCGTCAAGGATGTCGCCGAGATCGCCATCCAGGGTGAGTGCGTCGGTCCACACCAGGCGGCCGTTGCAGCGGATCTCCCACCGCTCGTCGACCAATCCGCGCACGACACGCTCGCCGCGCGCCGTCCGCCCGAAGACGAGCATTTCGCCGGCGAGCACGCGCGCATCGCCCGCGACGTCCATGACCATGCGTCGCCGCAACCGGCCCCCGTCGAAGAGAATCGTCTGCTGCGGCAACCACTCCAGCCATGCGCCGGCGCCGATCGTCGCCCGGCTGACGATGATGCTGTCGGGTCCGGCCGAACGGTAGATCTTCTCGGCGGCCTGTCCGGTGACGATCGCGGCGGCATCGGTGTCGAGGACGAGACTGGTTTCAAGCCGATCACCACCGACGACGCCGCCCGCGACATTGACGAGAACGGCGAGCGGCAGCGGCTCNTCCGGCGTCTCAGGGACGAGAACGCGCAGCGGCGCCCGCTGGAAGACCTCGGCGAGGACGGTACGTCGTGCGCGGCGCGCGAAGCGGAGGCCGGCAACACCCGGTCGCACGCGCACTGCACACGCATCGGACTGCCAGGAGAGGTCGAACGCGCTTCCATCCACCAGAGAGATCCTCGCGATTGCCGACCGGACATCGGGGCGATCCGGCCGCAGGTCAGGTCGAGCATTGCGGCGACGCGCGGGCAGCCATGGTCATACCGTCAGGTAACGACGGACATCCGCTTCGTTCAGCGCATCGGCGGCCCCCGCCAGCACGATCTCGCCCCGGTTCATGACCGCGGTGTAGTGGGCAAGGCTGCGCGCGAACTCGTAATACTGTTCGACCAGGACGATCGCCATGTCGCCGCGGCTGGCCAACAGCCGGATGACGCGCTCGATATCCTTGATGATCGACGGCTGGATCCCTTCCGTGGGTTCGTCGAGAAGCAGGAGCCGCGGCCGGGTGACGAGGGCACGGGCGATGGCGAGCTGCTGCTGCTGACCGCCGGAAAGGTCGCCGCCCCGGCGGCGGAGCATCGACGCCAGGACGGGGAACAGCTCGAAGATCTCCTCGGGAATGGTGCGCTTGCCGCGCGGCAGCGGCGCGAAGCCGGTCCGCAGATTCTCCTCCACCGTCAGCAGGGGAAAGATGTCGCGACCCTGCGGCACATAGGCGATACCGGCGCGGGCGCGCTCGTAAGGCGGCAGACCGGTGAGATCCCGGCCTTCCCAGCGGATGCGGCCGCGACGGACGGGCTCGAGCCCGATGATCGCGCGCAGCAGGCTCGTCTTGCCGACGCCGTTGCGTCCCAGGAGACACGTGACCGCGCCCGGCACGGCCGACAGCGACACCTGCCGCAGGCAGTGACTTTCGCCGTAGTACAGATCGATGTTCTCGACCGATAGCATTCAGCGCCCCAGATAGACTTCGATGACGCGCGGGTCGTTCTGGACATGGTCGATCGAGCCTTCGGCCAGGACGCTGCCCTCGTGAAGAACGGTGACGCGCGTCGCGAGCGCGCGCACGAACTCCATGTCGTGTTCGACGACGATCACCGAGCGGTCGCCGGCGATACGTCGCAGCAGTGCCGCCGTCTGCTCCGTCTCGTAATCGGTCATGCCCGCCACCGGCTCGTCGACCAGCAGCAGTTCCGGGTCCTGCATCAGCAGCATGCCGATCTCGAGCCA
>NICF_comb_assmDRAFT_10001400_pt1 | contig 19163 bp, 18 predicted proteins | sample NewIslPassag4_SG_FD_11279 | JGI IMG/M metagenome (IMG submission 11279) | reverse complement strand
GCAATGACGGCGCGTCGGGTTTCCTGGACAACCCCCTTGCCCCACCAACGACGATCTCCGATCACGATGGAAAGCGTGGCCACCCGGCGCGCATCAATATCCACAATTTCCAGACCAATCGGCTTCTCTGAACCTTTGGGCCATATGCCAAAATAAAACCGTCGACGATTGTCAGGCTTCTTGAAGCGGCGATACCATTTGCGCCGGGTCCAAATGCCCGCTTGCAGACCGTAAGGGTGCATCACCTCCGGATCGTAAGTCCAGTCGAATGTATACCAAACGATTTGGAACCGATTGTTGAGGGTATTGAGCAAAAAGCGCTCGGTTTCCAACTGCACCTGCTGTCCCGGTTTCCACATCACAATCCGACCTCCCGACCCAGCAATGCAGCGACCTTTGAACGAACTTCGCTCCGAACCTTTTTGCCCCGCTCATTGCGCGGGATATCGTTCAGAAAAATAATCCGCGATGGAACAGCTTCGCGGCGCAGGCGCTCAGCGCACCACGCTTGAATGGTGGCTTCAGAAATTCTTTGCCCGTTTTTCGTGACTACCGCAGCGACGACGACCTCCCCCGAAACTGCATCAGGTAGCCCGAACGCGCACACGTCCTGCACCTCCGGATGCTGCTCCAGGAGCAACTCGATTTCTTCCGCAGTCACCTTGATACCGGCACGATTGATCTGATGCTTTCGCCTGCCCAGAATTCGCAACTGTCCGTCCGAACTAATTTCGCCGATATCGCCGGTTTTGAACCAGCTGCCGTGAAATGCGGCGGCTGTACTGTCGGGATCGTTCCAATAGCCATTCATCAGCGCGGGGTCGCGGAGAAGGATCTCGCCCTCCCCATTTTCCGCAATGCTTCCGTCCTCTAGGAGGATCCAGCAATTGCCCGACCACGGACGGCCGACCGCCCCCTCGACAAATCCGGCCGCTTCGGCACTGGTGCCTGAGATCCAATTCGCAGCCTCGGTCATTCCGTACATGTTGTAGACGTGTTTCGTGCCGGCCCATTCGCAAATTCCCCGCCACAGCGCAGCCGGCAAAGGTTCCGATCCCACGTGTATTCGTTTCAAAGTTCGACGATGCGGCGCCGCCGAAAGCTTGAGCCCGATCCGCCACATGGAGGGCACGGAACTCAGGAATGTCACGCCATGCTCGTCGATGACGGCACCAAGCTGGGCGAGGCCATCAACGCCCGGCTCCGACCACAGCAGGACGTCGCAACCAGCGAGAAGGGGCGTGAGCGTGTTTCCGATCAATCCATGCCCGAAATGCATTGGGAGCGGAACAAGCGTCCGCGCCAGATTGGCCTTCCCAATGTGCGCGACATTGCTGGACAGTCGTGTCTCAAGCGCGCGATAGCTCAGCGAAACTCCCTTCGGTGCACCGGTACTTCCGGAAGTGAGGAGGAGTAGGGCTGGGCTGTCCGTCGGCGGGCCAGACAACCCAACTTCCCGCTCCGCAGAATCCATCGACTGCAATTCTGCCGGGACACTTGGAATATGAGACGACTCAAGTTGGCCAACCCAACAGCGCGGTTTGACCCAGGCACAAATTCGATTTCGTTCGAACGCGGTCAATGAAGGCGAAAGGACGAGCGCAGTGGCTCCTAATGCCCAAGTTGCGAACAGGTCAGCCAACAACACCACGCCCTCGGAATGGCACATGGCAACAATGCTGCCAACTCCAACCCCCTCCTTCCGTAAAAGCCTAGATCGCTGTGCCACAGCCCGAAGCAGCGCTTGGTAATCGAGACATTGCCCCGAGCGGACGTCGATGACACGTGCAGTTGCCGGAATGAGATCGAGCTGCATAAGTTCCGAGCGCCGTTGGTGGCTAATGCACAACCATTAGTTGCGTATTAGTCAAAGCACTTCAGTGACGCCCCCGTCAACGCATCGGACGTGAACCTTTCCGAAATTTTGTGGAGCCGATCCCAGGATCGGCAAGCTCAGTCACCCGTCAAAAGTGGCGGTTGGTGTCTGGCATGCAGTGATTTTCAACACCAAACCGGTGGCCTCCTCCAAACGAGCCGGGACCTTTGAGCGCTTGAGACCGTGCCCAACTTTCCACATTTTCCACAAAGACGTTGTGGTAGCAAAGGAAGCGAATAGCAATCTTAGATTGCTCTTCTTAATATCCTCCACCGAGACCAGCACAACTACAGGGGGATATTCCGGTGCTTCAGGACTCCAGCGTTTTGGCACTTTCCGAAGGCGTGTCTTACCAGTCCCTCGGCGAGGGCGAAGGGGGCGTCGTGCTGCATATCGAGTCGGGCCAGCTTTTCACCTGCAATGACACGACCTCTGCATTTCTTTCCGCCATTGACGGGCGCCGCTCCTTCCAGGAACTCGTCAAGACGCTCCTCGAGATGTTCGACGTCTCCGAGGAAAAGCTTCGGAGCGATCTCATCGCGCTCGCAGAGCAGCTCCAGCAGGAGGGCATTGTCACAATTCAATAAGACCAATGTTGTTGATCCGAAAGCTGCGGTTCCGAATTGCGCTTTGGTGCTGGGCGCGCGTTCTCCCTGCCCTGGCCTGGCGTCGTGACCTTACATCCCTGATGGCGCTGACGAAACCAGCACCACGGGTCCCATATCGGGGTCTCGCCGCCGAATATATCGTCCGTCGTGTGAAAAAGACGACGCGTCGGCCGTGGCTTATGCGCGACCGTCCCTGCCTGCGCGACGGCATTCTCGCTATGCGATTCTTGCGCCTGGCCGGTTATGAGCCGACGCTTCATTTCGGTTTGGACAAGAACAGTGTAGGTGCGGACACCCTCTCCGCCCATTGCTGGGTCGCACTCAACAACAAGATCATGCTCAATCCTCCGACTCCGAGCATGATCGAGATCCTCATCTACGCGCGCGACCAATTACTTCCGCCTGCCCGTGAGGCTTCTCCCGCGGCTCAAGGATAAATCGAACCATGGCAAACTGGTACGACCTCAATGGCGCTTTGCTGCGCATCGACGCCGAAGATGAGGCGCTCGAAACTCCCCTCGATATTTATCTCGAGGAGCTTCGCACTGATGCGCTGGATGAGACCACGGATTTTACTCTCGCTATTGCGCGCGGGCAGCCGCCAAGCCCGCCGGCGGAAGCGCATGTGCTGTTCAAAGGTTCGGTCCCGGAGGCTGAGATTTGTATTCTAAGCAGCCATGGCAACCGCCGCTGGTTTTTTATCCCCAACCGAATCTCGCTCGAATATTCGATCTCGGAACGCAGCGCCCAAATGGTCGCTGCACCAGGCTATGAGTGGTTTACGGGCGCGACTGCGGCCATTCAGGCCATTTACGCAGCCTTGTGCGCAACCGGCCAGGCGTTGGTGCACGCTGCTGCACTGAGCGTGCCCGGAACCAATGAAGGTTTCATCCTGTTCGCGCCAAGTGGCGCCGGAAAAACGACCACAGCCTTAGCCCTCGCGGTGCAGGGCTTTGGTCTACTTACGGATGACGCCGCGGTGGTGACCGACCGTCCAACCGCGAAAAGCCAGGTGTCCGTTTGGGGGTTGCCGAGGCCGCCGAAAGTTCATCGGCGAACGGCAGAAATGCTCCCGATGATCGGCAGGCTTTTGGGATCAAAATGGAATTCGGAAGGAGAACAAAGCGTTTCGAAAAATGCCCTTAAATCGGTGGTCGATTTTATTCCTGGCCGTTCATTTCCACTATCGGCATTGATTTTGCTCGGAAACAGGGTTGTCGGCGAACATCGGCTGGAGCCGATGCGGAAAGCCGATCTGCTCATTCATCTGGCGAAGGACAATATCTCGCGCTCGCCACTTGGCGTTTTGAATGATGATCTCGAACGGTTCCAGAGATTCGTGGGGCTTGTCGCGTCGATGCCCGCCTACAGGCTCAATGTCGGCAGCGACCTCTCCACACTCGGCAGGACGATCGCCGCCGCATTCATGGCCGATCAAGCCACTTTCAGCGCCTGACGAAACAGTTTCCGCCTCCAGGAATCGCGCCCGCGCGCCACACTTTGCCCCCGAACGACGAGCTGCGGCGACAGGAGTTGGGCCGGCAGGCGCGCGAACGTTGATGGCAACAGGCGTCTTGCCAACTCCACGCAACGCGTTTCCCCGAACGTTTTGCCGGCAAGTTCGAGGGCGCCGGCGACAGCGAGCGTCACACCGCATCGGTCGCAAACTTCCGCCAGCCGATCGACGTCAACACTGCCTGCTGCGCCGCGTACCGCCTGCATGACGTCGACGAGGTGCTGCAAACGATCGAGTTGATGGCCGATGGCGCCGTGCGTCGCCGCAACGAACAGCAGCGCCGTCGCATTGCCGCCATCCCCACCTCCGGCGGCGATCACGTCGTCGTAGACGATAGACATATTTCCTCGAAGCTTCGGCGAATGCACGAGGTTACTGTGGACCTCGACCATCACCTCCTTCTGCGTGGAGAGCAGCCATTTCTGTTCATGATAGTCCTTGCCGATACGGTCCTCGAACTCGAACAGTTCGAAACCGAGCGCCGGCATCACATCACGCACTTTGTGGCGATCAGCGACGTGAATCAGAATGTCGACGTCCGTAAAGGTCCGAAGAGCTGCCTCGGGATAAAGTCGTTGCGCAAAAGCTGCGCCTTTTACGATTGCTCCGCGAATTTCGGCTTCTGCAAACGCCTTCATAACTCGCTGAGCGTGATGCGACAGCATCATCTGAAAGCCCATCTGGTGAACGAGCGTCGAACGCGCTGCCTCCAGCGTTTTGCGCACTGCATCGAGTTTCAGAGAGTCCGCCTCTGGAGCCGAATTGTTCGGTCGACGTAAAATCTCACTCAGGTTACGAATGGCAGCAGGAAGGACGCCGTGATTTTGCGCAGCTGCCAGCAACCGCGCGAGCTGATCGCTTTCCGGAATAAAGTCGGGCAGTGGGTCGCTTCTATGGGGATCGGCTATCTGGATGAGGAGCTGTTCACACTCCCGGTCAAGCGGCAAATGAGGCTTCAAACCTGACATGAAACGGTCCCTCCGTATATCTGGAGGCAACCTACGAAGCCTCAATCATGACAACAACCTTTGATTGCGACTTATGCCAAGCCTTTTTGTTTCGCGCGGCATACAGCGCGTTGAGCCTACCGTTCGTCTGTAACGCGCCTGCAACGCGCACCCGAGCATCGCGGTGCCGTCGTGCGGTTGCGCGGAAGGCTTTGCAACTAATTCAGAAGTCGCACAAGAAACAGCGCCAGCACCGGGAATCCAGCGACGAGTGCAAGCCGCACAAGGTCTGCGGCAAGGAACGGCAGAATTCGCCGGTAGATCCCACTGATCTCAGTGTCCTTAACAATTGCGGCCACCACGAAAACGTTGAGCCCGATTGGCGGAGCCACAAGTCCGACGCCGACGACGATCAGCACCAGAATGCCGAACCAGATGGCCACCTCCTCTGCCGGCAAGCCGAAATCCAGTGCAGAAACGACCGGGAAGAACACGGGCAGCGTCAGCAGGATCATGGCCAGCTCGTCCATTACGGCACCGAGCAGAATGTAGAGCGCGAGCAGCATGGCCAGGATGGCAAAGGGCGGATATCCACTGGAGGCGATCGCCTCTGCTGCTTCGGTGGGGAGGCGCGAAAGGGCGAGGAAGCTGTTGAAAACCTCCGCCCCCAGCAGGATCAAGAAGATCATCCCCGTGGTCTCAGCCGTCTGCAGCAGGCTGGTGCGGATTTCAGCAAGCCCCAGGGAGCCCCGCGCCACGCCAATGATCAGCATGGCGACGGCGCCGACTGCAGCACCCTCCGTCGGTGTGAACACCCCACCATAAATGCCGCCGACTACGATCACGGCGACAATGGCCGCCGGCCAGACACCGCGCCAGGCGCTCTCCGAGCCCTCCATTGACACAGCAGGTGCGAGCTTGAATTTGCGCTTGGCAATCAGTGCGATGACGCAGCAGTAAAATATCGTTGCCAGCAGCCCCGGAATAAGCGCCGCCTGAAAAAGTTTGACGATATTCTGCTCAGTCGCGATTGCGTAAACGACGAGGATCACGGACGGAGGTATCAGTATCCCCAGGGTGCCGCCGACGGCCACCGTGGCACTCGCGAACGCGGGCTCGTAGCCGAAGCGCCTCAGCTCAGGCAGGGCTGCCCGCGAAAACGTGGCCGTCGTCGCTACTGACGATCCACAAATGGCGCCAAACAATGTCGAAGCGCCGATCACCGCCATCGCCAAGCCACCTTTCCGCTGGCCAAGCGCACGTGCCGCCGCCCGAAACAAGTCCGTCGACAGCCCCGATCGCTCGGCGAAGGCCCCCATCAATACAAACAACGGGATGACTGAAAGTGTGTAGTTCGCAAAGAGGTGGTAGGGCGTCGACTTCATGAAGTTGAGAAATGGCGGCAAGCCGACGAGCGAAACGTAGCCAACACTACCCGTCAGCAGCATGGCGAGGCCGACCGGCATTCTAAGCGCGATCAGCACCAGCATCCCGGCGAATCCGATGATGGCGATCGTCGTGCCGCTCACCTTGATCTCCTGACGAGCTGCCAGGCTGTCGTCAGCGCTGCGATAGCGAGCAGAACGGCCGTGGCCGAGGCTGCGGCGATAGCCCACCCGATCGGGATGCCAGAGACCATCGTGGTCGTGCGGTTGGCGATTGTTTCCGCAGCGCCGATGCTCAGTCGCCACGCGATGAATACGGCCGTCAACGCATAGACGAAGTCCCACAGCGCATCCAGGTTATCGCGAACGCGAGCTGGCAAGCGGCTAGTGAAGGTATCGACCGAGATGTTGCCGCGGCGGATTTGGCAGAATGGTAGAAACGCGAAGGCCGAAACGGCGACGGCAATCTGAACCAGCTCGAAGTCGCCGGGGATCGAGTTGCTGGTGGCCCAGCGCAGGGCGACGCTGACACACACCAGAACGGCAGCCGCAACCAAGACGATGCCGCCCGCCAGAGCCAAGATTTCGGCGACAGAGCCGAGCACTCGGCTCACTCCTACCGCGCGATGACTGTCGACTTCCTCGTTCGCCACACGTCGCCCCCGGTGCGCGACCTGTACTCAAGTTGTCGGGAGCTTAAGGCGAACGGGTCCGTTGTCCAACGGGATTTGGGGGCGCCGCAGCAGCCAGAGACACCAGCGAGCTAATTGTGCAGCGCCATACAAATTGCCGCACCCCACAACGCACTCTCGCATCACGCGTTCCGGGCTGGACTCACCTCGCTCCTCGGAGATGGGCGAGAGCCCTTCCGAAGCCGTGTGGGTCCGTTTCCTCCCCGAAAAACTGGCCCGTCGATTTACTACGGCGGGCCCTTTTTCGTGAAAAAGCGCGTTAACGTGGAAGCTGCCCACAGACGGCAGTGGCACCCGGTTGCGAATAGAAAAAGATTGTTCACCGACCATCGGTCGCTCGCGCACGACGGATCATGTTCCGCGCGATCACCAGCTGCTGAATCTGGCTCGTCCCCTCGAAAATCCGGAACAGGCGGACATCGCGATAGAAGCGCTCGACGGCGTAGTCGGCCATATAGCCCGCGCCGCCGTGGATCTGGACGGCCCGGTCCGCAACGCGGCCCACCATCTCGCTCGCGAAAAGCTTGCAGCAGGAGGCTTCCATGCTGATGTCCTCACCGCGATCGCGCTTCCGGGCCGCCTCCAGAACCATGGAACGCGCGGCGAAGATTTCCGTCTGGCTGTCCGCCAGCATCGCTTGGACGAGTTGAAACTCGGCGATGGGCTTTCCGAACTGCTTTCGCTCGAGAGCATAAGTTAGTGCCTCGGAAAGGATCCGCTCAGCTGCGCCCGTACATGCGGCCGAAATATGTAGTCGGCCCTTGTCGAGCACCTTCATCGCGGTCTTGAAACCCTGCCCCTCGATGCCGCCGATCAGATTTTCCTTCGGCACGCGGCAATTCTCGAAAATGACGTCAGCCGTGTGTGCGCCGCGCTGCCCCATCTTCCGGTCTGGCTTGCCGACCGTCAGACCTGGGGTATCGCGTTCGACGATGAATGCGGAAACGCCGTCTGCGCCTTTCTTCTCGGGATTCGTGCGGGCCATGACGGTGAAGATGCCCGCTTCGGGCGCATTGGTGATGAATCGCTTGGTGCCATTGAGGACATAGGAATCCCCTTCCCGTCGTGCGGACGTCTGCAACGACCCCGCATCGGAGCCAGCATCCGGCTCCGTCAGCGCGAACGAGCCGATGATCTCACCGGATGCGAGGCGAGGAAGGTAGCGCCGCTTCTGCTCCTCTGTTCCGTCTATGACGATCCCCTGAGATCCGATTCCGACATTCGTTGCGAAATAGGAGCGAAACGCCGGCGAGGCTTGTGCCACCTCGTAGATGACCCGGACTTCTTCCTCCATGGAAAGGCCAAGTCCGCCGTACGCTTCAGGAATGGACAGCCCGAACAGGCCCAGTGATTTCATATCCTCGACGATGTCGTCCGGAATGGCATCATCCTCGGCGACTCGTGCCTCGTTGGGGATCAATCTTTCCCGGACGAATCGGCGGAGCGTTTCCAGGAATTCATCAAAGGCGTCTTTGTCGATCGGCATGCTGGGCACCGTTTGATCAGCTTGAGAGTCGGCTCGGCGGGCTTGCACCACTTGTGCTCAGAGCCAGCGCTTCCGGCGCTTGTAAGTCTTGAGGTTCTTGAACGAGCGCCGCTTCTCGCCCTCGCCGAGCCCGAGATAGAACTCGCGAACGTCCTCGTTGGCCATGATTTCATCCCGCGTTCCCTCGAGAACGATTTTGCCGAGCTCCATGATGTAGGCGAAATCCGCGTACTGCAGAGCCAGGCTGGAGTTCTGCTCGACCAACAAAATCGGTATTTTCTGTTCCCGATTGACCTTGGCGATGATCGAGAACACCTCCTGAACCATCATCGGCGCCAGGCCCATCGAGGGCTCGTCCATCAGAATGAGCTTCGGACGAGCCATCAAAGCGCGACCGATCGCGAGCATCTGCTGCTCGCCGCCGGAGAGATATCCAGCGAGCCCGCGGCGTTCTTTGAGGCGCGGGAAATACTCGAAGACCATGTCGATGTCGTCGCTGGATGCGCGGCCTGGTCTGCTGTAAGCCCCCATGCGCAAATTCTCGACGACCGTCATGTCCTCGATGATCCGCCGGCCTTCCATAACCTGGAAAATGCCGCGCCGGACGATGCGATCGGGCGCCAGATCCGTGATCGGCTCGCCTTCGAAAAGTATTTCCCCGCGCGTGACCTCGCCATCCTCGCCATTGAGCAGGCCCGAGACCGCCTTCAGCGTGGTCGATTTGCCAGCCCCATTCGCGCCGAGAAGTGCCACGATCCCTTGCTTCGGGACATCGAGGCTCACGCCGTGCAACACGAGCACGACGTCGTTATAGACGACCTCGATATTGCGCACCGACAGAATGGGCGTCGAAGCCGTTTCAACGGTGAGACCTGTTTGCGTTCTCGTGTCCACTGGGTAGCAGCTTCCATTCTTGGGAGCCCGGACCGGCGACAACGCCGGCCCAGTGTTTTGTGACCGATAGCATTCCTGCGCTTACTTGCCCCACCACTTCGCATCGCGGCCGACGTCGACCGTCGTCAGATGTTTCCAGCCCGGCTTGCCGTCGGAAATGACGCCCTCGACAACGTCGACCTTAACCACGTTGCGATGATCATCCTCGGTCCAGGTCGCCGGGGCGCACATGCCTTCGAGGCCCGCGGGCACCCAGTCCGCCTTCTGCGTGAAGCCCTTGCGAATGTTTTCCCCGGTAATACCGCCATTCTTGTCGGCCCACTCCATGGCTTCCTTGGCGTAGAACAGCGTGCAGACGGCGGCGATATAATAGGTGCTCCGCGGCTTGCCCTCGGCAATCTCGTTGATGAGCTTCATGCCAGGCGCATCCGTACCCCACGGCTTGACATGCAGCGGCATGACGATTCCGTTTGCCGGCTCGCCGACGGCGTTCATCACGATTTCCGAGTAACCCCAGATATTCGTCATGAACTTCACTTTGACGTCGACGGTCGCGCAGGACTTCAGCAGCGCAACGTTGCTATCGCCGGGGTTCGCGAGATAGGCATAGTGAGCGCCGGACTCGCGTAGAGTCAGGCACTGCGCTTTGAAATCGCCCCCGCGCATGCTGTACTGGATGCTCGGCACGATTTCGAAGCCGAGTTCCTCCGCTTGTGCGACACAGGCGTCTTTCGGAGAATTCGAGAACGGGTGATTGTCGCCCAGGTAGGCGAATTTCGGCTTGCCGGCCGAGCCCTTCGCTTTCCAATCCTCCATGGCCCAGGTCACGACGGCGCGGCACCCATCGGAATACGTCGGACCGTGGAAAAAGTTGTAAGGCGTACCCCGCTCGACATTCCCGCTCTTCGCCTTCGGGTCGGTTAACTTGCTCGAGAACGAATGAGAGAGGAATGGAATTCTGTCCTCATTCGTGAAGGCCGAGAGCGCCTCTGTATCAGCGGTTCCGTAGCCGTAGATCAGGGCCGGCTTTTTGCTGCCAGAGGTCCATTTCTTGTAAGTCGTTATGGCAACTGGCGCCTTGTATCCGTAATCCACGGAATCGCGGACGATTTTCTTTCCGTTGATACCGCCGTTCTTGTTTATCCAGTCGATTGTTGCGACCTTTGCCGCAGCGAACTCGACACCCAGTTGGGCCGTCGCACCTGTCAGATCATCGAGAATGCCGATAAAGATTTCTTCCTGCGCGGCTGCCGGTGCACCAAAGCCGAGGAGCATTACCGCGCCGGCCACTGCACCATATTTCACCCTGGTCATGAGTCCTCCCTATTCGTCGGCACACGCCTCCCCTGTTCGCACGGCCGACGCTAATGCGCGAACGGGTATAGTTTCCAATAGGCCTTGATGAGCCTCCAGCGATGCACGAGCCCTTGCGGCTCGAAAATCAGAAAAAGCACGATGACGAGGCCAATGGCGGCCTCTTTTGCAAAGTTGATTCCGTTGACGATCCCGGGAATGTCGCCCCAGGCCGTCGACTTCATCATGTGCACGACCGCCTCGAGCGCCTCCGGCAGTAGCACCATGAATGCGGCCCCCATCAGCGAGCCCATGACGGACCCCATTCCCCCGATGATGATCATCGCGAAGAACTGGATGGACAGCAGGATGTTGATGGTCTCGGAAGAGACGAAGCTGACGTAGTGCGCCATCAGAGCACCGGCTACGCCGGCGTAGAACGTGGAGATGCCGAACGCCAAGACCTTGTAGCGCGTGAGATTGATGCCCATCACCTCGGCGCTGAGATAATGGTCGCGCACGGCCACAAAGGCACGCCCATCCCGGGTCCGCAGAAGATTGGCGGCATACACATAGAGAACGACGACGTGCGCCAGGACGACGTAGAAATAGAGCTTCTCGCCGGTGAACGCGAACCCGAACAGGCTGTAGGGATTAGCGAATGCACCGCCGGCACCGCCGGTGAACCATTCGGCCCGTGCAAAGAAATCCTCGAGAATGTACTGCGCAGCGAGGGTGGCGATCGCGAGATAGAGGCCTTTGATGCGGGCCGCCGGCAACCCGACGACCATGCCGACGACAGTCGCGACCAAACCGCCGAGCGGAATTGAGAGGGCGACGGGAACACCCCAGTTGTTATTGAAGTAGGTCGACCCGAAAGCGCCGAGGCCGAAGAAAGCAGCGTGACCGAGTGAGATCTGCCCCGTGCAACCCGTGAGAAGATTGAGACCAAGTGCGGCGATCCCGTAAATCCCGATCAAAATAAGTATCGAAAGCGCATAGCGGTCGAAAAACGCAGGGGCGAGTGCAAGCAGCGCAAGCCCGATAACTAGCGCGAGGAACGAGTTCCGCGTCGGGAATATGGTCAGGTCGGACGCATAGCTCGTCCGGAAGTCACCGCAAGGCCGCGCAGATTGCAGTGCCATGGCTCACAGCCTCTCGATGTCGCGTGTGCCGAAAAGGCCGTATGGCTTGATCATCAGAATAACGACCAGCACGTAAAACGGCGCGACGGTGTAGAGATTGCCCCAGTGCAGGTACTGGCCATCCACGAACTCGGCCAGGTTCTCCAGCACCCCAACGATGATGCCCCCGATCACCGCACCGACAACGCTGTCGAGTCCGCCGAGAATGACGGCCGGGAACACCTTGATGCCGAAAGCAGCGAGGCCCGCGGAGACGCCATTGACCATTCCGATGACGATTCCGGCCATGGCTGAAACGGTCGCTGAGATCGCCCAGGCCAGCGCAAAAACCTGTCGCACCGAGACGCCGAGCGACGACGCAACCTGCTGATTGAAGGCCGTTGCGCGCATGGCGAGCCCGAGCTTCGAGACCTTGAAGAAGTACGCGAAGCCCGCAAGAGCTATCAGCGCTACGATGCAGCTCCCCAAATACGCGGCCTCCACCTCCAAGCCCGCAATATTGACTCGCTCAGTCGGCAGAACGGATGGGAATGATTGCGGCGCGACACCGAAAATCCACTTCAGAATAGCCTGGAAGAAAACAGACAAACCCACCGTGACCATGATCATCGAGATCAGCGGCTCCCCGATCAGCGGCCTCAGCACGACGATTTGAATGAGAATGCCGAGAATGGCCGAAAACAATAGGGTGATGAGAAAAGCGACGGGAAATGGGATTCCGAGCTGAACGACAGAACCCCAGCAAACCCATGCCCCAAGAAGCAGCAATTCCCCTTGCGCAAAATTTACGACCCGCGATGCCTTGTAGATCAGCACGAAGCACATGGCCACGAGGCCGTAGAGCACTCCGACAATCAGGCCGTTCACAATGAACAGGGCGAACAGATCCATGCGCATAAGTCACTCCGCAGCCGCTGCAGCGGCCGGTGCAGTCGCCGGNTCGATAAGGGTTTCGATTGCAACACGCGCGCGAATGCGCTGGCGCCGCCCATCCTGCAACGTGATCGTCGTGTCGACGTCAACGTGATCTGAGCCGCCGTAAAGGGCGTCGATGAGATGGGCATAACGTTCGTTGATGGTGCCGCGCCGCAGTTTTCGCGTGCGCGTCAGCTCACCATCGTCCGCATCGAGCTCTTTGTAGAGCAGCAGCATTCGGGCAATACGCTGGTGCTCTGGCAGTCGCCCATTGATAGATTCGATTTCGCTTCGGATGAGCGCTCGAACTTCCGGTCGTGCTGAGAGATCCGAGTAGGTCGTGAACGCAATACGGCGCGCCTCCGCCCATTTCGATACGATCGAGTAGCGGATGCAGATCATCGCGGCGACGTAGGGCCGGCCTTGCCCGAGCACGACGCATTCGCCGATGAACGGCGAGAACTTGAGCCGGTTTTCGAGGTACTGCGGAGAAAAGCGGTCTCCGCTTGCAAGCGTGGCCAAATCCCGCAGGCGATCGATCACGACGAGATGCCCGCGCTCGTTTAAATAGCCCGCATCGCCGGTGTGCATCCAGCCGTCGCGCAAGTCGGCCCGCGTGGCCTCATCGTTCCGATAGTAGCCGGAGAACATCCCGGGATGCCGGGCGACAACTTCGCCGAGGCCGTTCCTGTCGGGATTGTCGATGCGGATCTCTACGTCTCGGATCGGCGGCCCAACCGTTTCGAAATCGATGTCATCGGCTCGGTGGGCGCAATAGATCCCCACCATTTCCGTTTGCCCATAAACCTGCCGCAGGGGAATTCCGATCGAGCGGAAGAACTGGAACACATCGGGCCCGAGCGGCGCACCGCCCGTCGTCGCTGACTTTATGCGCGAAAAACCGAGCCGATCCCGCAATGCGCGCCCAACAAAAACGTCGGCAATCATCGACCGGCGGCCCGATTGCGCAGCGCGTGCGCCGATTTTCATAGCCTGCGCGTAAATGAAGCGCTTGAGGGGCGTTGAGTCCATCATGCGCGCCTTGATGTCGGCGGCCATGGCTTCCCAAACCCTTGGGGCCTGCAGAATATGCGTCGGCCCGATCTCGCGCATATCCTGGCTAGTGGTCTCTTCGTCTTCGACGAAATTCAATCGAATGCGGGAAAGCAGGAAATGCCCGACAGCATTAACCTGTTCACCGATCCACGGCAGCGGCAGCACGAGCACGTAATCGTCATCCGGCCCTTTGGGCTCGACCGTCAGCAGCGAGAGCGAGTGCTGCAAGAAGGGTCCGCTGTGCAGAACGGCTAGCTTCGGATGCGAGGTGGTGCCGGAAGTCGTGCAAAGAATGGCCGGTGCTTCGGGGCGCGTTCTCTCCACGAGAGCGTCGAAGGCCGACGGCTCCGCAGCATGTCGGCGCTCACCGATCGCGCACAGCTCGGAAAGGGGCATGAGTCGCGGGTCCACGTATTTGCGCATCCCGCGCGGGTCGACATAGACGATCCGCTTCAGGCCCGGAAGTTCATCCCCAAGCTCGAGGAATTTATCGACCTGCTCTTCGTCTTCCGCAATGACGGTGCGCACGTCGGCATAATTGACGAGGTAGGCCAGCTCATCCTTGAGCGAATCCTTGTAAATGCCCAGGCTCAACGCCCCGAGCGCGTGAGTGGCGATTTCCGTCAGAAGGAGATCTGGCCGATTTTGGCCGATAAATCCGACAACATCCCCTTCGCCAATTCCATGCTCCTGTAAGCCCAGTGTTATCGCACGCGTCCGGGTAAGGCACTCGGCCCAGGTCATCTGCTGCCAGATGCCGAATTCCTTCTGGCGGATGGCGACAGTGTCCGGCCACTTGGCGGCATTATGGGCCAGGAGTTTCGGTGCTGTCGCCAGTGTCTCCGGCAGTCTGCCGCCGAAAGGCAAGTTCGGCTCATCAGTGCGCGGCATGACTGTCCCCCAGGTAGGCAGCGCGCACAGCGGGATCAGCGGCGACGTCTGCGGGTGCACCGTCCGCGATCACCTCGCCGTAGTTCAGCACGACGATGCGATCGGACAAGTCCATGACGACCCCCATGTCGTGTTCGATCATGATGACCGTCACGCCCCACTCGCCGTTCACCTCGACGATGTAGCGGGCAATATCCTCCTTTTCCTCCAGGTTCATGCCGGCCATAGGTTCATCGAGCAGCAGCAATTTCGGCTCGATAGCGAGCGCACGGGCCAGTTCGACGCGTTTGCGCAGGCCGTACGAGAGTGTGCCTGCGATGGCGTGGCGAATATGCTCGATTTCCAGAAGCTCGATGATCTCCTCGACCCGGCGCCGGTGAGCGATTTCCTCTTTTTGGGCACCGCCGAACCAATAAAGACCGCCACGGAGAAACCCCGATTTCAGCAGGTGATGACGCCCGATCATGATGTTGTCGAGCACGCTCATGTGGGCGAAGAGCGCGAGGTTCTGGAATGTTCGGGCTATGCCGAGTTTCGCGCGCGCGGAGGTCGGCAACTTTGTGATCGGCTTCCCATCATAGATGAGCTCGCCCTGATCGGGACGATAACGGCCGGAGATGCAATTGAGCAGCGATGTTTTTCCAGCGCCGTTCGGACCGATGATCGACAGAAGCTCGCCTTTGCGAACCGAGAAGTTCACATTCGCGAGGGCCTTGACGCCCCGGAAGCCGAGCGAGATTGCGCGCCCTTCGAGCAGAACTCCGGTACCGAAACTTCTTTCCGCGTTCTGCTGAATCGGTAAGGGCGCTTTCTCGACTGCTATTTTTTCATTTCCTCCCATTTGCCGCCCGTTATGTTCGGCTGGCGTATTGAACAGCAATGCGGCCGACCTTTTCCCGTGCGATAATGAGCTTCATGATCTGCGCGGTGCCGTCACCGATTTCGAGACCCATCACGTCGCGCAGGCGCTGTTGATGCGGCAGGTCGAGCGAATAGCCGTAGTGCCCGTGCGTCAGCAGACACTGATGAATGACATCGACCGCAGTTTTCGGGCCAAGCCATTTGCACATCGCCGCTTCCGCGGTATGCGGCGCGCCTTCATCGCGGAGGCGCAACGTGTGATAGCAGAGCTGACGCAGCGCCACGATCATCGTCTCGCCCTCGGCGAGCGGGAAGCTGACCCCCTGATATTGAGCCAGCGGAGTTTTGAACGCCTGACGCTCTTTCACATAAGCCCAGCTTTCATCGAGCGACGCCTGGGCCGCGCCGACGCATTGCAAGCCAATGAGGGCGCGGCTGTAGTCGAAGCCCTGCATCACCTGCACGAAGCCCATCCCTTCCTCGGCGAGCCGATACCTCGCAGGCACGACGACATCGTCGAAAAAGATCGATCCGCGCCCGACGGACTTGCTGCCGAGATCATCAAAGCGCGAACGAGAAATGCCTTTGGAATCCAGGGGCACCAAAAACGCGCTGATGCCGCGTGGCCCATCCTCGGGTTTTCCGGTGCGGGCGAAAACGATGGCAGCATCGGCCTGATCAGCCATGCTGATCGAGGACTTTTCGCCTTTCAGGATATAAGCGTCGCCATCCCTCCTGGCCGAAAGCATCAGATTGCCGGCATCTGATCCCCCGCGCGGCTCGGTCAACGCGAGTGCGAGAATGATCTCACCGGAGACGAGCCGTGGAATCCATTCCTGAGCAACCTCGGGCGAAGCATGACGCGCGAGAATTTGGCCATTCAAAGAAGCTAGCAGCTGAATGTAAGTGGCATTGAAATCCCCGTACGCCAGTGCCTCGATGACGAGGCCCGTCGTGAGGCTGGGCTGCCCGAGTCCGCCGTAGACCTCAGGCAAATCGAGGCCGATCAACCCGAGCTCGCCCATTTCACGGACGAGATCGGGTTCGAGGCGCCCCTCCCTTTCCCGCACTTGATAGCGGGGCGCTAACCGTTCGCGAGCGAAACGCTGCGCCGTTTCGACGAAGGATTTCTGGTCGTCAGTCAGCCGCGTGTTCATCTCACAAGGCTTTCTGCCATGAACCACATCAGCGGACGTATTTGCGAAATTCGGGCTTACGCTTTTCGGTGAAAGCACGGACGCCCTCTTTGGACTCCTCGCTTTCGTAATACATGCTGAGGGCCTGCATCCCCATCGCGCCGATACCGCGAATGTTCTCGGAATCGGCGTTGAATGAACGCTTGGCAATAGCGATTGCGGTGGGAGAGCGCTCCATGATTTCAGCGCACCAGCGCGCCACCTCGGCGTCGAGCTCTTCGTGAGGAACCACGGTATTCACGAGCCCCATGGCGAGCGCCTCGGCCGCCGTATAGCGGCGGCAGAGATACCAGATCTCACGCGCTTTCTTTTCACCGACGATCCGGGCGAGATATGCCGTGCCAAATCCCGGATCGACCGAGCCGACTTTGGGGCCAACCTGACCGAAGATGGCTTTTTCGGAAGCAATCGTGAAATCGCAGAGCGTCGCCAGCACGTTGCCGCCGCCGATCGCATAGCCCTGCACGCGTGCAATCACGGGCTTCGGCACATCGCGGATCAGCGATTGCAGCTCTTCGATGGGCAGGCCGATCATGCCGCGGCCGTCATACTGGCCGTCATGCGCGGATTGATCTCCGCCAGTGCAGAACGCCTTGTCGCCGGCACCCGCGAGCACGATGACACCGATCGACTTGTCCCAACCAGCACGGTTGAACGCGTGTATCATCTCCTCGCAAGTCTTCCCGCGAAACGCATTCATTACCTGCGGGCGATTGATGGTGATGCGGGCAACACCGTCAGTTACGTCGTAGAGGATGTCTTCGTACTGCATGACTGCTTGCTCCTTCAGCCCGCCATCGTCAGGCCACCCGAAACACTGAGCACCTGACCGGTGATGTAAGCCGCATCATCGCTGGCGAAGAAAAGGATCGCGCCCGGCAAATCGTCGGGCTCTGCAATGCGGCCGAGCGGAATCGATCTCCGGAAGGCCTCTTCAAGTTTTTCGGGATTGCCGGCGCCCTGCTTGTATTGGGCAAAGAGGTTCGTGTTCGTAGCGCCCGGCGCGACCACGTTCACCGTGATGCCGTGGCGCGCGTGCTCGCGGGCTAGCGTTTTGGAGAATCCCAGGAGACCGGCTTTGCAGGCAGCGTACACCGCCTCTCCCGTCGAGCCGACTCGTGCAGCATCGGATGCGATGTTGACGATCCTGCCGAACCGGCGCTCGACCATGCCGGGCACCACGACGTGGTGCATGTTCAAGGCACCGACGAGATTGATGGAGATGAGCTTCTGCCAGTCGGACGGCTGCGTGTTGGTGAAGAGGCAGAACACGTCCCAGCCGGCGTTGTTGACGAGAATATCAACGGGACCGAGCGCCTTCTCGACGGACTGGACCGTGCTGCGGACCGCTTCGTAGTCCGTGATATCGCAAGCGAAAGCTTCAGCCGTCCCACCTGTCTCCGTGATCGCCTGAACGACGCGCCCAGCTGCAGCCCCGTCAAGGTCGAGCACGGCCACGCGGGACCCTGCCGCCGCGAATCGCTTGCAGGTCGCGCCGCCGATTCCGCCACCGCCGCCCGTCACCACAACGGTTCTGCCCTCAAGTCCTCGCACGCACATCCTCCCTGATTGTCCTAGCGGGGCGGAAGCCTCGCGCCTCCTAGATGTATCAATGTCATGTCATATTGCAATGTCAAGCAATACGTTGATATATCATATCCATGACAAAGCACGCGCGAACCCGAAAGCCGCGATGGACCGACGAGGATGCTCGCTTCGACGTGGCTAACCGTCTGTTCTTCCGGCTCTATCAGGCATCGAACCTGATGCATAAAACGGGGTCGCGCGCCGTCAGCGCGTACGGAACGACAACCCAGCAATGGGCAGTGCTCGGCGCACTCTCCCGGCCGGTAACCGTCGAGCAGGGCATGACCGTGAAGGAGATGATCAAGTTCCTCGGCGTCAGCCGTCAGAACCTGACCGCCGTCTTGAACCGGCTGGAGAAATCGGGGCTCGTCGAGCGTACGCGCATCGTCGAGGATGGACGGATCCGCCGCATACGGCTGACCAAGAAGGGGGCGGAGACCTGGGCGAATATGTTGGTCAACATCCGCTCCTACTATGAGGCGGCCCTGGCTGACTTCACGATCGAAGAGAGCACCCAGCTCTACCGCCTGCTCGATCGACTGAGGATCTCACTTAGCCGTCTTTAGTTGCGACGGCGGCGGCTCGCACGCAGGGTGCCCGAACATTAGGACCTTGCCTTTGCGGTCGGAGGCGCACTCCGCCGGACCTCGATGGAGCCCGCACTGCCTCTTGATCGTTCCGCTAATGACTGCAATGGCACAAGTGCAGCGTCGGCCGAAATGCGCGGGAGGAAGCGAGATGCCGTCCACTGTTTTCGAATCCCGCATCTTTCAGGATGCGTTCGGCACGCCGGAGATGCGCCGCATCTTCTCGGA
>NICF_comb_assmDRAFT_10001397_pt1 | contig 19164 bp, 17 predicted proteins | sample NewIslPassag4_SG_FD_11279 | JGI IMG/M metagenome (IMG submission 11279) | reverse complement strand
CCCCACCAGCGTCCCCACGGCGTGCAACCGCCAGATGGTCGGCCCGGACGGGCCGGCCGGGCCGGCGGGGCCGGCGGGCGCGGGTCGGACCGCAGGCGCCGGGCTGCCGGGTGCCGGGATGCCGGGTGCCGGGTTTCCCGGCGCCGTAGTGCCGGCCGACCGGTTGCCGGGCAACAGGGTTCTGGGCGCAGCATTGCCTGGCGCCAGGTTAAGAGGTGCCACGTTGCCGGTTTCCAGCCGGTGCGCGGCGACCAGGACCGCGGCGGCCACCCCAACGCTCATCCCGCTGCTAATAAGGAAGGCAGTGATGATCCCGCCCAGGTCCAGCACGCCCACCAGCACGCTCGTGCCCATGCTTCCGATCGTCCAGCCTAGGGACCTCATCCGGTAAAAGCCGGCTGACTCCTCGGCCGGGTGCTCGGGATCCGACAGCGTCAGCCACCCGACGCTCAGCGGCGCGATGGCCGCCAGCAGCCACGAACAAAGGACCACAACGGCCGTGAAGGCCGCCGAGTTGCCGACCACCGCCAGCGTCGCCTGCACGACGCCGCACACCAGCAGCGTCCACCCCATGAGCGTCAGCGGCCGGGAAACCCGGTCGCCCACCCTGCCCCACACCGCTGCCGACACAAACCACGTCAGTGCCGCCAACGCCAGCATGAGCGTGGTCACCGCAACACGCGGCTCACCAAGCGCCTGTCGCATGTATAGCGGGCCGTAACCGAACGCCACCGCGCTGGCCACGCCCTCCGCCGCCGCCGGCAACACAAAGGGCCATCGACCCAGAAACCGTCGTCTCATGCGCCGTCACCACCCGGCGTTTCGACCAGCCTGGGAAGGTTTCCTATGCCGGTTTCACGGGAGGAACGGTGCGCCGCCTTGGGGAAGGACGCAGCGGCAGGATGCGGCAGCAGGGTCCCACCGTAACGGGCTCGCCCGCGCCGCGGCGTGCAGAGGAGGAGATGCCGATGTCGCATGGAAACTTGTCTGTCCCTCCCGCAGGGAAAGCGTTCTTGAAGAGCATGTGCGGGGTTGCCGTGATGCTCAGCCTTTGCTTCGCGCTGAGCGCTCCGGCGGTCCTGGCGCAAACGTCCACGCAACCAGACCCCCAAGCAGAACTCACACCGGCCGCAGCCCTGGCGCGCCTCTTCACGGCCGACACCTGGGAAGAGGGCTGGTTTACGCCCGAGGTGCTGGCGCAAGTGCCCATAGCCCAACTGCAAATGATCGTCGGGCAGATTGCTTCAGGTCTGGGTGAGTTCTTGGGCGTGGAAGGCTCCGGCACCCAATACCAGGTTGTCTTTACCGAAGGGAGCGTGCCCACCACCATCGTGCTCGACACCCAGGGCCGCATCGCGGGCCTGTGGTTCAGCGCGCCCAGGCCGCGGGTGTCGGGACTGGACGATGCCTTGGCGCCGTTTGCCGTCCTGCCGGGCCGGGTGAGCGTGTTGGTCGTGCGCGACGGTGCGGAACTGGCATCCCTCAACCCCGACGAACCCCTGGCCGTCGGCTCCGCCTTCAAGCTGGCTGTGTTGGCCGCCCTCTCGGATGAGATCGCCACCGGCCGGCGGGCATGGTCCGATGTGGTGGAGCTGCAGGAGAACTGGCGAAGCCTGCCCTCCGGCATCCTGCAGGACTGGCCGGCGGGGTCGCCCCTTACGCTTCACACGCTGGCGGCGTTGATGATTTCCGCAAGCGACAACACGGCCACCGACGCGCTCATCCACACCCTGGGCCGGGAAGCCGTCGAGGCCTTTGCGCCCCGCAATCGGCCCCTGCTGACCACGCGGGAGGCCTTCATCCTCAAGAACCCGGGGAACACGGACCTGCTGGAGCAGTACCGGGCCGCGGACGAGGCGGGCCGCCGGGCCGTGCTGGCCGAGGCCGCCGAGAGGGCCATGGCAAACCCAGAAGCTTTTGTTTCCCCGCGCGCCCTGGATGTAGAGTGGTTCTTCACGACCCGGGAGCTGTGCACCTTGATGGGTGCGGTCGAGGGTCTGCCGCTCATGTCCATCAACCCGGGCGTGGCGAACCCCGCCGAGTGGGAGCGCGTGGGCTTCAAGGGCGGGTCCGAACCCGGAGTGCTCAACCTGACCACGGGGCTGGTGGACGCGAGCGGGCACACCTACTGCGTTAGCGCGACCTGGAACCATACAGAGGCGCTAGACCAGGGCACCTTTTTCCGGCTGTACGCAGGCGTGCTGGAAGGCCTCAAACAGCTAGCCGGCACCCGGTAGCCACGGGGTCTGCCCCGGTGGCCACTGCGGCTGACCCTTTGCCCACGGCGGCTACCCCCTACCCCCGTACCCACGGCGGCTATCCTCGTAGCGACAGCGGCTGCCCCGGTACCGACGACGGCTACCCCCGCAGCCACGGCGGCTACCGCGGTATCCGTGACTGCCCCCGTAGCCACAGCAACTGCCCCGGTACCCACTCCCCTTAGCTACAGCGGCCGCCCCCTTAGCCACGGCGGCCGCCCCGGTGACCACGGCAGCTTCCCCGGTGACCACGGCGGCCTCCCCGGTATTCCGCGGCGGCTGCCTGCCCCAGAATGCCCGGCAACGGCTTTCACGACTCCCGCCTAGCCGGAAAACTGCGAGCTTGCCCAACTCCCAACCAAGAGTCCCGGCCGGGACCCTTGCGGCTACGCCTTTCGCACACATTCGTGCTACACCCCGGCACCCGGGTCGCGAGCGTGACGACCGGGGCACCCGCCGGCTCAACGGGCCAGCGCCACCACCCTGCCGCCAGTGATTCGCACCAACTCCGCCGGCGTGATGCGAAAAATGGCGTGGGGCGTCCCTGCCGCCGCATACACCTCGTCGTACTGCAACAGATCCTCGTCGATAAACGTCACCAGCGGCCTCGTGTGGCCTACCGGCGGCACGCCGCCGATGGCGAACCCGGTCGCCTCCCGCACCGTACGGGCGTCGGCTCGCTCCACAGGCGCGCCCATGAGCGCGCCCAGCTTATCTGTGTCCGCCTGGTTGGCACCGGACACCAGGGCTAGGATGGGCTCGCCTCCGGCAACAAAGACGAGGCTTTTGACGATCTGCCCGACGCTGGTGCCGATGGCGTCGGCCGCTTCCTGGGCCGTACGGGTGCTCTGCTCAAACTCCACGATTTCGGAGTTGACGCCTTTTTGCTGCAGCGCGGCCCGCACCCGTTCAATGGCCAGCGAAGCCGACATCAACGCACCCTCCCTGAAACCGGTCCAGCATTTTTGTCTCCATTCGCCAAGCTGGCCTACCATCCTGTTGTCCTCAATGTGTGGTTCCATGTGTGGTTCCATGTGTGGTTACATTTGTGGTTCCACTCGTCGTTCCATTAGTTTCATGTGTGGTTTCATGTGCGGTTTCATGTGCGGCTCGTACACCTGCAACTGTGTGGTACCGGACCCGTAGGGTGTCCGACGTACAGAAGCGCCGCGCCTATCGGGGTGCCGCCTGTGGGCTGCTGGGCCTGGGGCAGCCATATCGTCTGACAAGTCGGTTTCTTTCTCGTGCGAGGGCAATCGCCGATTTTTCTCCAACCAGTGGGAGCGATTCCGGATCACATCCCAATGGATTGGAACGTACGTTTGGAAACCGGAACACCACCAAAATGGAAAAAGCTGGGGGTCTTGCTAGTGCCCATAAGATCGGGGTTTTCGGGACCTCGACTTTAGGGTTTCCATAATGTGGCAAGAGGGTTACACATTCCATCGGGCGTTGTACGGCCCAAATTCCAACTGGTGGGAGCCAATTCGGCAACTGGTCCCACCAGTTGGAGTCAGGAACCGCAACCCCCTCACCAGCAGGGATTTGCGAGTATTCGCACTGGTTGCGACAGAGACGGACCGGTTGCAGGCCAGGCAGTCGGAGTGCAAGAGCGCGCTGCCCGGTGCGATGGGTTTGTACGCCGGACAGCTGGATGGAAATCGTATTGCCACGCGGATGACCGGGTTATCCAGCGTACGACGAGGGTCCAGGCAGCTTCGAGCGACGTTGGCAGCGACGTCGGGAGGTCGAGCGCCATCCCTCAATCAGTAAGTGTGCCAGTGCGTTACATGACGCCTGCCACGACGGTTTTCGTTTCGCGATAATATGTGGGGACGCCAGTGGGCCGACTTGCGAGGGAACCCTAACCGTGCTCCGAGGTGACACGAACGGTGAACGGAATGCGCAAGCCACCGCATCGGGAAGAGGATGAGGTCCTCCTCCGGGAGCGGGCCATCCGCCGGTTGGCGGAGGAACGAATCCAGCAAGCCATGGCCCAGGGTGCCTTTGACAACCTGCCCGGCAAGGGCCGGCCGCTGGAGCTGCGCGAGAACCCGTTCGTGCCGCCGGAGTTACGCCTCGCGTACAAGCTGCTGAAGGACGCCAACTTCGCACCGGACTGGATTGAACTCGACCGGGACGTGCGGGCCGCCCGGGACGAGTTGGCGGCGTTTCAGCAGCGCCACCTGGACTGGCTGCGCCTCCAGTCGCAGTCTGACGGCAGCCCTCCTGCCGCGGTGCTGGAGTGGCACCGCCGCATGCGAGCCGAGCTCGCGCGCCGGGTCGACGAGCTGAACCGCAAGATCGATCAACTCAACCTTATCGTCCCCCAACTGCAGCTGCAGCGGCCGCGACTGGACCCAGACTATGTCCTGCGTCGTTTTGATGAGCAGTGCGCCGCCGCGTATCCGCCTTTGAGCGCCTCCTCGGAGGAACCTGCCGGCCGTTGAGCCGACGGACTGGGGGGCGGGCGCGGCGCCTGGCGACGCCGTGGATGGCAAGGCGCTGAAACCAGGCGCGACCGGCAGGAGTCGCGGCGACAAGGGAGGAATCATGTCCGGCGAGAAGTGGTCTGACCATTAGTCCACTTCTCATGCGGCAGAAGACCGTGCGGCAGAGGGAGGAAGTGCCGGTTGAACCAGGCCGAAGCGCTGCTGCCGGTGCGCGGGCGGCGCATGGCGGAAGCCGTCATCGAGCAGCTGGTGGCTCTCATCCAGCAAGGGCGCCTGCGCCCCGGCGACCGGTTGCCCGCCGAGCGGGAACTGGCCCGGGAATTGGGCGTCAGCCGAGCGGTCGTGCGCGAGGCGTTGGTGTACTTGCAACAGGCCGGCCTGGTGCGTACCCGCCAGGGTTCGGGCACCTACGTGGCGGACGCCTTGGGCGCGACGGGTTCCCTGGCAGCCCCGCCTCCGGAAGCCCAGCAGGATTTGGTATGGCTCTTTGAGCTGCGCATGGGCGTCGAAGGCGAAGCGGCCGCCCTGGCAGCCCAGCGGGCCGGCCGGCGCGACCGGAAGCGACTGGCTGCCGCCCTGGAGCGGCTGACGGCTGAGGTAGAAGCGGGCCGGCTGGGCGTGGAGGCCGATTTCGATTTCCACTTGGCCGTTGCAGCCGCGAGCGGCAACCCATATCTCGTGCGCTCCCTCAACGTCATGACGGACCTGCTGGTGCGCTCGGTCACCGTCAGCCGGGCCCGCTCCCTGGCGGTGCCCGGCCTGCCTGCTGCCGTGGTCGGCGAACACCGGGCGGTGTACGAGCGCATCGCCGCCGGGGACGCACAGGGCGCCCGGCAAGCCATGCGGGATCACCTGCAGGCAGCTCTCCGGCGGCTCTTGGCACCCGCCGAGGACACCGGTCAGGTCAAGGGGTGAGGCACATGGTGGGCGCGGCCCCGGAACCAAGCGGACAAAGCTGGCGAACCCTGCAGGACAACACGGCAGGCGCCTCAACGCGTACAGGCGGTGTGAGCGAACCGGCGGCAGGCGCCGCGACGCGTGGTATGACCGTTCCCGCCCGCCTGGGAGCGGTCGTTCACGACCTGCGGCGGGAGCTGGATGAGGATCAAGTCCTCACTTCCCCGGCGGACCGCCTGACATACAGCTACGACGCCACGTACGTATCCCATCTTCCCGAGGTGGTCGTGTTTCCGGAGACCACCGCCCAGGTGCAGCACGTCGTCGCGGTGGCCCGGGCCCATCGGGTGCCGGTGTTCACACGCGGCAGCGGCACAGGCCTGAGCGGCGGTTCCGTGCCCCTCGGCGGGATTGCCCTCGTCACCACGCGCATGAACCGCATCCTCTCCATCGACCGCGACAACATGCTGGCCCGGGTGCAGGCAGGGGTAATCACCGCCCATTTCCAGGCGGCGGTGCGCGCCGCCGGCCTCTACTACCCACCCGACCCCGGCAGCGCCCGCATCTCCACCATCGGCGGCAACGTGGCGGAGAACGCCGGCGGCCCGCGGGCGTTTCACTACGGCACCACGGGCCGTTACGTTCTGGGGCTGCAGGTGGTGCTGGCCGACGGCACCGTTCTCGAAACCGGCGGCCTTACAACCAAGAACGTCACCGGCTACGACTTAACCAGCCTGTTTGTGGGCTCTGAGGGCACGCTGGGCATCGTGACCGAGGTGACCTTGCGCCTTCTCCCCCCGCCGCCGCCCGCCCGGGCCACCTTGGTGGCTTCCTTCGCCGACCTGGCCACTATGGGCAGGGCCATCGGGGCCTTGGCCGCGCACCCGGCCCGCCCGGTCAGCCTGGAACTGATCGACCGCCACTGCCTGGCCGTCGTCGAAGCGCACCGGCCGCCCGAAATCCCCGCGGGCGCGGCTGGCGTGCTGCTTTGCGAAGTGTTGGACTGGCCCGAGGCGCTGGTGCGGCGCGTGCACGAGTTGGAAGAGGTCTGCCGTCGGGCCGGTGCCGTCGCGGTGGCCGGCGCTCTGGAGGAATCCGCCCAGCGCCGCATCTGGGCGATGCGTGAGGCCCTCTCGCCCGCCGTCGCCCGCCTCAAACCCACCAAGATCTCGGAGGACGCGACGGTGCCCATCGCGGCCATTCCCGCATTTCTTGAAGACTTGGAGCGCATACGCGCCGAGCGGAGGGTCAACTTGCTCGTCTTTGGCCACGCCGGCGACGGCAACCTGCATCCCAACATCATCTGCGATCAGCGGGACGCAGACGAGATGGAGCGCGTGCAGGCAGCCATCGACGACATCTTCGCCGCTGCCCTCGCCCGCGGGGGCACCTTAAGCGGCGAGCACGGCATTGGTCTCCTAAAGCGCCGCTACATGACCCAGGCCCTGCCGCCGGCCACCCTGGCTGCCATGCGCCGCCTCAAGCAACTCTTTGACCCGGACAATCTGCTCAATCCCGGCAAGGTATTTCCAGACGGCCTGGACGAGTCACAGGTGCGAGGAGCCGAAGGCCCGAAGGCGTCCGGAAGCGACGACCCGGGGGCTTCGGAAAGCGGCGGGCCGCAGGCGTGGGAAAGCGCAGGCCCGCAAGCGTGGGAAAACGACGGCCGGCAGGCGTGGAAAAGCGACAGCCCGCAGGGAGGCGGCCCGTGGGGTAGCCAGCAGGGCGAGCAGCAGGCCGGCGGACAAGGTGGCCAACCAGCATGAGCCGGGTCCCCGCTCCTCACGCCGGACAGGCGGGAACCGCTGCGCCGCTGCGTCTTGCGGGCGACGAGGCAGCGAGGTGCATCCATTGCGGGTTCTGCCTGCCCGCATGTCCAACATATCAGGTCTTTGGGCAGGAAAAGCACTCGCCCCGCGGGCGCATTCAACTGGTGAAAGCCTGGTCGGACGGTTGGCTTGAGCCCGATCCAAGCTTTGTCGAAGCGCTGGACCTGTGCCTGGGCTGCCGCGCCTGCGAAACCGCTTGCCCCGTAAACGTGCGCTACGGTGTCATTCTTGAAGGTGCCCGGGATGAACTGTCCCAGCGCCGTGCCGGCCGCTGGACGCAGGTGCTGCAGCGCTGGGTCCTGCGCCACATCGCTGCACATCCCGGTCGCTTGGGCCGGTTGGCCGGCCTCACCGCGCGCCTTGTGCGGAGCGCCGCGGGACAATGGGCCGCCGCGCTGGCAGCCCGTCGCCCCGGTGGATGGCTGGCTGCGGTCCTTCCTTTCGCACAGGCTCTCCCCGCAGACGGGCGACCACGACCGGCGGTCGGTGCCCGTCGGCCTGCACCGAGTGCGGCTGTGCCCGCCCAGCCTGAGCCGGCGCCTGTGTCCTCCCTTGTATCCTCTCCGGAAACTCCTGGCCGTTCCTTGCGCGCGGGGCTGCTTCTCGGCTGCGCCCAAGAAGGGCTATTTTCCGATGTAAATGCCGCTACGGCCAAGCTTCTGGCCGCGGCGGGTTTTACAGTGGAAATCCCGGCAAATCAGGGCTGCTGCGGCGCCTTGCACCGCCATCAAGGGGATGTGGAGCACGCCCGCCGCCTCATCCTGCGCAACCTCGAGGCGTTCGGGTTTCTGGGCGGGACTCAGGAGGCAAACCCTCCAGACGTGGTGGTGCTCAATGCCGGAGGCTGCCTGGCCTGGCTCAAAGAGGCGTCCTCCCTCTTTACACCCGGCGCGCCGGAGCACGCCGCCGCCTCGGAACTCGCAGCGCGCGCACGGGACATTTCTCAAGTACTCCTCGAGCGGGGCTGGCGCCCGGATGGGGTTGGTTTCGAAAAGCCGCTGCGGGTCGTCTACCAGCCATCGTGCCACCTGAGCCACGTCTGCGGCGTCACTGAGGCGCCCCTCGCGCTCTTGCGGTCTCTGCCCGGCGTGACCGTGTCCCTCCCCGCCGACGGGGGGGCGTGCTGCGGTTCCGCCGGCATCTACAATGCCTTGCACCCGCAGGCGTCGGCGGCCATTCTCGACCGCAAGATGCAGCACATCGCGCCGGACGGTACTCCCCCTGACGTGATCGTCACCTCCAACCCGGGCTGTCAACTGCAGATGCTGGCCGGCGTTCGCCGGGCTGGTCTGGCTGAGCAGGTGGCGGTCATGCAACTGCCTGAATTCATCGACCGTTACCTTAGCGGCTCGTCAGGTATTGCACACGGATCTCGGCGGGTCGGACCCAGGGAGGGAGCATAGCCAGAATCAACCCAGTTAAGGCGGCCACACGGTATTCGTCCGATATAGTGCGATATAGTCCCATATAGTCCCATATAGTCCCACTTACTTCCGTATAGTCCCAATTTCGTTTCCCTTAGACCCATTTTGTCCCGTTTGGTCCCCGTTTGGTCCCCGTTTGGTCCCCGTTTAGTCCCGCTTAGTCCGGCTTAGTCCAGCTTATTCCGGTTTAGTGCCGTTTAGCCTCGCCGGCGCTCTTGCAGCACTGCGGCTAGCTTGGCGGAGATCATGTCAATGGCTACCTCGTTGAATCCGCCTTCGGGGATGATGATGTCCGCGTAGCGCTTGGAGGGTTCCACGAACTCCAGGTGCATGGGCCGGACGGACTCGAGGTATTGGCGGATGACCGAATCCAGCGTGCGGCCGCGCTCGCGGATGTCCCGCTGCAGGCGGCGCAGCACCCGCACATCGGCGTCGCAGTCGACAAAGAGCTTGATGTCCAGGCGTTTCCGGATCTCCGGTTCCCACAGGATCATAAGGCCTTCGACGACCACGATGTCTTTGGGTTCCACGAGCACCGTCTGCGGGTCACGGGTGTGGAGCTTGTAGTTGTAGACCGGTTTCTGGATGGGCTGCCCGGCGGCCAGCATGTCCAGGTGCTGGACCAGCAGCGCCGTGTCAAATGCCGACGGATGATCGTAGTTGATTTTTAGGCGCTCCTCGAAAGGCAGGTCGCTCTGGTCTTTGTAGTATGAGTCCTGTTCGATGAGGGCGACGGTCGCCTCGGGCACCCGGCTCACGATGGCGCGTGTCACGGTCGTCTTGCCGGAGCCCGTGCCGCCGGCGATGCCTATAAAGATGGGGCGCATGTACTGATCCCGCTCCTTTTTTGCCGCCGCTGACAGCATACCAAAAGCGGCCGGCAGCGAAAAGCGCCCACGGGCTACCCAGCGACCTGCACCAGCGGCGGGCGAGCCAGCGCTGCTCCCCTTACGGGCCACCAGGTGGAGTGTGTGCCTGGCGGTCTTGTCCCGTTGTCCCGCTGGCGCAGGCCCGTACCTTGCCGGATGGCAGGCGGTAAACGGCGGGTTTCAAGGTGCTGAAGGAGACCCCCTGTGCCGGGTCGAAGCGTGTACGGAGGATTCTGGACGCCCATTGCCCAGCGGAAAAACGACGGACCACTGCCGGTTTTCCGGTTTCGGCTTCTCAAGCGCAGGAGGTGGTCGGCATGACCGTCACGATTGCCGGCATCGACGCTCTCGAAACTCCTCATAATCCTGGCATTCCCTTAGACCTCGACTGGCTGGTGCACGTGCCGGTCAACCGCTCGGCCATAGAGCGGCGAGCCGCCACGTTGACGACCCGGCGCAGTATCAAGCAAGAATGGCAAGCTGCGTGGCTCTTGCGGGCGGTGCAGCTCATCGACTTGACGACGCTCAATGCCGACGACACTCCCGGGCGTGTGCGCCGCTTGTGCGCCAAAGCCCGCCAGCCGGTGCGGCAGGATCTCCTGGACGCCCTCGGCGTCGGTCATCTGCCGGTGAAAGTCGCCGCCGTCTGCACATGGTCGGTGCTGGTCGCACCGGCCGTCGAGGCCCTGCGCGGTTCTGGCATCCCTGTGGCCGCCGTGGCGGCTGGTTTCCCCTCGGGCCTCGTGCCGCTGGCCCAGCGGGTCGAAGAAGTGCGGGCTGCCGTGGCCGCCGGCGCGGAAGAGATCGACATCGTCATCTCGCGACGGCACGTTCTCACAGGCGACTGGCGGGCCCTTTACGACGAAGTGCACGCGTTTAAGGAGGCGTGCGGCGGGGCCCACCTCAAGGCCATCATCGCCGCGGGCGAACTGGGTACGCTGCGCAACGTGGCCCGGGCAAGCCTCGTGTGCATGATGGCCGGGGCCGAGTTCGTCAAGACGTCCACCGGCAAGGAAACCGTCAACGCCACCCTCCCCATCGGACTTGTCATGGTGCGGGCCATGCGCGACTACATGGAGCGCACGGGATACCGCGTCGGCTTTAAGCCCGCGGGAGGGATCCGCCAGGCCAAGGACGCGCTCAACTGGATGGTCCTCATGAAAGAAGAATTGGGCGAAGCCTGGCTCACACCGGGCCTGTTCCGCTTGGGCGCCAGCGGCCTTTTGACCGACATCGAACGACAGCTGGAGCACCATGTGACCGGCCGCTACTCGGCGGCCCACCGCCACCCGCTGGGCTAGCGCCCGCCCGACAAGGCCGTTGGAAAACCCGATGGGCTACTGGAAAGCGAGGCCGAGATCGTGAAAATAACCCGTATCCTAGAAACGATGGAGTACGGACCGGCGCCCGAGGCCGACGGGCCGGTGCGCGAATGGCTGGCCCAGCATAAGGACGGGTTCGGCCTGTTCATCAACGGGCAGTGGCGCAAGCCGCCCGAGGCCGTCACGTTCACCACCTTAAATCCGGCTACCGGCGAAACGCTAGCCACCGTCGTGCAAGCCCGGCCGGAGGACGTAGATGACGCCGTCGCTGCGGCTCGGGCCGCCCTCCCTGGCTGGGCGGCGCTGCCCGGCCACGTTCGTGCGCGGTTTCTGTACGCGCTGGCGCGGCAGGTGCAGAAACACGCGCGCTTCCTGGCTGTGCTCGAAACACTGGACAACGGCAAGCCCATCCGGGAAACCCGGGACATCGACATCCCGCTGGTGGCGAGGCATTTCTACCACCACGCGGGCTGGGCGCAGGTGCTAGCCACCGAGTTCCCCGGCTACGGCCCCGTGGGCGTCGTGGGGCAGATCATCCCGTGGAACTTCCCCCTCCTAATGCTGGCCTGGAAGATCGCCCCCGCCCTGGCCGCGGGCAACACAGTCGTCTTGAAACCAGCCGAATACACTCCCCTCACCGCCCTCTACTTCGCCGAACTGTGCCAGGAGGTGGGCCTGCCGCCCGGTGTCGTCAACATCGTCACCGGCGACGGCGCCGTGGGCGAGCTTATCGTCCAGCACCCCGGGATTGACAAGATCGCCTTCACCGGCTCGACGGAAGTGGGTCGCATCATTCGACAGCGGACAGCGGGCACCGGCAAAGGGCTGACGCTGGAGCTGGGCGGCAAGTCGCCGTTCATCGTCTTCGATGACGCCGATCTGGACAGCGCCGTGGAGGGCGTGGTGGACGCCATCTGGTTCAACCAGGGACAGGTCTGCTGTGCGGGGTCGCGCCTTTTGGTGCAGGAGAACATCGAGGAAGCGTTTTTGGCCAAGCTGCGCCGGCGCATGGAACGCTTGCGGGTCGGCAACCCCCTGGACAAGGGCATCGACATCGGCGCCATCGTCGCGCCCGTGCAACTGGCCAGGATTCAGGAACTTGTGCGCCGCGGCCAGGAGGAAGGCGCGACGGTGTGGCAACCGTCGTGGTCGTGCCCCAAGGACGGTTGGTTCTACCCGCCGACGCTTCTGACCAACGTCTCGCCGGCCTCGACCGTGGCACAGGTGGAGATCTTTGGCCCTGTGCTGGTCAGCATGAGCTTCCGCACCCCCGCCGAGGCGGTGGAGCTAGCCAACAACACCGTGTATGGCCTGGCGGCCAGCGTGTGGACGGAAAACATCAACCTGGCGCTGGACGTAGCCGCCCAGCTGCGCTGCGGCGTCGTTTGGATCAACGCCACCAACCTGTTTGACGCGGCCGCGGGCTTCGGCGGCTACAAAGAAAGCGGCTTCGGGCGGGAAGGCGGCCGGGAGGGCATGTGGGAGTACCTGCGGCCGCTGTGGCAAACCCGGGCCGGCACGAACGGGACGGCAGACGCCGCCGGCAGCGGTGCACTCCCTCTCTCGCCCTCTGTCTCGCCTGGAGCAGTCAACGGTGCGGCGGACGAAACCGGCGATGAGGCCGCCGAGGCCGGCGCTGAAATCGCCGAGGCCCGCACTGAAACCAGCGAGGCCGGCACCCGTGTTGAAGACTTGGCGGCTCCCGCCATCGACCGCACACCCAAGCACTACATCGGCGGAAAGCAGGTGCGGCCCGACGCCCCGTACTCCCGCCATATCCTGGGGCCCGACGGCCGCGTCGTGGGCGAAGTGGGCGAAGGCAACCGCAAAGACATCCGCAACGCGGTCGAAGCTGCCCACAAAGCGACCGGTTGGCGCCAGATGTCGGGCCACCAGCGCGCCCAAGTACTCTACTACATCGCCGAGAACCTGGCCGTGCGGCGGGACGAGTTCGCGGCGCGCCTTGTGGCCATGACCGGACAGGACAGCGGCGACGCCCTGCTTGAGGTGGACGCCGCCATCGAGCGCTGGTTCGCCTACGCGGCGTGGGCGGACAAGTACGACGGCATGGTGCACCGCACCGTCCAGCGCCACCTCACCCTGGCGCTCCCCGAACCCGTCGGCGTCATCGGCATCGGCTGCCCTGACGAATGCCCGCTCTTGGGCTTCGTGTCGCTGGTGGCACCGGCAGTGGCCATGGGCAACAGCGTTGTGGTCGTGCCGTCGGAGCGCTGGCCGCTGGCAGCCACGGACTTGTACCAGGTCTTTGACACCTCTGACGTGCCCGGCGGGGTGATCAACATCGTCACCGGCAGCCGCGACGCCCTGGTGCGGGTGCTGGCCGAGCACGACGACGTGGACGCGGTCTGGTATTTCGGCACCGTTGCGGGCAGCGCCATGGTGGAGCGGGCCTCTACCGGCAACCTCAAGCGCACGTGGGTCAACTACGGCCGGTCCCGGAATTGGTTCGACCCGGAGCAGGGCGCCGGCCACGAGTTCTTGCGGCACGCCACCCACATCAAGAACATCTGGGTGCCCTACGGGGAGTAGGAGAGGCGAGACGGCAGCGCCAGCAGCGCGCCCGCTCAGGAGGACTCGCGGCCCCGGCGGGTCAGTGTAGTAGGCGCGGCAGACAGTCCCGCCGACGCCGTCAGGCGCCCACACGGTGAGGGCTGGCTGGTGCAGGTCAAAGGCCGGTTCATCGGCGAGCCCATCGAAGTAGACGCGGCAACCATCGCGCCCGGGAGCCTCGCGGGCGGCGGTCCCGCGTGCCCGGCTCGTTTTCGCTGGCGGGGGCGTGTGTACGAGGTGGCGCGCGTCTTGGAAACCGGCCGCCGGGTTTCCCCGGACGGGTATGTGCGCGAGCACCGGTTTCGCATCGAAACCACCGACGGCTTAGTGGCCGTCATCGCCTGCGACCGGCGCGTGCGCCGCCGGGTCAACCCGTGGCAGCTGCTGTCGCTGGAGTCCTCACCCAAGGAGGCACCCTAATGGGCTTTGGTGCTGAGGCCTGGCGCTAGCGGATGAAGAAGTCCGTCCAGCGGCCCGGAGGAGCTTCGGGAGGTGGGACCTCCTCGACCGCCCGCACTACCGCTCGGGGCGGTCCTTGCTGGAGGTGCTCCCGGAGCAGCGAAAGCGTCTCCGGTGCACCCTGGGCCACCACCTCGACGGACCCGTCGGGCAGGTTGCGCACCCAGCCGGCAAGGCCCAGCGCCCGCCCGTGCCGCTGCACGAAGACCCGGAAACCGACGCCCTGCACGCGGCCTCGCACTCGCCACGCCTGACGGGCGACGTTGGCACGCCCGCCCTGAAACTGGTCCTGCATTGCCTTGTCTTCCTCCCATGCCCTATACTGGAGGACAGTGCCGCCGGGTGCAACGGTCGCGGCTCCGTTTCGGTATATGCGCTCGCGATGAGCGTGGGATTCTGCGTGCTTCTGCGTCCCTACGCGACCGGCCGAGCGGCAGCGCCCTGTCGGCGGTGCAGCGGCGCCTTGTCGACGGTGTGGTGACGCCCGCCTGCCGGCGGGCACGGAGGCAGGGCCATGATTAGATCGGAGGAGTCTCAGTCGCAACGACGAGGACGATGGAGTCAGCGCTGGGCACCGTTGCGGTCCGCGCTCCTCGCCTACATAGGCATCACCGCGGGGGTGACGCTGGTAGCGCTGGGGCTCAACTGGTTTCTGGTGCCCCATCGGCTGGCTGCGGGCGGTGTGAGCGGTCTGGCGGTCGTGGTGTACCACCTGTTCGGCGTGCCCGTGGGCGCCACCATGCTGGCCATCAATATTCCTTTGTTCGCCCTCGCGGCGCGGGTCTTGGGGATCTCCACCGGCACCCGCAGCATTTTCGGTTTCGTAGCGTTGTCGGTGGTCGTGGACACCCTGGCCCCCTACACGCAGCCCCTAACCCAAGACCCGGTGCTGGCCGCCATCTACGGCGGGGTGCTGGTGGGCGTCGGCGTCGGGATCACGTACCGCTTCGGCGGCTCCACAGGCGGCACGGCCTTGGGCGCCCGCCTGATCCACCATTATCTGCACATCGGGACGGGCCGGGCCATGCTGCTGGCCGACGGGCTCGTAATCCTGGCCGCGGGCATCGCCTTTGGCCCGGAGCTGGCCTTGTACGCCCTTTTGTCCGTGTTTGTCACCATCCGTGTCGTGGACCTGCTGGAGGAAGGCACACCCCATGCGAAGGCGGCCATTATCGTGTCCGATGCGCCGGAGCGCATCAGCGAGCGGGTTTTGCACGAACTAAACCGGGGCGCCACGGCGCTGCGGGGCCGCGGCCTTTACACCGGCCGCGACCGGGACATCCTGCTGGTCATCGTTTCGCGGGATGAGGTAGGCCGCCTGAAACAGTTGGTGCGGACCACCGATCCCAACGCCTTTGTGGTCATCTCCGACGTGCATGAGGCACTAGGCGAAGGTTTCCGCCGGCTCGCGTGAGGTGCGGCGCCCGCCGGCAACAAGGGCGGGCCCGCTTTCTGGCACCCGCCCGTCACCTAGTCGTCTCTGGATGTCGTCTCTGGTCGTTTCCCGTCTTGGTGGCGCAGGCTGCGACGCGCCAGCCAGGGCGCCCCATCCGCAAACGGTTACTTGGCCGCTCGGGCCGCTTCCAAGGCTGCCTCGTAGTTGGGGTGGTCGCTCACGACGGGGACGATCTCCTTGTACGTAATCTTGTTGCTGGAGTCCACCACGAACACGGCCCGGGCCAGCAGCCGCCGCTCCTTGATGAGGACGCCGTAGTTGAGGCCGAACGAGGCGTCGCGGTGGTCAGACAAGGTCCGCACCCGCTCGACGCCTTCCGCCGCGCACCAGCGCTTCTGGGCGAAGGGCAGGTCCATGCTGATGACCAAGACCTGGACGTTGCCCAGCTTGCTGGCTTCCTCATTGAAACGCCGCGTTTCCGCGCTGCACACGCCCGTGTCCAGCGACGGGACCGACGCGATCAGACGCACGCCGGAAGTGTCCCGGAAGCGGAACTCGGACAAGTCGTTGGCGATGACGGTGAAGTCGGGTGCCTCCTGACCCACCTCAACGGGGTTTCCGATCAGCTCGACCGGCTTGCCTCCCATGACGACAGTGTTCATTGCTACCCCTCCCTGATGACGATGTTGGTGCCTGGCATGGCGATGTCCGGTGCCTGCCAGCCGTGCCAAAGCACCCTCAGTGTTTCCACCGGAGAATACGGGATTCCTTCCCGGGCAAGAGGTCCGGGGGCCGCGGCGCCGGCGGTGCCGCGGCCCGCCAACCGGGGGTACCGCTCTTTAGGGTTGGAGGTGGGGGTCAGGCCAGCAAGTTCCTGAGGGCTTGTTCGTCCCATCCCACCACCGCTCGCTGCCCGCGCACAGCGATGGGCCGCCGCCACAGCCCCGGCTCTTTGGCCAGCAAAGCGATCCATTCGTCGTCGGACAACTCCCGGCCGTCCAGTCCCAATTCCTTGTACCGGCGGCTGCGGCGGGAGACGAGGTCGTGCACACCGCCGGGCATGAGCTTGGCCAGCTCCCGGATCTCCGCCTCCGTGGGCTTGTCTGTGAAGTAACGGCGTTCCGTCACTTCTGCGCCAAGCTCGTCCAGCAACTGCCTGGCTTTACGGCACGACGTGCAGCTGGGGTAGTGGTACAGCGTAACCTTAGCCACGCTACCCCCTCCTCATGTTAGGTGGGGCTTGTCCGCAGTCCAGAGCCATGGGGGTCACGTGCCCGGCGGCGGACGGACGTGTTTGTGTTCTCTATGCGACTGCACCAAGTCCTTCCGTCTTAGGCCAACCGGGGTCAACAGCCAGGAACTTGACAGTCAAAGGAGAAAAAGTGTGGCAACGCTTGCTCCGCCGGCGGGCAGACTCCCAGGACAGCGCGGCAGCGCCGCGCGGCTTGCTGCCGGCTCAACGGGGGTCGCGACCGGCGCCGTGGTGGGCCCGGCTTGCCTCCGCCGCCCGGAAACCGGCCTTCCAGTGGGCCACCGTGGTCGTGCTGCTTTTGGCCCTCAACACCGGACTGCTTTGGGACTCGCTGGCGCAGCGCCGGGAGTTGGCCGCCCTCAGCCGGTTGTACAACGACGAGGTCAGCTGGCTGCGGACCGCCGAAAACCTGCTGGTGAGCGAAACCCCGCCTGCCGCCCGCGCGCAGCTCGCCCCGCCCCAGAACGCAGCTGCAGGCGCCGGCGAGAGCGGCACAGGTGCGGGCACGGGCAACGCCGCGCTCTACTACGCCTACGGGGACGTGTTCTACCTCATCGTGAAAGCCCGGGGCCTTGAGCCCAAGACGGCCTACGAGGTGTGGCTGCGGAACAGCGGGGAACCACAGTTGCTCGGGATTTTCGTCTCCTCAGCCGCAGGCGACGGCACCCTGGTCTACCGCGGGCAGGCCCCCCTGCCCCTGGCCAGTCTCGGCGTGCGGGCGGTAGGGGCAAGCGGCCCTGCCCTCACGGGCCTCCTGACGCCGGTGAGCAGCGACACGGAACTGCCGGAAGGGCGACCAATCCAGGGTTGGTAGCGCACGGCCTTCGCGGGCGACCGGACACGCGTCCCACTGGCCTTCCTCCTTTTGATTTCGTCTGCGGTTGGCAAACTTCGCCCATTCATACGGGAGCAGGGAGGCTCTGGATCACTCGCCGCCGCGAGCAGGGCGGGTTTCCGCGGGAGATGAGGAAAAAGCGACGAGGATGGCCAAATACGAGGCGATGCGGGGTAAGGATCTTGTATTCACTAGTATCTTGACGTCTTTCCAGATTCGAACACCTCCTCCCGTCCGCTCCGAAAGGATACTGGGACCTCTTGTCTAATACCTGTGTACTATGGTGACCGGTAGTTCCGTGGGGGTACGGTCCCGATGCAATTGGACCGCGAGGGACGGGGGTTGGCCAAAGGGAGCCCGACGCCACTGCCCGTACTGCAGCAGGCGTTCTCCGCGCTGGTGAGTGTGGTCAAGCAGCTCCTGCGGCCGCTGGAGTTAGCCTCCGTGCTGGACGGAATTTTGACGCAAGTCCACCGCTTGTTTGGCTACGAAATTTGCGCCGTCCTGCTGCCCACCAGCGACGGGCGCCACCTCTACATCGCCGCCCACCGGGGCTACGATCCGGATTTGGCCAGCCGGATCCGGATCCCCTTGGGCGGTCCGCAGGGCATCGCGGCCCGGGTCGCCGCCACCGGACAGAAGTACTACGCGGCCGACGTGACCGTGGACCCCTACTACTTTAGCGCCTCCCCCGGCGTCCGCTCGGAACTGGCGGTGCCCTTGCTGTTAGACGGGCAGGTCATCGGCGTTTTGGACGTGGAAAGCCGGGAGCTGGACGCGTTTCCGTGCGAAGTTCAGGAAGTGATCGAGGGTTTCGCGGCGCTGGCCGCCCTGACCATCCACCGCGCCCAGCGGCATGAGGAACTGCAGCAATTGGCCCTCACTGACGGCCTGACGGGCTTGGCCAACACTCGCGCCTTCTGGGAGAGCCTGCACCGCGAAGTGGCCCGGGCGGAGCGCTTCTCGCTGCCGCTGTCGCTCTTGGTCTTGGAGATCGACAACTTTAAGAAAGTCAATGACGCCTACGGCCACCTGCGGGGCGACGAGGCGCTGCGGGCGGTGGCGCGGACCATCAACTGCTTGTCCCGGGCCATGGACATCGGCGCCCGGGTGGGCGGCGACGAGTTCGCCCTCATCCTGCCCCAGACAAACAAGAACGAAGCCGTCACCGTCGCCCAGCGCCTGTGCGACCAAGTGCGGGCTCTGCGCCTCGGCGGCGAAGTGCGCCTGAGCATCAGCGTGGGCCTGGCCGCCTACCCGGACGACGGCACCAGCGCCAACGCCCTTTTTGCCGCGGCGGATTCCGCCATGTACCGTGTCAAGTACAGGGGCGGCGGGTGGTACGGTGTCGCAGGCAACCCGCAGGTCACAGGCACACCCGGCCGCCTGCCAGCGGCGGGGCTTACTCCCCCGCACTGATCTGGGCCGCCGCGGTGACGCCCGCGATGCGCCCCCAGCCCAACGCCGTCAACAGGCCGTTGCCGGGCGAGTAGCCCCGGCAGCCCGTCCCCGACATCCCCACTGCCACGCCCCCGCCGCAGAACAGGTTTCGAATGGGTGTCCCGTCTTCCCGCAGGGGCTGCGCGGAGCGGTTGATGA
>NICF_comb_assmDRAFT_10001395_pt1 | contig 19170 bp, 14 predicted proteins | sample NewIslPassag4_SG_FD_11279 | JGI IMG/M metagenome (IMG submission 11279) | reverse complement strand
CCAGCGGCCTCGGCCACCAGACGGCTCGCTTCCTCAAACTGGGCCACATACGGCGATCCGGCAGCCATCGCCACCGGGATGCTGTGGGCGGTAAAGACAAGGTGGACTGACGCAAATCCCGCGTTTCTTGCGGCTTCATGGGCCTCCCGAACGCGATCCGTCATCGCCGCCACAAACCCAGGATGATTGAACGGCAACCGCAGGCGATCAATTTCCAGCGTGGCAGCGCCACAGGCTTCCCGGGCCCTCGCCAGATCCTCCAGGTATCGCCGGCAACTGGAATACGAAGCAAATACCGAGGTCACCACCGCCAGGGCCCGCCGGACGCCGTCTTTTACCATCTCATCAATCGCTTCCTCCAAAAACGGATACCAGTTCCGGTTGCCCCAGTAAACGGGCAGCCGATAACCGCGCCGACTGAGTTCGTCCTGCAGCGCCTTTTTGAGCGCCCGACAATGGTCGTTGATCGGACTGCGGCCGCCCAGGTGATAGTAGTGCTCGGCGACTTCTTTCAGACGAGCCTCGGGAATATTTCTTCCCCGGGCAACGTTTTTTAAAAACGGCATCACGTCTTCGGCACGCTCCGGCCCGCCAAAAGATACCAGTAAAAGGGCATCGTAAGAGGGTGACATGGGCTTCCTTCTGTTAATGGATGAAAGTGCGCAAAATTTTTTGACAACGCGCTCCGGACTGAGTCATCCCCGGTTTTCCTCCGCCGCGAGTGATGCTCCCCGGACCTCGCCGCGACCTTCGGCCGGAGTGAAATTCAGCTCGGGGGGACCTGCCTGTCAGGTCCACATTCCGACGTTGAGTAATCCAATTCACGGACCGATCTTGGTCTGTTCAGTCCAATTCCCGTTTCACCGTTGGGGCCATTCATGAGTTGCCCCTACCGCGCATCGAACGTTTGGCTTCTCATAGGCTCATACAAAACGTGGGGATCGGTCACGCCTTCTGGCAACGGACATCGGTTCAAAGTATTTTACCGGAAGAGATGCGTCTGACCTGCCGCCGAGCGGGAATTGAGATCAAAATCCATTTTTGGGGAGGCACCCTCATGAATCGCAGCTTGATTGTCTGTCTGACCCTGGTGAGTTTCGGCAACTTGCTGGCGGCAAGGGCCGAAAGCACTGCCCCACCGGCCGGTTCGCGACACCCTAATGTGGTCTTCATTCTGGCGGATGATCTGGGCTGGCGCGATCTTGGGGTCTATGGAAGCACCTACCACGAAACGCCGAACATCGACCGTCTGGCCGCGCGGGGGCTGCGTTTCACCCAGGCCTACGCCGCCAATCCGCTCTGTTCGCCGACTCGCGCCAGCATCCTCACCGGCCTTTATCCCGCGCGAATCGGGATCACCGCGCCGGTGTGCCATCTGCCCCAGGAAATTCTTGAGAAAGGCCTCACCGCGCCACAACCCCATGTCCGCATCCAGGTGGCAAACAGCCTCACGCGTTTGAAACCGGAGTACATCACTCTGGCAGAGGTGCTCCGCGGCGCAGGTTACGTCACGGCGCATTTCGGCAAATGGCATCTCGGCCACAGTGGGCCCTATGAGCCTAAAGATCAGGGTTTTGATTTCGATTTTCCGCATACGCCGCAGGTTCCCGGTCCGGGCGGGGGTTATCTCGCCCCGTGGAAATTCATCAAAGACCCGGTGATCCAGGGCGCACCGGGAGAGCACATCGAAGATCGCATGTCGGCAGAAGCCGCCCGGTTCATCCGCAACAACAAAGACCGCCCGTTCTATCTCAACTACTGGTGTTTCTCCGTTCACAGTCCGTGGAGTGCCAAGCCGGAACTTGTGGGATACTTCCGGCAGAAAGCCAATCCCGACTCTCCCCAGCGCAATCCGGTGTATGCGGCGATGGTGAAGAGTCTCGACGATGCCGTGGGACGCATCATAGCAGCTATCGACGAATGCGGACTGGCCGACAAAACGATCATCATCTTTTTCTCCGATAACGGTGGCTTTGCCTATCCTCCGCAACGGGAAGGGAATCGTCCTGTGGACACCCAACCACCGGGATACGCTCATATCCCGGCGACCAGCAACCTGCCGCTGCGAAGCGGCAAAGCCTCCATCTACGAAGGCGGGACCCGCGTGCCGTTTATCGTGGTCTGGCCCGGCCACACCCAACCCGGCACCGTCACCGAGAGTCTCTTCAGCAGTGTCGATTTCTTCCCCACCATCCTGGAAATGTGCGGGATCGATCGCTCCCGTTACCATGTGGACGGAATTTCTCAGGTTGCGGCCTTCGAGGGCAAAGGCTCCCCGCGCAAGGAAGTCTTTTGCCACTTTCCCCACGGCAGTGAAAATCAGGCCCGAAATATCCCCGGCTTTCTGCCGTCCGCCTATTTGAGAGAGGGGGATTGGAAGCTTATTCGGTTTTTTGCCGCCAACCCCGCCGGAACCGATCGATTTGAGCTGTACAACCTCGCTGAGGATATCGGGGAAAATCACAATCTGGCTGACAAGTATCCGGAACGCGTTGCCGCCCTCCGCATCAAACTCGAAAAGTACCTGGCGGACACCGAAGCGGTTATTCCGCGGCAGAACCCCGATTACCGAGGCGAGGCCGCCAAGGACCCGCTTCTCGGCTGGAAGGCCCGCAATTGCCAGGCCGAAATCCGGGAGGGAAAGCTCCGTTTGACGGCCACGGCCGCTTCGCCGTTTCTCGGGTACGCGGTGGGACAGCAGCGCGGCCCGTTGCAGGTTGCCTTTCGCCTTTACGTTCTGCGAACCGCCGCCGACTCTCAAGGAAAACTTTCCGGCAAGGTGGAGTGGCTCCCGCCCTCGGGAGAACGGCCGGCTCCCGTACCGTTCGAGATGACCTCCACGGGGCCGCAAACCGTGCTCGTGGAAGTTCCGTGGACAAAACCCATCGGTATTGTGCGCATCTACCTGCCGGAGGGGTGTCGGGAAGCCGAGGTGGAGTGGATCGAAATCACCGGGCCAGGTCAGAAAAAGCGCTTCGACTTCTGATCTGTCCGCAAAAAGGATACCACGGCAGAAGCTCGCCGATCAGTGTGAATTGCCCTTGGCGGCATCGTGGGCGAGCATCCCGCCGGAGAAGGCTTCCTGCAATCGTGCGTCGAGGACGGGCAAAAGAACCGCCGCGAATCGGAGAGCTGGACTTTGATGGGGTAATTGCCCCAGAGGTGACTCGGCCACCACGTAAAGTTTGACGAGCGGACGACGTCCGCCGTACATCCATCGCGGAAAACGAGGTGCCCGCCAACCGCGGCCATCATTCCAGCTCCAGAACACCCGCAGCCTCGTCACCCCGGTAGGCTCGCTTTTGGTAAAAACTGCGGTCATGAATTCCGCCTGGCGGGTCGGTCCCCCCGACTCCTGCGCGGAATAGCTGACGGTGAACGGTTGCGGAGACGTTTCCATCACGAATCCGGCCCCGGGATAGCAGGCGTCCGGAGTGTGGACCGCAATATCACGGGACCACCCGGCAAGAAGATAGACCGTTACCGAATCCCCCTGCGTTTGATCGCGATAGGTCGTGTTGAACAGCGCCCGGGCTCCGCTGATCTGGACCACCCGCGGGTCTGGCGGAACCACTTCGCTGGCCTTCCACACGTCGATGGAAAGGGGAACCTGTTCCACAGCCTGGGCCAGGGGATTGAGAGCCAGCTCGGCATCGCTGGACTGCCATCGAAAACTCCAATAGCCCTCGACAATGGCCCCTGCCACGATGATCAAGGCGGCAAGCCCAAAAGGGCCCAAGCTGCGCAACAAGCCGAGAATCGTATCTCCTGGTGTTATTCGCTGGTTGGTCATCGCCATCTTTTTCGTTGGTCCCAGATCGGCGGCTCCCACGACACGCGGCAAATCCCCATCACCGGCGGCGGGCTACCCGCCCGTCGGGTTTCTTGGGATCGTAATCCGGATTTGGCGTGGGATAACGCGCCCCCACATCGACGTGCCAGTCTTCCAGGAGCTTCTTCAATTCGGCAACTTTTGCCGGATATTGACTGGCCAGGTTCTGCTTCTCACCGATATCCTCTTCCACGTTATACAGTTCCCAGGAATCATCCTCGTACCAGTGAATGAGCTTCCATGGACCTTTCCGTACCGCCGCACTGGGGGCTCCCCCCTGGTTGCCGTAATGGGGATAGTGCCAGAACAGCGGTCGATCCCCGGGGAATGTCCGATTGCGGAAAAGAGGTACCAGACTCAGACCATCCACTTTGTACCTGGCGGGATCTTCCCCGGAAAGCTCAACGATTGTAGGGAAAATATCCACACTGCAGACGGGCGTCGTGCAGGTCGTCCCCGGCGAAACGACCCGCGGCCACCGCACAATGAACGGAACGCGAATCCCCCCTTCGTAGATCCATCCTTTGCCTCCCCGCAAGGGAAGATTGGACGTTGGCCAGCCCTCGCTGGTGGAAAGTCCGCCATTATCGCTGGTGAAGATGACCACCGTCTTTTCTGCCAGCCCAAGTTCATCGAGCTTCCGGAGGACCTTTCCCACGGCCTGGTCCATGGCTTCCACCATTGCGGCATAAACTGGATGTTCCTGGACCAGTCGTACTTCGCGAGGCCCTTCCTGCCCGAACTTTTCCACCAGCCCAAGTCGCTTTCTTTTCTCTTCATATTTCTGGCGAAGATCCTCCCGCGCCATCAGCGGCGTGTGTACCGAGTAAAAACAGAGGACCGCCAGAAATGGCCCCTCTTTATGCTGCTCAATGAACTTCGCCGTTTCGGTGGCCAGGCGATCGGGCAAATGCTCTCCCGGCGGGCCATCGGGGAGTCGCGGATTGCCATAGGGGGAAAAGTACTTGTTTCCCCCGTATGGTCCGCCCTGCCCCGTGCCACCCATGTTGATATCGAAACCCTGATTTTCCGGCCAGTAACCTTCCGGTCCAAGATGCCACTTGCCAGCAAAGAATGTGGCGTATCCTCTCTGTTTGAGGACTTCCGCAAACGTGACCTCTTCCAGGGCCAATGCCGTTTGGTACGGAGCGGGCAAAAGCCGCGTGTTCCGTTTCCAGGCCTCCGGCTGGGCAGCCCCGATGTAGTCTGTGATCCCCACCCGCTGCGGCCATTTGCCAGTCATCATCGCCGCCCGCGTCGGCGAACACACCTGGCACGCGGCATACGCATCGAGAAACCGCATCCCTTCCGCTGCCAGACGATCCACGTGCGGCGTCTCGTAAAACTGGCTGCCGTAACAGCCCAGATCCGCCCACCCCAGATCGTCCACCACGAAGAGCACGACATTCCGGCGAGCATCCTCGCCGGAGTTAGCAAGGGAACCATTCCCCCAGCACGCGAGGGCCAGCATCGATCCCAACAGGATGCACCAATTCCGCACCATGAGGCACCTCCTCGGAGCCACCACAGCGGCCAGGGCTTTTTCGCAAGCGAGACCATCCCCCCGCCGACCGTTTCAATCCATTCTCCCCAACGCCTGTCCCGTTGGGACAGTGCCGCACCAGAGCATCCCGTTCACCCACGCGCCCCCTCGACTGCCTGGGATTCCACGTCAATCGTGTAGGAACGGTAGTAACTGCGATACCTGCTGGGGGCCGTCCCGTGGAGAACAATTCCCAAGAGGGGTAGATCCACGCTGCGCAATCGCTGCACGGCCTCAAACACCCGCGGGAGTCGGCTCCTGTCCTGAATAACCGAGAGGACCACGCTGTCCGCCACATGGGCGAGAATGAGGGCGTCTGCGGTAGTCAAAATCGGGCTGGAATCCACCAGCACCAGGTTGCACTGATCGCGAAGCGACCGCAGGAACTGGTCGAGCTTCCCCTGCGACACCGCCTCCAGGACCTCGCCGTCACAGTGTCCAGCCGTCACCAAGTGCAGGTTGTCAATTTCCGTGGTCTGAACAACCTCCTCCGGCCGAGCCAGATTTTTCGCCAGTTCACTCAAACCGGGCGAGAGCGGACGGCGGAACAACCGATGCAGGCGTGGGCGGCGGAGATCCCCGTCCACCACAACCACCCGTCGCCCCGCCCTCGCGAGACTGGTCGCAAGCTGCGCGACCAGGGTGGTCTTTCCCTCCCGCGCCAACGCACTTGTGACCAGGAGCACCCGCAGCCCCTGACGCTCCGCCCGATGGAGGAGAATCGTCCGCAACTGGTCCACCGATTCGATCAGGACGGAGCGCATCGTGTCGGACATGTGACCGTTGCGGCTGACCCACCGCGAGATGGGCCGTTCAATGAGCGGCAAATCTCCAAGCACCGGCAACCCTAGACCGTAAGAGATCTGATAGGCAGAGCTCACCGGTCTGAGGAAAAAATCGAGAAGCACCACGGCAGCCCCGGTTCCGAGAAATGCCATCAGCCCCAAGAATGACACCAACCGATACTTGTCGTTGATGTTGCTGATCCTGGGCGTGCTGGCTTCCTCCAGCACTCGTACTCGTGGGGGCGCCGCAAGTTCGATATTCCACCGCTCCAGCTCGTCCCCCATACGGGCAGCGATGGCTTTCAGCCGTTCTACCTCCGCCCTTTCCGCCTCCAGATCGGCAGAGTACCTGCCGAGTTGCTCGGCCTCCGCCGCTTCCTTTTCAAACTGCTCCAGGGCCACCTTCAATTCGTCTTCCAGGACGGCTTTCTCCAATTCTGCCTGGGCAATCTCGGCCTGAATTTGCTCCGCTTCGGTGGGAGGGGCCACCGCCCGCCCCTTGGCCAGTTGCTCGCGCGCAAACTCCTCGAGCTGCGGCGTCAATTCTGCCCGACGCTGCTCGAGACCTTTTCGCAGGGTCTCCATTTCTTCCTGAATTCGCTGGACACTGGGAGCCTTTTCGCCCTGCGCCGCCCGCTGCCGCTCTTCGAACCAGCGCGTCTCCAGATAACTCAACCTCGCCTGTGCCGCCGCAATCCAGGGATCCGCCCGCAGGGCGTTTTCCACAATCTGCCGGATCACGGCCTCGTCGCGTTGCCGCCGTTCTTCTTCGGTGGTCTGCGGACGGTGTTCTTCCAGATAACGGAGCCGGCTCTGCAAAATGGCAATCCGACGCTCCAAACCGCTGATTTGCTGCCGTAATTCGTTCACATGTTTACGATGATCTGCCAGCGTTTCCAGCGCCGTGAGGGCTTTCTTGCGGGCCACCTCGGAATCCGGACTTCCCACCGCATTGGCCAGTTCCCGATAGCGCTGGTCACGCTTTTTGACGAGCTCCAGAGTTTGCGCGTAATTGGCTTCCAGCAGCTTCTTCCGCTCCAGGGCATAAGTCCGACTGACATCCCCCACTTCGGTCATGTAGGCGTCTTTCACGGCGTTGACGATCGCCGTAATTTGCTCGGGATCGTCGCCCGTCATGCTGATTTCCAAAATCTCCGCCTGATCGGCAAATCGAACCCGCAGATTGCGCCGCAACCACATGATGGGATCGACCTGGTTGCGAATGTAGGGGAGCTGACTGATCCCCGGCTTCTGCAGCGCCGCGGTCAGTACTCGGTTACTGGTGACGAGGGTTGTCTGCGTTTGCCTGTTACGGAGCAGCGGATCATCGTCTTTCGTCTCAAAAAGGACGTGCGGCCTCTCGAGCGAAACCTGCAACCACGCCGTAGCTGTGTATTCCACGGGAATGGTCCGCCAGGCAAAGACCATCACCCCCACGCTCGCTGCGAATCCCAAAATCAAGATCAACCACCAGCGCCGCCGCACCGCGTGCAAAACGTCCGAAGGTTTCGGCGGCCCGTGCAGCGTTTCCCGTTGAAGGGGCGTCGGCGCCACGAAACTTCCCGTGGCAGGCGTCGTTGGAGGGGATGTTCCCAGTACCCGCACAAGATCAGACATATTGGCCACTCAAAGCGTCATATAATCAGGCCCACCATCAATTCGCGCAAAATCTTGAACCTCCCTATTCCACACGCCTCACGCGGAGAAAATTCCCTCTTTCCGGGTTTTGTCTCTCCGNTTGGCATCTTCCGAGTAAGCCCCGTGAACCCGGCAGACTCTCCCCGCCCAGCCCTTTTATTTTGACCTGCAGCCACAGCAAATTCCACAACTCAAAAGATGTGCCGACCCCTAAAACGTCGTTCCTGACACCTGGGCCACTTCCCAGCGCTAAGCCGAGAAAAAGGGACGAGGGTTCTGCTTGTCCGTCAGAATCCAGACGGAAGAGACGTTCGGGCCGAAGGAGAACCCGTCCTCAACCCGTGAAGAGCCGCCCACTCCGGGTCGGGACAGAGCAGCGGGAAAAGTCAAACACCTCCCCCGGAAAACACACTTTTTCGAGAGGATCCCCCCTCTGCACAGAAATCGGCGAACGGCGCCAGGCGATTCGGGTCAGCCAAAAATCTGCGAGGGAAACTCCTTCACACCGCTGATGTGCACCATTCGCACGGCCTGCCAGGGGATCACGACCAATCCCGCCCCAAGGGCCGAATCCTCCACAATGAAGGCCGCATATTCGCCGTTGTGTCCGAACGGCCGGAATTTCAGGACCGTCATGGTTTGCCCGTCTTCCAGCCGGATTTGCACGGTGCTGGCAATGGGTCGGCTGGCCCACACTTTCTGAAACAGCTCGCCAAAACTTTGCCCGGCAATCTGATCGCCCCGGGAAGAGTCGCTCCGCATTTCCACCCGACTATCGCCCGGTAACCGGCTGGGAAACAATTCCAGATGGAGACCGCTGTCGGGAACAACCGCGGAATCCCCCAGCCCCGTTCCCGCCACAAGATGGGGCGAAGGTTCTGGGGCGAGACTGAGCGGAATCGCTTCCTCTGCTTCGTGCTCAGAGAGTTCCTCCACCACGGGAATCCGGAAGCGGACACCGCACTCGGGACACTGCCCCGGTCGGCCCTGCAAATCCGACGAGCCAAACAGGCGATGCCCGTTGGGACAGAGGAACTGAATCCGTGTGCGATCGCGTGAGTACGTGGCCGCCCCGCTATTTTCACTCCCCTGCGCCGCGCGAATCTCCTCCAGCGTCGGAATCAGGAATTTCACGTTACATTTCGGACACTTGGCTGGCTTGCCCGCCCGATCTTCCCCACACCGAATACGGTGGCCGTTCGGACATAAAAACTCAATGGTGCCTGCCATATCCACCCCCTTTGTCAAAGGGTTCGTCCAACCCCTGCCATGCCGACCCGCCGTCAGGAAACCGACCATCGGGCGGGCGCCCGACAGACATACCGGCGCAGGTGTAAGTACTACTGTTGTAAGTACTATTTTGTGTCGAGAAAACGATCATTTTCCGCCTGTTCCACATAACTTTAGTTTACGTCGGGAACGGAAAAACGAAAACGATCCGCTCCACGGAGCGCGTTCATTTGCGCGGCACCCCGCCGGGGGATACCTGCGCACTATCGAGAAGCCACGCCGCGAATCGGTGGAAATCCCTAGAAAAACGACCGCTGCCTCTCCGAACGGACGAGCCTGTTGTTATTAATTTTGCCCACCAGTCGAGCCTTCGCTCAGTCAAAGATCCTTACAGATCCTGAGAAAAGTCGGGATGATTCAACGAGCAAACTCGCGCTGCATAATGGGCTCCTGGTGCCAACCCCGAGCAACGCTCAGCCGGCGAGCAGGCCCTCCAACAAACGCCGTGCGTTACCACTGGCAATGGCCTGTTGTACCTCAGGTGCCAGCCGCGACTCCGCCAGTTTCAACCGTGCTGCCGCGAAATAGAACAACGGCACAAATGACCCAAAACACACCCGCTCTGCAGAGACTGTCCCCACAAGGCGCTCGATCCCACCGACACCCTCCAGCATGCTCAGATCCACAAAGACGCGGCCGCTCTCCATCCAGCGTCTCAGTTGTGTCGGCGAATACGTGCGGTGGCCGTTCAGCAGCATGATGGTGACATCCGGGACTCTCTTGAGGAGTTGTTCCAAAGGAGCCAGATTCACCGGTGGCACGCGGAACAGGCGTGGCTGCGTCCGCGGATCTTCCATCTCCACGACGATTTGCACAAGCACCCTCCGCTTTGCCGCCATCAGCAGCACGGCCTCCACTTCCGGCCTGTCCAGCGAATACCCGTGATAATTGGGAAACAAACGAAGGACCTTCATTCCCCAATCGTCCACGCACTGACGAAAATCCTCCTCCCAATCGGGCAACCCGGGGTGAATCGTGCCGCACGGGCGCAACAGGTCAGACCAGCGAGCACACTCTTCCATCAGCCGCTCATTGACGCCCTTCATATCCGCATGAAACACCCCCTCCAGACTTCCCGCCCATGCCTCGACCACTCCATAACACCTCAGTGTGGTGACGAGCTTTTGTGTTGTGTCGTTCGGGAGTCGGCGGAATGGCCACCGAAACAACGAGACGTTCGTGTCCACAAGAGGCCAGGGAGGTTCTTGCTCCAGGTGTTCAAGCAGGGTGTCCTGCTCTTCGGGGATCCTGGCGAAAGCGACTCTGCCCCGGGTTGTCCCCATGATCCCCGCCGAAACGAGAAACGCCCGGCGATCCAGTCTCCATGGGCTCTCACCGCCGTTCATAGTCGGATACCCTTTCGCTCCAAAATCGGCCAAAGGATCCGCCGCAGATTCTCGCCGAGGATCAGACGTTTGGCGTCCGCAGAAATATCGGCCCCCAGCACCTTCCCCAGTTGGGTGGCGAAACTTCTGCCGGGTGCATCGCTACCGAAAAGAACCCGTTCGGCGCCCAGCGTCCGTACCGCCATCTCCGTTACACCCGCCGTGGGATCAAATCCACACAGATCCACCAAGACGTTCCCACATGGGCGAACAGCCCGAAGACCGTACCCCCAATTGCCACCACTGTGGGCGGCGATGAATGTCGTCTCCGGATGGCGGCGGGCCAGAACGGCAAGGTCCTGGGGCGTCGATTCCCCGGGGAGGTTGCCCGTCGTCTTCAGCCAGGTGTGCTGAAGGACGACCGCTTTCAGCTCTGTGGCACGCTCCACCAGAGGATCCAGAGCAGGATCGGCACACCGCTTTGCTACCCAAAGCTTCACGCCCACCATAGGCCCATCGGCCACGTGGCGATTCAATTCGTCCAGGCTGGCCTGAAGGTGGTTGGGATTCAGATAGACAAAGCCGAACGCACGATCGGGAAACCGCTCAATGGCCTGCCGCACTTCCCGGTTGGCCTGGACCATCTCGTCCGGGCTGGGGTCATACTGAAAGGTCATCCCCATGAAAACGCACACCCGGCGAATTCCCAGACGATCTGCATACTCCAGCAAATTGGCCAGTCTGTTCGCCGGGGTCTCTCCCGGTATTCCCGCAAGATGCACATGCACATCCCAGATCTCAAACGGCGGTTCTTTCCGACTCATGCCTTCCCGTCCTTTCCGCCGCAATTACCCGAGGGATTCCCACCTTCCTGCGCGTTCTCAGGCGGTAAAGTTTTCGACAGAGATTCTCCGGAGTCCTCATCGCGGGCAAGATTGGGTTTCAGCGACTCCCTCCATTTCCCGCTGGCGATTTCTTTTTCTGCAAGGTGTTCATCCTGTGGCCGCTCCAGGATCTTGCGCACCCCCAGCGGATCCTCCGGCGTCCACGTGAGGAGCTGCTCCGCCACCGATTGGGCAAGGCCCCGCTCCCCCAATCGAACAAGACACTCCACCAGATCGCGGGCCGCCTGAAGAAACGCTTGATTGCTCGGTCGATTGAGCGGCAGCCGCCCCTTAAAATCCTTTCCCAGCGCTTTCAACCCCAATTCAAAGGCGTATCCCAGATGGCCACGGGCAAGATCGAGCTTGTTGCGATAGAGGGCAATTCGTCCGAGAAGCTGATGGGCCTCCAATAGATCCCGACATTGCTGCAGGAGCCACAACAACTCATCAACCGCCAAATCCCACTCCTCATGGGCGAGGATGTCATAGACCTCCTCAATGTCCTCTTTGAACTGACGGAGTCGCGGGGGAAAGACCAATTCGAAAATCCCAGGCGAGATTTCGCGGACACTGATCCTCTGGCCAGGCGATTTCGATTTTCGGCTTTTTGGCTTCTCTGGCTTTTTGTCCCGGAACTTTTTTCGAGAACGATTCTCCGCCTGTCCCTCCGCCGACTGTCGTCCAGAGACCGGTCCTTTTCCCTTCTCGTCATCGGGATTCTTTTTTGGCATAGATCTTCCTTTACTGCTCTTTATTTGTCCGGCATGGCATCGGTTGCGTTTTTCACGGCGACGGTTTCGATTTCACTCGATCAATTTTCCCAGCGCAATATCAACTTCGGCGGGAACTTTCACAATGGCCAGGGGGACCATCCACCGGACGGCAGTGGCGCGTCCCGGTACACCCGAGAAGCGATACACAAACTCGACGCCATTTTCGCCCAGCCACAGGGCTTCCAGTTGATCGAACGGCTTCCGGTAACCGTCGCCCTCGATTTCGGCCTGCCATCGGTAGAACCATCCGCGGTGGGAAGCAAACGCCTCCTGCGGCTGGCCGTATTCGGCACGGAGCCCCACCTCCACCACGCCGTCTTTCTCACGCCACGAATTAAGCGTCACCGTCACGTCCCCCACGTGCTGCCGTAGAGGGAGCGCATTTCCCGCGGGCCTTTCAAACGTGAAAGGCTGGACGCAAACAGGCAAAACCAGCTCGAAGGCCGCCCGAATCGCCCCCTCACTCCCCTTGCTGCCCAGGTCTTCCACAACCAGACTCGTTTCCACCGCGCACCGGGATCCGAGAATGGGAATTTCTCGCCGGGATGGCAGCAAAACCTGGTGGACACGTTCGTTCGCCGTCGCAAGCTCGACCGGGCCCCACCACAGCACAGCAGGCTGTAGTCGCGGCTCCCACGCCAGCGTGACGTTCAGCACAATCCGCCGGGAAGCGGTCAATACCGAGCTTTCGCCTCGCGGCTGCACCGAAGATGCCTTTTCCACACTGACGCGAACGGGCCCCACATCAATCACCTGCCGGTTTTTCGGAAACTGACCCGCGACCTCGGCTCTGACAAGCTCCATGNTCCGATCGGTTTGCAACCTCACTTCCGCGCGGGTCCGTTCGGCAAGGTCATCAATAGCTTTCCAGAAGGGTACGTCCTGGTAACTTGCCGAGATACGTTCCTCGGCCAGTTCGCCCCGCGCCGTCACGCTGTTGCCTGTCTGCGATTGAATAGCGTTGAGGACCTCCTTCAGCGAAACCTGCTCAACCGTTAGCGTGACGCGGGATTCCCTGGCCTCCTGACGAATCCGCTGGGCCATGAGCCGTTCCCGAATCCGCGCCAATCGCAGCGCAACCTCCGGCGAACTCGGGACAACCTCGGACAGCTCCGGAAGAATCCGCCACCCCAGCGATTCCAACTCTTTTTCTGCCGAATCCCGGACCGAGCGCTGAGGGGCATCCAGGGCCGCCACCAGGCGGCGAATATGCTCTCGAAAATCTCCCTCGATTCCTGACGGAGCACTCGAGAATCCACTCTCGAGAACGAGCAATGACACCGTGAAAGATACAGTGCAAAGGGCCATCCCGGCCCGCCGAAGCAAAAGGTCCGGGAACTGATGGAATGGCCACAAGCGCCAACGGGGTAACATCGGCAAGCTCCCTTCCGTTTCCGGTTCAATGCAGGGGCATCCTCCGGGCGACAAACCGCTAACCCGGCCGAGATCGATCGGTACGGGCAAAGCCTCACCGGGCCGGTGCTTTGTCTTTATTGTGACCTCTCTGAATACGCCGGCAAACCACGAACGCAAGCGCAACCCCCTCTTTATGGGGGATAGGTGGTGTCCAACCATCTCGAAAACAACTCTGCCAAATTGGCAGTAACACGGTTTGGGGAAGATCACCTTTTGGCACACGGACGCACCGGAGCGGGCCCGNNCAATACTCGCTGGCAGGGTGTAAGTGACGGTGACTTCANTACTTTCTNATCTCATCTGGAATTTGGCGCGCTAATTGCAATCCTCCGTAGCAGCCCCATTTACTGTTTGCTTTCCAGTGACCTGGTCGGGCGTCTCTGGCAGGTCGCTTTCTACTTTCGTCTTGGATGTCCCGTTGATCGTGTGTGTCCATTTTGCAACTCACTCGAGGAGGGTATTGAACAGATGGCCAAAAAGAAAACCGCCGAACAGGGAGACAGCAAGCTTCAGTTGCAGCCGTTGGCAGATCGGGTCGTGGTCGAGCGCGAAGAATCCGAGGAAAAGACCCCCGGCGGTATCCTCCTGCCGGACACCGCCAAAAAGAAACCCTCACGGGGAGTTGTCGTGAGCGTGGGCCCCGGACGTTTGCTGGACGATGGGACGCGGGCACCCTTGCAGGTCAAAGTGGGTGATCGGGTCCTGTTCAGCTCCTATGCCGGCGACGAATTCCGGATGGGAGATCAGGAATACGTGCTGTTGCGGGAAGAAGACATTCTGGCGGTTATCGAGTGAACCTGATTCTCGCCGCAGGGAATTGAAGAATCACGTAGAGGGAAAGGAGCGTTCGAACTATGGCAAAGTTAATTGCCTTTGATCAGGAAGCCCGGGATGCCCTTCGCCGTGGCGTCTCCAAGCTGGCCCAGGCCGTCAAGGTGACGCTGGGCCCTCGTGGTCGCAATGTGATCATTCAGAAAAGCTTCGGTTCTCCCACCGTGACCAAGGACGGCGTCACGGTAGCCAAGGAAATCGATCTGGAAGACGTCTACGAAAACCTGGGCGCCCGGATGGTGCGGGAAGTCGCCTCCAAGACGAGTGACGTGGCAGGCGACGGCACCACGACGGCGACCATCCTCGCCGAAGCGATCTTCACGGAAGGTCTCAAGGCCGTGGTGTCGGGAATCAATCCCATCGGCCTGAAGCAGGGGATCGAAAAGGCGGTGGAGGATGTGGTCGATAAGCTCCGCAAGATGTCGATCCCCATCAAGACGACCAAGGAGATGGCCCAGGTGGCCGCCATCGCCGCAAACAACGACATGGCGATCGGTGAACTCCTTGCCCAGGCCATGGACAAAGTCGGCAAAGACGGCGTGATCACGGTCGAAGAAAGCAAGACCATGGAAACCAAGGTCGAATTTGTGGAGGGAATGCAGTTCGACCGTGGCTACCTCTCGCCGTACTTTGTGACCGATCCTCAAAAGATGGAATGCGTCCTTGAGGATTGTTACATCCTCATTCACGAGAAGAAAATCTCCAACGCTCGGGAGCTTGTGCCGCTCCTCGAAGCGGTTGTCAACGCGAACAAGCCATTGCTCATCATCGCCGAGGACGTCGACGGCGACGCGCTGGCCACTTTGGTCGTCAACCGTATCCGTGGGACCCTCCGCTGCTGTGCGGTCAAGGCACCGGGTTACGGTGATCGTCGGAAGGCGATGCTCGAAGACATCGCNATCCTGACCGGTGGCGTGGCGCTGTTCGAAAGCCTCGGCCGGAAGCTCGAGCACGTTACCCTTGCTGAGCTCGGCCGTGCTAAAAAGGTCGTCGTTGATAAAGACAACACGACTATTATCGAGGGCGCCGGTAAGACGGAAGAGATCAAAGGACGCATTGAACAGATCCGCCGCGAAATCGAAAAGACCACCAGCGATTACGACCGCGAAAAATTGGAAGAGCGGCTGGCGAAGCTCGCCGGTGGTGTGGCTAAACTGAGTGTGGGCGCGGCGACCGAAGCCGAGATGAAAGAGAAGAAGGCCCGCGTGGAAGACGCCCTCCATGCCACTCGGGCGGCTGTCGAAGAGGGGATCCTTCCCGGTGGCGGTGTGGCGCTTTTGCGTGCGGCGGCCCAGTGTTCGCCCGAGGGTCTCACCACCGATGAAAAGGTCGGTTACGAGATCGTCCTTCGGGCGTGCCGTGCCCCGATCACGCAGATCGCGGCCAACGCCGGCCAGGACGGCAGCATCATTTGTGAGAAAGTCGCCGAAATGAAGGGCAACATGGGCTATAACGCTCTCACCGGGCAGTTTGAGGACCTGGTGAAAGCGGGTGTCATCGACCCGACCAAGGTGGTTCGCACCGCCCTTCAGAATGCGGCCAGCGTTGCCATCCTCATGCTCACCAGTGACGCGCTGGTGGCCGAAAAGCCCAAGGAAGAAAAAGGCGGTAGCCACTCGCCTCCGGAATATTGATGAGACGCTGGTCTGGAGGCTGAGAGAACAACGATGGAGGCCCTGGCCTGTAGCCCAGGGTGCCTGAGTTGCAGAAGTCGCCCCCTTCCCCTCCCCTTTTAATGAGCGCCCCCAACCCCGCTGGGGGCGCTCGATTTTTGCGCCCGCACAATGTATCCTTTGAGAGCAATCGTCCTTTGCGGCTGTGGGCGGAACGGAGATTTTTCCGGGCAGTTCGGGCCACTCTCATGGGGAGATTCGGCAGTCAAATTCCGACTTTTCGAGCAAAGGGTTGTGCTGATGTGCCAGCGGTTACATCACTTCTGGACGCATAAGTTAGCTGCAGGAAATTCCATCCTCATTTGCGTGGCAGCGTCTTTGGCTTTCGCTGCAACAGCAGCCCAAAGTTGGGGGGAAGTGCCTTCGGAATGGCTCGTCCATTGGGACAGACCGACACTCGCTGACAGACCCCTGCAGATTGTTCACGGCCTTTCGCCCCGGATACTCGTGGCCGACGCCGTCGCCCAGGTCCTTCAGCAACCGACAGCGCAGCCCCAATCCGACGAGGGGCTTGCCTATTATTTGCGTCGCGGGCGTGGTGGCATCGTGTGCAATGTGATGTTCGATCACTATCTCGAATCGGAAGAGCATTGGAAATCGTTCGTGGCTGGCGTCCAGATGTGCGCACAACTGGGCATGCCGGTCTGGATCTACGACGAGAAAGGCTATCCCAGTGGAACCGCCGGTGGGCTCGTTCTGCGTGGCCATCCGGAGTTGGAAGCCCTCGTTCTCGCGCGCGATCCGCACGGGAACCCTGAATACTTTTTCCGCCGGGCGTACGAGCACACGCATGCTTCGAACAACTATCATGCGCTCCGGCGGTATATCAATCTGATGGACGAACGCGCCACCGCACGCTTTATCAAGCTCACACATGAAGCCTACTATCAGAGAGTGGGTGAATACTTTGGAAAAACGATTGTGGCCTTCTTCACCGATGAGCCATCCCTGATGGCGGTGGATTTGGGGCCGATCCCTGAGCCCGCCCGCAGCAGAGTCCCCGTCGAAGACCCGGTTGATCCGAACGTTAAACCACTTCCCACCATACCATGGTGCCACGATTTCGCCGACGTTTACCGGCGGCGATGGGGTGAAGACATCCAGTCCCAGTGGAAGAGCCTTTTTGAGGGGGATTCGTCAGAAGATCATCGCATCCGACGCCAATTCTGGAGCACGGTGGCGGACCTGGTGGCCGATCGCTACTTCGGGCAGATTCAACAATGGTGCCGGGCACACGGGGTGGCCTCCTCCGGCCATAATCTCCACGAAGAATCCATCTATCATCACGTGCCCCTTTACGGCAATGGACTGAAGGCCATTTCACGAATGGACATTCCCGGCCTGGACATGCTCACCTCCAATCCCGAGTCGGTCATTCACATGAGCTGGATGACGGCCGCCATGCCTCTTTCCGGCGCTCTTCTGGAAGGTCATCGCCGGGTCATGACGGAGGTGAGCGACTTCATCCAGAAGATGTCGGGGGCCGGGCCTGTGAACCTCCCGCAGATGCAGGCCACCGCCGGTTGGCAGGCCGCCTGGGGAGTCACCGAATTCACGCTATACTACAGCCCGGAAGACAGAACCCCCGACGAGAACTGGCAATACGGGCAGTTTGTCGGACGTTTGAATACGATTCTCAAGCCGGCCATGCCCCAGCCGCGGGTGGCCCTCTATTATCCGATTTACGATCTGTGGGCCCAGTACCGTCCCGTCGCCGGTCCGCTGCATCAATCTCCCGCCCCGCCGCGAGCTCAGCAGATCATCTCCTCGTTCGTTCGGATCGGGCAGACGCTCCAGCGAAGGCAGATCCCATTCATCCTCATCGACCATGAACACCTCGCCCGGGCAGGGGTCACGCCCAGGGGGACGCTCCGCGCTGGCAATGCCGAAATCGCCACACTGGTGTTTCCCATGGGAGTTGAGCTGCCCCCGGAAGCGCAGAAGGTCGTGGAGCAATTCGCGGCCCAAAAAGGGCGCGTGATTCACGATAGTCCGGAAAGGACCATCAACGCCGGTAATGCCGTGGCCTGGATTCAGCCCGATCTGTCGATCCAACCGCCTAACGACCGCATCGTTTTAGGCCGGTTCTCACGCGATGATCACACCATCCTGGTGCTCGTGAACGTCGGCCAGGAGACCTATCACGGCAGCCTCCGGGGAGTCACCGAGCATGCCTGGACGCAACTCGATCCCGCGACCGGCGGCAAACAGATGGTGACGCCGCAGAACAACGCGCTGAACCTCGAGCTGGCGCCCTATCAAACGCTCCTTTTTGTGGACTGAGAGCTAACGGCTTGAGGGTGAAAAGAATCGCGGGCGGTCGCAGCCGCCCAAACACTGGAGGCTGGACGCCCATTCGTTCGCCCTTTGTGGGACGGCGAGATTCTGTCAACTCTTGACGGCAACCTCGATCTTTCGCGGACGCAGGCCCGCCGATTTCGGCAAATGAAGCGTGAGGACGCCATTGGCGTATTCCGCCGAAATCTTGGCCGCATCAATGGCCTCACTCACATGAAAGACCCGTAGAAAATCGCCCACACCGTATTCCTGCCGCAGGAACTCCACTCCCTCGCCATACCGGGGAGCAACCCGGGCATGCAGCGTCAGCGTGCCATCCTCAAACTGAACGTCGATATCTTCCGGTTTGGCCCCCGGCACGTCCGCGACGAGAAGGATTTCATCGGGTTTTTCTACGATATCCACCGCAGGGCTGTAGTAGCGATCGCCCCGCAGATGTTCCGGAGCAGCCTGGGCTGCACGCTTTGCACCATGGTGGTGTTTCATCGTTCACCCTCCTTTCCGTCTTGCTTTTTTGCGAAGAGTTACCCCAATCACCTGAATTTGCTCCCGTCAAAGTCGTTCAGAAGAGAGGTTCCGGCGTTCGACTCAGCCGGTGCGTACGTTCACGGGGATCTTGCGCGGCCGGGTTCCTTCGGCCTTCGGCAGCGTAACCGTCAGCACACCGAGCTGGAGATCGGCCTGCACCCGTTCGTGATCCACCTCACCGGGCAACCGGATCACCCGCGTGGCTTCCCCCGTCGCACGCTCTCGTCGATGGTAGGTGACACCTTCCTCGGCAGGTTGCGGCCGCCGCACCTTGATGGTCAACTCGTTGCCGGTCACGGAGATGTCGATCTGATCTTGTGTCACGCCGGGGACTTCTGCTTCCACGTAAAAGGC
>NICF_comb_assmDRAFT_10001394_pt1 | contig 19179 bp, 16 predicted proteins | sample NewIslPassag4_SG_FD_11279 | JGI IMG/M metagenome (IMG submission 11279) | reverse complement strand
CCCCCCCCGGCCCTGCCGCAGCTCGGCCTCGGACAGGCGGGTCAAGTCCCTGCCCTGCAACAGCACCTGCCCGCCGGCAACCCGGGCCGCAGGCGTGGGAAACAGCCGCATGATTGAGAACGCGGTCATGGACTTGCCGCTGCCGCTTTCACCCACCAAGCCCACCGCCTGCCCGGGCGCGACGCGGAGGCTCACGCCGTTGACCGGGCGCACCAGTCCCCGCACGCTCCGGATCTCGGTCACCAGATCGATGACTTCCAGTATGGGGTCCGCCGCCTGTGCCGGCACGGGCCCTGATTCAAGCTGCACCGCCACACCGGTTCATCCTTCACGCAGCCGGGGATTGGTGGCTTCGTTGATCGCGTCCCCGACCAGATTGAAACCCAGCACGGCCAGGGCGATGGCCGCGCCGGGGAAGACGCTCATCCACCAGGCCAGCCGCAAAAAGTCCTGGGCGTTGTTGAGCATACCGCCCCAACTGGGCACGTTGGGATCCCCCAGGCCAAAGAAGCCGAGGCTGGCCTCCAGCAAGATGGCCTGTGCGACGTCCAGTGAGGCCGTGACGATGATAGGCGCCATGACGTTGGGGAGAATCTCCGTGAAAATAATGCGGGCCGAACCCATGCCCAGCACCCGGGCCCCGTCTACATAGGGCAGCGACTTGTGGCTCAGGTACTGGCCCCGCACCAAGCGCGCGATCTGCGGCCAACTGAGCAGGCCGATGACCAGGATGAGCTTCCCGAGCCCCGACCCGAAGAACGCCACGACCAGCAAGGCCAGCACGAAACGGGGGATCACCTGGAACAGCTCCGTGATCCGCATCAAAATCGCGTCCACGACGCCGCCGTAATACCCGCTGACGGCGCCGACGGCGATGCCGATCACCATCGCTGTCGCGGCCGCGGCGAACCCCACCAAAAGCGATACCCTCGACCCCCAGACGATGCCGCTGAGCACGTCGCGGCCGAGTTGGTCCGTGCCCAGCAGGTGGCCGGGGGTCAGTGGCGGCTGGAAGCGGTTGCGAGAGGTGGCATACGGGTCGTGGGGCGCCAGCCACGGGGCCAGCAGCGCCACCACCAGCAGCACCACCACCACCGCCAGGCCGAAGACGCCCAGCCGGTTGCGGCGATACCGGTGCCAAAAGGCCTGCAAGGCGTGGAGTTGATTTCTTTTTGCTGCCAGTGCCGGCGCGGCCATCTTTGCCTACCTTTCCCTCGCCGTCGAATCTGCCTGCTGCGGCTTGTGCAGCTAGTAGCGCACGCGGGGATCCAGGAACGCGTAGGCGATGTCCGTGAGCAGGTTCACAATGACAACCGTCACCGACACCAACAACAGGATCCCCAGCAAGACCGGGTAGTCCCGGTAAAAGATGGAGTCATACATCAGCCGTCCCACTCCCGGCCAGCCAAACACCGTCTCCACCAGCGCCGAACCCGCCATTATGAAGGAAAAGTTGTAGCCCACCACCGTGACGATGGGCAGGGCGGCGGCCCGCAGGCCGTGGGACCAAAACACCCGCCGCTCCGAAACGCCTCTGGCCCGGGCGGCGAGGATGAACTCCGAGTTCATGACTTCCAGCAAGCTCGCCCGGGTCAAGCGGGTCGTGATGGCCATGTAGCGGAAAGACAAGGCCGCCATGGGCAGCAGCATGTGCTTGAGCATGTTGAGGTACAGGTCCAAACCCGAGAGCTCCAACCGCACGTCCCGGAAGCCGCCGGCCGGCAGCCAGCGGAGCCAGACCGCGAAGACGATGACCAGGATCTGGCCAAGCCAGAACTCGGGCACGGAGTACCCCGTCAGCGCAACGCCCGTGGCAAGCGTATCGAGCAGCGATCCCGGGCGCCGGGCCGCCAGCGTCCCAAGGGCGATGCCCATGGCCGTCGCGGCGGAGATGGTGATGAACATCAACAGGAGCGTGCGGCCCAGCCGCTCCATCACCAAGTCCAGCACAGGCACCCGGTTGGCAAAGGAAAAGCCCAGATTGCCCTGGACGACATTGAGCACGTAGCGGGCGATCTGCTCCCATAACGGCTTGTCCAGGCCAAACTGGGCCCGCACCTGTTCGATGTACTCGGGCGGCGCGGGGTAGTCGCCCACCAGAGCGGTCACCGGGTCACCCGGGGCCAGCGCGATGAGCAGGTAGTTGATGACAATGATGCCAAGAAGCAGGGGAACGGCCTGCAGCAGCCGCATCAAGGCGTACTGCCACAGCGCCGTGCCCCCAGCCGCATTGCGTACAGGCATCAGCCAATCACTCGGCCCACCAGACCCGTTCGAGGCGGTCCCGCACGTCCAGCGCCTCCCGCTGGCCGCGCAGCCGCTTGTTGCTCACTTCCGTGGCCAGCTCGTCAAAAAGGACGAGCACGGGCAAGTCCCGGGCGAGGATCTCCGAGGCCCGGCGGTACAGTTGCGCCCGCTCGTCAAAGTCAAAGACGCTGACGGCCTGCTGCAGCAGCGCGTCCACCTCGGGATTGGAATAGCCCGTCGCGTTGACAAAGGGCGTTCCGGGCGCGGCGGTCACGTAGATGCGGTGGTAGCCCAGGATGGGATCGCCCGACGAGGTGAACGACTGCATGCTCAGGTCAAACGCGGCGCGGGTGTACACCTGCTCCACCATGACCGACCGTTCCAGCGGCACCAACTGGATGTTGATGCCCACCTGGCGCAGGTTGTCCCGGATGATCTCGCCCGCGGTCCGGAACGGGCCCCGCGCGGAGTCGTAAACAAAGCGCAGCGTCAGGTTGCCGACGCCGGCCTCCGCCAGGAGTTGCCGGGCCTTGGCGGGATCGTAGGGATAAAGATTGGAGTAGTCGGTAGCTTCGTCATAGGCCCAAAAGAAGCCGGCGCCGAAGGGGCCAACTTTGGTGTTGCCCAAGCCCATGAAGGCCTGCTCCACGACTTGCTCCCGGTCGATGGCGTGCATCAGCGCCTGCCGGACCCTGGGGTCGGCCAGCGCGCCTTCGCGGGTGTTGACGAACACGAAGTACAGGGACGGGATGCGCACCCCTTGCCAGACGTCCAACTCGGGGTTGGCCATCATGCGGGGCAGCTCCGAAGCCGGCAGGTACAGGCCCCACACCACGTCCACTTCGCCGACCTCAAGGGCCAGGGCGCGGGACAGATCCTCGGGAATGATCCGGTAAATCAGCCGATCGATGTACGCCGGCTCCTCAAAGTAGTCCGGGTTCCGGTCCAGCACGACGCGGTCGCCCCGCACCCACTCCCGGAACACGAACGGGCCGCTGCCGACCGGGTTGTAGTTCGCGGGGTTCTCCAGCGGATTGGTGCCCTCATAAATGTGCTTGGGCAGGATGGGAGCGTCAAAGACCGTCAGCAGGGTCATGAGGGGTGCGTACGGCTCCCGCAGGCGCAGGACCACCGTGTAGTCGTCGGGCGTGTCGATGCCCTCAAGCAGCGCGTACGCGTTGCTGAAACGCCCATGGTAGGGCCCCAGCATGTTTTCCATCGTGTACTTGACGTCCGCGCTGGTCACGGGTTGCCCGTCGTGCCAGCGGGCGTTCCGGCGCAGGTAGAAGGTGTAGGTGCGCCCATCCTCGCTGATGGTCCAGCTTTCGGCCAACTCGGGCTGGGGACGGCCCTTCTCGTCCAGCCAGATGAGGCCACTGTACACGCTGGCACCCACTGCCCCCGCCGGGTAGCTAGTGGTGAGCGCCGGGTTCAGATGCTCCGGGTCTGCGCCCAGGGCCACCACCAGGCTGCCGCCGCGGCGAGGTGCTTGAGCGCCCGCCAATGAGCAGGCCGCCACCAGCATGACCAGCAACACCGACAGCACGACTGCAAGTCGTCGTCTCATCCATGAGGCCTCCTTTTTTGCGCTCGGGTTTGCCGCGGATGGATAATAGAGCGTCCAACACCGTCCACCAAGGGAGGTCGCCGTAAGAGGCGGGGGATCCGCCTTCGCCGCCGGCGGGCGGCGCATCCATCCCTGCGGATCGCGGAAACCTGCAGACAGAGCCTTCTTTCGAGGGAGATCTTTGCCCCGGCGGGCCGGTTTCCCTGCCGCGCCGGGCGACTGGACGCATGCATTAAGTGGAACGTGACCTCCTGCTCGGTGGCCGTGTGCAGCGGTTCAATCTGAACCAGTTCCCCAGCGCGTTCATGATCGGCATCCCGTAGTCGGAGTCAGGCCCTGGCACCGGGTCAAGGGGGTAAGGAACCGTCGCCCGACCGTCGAATGGGTAGGGCAGAGACGACACCCCCGCAGCCCGGCGCAGTAGAGAGCCCAATCGGGACGAAGACACCCCGTCGACGGAACGAGCCGTCCACAGGGAAACCAAGTCCGTCGGCGAACGGGGCACGCCGGGGGCGGAATTGTCGCACCGGAGGGATACGCGTGGTCGAGCACATCGTCCTGTTTAAGCTCAAGCCTGGCACCACCGAGGTGGAGAAACAGACGCTTTTGCAAAAACTCCGGGGCCTTGAAGGCAAGATCGAAGGCATCGTGAGCTTGTCGGCGGGCGAAACCTTCACCGACCGGCACAAGGGGTATACGATCGGGCTGGTGGTGCGTCTCACGGATCGGCAAGCCCTGGAGCGCTACGGGCCCCATCCCGAGCACGTGCCTGTCAAGGAGTACGTGGCGCAGGTTTGCGAAGACGTCATCGCCGTGGACTACGACTGCTGATGGCTGCCGGCGCGCCTCAGACACCTTATTGGCTGTCCCGGGAAGTCCATGCGGAACTGTTGCGCTTGACGGTGCCCACCATCGTGTCCACCTTGGCCGTGCCGCTCTTAGGCCTGGTGGACACCATGGTCCTGGGCCGTCTCCCGCAGGTGGAGCCGTTGGGAGCGGCTGCGGCGGCTACCACTATCTTCAACGCCATCTCTTGGGTGTTTGGTTTCCTGCACAAAGGAACGACACCGCTGGTGGCACAGGCTTCGGGCCGCGGGGACCACGACGAAGCCACCCGCACTTTGTTTCAAGCCCTGTCCCTCGGCGCGGGTCTCGGCCTGCTGCTGGTGCTTTTGCGGAAGCCCATCGCCTCGGTGGGATTCGCACTCATCGGCACCGCCGGCGAGGTGAACAGGCTGGCCCAGGAATACTTCGCCATCCGTATCTTCGAAGCGCCCGCCTACTTGATGGGCCTTGCCATCATCGGATACCTGCGCGGCCGGGGCGACGCAGTCACCCCAATGCTCCTGGTCATTGGGATCAACGCCGTAAACATCGTGGGCGATTTGCTGCTGGTGCCGGGCGCCTTGGGCCTGCCCGCCCTGGGCGTCAGGGGAGCGGCCTGGGCCAGTGTCGTCGCCCATTCTATCGGCTTTGTGGGCGGCGCTGCGGTCGTGTGGCCGCGCGTGGGGCACCGGTGGCAATGGACGTGGCTAAAGCGGTGGCACCAACTACCATGGCGCCGGTTTTTGAACGTGCAGCGCGACCTCTTTTTGCGCACGCTGGCCTTAGTGGTCAGCCTAAGCGCGGTCACCGCGTTCGCGGCCCGCTTGAACAACGCCCACGACCTCGCCGCCCACGCCATCCTGCTGCAGCTTTGGACGCTCGTGAGCTACGGTGTCGACGGCTTTGCCTACGCGACGGAAACCACCGTTGGGATGTGGCTTGGCCACGGCAACGTGGCCCGCGCCCGGGCCAGCGCCTTGGCGGCTTTGGCCTGGGGCACCAGCCTCGCGTGCGCCTTTGCAGTCTTCTACGCGACCGCGGGCCGCTGGATCGCCGGTGTGTTCACCCGGGACCCGGTGGTACAGCAAGTGGTGGCGAGCTTGGCGCCGGTGGTGGCCGTCAGCCAGCCGATCAACGCCCTGGCGTTCGTGTTCGACGGCATCTTCCTCGGCGCCACCGACACCCGCTACCTGCGCGACGCCATGTTCTTGAGCGCCGCAGTCTTCGGCGCCGCCCTCGGCGCCGGCTGGCTGTGGGTGGGCCGCAGCCTGCACGTCATCTGGTGGAGCCTGACCGTATTTATGGTGATGCGCGCCCTCACCCTGGCCGTGCGGTTTGCGTCGGGCCGCTGGACCGAAAGCGCCGTCTCCCGCGAACACGGGCTGCGGGAAGCATGAACCCCGCCCGCCCGGTCCCCGGCGGGATCTGCTCGTCGCGGCCACCATAGATATGCGTACAGGGAATCGCGGCGCCTCCGCCGAAGATGCCCGGTACCGAAGATTCCCGGTACCTAAGGTACCCGCTAGTGAAAGGTACTCGCTAGTGAAGACACCCGGTATGGAGGGCAGTTTGATGGCGCCTATGACAAGCAGCGTGACCAGCGAGCGGGCCGCAGCCGAAAGCGCCTCCGCAGGCCGCATCGTTGCCCTGCACGTGGCTCCCGCCCGGCGTGCACCCATGCAGCCCCTGGCGGAAGCCGAGGTGCGCGCCAACTGGGGCGTGGTAGGGGACCACCACGCCCGCCCGGACAGCAGCCGCCAAGTCCTGTTGGTGGCAGCCGAGACGCTAGAGCGGCTGGGCCTCGCGCCCGGCGCTGTGCGGGAAAACATCACCGTGCAGGGCGTCGATCTCATGTCTCTGGGCGGCGGGTCGCGCTTGCGCCTGGGCGACGAAGTGGAACTGGAGATCACCAAGTACTGCGCACCGTGCCAGCGCCTGGAAGAGATCCGGCCGGGGCTGATGCGCGAGATCGCCGGCCAGCGGGGCATGCTGGCCCATGTGGTGCGCGGCGGCCGCCTGCGCCCCGGGGACCCGGTGACCGTCGTCAGAGCGGTACCACCCCAGAAGCCTTCCCTCCCCGGGTAAGGCCCACCGGCGCAGCCCCGCGTCCATTTCATCATGCAGGTTTCGCCCGGGTCTCCTTCTCGCCCGGGGCCACAAGGAGGCATGCGCAGCGTGGTCAAGGCGTTGCTATCCGACTTGGACGGCACGTTGCTGGACATCGACTTTCACGGCTTCATGCGGGACTACGTCGTAGGGGTTTCCCGGTATTTCGCCGACTGCATCCCGCCTGAGCAGTTCCAGCGCGAACTTGTGGCCTCCATCGAAGCCATGATCCTCAACAACGTGCCCAACCGGACCGTGCTGCAGGCCTTCATGGACACGTTCAGCCAACGGCTGCCCTTGCCGGACGATGCCATGGACCGCTTTTACGCCTACTACGAAACCGAGTTCCCCCGCCTGGCGGGCTACGGCCGGCCGGTCCCCGGGGCGCGCGAACTCCTGGAAGCGGCCCTGCGCCGCGGCCTCACGCTCGTCGTCGCCACCGCGCCCTTCTACCCCGAGCGACCCATCCGCGAGCGCCTGCGCTGGGCCGGCCTCGATGACCTGCCCATCCGGCTCATCACCTCATCCGAGGTAATGCACCGCTCAAAACCGTTCCGCGAGTATTACCTGGAGATCGCCGAGCGGATCGGCGTTGCACCGGAAGAATGCCTTATGGTGGGCGACGAAACCGTGATGGACGGCTCGGCCGCCCAAGCCGGCATGCACGTGGCGCTCGTAGGACCCGAGAAGGAGTCGCACACCGCCCGCTACCTGCAGGACCCCAACGTGCGGCGCCTCCTGGAGCCGGGCAACGTGCAACTCCCCCGCTATCCGGACCTGGTCGCGCTCCACGCCTACTTGGAGCGCACAGGTATCTTCTAAGTCCTTTGACGTGGTCCCCTGCATGCCCAACTTGCGGCCGCCTGCGCCCCCGCGTTGTCGCACGCCTGGTCACCGTGCGCTCGAATGGAAACTCACCTGGAAAAATGTAGTGAGGTGGGGTTCCTGGCGCGATCAGCCGGTTTTGTTAGCGCGCTAACAATCCCTCCCGCGGTCCCGTGCTGCCATGTCGGGACTGGGAGCGCCTGGACATTGTTGCACCGCTAACAAACGCGACCAACAAGGCGCGTGCCTACCGCCTCACCAGTTCCTTCCTGCCCGCTCCGGCTACGGTCCACGCCGCGCCGAAATCTTGGAACCTCGTTTGCGCCGAACACCGGAGGTGGACCCGGCCTGGAGACTAGCGACTGGAGCCTTGCGACACTTGAGCGCGTCGGAGCGGGCGCCTCACGACCCGTGGTCGATGAGCAGGAACCGCCCGCCGCCCAAGATCTGGCTGCGCCAGTAGTCGCCGTCGGTGCGCGCGAAGGTGTGGATGACCCGGCCCTGGCGGGCTGATGCCACGACAAAGTCGACGCGGGTGCCGCTGCGGCCGGTCACCACTGCGACTCCGCCGACAGCGCCCTCAGAGCCGCGGAAAAAGATCAGGTCGCCCGCCCGCAGTTGGCTGGGCTCCACGGGCACCACGTTGTAGTGGTAGAGCACGGCGCTGGTCGCGTCCGCCCACCACACTGGCTCCTCCGGCGGCCCCGCCAAGAAGCGCACCGCAGGACCGAGCGACCGTAGCGCGGCAACGGCCACGCCCGACGCATCCACACCCAATTCGTCCACGCCGTCCCCCCCAGCAACCCTCTCAAGAAATTCCGCCACGGTGACCCGGCCGCCCCAGCGGTACGGCACACCCTGAAACGTTTCATCCCCGATGGTGTAGGTCGCCTCGGCGAAGGCCAGGGCGGCCAGCGCGACCGTGCGCCCTTCCTCCTCCGTCAGCGGCCGCCTGTCAAGGGCCGCCGCGGGTGCGGAGGTATCCTCTGCGGCCACAGGGCTCTGCTGTGCCGCCGCCACACCCGCCACCACCATTAGCAAGACCTGCAGCAGCACCCACCACGTCCATTGCGGTCCCGGACGCATCCGCATGGTCATCGCCTCCTCTCGGGTTCCAAGCGGTCTCCCGGACCGGGCGCGGCCGGCCCATGGGCGGCACGGCCCGGCCCTTTCCCGGAGTTCCCCACGCAGGATGGTCAGGTGGTCAGAAGGTTGTCAGGCCGTCTCAGCCGCCGGCGGCCACTTTCTCGGCGATGGCCGCCGCCACCTCATCGGTGGTGGCTGTACCGCCTAGATCCGGCGTCAGGACGCGCCCCTCGCGGGCCACGGCCTCCAGGGCCGCCATCACGCCCTGGGCAGCTTCGTCCTCGCCGAGGAACTCCAGCATCATCACGCCGGCCCACACTGCCGCCATAGGATTGGCGATGCCCTTGCCGGCGATGTCGGGCGCCGTGCCGTGCACGGGCTCAAACAGGGACGGATTGCGCCGCTCAGGGTCGATGTTGCCGCTGGCCGGCAAGCCCAGGCTTCCCTGAAGCGCCCCGCCGAGGTCCGTGAGAATGTCGCCAAACAGGTTAGAGGTGACCACTACGTCCAAGGTTTCGGGGTGCGTCACCATCCGCGCGGCGAGGGCGTCGATGTGGTAGAAATTGACCTGCACGTCGGGGTAGTCCTTGGCCAGCTCTTTGCACACCTCCTCCCAAAACACCATCGTGTACTGGATGGCGTTGGACTTGGTCGCGCACGCAAGCCGCTTGGCCGGGCGCTTGCGGGCGAGCTCGAAGGCGTAGCGCATGACCCTCTCCACGCCCTTGCGGGTAAACACCGTCGTTTGAATGGCGATCTCGTCCGGCGTGCCCTGGCGCAACCGCCCGCCGATGCCGGCGTACTCGCCCTCGGAGTTCTCCCGCACGAAAACCATGTCCACCTTGAGCCCCGGCCGCTCCCGCAGCGGGCTGGGGATACCCGGCAGCACCTTCACGGGCCGCAGATTGATGTACAGGTCAAACGCCTGCCGCCACAGGAGCAGGGACTGCCGCAGCGAGATGTGGTCGGGCACGATGGCCGGGTTGCCGATGGCGCCAAGGAAGATCGCGTCGTGGCGGCGCAGCTGCTCCAGCCCATCAGGCGGCATCATTCTGCCGTGTTCCTTGTAGTAGTCGCAGTTCCACATGTAGGTGGTTTCTTCCAAGACGAACCCGTAGCGGCGCGCCGCCTGCTGCAACACCCGCATGGCGGCCGGCGCCACTTCCTTGCCGATCCCGTCGCCGGGGATGACCGCAACCGAATGACGTCGCATGGGCACATCACCTGCTCCTTTGCGCTTCGAGAATGCCGTTTCTTTTCGACGCTTTTACCACCGTTCCCTCGCCGCCGCTGCGTTTACGCTTCCTTCGCGCGGGTCAACGGTGAAAGAGGCCGTACGGTGGAGATTTGGCGTCCGCGGACGAGAACGGATGGGAAAGCGGCCCGGCATTGGACCGGGTTGACTCAGTTGACACGTACTTTCCACGAACCGTATACTTGAACCGCGCGGTTCACACCCCGGTTTCTAATGGACCGCCTGGATCTCCCAAAAACAGCCATCCACACTCCGGGCTGACGGACCCGCGAGCTTCCAACCGGCCGAGGGGCGGCCGGTATGGCCCTTGCCCGGACTGCCCGCGCTAGACCGCTCCGGGGGGCCAACTGCCTCCACTGGTGGACAAGCGCGTCGACCGGCGGAGAGCCAAATCACCAGGCGGAAAACCAATTGCCGGGCAGGCAGCCAATTCGACGGGCGGACAAGCAAGTCGCCGGGCAGACAACCAGATCGGCGGGCAGACAGCCAAATCAACAGGCGGACAGCCAGGTCGGCAGGCGGACGGCTGGGTCGGCAGGCGGACAGCTAGGTCGGCAGGCGGACGGCTGGGTCAGCGGGTGGACAGCCGGATCAGCGGGCGGATGGCCAGGTCGCCCGCGGGCAGTGTTCGGCCGGCCGCTAGCCACCCCAACCGGCCGACGAGCGCGTCAACCGGGGAAGACCCACATTTCTTAAGGAGGCGAGCAGAGCACATGCACCGCTGGAAAAAGGGACTCGCGCTTTTGGTCACGGTTTTGTTGTTGGCGGCCGCGGGGCTGCCCGCCGCGGCCCAGTCGCCCATCCGGGTGGGTTCCAAGAACTTTACCGAGCAATTGATCCTGGGCGAGTTGATCCTGCAGGCCCTCGCGGCGCACGGCTTGCCGGTGGAAAACCGCCTGGCCCTCGGCGGTACGGCCGTCGTGCGGCAGGCCCTGGAGACGGGTGAGATCGACATCTACGCCGAGTATACGGGCACGGCGCTTCTGGTGCATTTCAGCGGCTACGGGCTGGAGATCACGCCGGAGTTGCTCTCCAGCGCGGCGGCCACCTACGCCACCGTGCTGGCCGTGGACGCGACCCGCAACGACCTCATCTGGCTCTGCCCGGCAGACGCCAACAACACCTACGCCATCGCGGTGCGCCGCCAGTGGGCGGAGGAGCACAACGTGTACACCCTGCCCGATCTGGCCGCTTACATAAACGGCGGCGGCCGCATCATTTTCGCGTCCAACCCCGAGTTTATCGACCGGCCTGACGGCCTGCAGGCATTCGAGAGGACCTATGGGTTCTTCATCCCCCGCAACGACGTGCACGTGCTGGCGCAAGGATCGTATGCCACCGCCCAGGCGCTGGCCAACGGCGCCAACGGCGTGAACGCCGCCATGGTATTTGGCACCGACGGTACGATTCCGGCGTTTGACCTGTTGGTGCTTGACGACCCGCTGGGCGCTATGCCCGTGTACCAGCCTGCGCCCGTGCTCCGCGGCGAGGTGGTTTCGGCCTATCCGTCCCTGCCTAGCGTGCTGTGTCAGCTCTTTGGCGCGTTGGACGGCCAAACCTTGGCCGAGCTCAACGCCCAGGTGGACGTCTACGGCCGCCAGCCGGCCGCGGTGGCCCGGGAGTTCCTGCAGCAGATCGGAGTGGCGCGCTAATGGCAGGGCCGGCGCGCGGTGCCGGCGCCCGCAGCCGGCTGGGTTTGATGGGCGCGGCCTTGGTCCTGGCGGCGGTGGTGGAGCTCACCTGGATCCAGAGCGCGCCCAACCCGCTGGCCCTGGGCTCCCGGCTGCTGGTGCGCAGCAGCTCCCTGGCCTCGGTGAGCGGCAGTTGGTTGTACGCAGCGCTGATCGCGGCCCCGGCGGCTGTGGCCCTCGTCGTCAGCCTCTTGTCCGCCGGGCCGCGCGGCGGCTGGTGGTTGTGGGCCACAGGCATCGTGGGCCTGGGTGCGGTGTGGTTCACCAGCGAGCCGCTCATCGCCGCCGGCCGCGCCGCGGGCGTGGTGGCCAATGTAGCCCTTTGGGGCAGCGGCGTGTGGCTGTCTTTGCTGGGCTACGGCGCCGTCGCTTACGCTGGTATGCTAGAGCTGCGCCGCGCCGGCGTTGTGCCGGCGCCGGTCTTGTCCGCCCTGTGGCTTCCCGCCGTGGCTTTGGTGGTCCATGCCGGCCTGCTGGTCTTTCAAGCCGAGCCGGCGGAAAACTGGCTTTTGCGCGTGTTTCAAGAGGAAGTCCAAGCCGGCGGCGTCCAGCGCCGCCTGCGGGAGCACTTGTGGCTGGCGGGGGTTTCGGCGTCTTTGAGCATTGTGGTCGGCGTGGCCATCGGCATGTGGGGCTATTACCGCGAGCGGGTCGCCCGGGTGGCGCTGTACGTCTCGGGGGTCATCCTGACGCTCCCGTCGCTGGCGTTGTTCGCCATGCTGATGGAACCGTTCGCGGCGCTCGCCAACGCCTTTCCGGTGCTGCGCAACTACGGCGTCGGGGGCCTTGGGGCGGCGCCGGCCATCACAGGCCTGACCCTCTACGGACTTTTGCCGGTCATCCGCAACACCCACGCCGGCCTGCACGGGGTGTCGGCCGCACAGCTCGACGCCGCCCGGGGCATGGGCATGACGCCGCGGCAGGTGATGTTTATGGTGCTCCTGCCCCACGCCTTGCCGGTCATCATGGCCGGCGTGCGGCAAACGGCCATCCTGCTCATCGGCATCGCGACCCTGGCGCAGCTGATCGGGGCCGGTGGGCTCGGGTACTACATCCTCATCGGCATCAACCGGGCCAGCATCGCCCACATCCTGGTGGGCGCCATTCCGGCCGTCCTGGTGGCCATCGGGGCGGACCTCGTGCTGGCCTGGCTGGGCCGCTCGTTGACACCAAAGGGCTTGCGGCTGGCGCGGGGGGTTGTGGCGTGAGCGACTCCGTTATCGTTTTTGAAGGCGTTAGCAAGGTGTACGGCCGCAAGAAGGCCGTGGACAATCTCAACTTGAGCATACGCCCAGGGGAAACCTGCGTCCTCATCGGCCCGTCTGGTTGCGGCAAGACCACGACCCTGCGCATGATCAACCGGCTGGTGGAACCCAGCGCCGGGCGCATTCTGATCAACGGCCGCCCCAACGACGCCGTCCCGCCCGAGGAGCTGCGGCGGCAGATCGGCTACGTCATTCAAGGGGTCGGCTTGTTTGAGCACCTGACGGTGGCGCAAAACGTAGGCGTCGTGCCGCGCCTTTTGGGCTGGCCGCAGAGCCGCATCCAAGAGCGGGTGGAGGAGCTCCTGGCACTAGTGGGGTTGGAGCCGGCCGTGTTCCGGAATAAATACCCCCGGCAGCTATCCGGAGGTGAGCAGCAGCGGGTTGGGGTCGCGCGTGCCCTCGCGGCCGACCCGCCCATTCTGCTCATGGATGAGCCCTTCGGCGCGCTGGACCCCATCACGCGGGAGCGGCTGCAGTCGGAGCTCTTGGAAATCCAGCGGGTGGTCAAAAAAACCATCGTCTTCGTCACCCACGACATGCACGAGGCGCTCAAGCTGGCCGACCGCATCGCGATCTTGCGAGACGGGCGCCTGGTGCAGTACGACACCCCCGAACGCATCCTGTGGCGGCCGGCCGACGAGTTCGTCCAGGACTTCGTGGGCGGAGACCGAGCGCTAAAGGCCCTGGGCTTGATCCCGGTTACGCGCGTGATGGAGCCCGCGGCCAACGGAAAGGCACGCACGGCTGGGCCCACCGGTTCCGCCGGCCAGGAGCGGCGGCGCCCGGGTGAACATGCGGAAGCCGCTTTGGCGGCGGGCTCCGTACCAGCTACCGTCCCCGCCACCGGGACGCTGCGGGATGCCCTATCGGCGGCCATACTCAACGGTCTCGGGGACACCCCCGTCGTGGACGGCGAGGGGAACGTCGTGGGGTGGATTCGCCGGGAGCGGCTGCTGGGGGTGCTGGCCGCGTTTCCGGGACAGGAGGCCGCGCCATGAGGATCGTGCGGCTGGTAGGCTCCGCCGTAACGGCCATCGTCTTGCTGGGGGTGTTCTTCCGCCTGGAGGGCCTGCACGCGCGCATCCTGCTGGCCGTGTGGCCACAGTATCCCGACGCCCTTCCCTTTCAAGGGGGCAGCATGTGGCAGATGGGCGTGCGCACGGTGCAGCTAGTCCTCCTTTCCACGTTTCTGTGCACGGCCATCGGCATTCCGCTGGGCATCATCGCCACCCGGCCCCGGTACCGGGATGAGTGGGCGCCCGTGGTGAACAGCCTCGTCAATGCAGGGCAGACCATCCCCTCTCTGGCGATCGTGGCCCTGGCCTTGCCGCTGCTGGGCTTTGGTTTCGTGCCGGCGCTGGTGGCCATGGTGCTGTACGGGCTGCTGCCGGTGCTGCGCAACACGGCCGTGGCGCTGGAAAACGTGGACAGGGCGCAGCTGGACGCCGGCCGGGGGATGGGGATGACCCCGTGGCAGTTGTTGTGGATGGTGGAGCTGCCCCACTCCATCCCCGTCATCCTCGCCGGCATCCGCACGTCCGCGGTGCTCAACGTGGGTGTCGCGGTCATCGCCGGCCTCATCGGCGCCGGCGGTTTCGGTGCGGCTATCGTGCACGGCATCGACCTGCGGGTGCCCCCGCTGGTGTGGTATGGGGCGGTGCCCACGGCCCTGCTGGCCATCATCTTGGACTTCTTCCTGCGGCGGCTGGAGGAGATCCTGACGCCCCGGGGACTGCGGCTGGGCACCAAACGGCCCTAAGGGGGCGAGGCCACGCGCCCAAGCCCACGGCCGCGGGGTGGATGAAGAACCCTGCCCCGATACGCAGGGCACGCCCGGGGAAGCGGCGAAACGATCCGTCACTTTCCGACACCGGCCAGCGGCTGCGAACAGGATCGAGGTGGCATTGCTGGGCATGGAGACAGAGCCAAGCCAGAACGGCCTTCGCCCGGACGGGGACAAACGGGATTTGCTGCGGCGCCTGACAGCTTTCCGACAGTCGCGCGCTAGCCCCACCGAGCAGATGGTCTGCGATTACCTGATCACTTCGTACCGGGACGCCGCGTTTCTCACAGCGGAAGAGATTGCCCGCGCGGCGGGCGTGAGCAAGGCGACCGTCATTCGCCTCGCCCCCAAGATCGGCTTTGCCAGCTTTAACGATTTGCGCGAACGGCTGCGCCGGATCGTGGCTTACGACCTGATCACGGCCGACCGGGAGGGACAAGGCGGGGGCGCCTCCCAGCCCGGCCAGCGCTTGGTGCTGGCCGAGGTGGAAAACTTGCGCCGGCTGGCGCGCCAGCTGAGCGCGGAGGACCTGGACCAGGCGGGCCGCTTGCTTTGCGAAAGCCGCACCGTCACCGTCCTGGGCTTTCGCCACTCGGCCGCCTTGGCCGTGCATGCGGGCTACCACCTGAAAAAGCTTTTGCCCCACGTTTACGTCTACACCGCGGCCGACTCGAGCCTCTGGGACCACTTGGCACTGGTCCGGGAAGGAAGCGTCATATTGGCCATTGGTCTTGCCCGCCGCGACCGCCCCTTCATGGAAGCCGTGTCCTACGCCCACTCCCTGGGCTACCCTATCGTAGCCATCAGCGAAGAGTACGGGTCGCCTTTGTCGGAGCTGGCAACGGTGGAACTGGTGGCACCCGCGTCCAGCGACTCTTTCGTGGGCGCGTATGCCGCGCCCATCACCCTCGTCTCGGTGCTCATCGACGCGGTGGCGGCCATGCTGGGTGACACCGCGCAGTCTCGCCTCCGGACACTGGCGGAGGTGGGCGACAGCCAGCGCATTTTTTGCTAAGAAGGCCGGGCCGCGCCGCTTCCGGTCTGCTCACGCCGGTTCGCAGGCAATAGTGGAAACGCCCAGGGCCTTCAGCCGCAGACTGCGGCTGAAGGCCCTGGGCCCGTCGCCGGGACCGTCCCACCAAAACCCTTTGGGCCAATGCTCGCCGTCCCAGGAGCATCTCGCCTGGGACCGTCCCCCTGAGCCGTTCCAGCTATAACCAGCGCACCGTGACCACTTTGCGGTCGGTGTAGAAGTTGATGGCGTCTTCGCCGTTGGCGTGCAGGTCGCCGTAGAAGGAGTTGCGCCAGCCCGTGAACGGGAACACCGCCACCGGCGCCGGCACCCCGATATTGATCCCCAGCATCCCGGCCTTCGCGTGCCGCCGGAACGCCCGCGCCGCCGCACCGCTCCGGGTGAAGATCACCGCGCCGTTGCCGTACGCCGACCGGTTGATGAGGGCGATGCCCTCCTCGACGTCCTTTACCCGTACCGTCGTCAGCACCGGCCCGAAGATTTCCTCCCTGGCGATGCGCATATCGGGGTTGGCGCCGTCAAAGATGGTCGGGCCCAGGAAGAAGCCCCGCTCCGGCACCGGCGTCTTGCGGCCGTCAAAGATGAGGCGCGCCCCTTCCTCCTCACCGATCTGGATGTACCCCTTCACCCGCTCCCGGTGCTGGTCGCGGATGAGGGGACCCATCTCCACCTCCGGCTGGTCGCCGGGCCCGATCTTGAGCCGGTTGGAGCGGTCCACCAGGCGCTCGAGGATGTTGTCGGCCACGTCCTTTTGCGCCACCAGGACGCTCCCCGCCATGCAGCGCTGGCCCGCACTGCCGAAGCTGGAGGCGACGATGGCCTCGGTGGTGTAGTCGAGGTCCGCGTCGGGCAGCACGATCATGTGGTTTTTCGCTCCCGCCAGCGCCTGCACCCGCTTGCCGTGGGCTGCCGCCGTGCGGTAGATGTATGCCGCCACGGGCTGCGAGCCCACAAAGGATACCGCCCGCACTTCCTCATGGGCCAAGAGCGCATCCACCGTCTCCCGCGACCCGTGCACCACATTGAACACGCCCGCAGGCACGCCAGCCTCCGCCAAGAGCTCCGCCAGCCGCACCGCCGTCATGGGCGTCCGCTCCGACGGCTTGAGCACGAACGTGTTGCCGCACGCCAAGGCCAGCGGGAACATCCACATGGGAATCATGGCCGGGAAATTGTACGGGCAGATGCCGACGCATACGCCCAACGGCTGCCGGTACATCTCCGCGTCCACGCCGGTGCCCACCAACTCCAGGGTCTTGCCCATGATAAGGGTGGGGATCCCAGCGGCGAACTCCACCACCTCGATGCCCCGCTCCAGCTCCGCCCGGGCTTCGGCCAGTGTCTTCCCGTGCTCCCGGGTGATCAGCAGGGCCAGCTCCTCGCCGTGCTCCTCCAGGAGCTGCTTGTAGCGGAACATGAGCCGCGCCCGCTGAAACACGGGCGTCTCCCGCCACGCGTCAAAAGCCGCGGCCGCCGCTTTCACGGCCCGGTCCACGTCCGCGGCGCTCGACAGCGGCACCTGGGCGATGACCTCGCCCGTCGCGGGATTGTACACCGGGTCCGTGCCGGTCGCGTCAGCCTCCACCCACTCGCCGCCGATGAAGTTGCGCAGCCGGACCAAGTCCGCCTGCGGTTGTGCCATGGCCACGATCGTGCACCTCCTGATCTTCGCCGCCCCACGGCTCGCGTGAGGCCTCCCGCCGGCTCAGCCCCAAGCCTGCCGGCCACGCACTGCCCCTCACTGCCCCTGCCCTACCGGCCACGCACTGCCTCTGCCCTGCCGGCCATGCCCTGTCCCTTAGCTGGCCTGCCGGCCGTGGACGATCTCCTTGAGCCGGCGCACCACCTGGGCCGGGTGCGGGTGCTGCCACACGTTGCGCCCGATGGCCACGCCCGCCGCCCCGTCGTCGATGGCTTGGCAGACAGTGTGGTAAAAGTCTTCTTCCCGTTCCATGCGCCCGCCGCCCAGGATCAACACCGGCACAGGCAACTGCCGGGTCAGCTGGGCAAAGGCGCCCGGCGCATAGGGAGCTTTGATGATGTCGGCGCCCAGCTCCGCGCCGATGCGGGCGATGTGGGTCACCCACTCGGGTTCGTGGCGGCGCTCCTCCGGCACCCCCAGCCCCCACAGCACTGTCTCCACCATCACCGGCACGCCCCAGCGGTCGCCGGCGGCGATCACCCGGGCCACCCGCTCCAGGTTGTCGGCATGCACCTGCAAATCTTTTCTACCAAAAATGAGCAACACCTTGACCGCGTCCGCCCCCAGGGCCAGCGCCTCCTCCAGGCTGGCCACCAGGCGGTGCTCTTCGCCCAGCGTCGGGCCTCCCGGCAAAGACGCCGTCATGCGCGAATCCAGCGCCGCGATGACCGCCGGCCCGTCCCGGCGCGCGAGCACGTGATGGTACCGCTTCAGAGTGGACAGCCGCACGATGACGCCGTCGGGCGGCTCCGCCATCATCGCCGCCAGGACTAGCTCCATGTCGTCAAGGCCCCGGATCTGCCCGTGATCCAAGGCGTGATCCAGAGCCACCACCACCGAACGGCCGCTAACGGGGTCAAAGAGGCGCGCCTGGCGGATCGCCTTGCCCGGCGTATCGGCACGCCAAACCCGGGCCGCGGCCGCCGGCCCGGACCCGGGCCCCACGGGTTGCAACGGGATGGGTTGAGACTGCGCCGCCGTCATGACGCCTTCTTCCTCTCCCGCAAAAATAGTTCCAGCTCCTCCCGGGTCGGGATGGCCGGAGCGCACCCGTGCCGGCTGACCACGATCGCGCCCGTCGCGTTGCCGTACTCAAGGCACTTCTCGAGCGGCCAGCCCCGCAAGAGCCCGGCGCAATACCCGGCGGCAAACCCGTCCCCTGCCCCCAGCGTGTTGACCACCTGCACGCGGAAACCCGGCACCTGGAGGCTCCCTTCGGGCGTGATGGCCATTGCTCCCTCGGGCCCCAGCTTGACCACCACCTGGGAGGCGCCCGCCTCCACCAGCGAGCGGGCCATGCGCTCCAGTTCCTCTTTTGCAGGCTTGTCCGAGCCGGCCAGCCGCTCCAGGCCCGCTCCCNCGCCGCCGGGCTCGCCGGCCAAGCGCACCGCGGCAGCGGCAAAGGCGATCTCCACCTCGTTGCCGATGAGAACGTCGCACATGCGCAGGGCCAGGTCGTAGTACAGGAGGCAGTCGGTGGGATCCGCCCACAGCACGGGGCGGTAGTCGATGTCCATCACGTTCAGGGCCCCCCGGCGCTTGCGGCCCCGCAATAGGTACAGCACCGTCTCCCGTAGGGGACTTTTGGCCAGGGCGGTGCCGGTCACCACCAGCATGCGGGCGTTGAGCACGGTTTCCACGTCCAGGTCCGCCAGCTGGACGTTGGTGTCGGCGCACGGGTCCCGGTAAAACAGCACGTGGGAATCTTGCGGCGGGAACAGGGCGGCAAAGGCCAAGCCGGTCCGGTAGCGGGGATCGACGCCCACAAAGCGAGTGTCCACGCCGGATTCCTCC
>NICF_comb_assmDRAFT_10001387_pt1 | contig 19198 bp, 19 predicted proteins | sample NewIslPassag4_SG_FD_11279 | JGI IMG/M metagenome (IMG submission 11279) | reverse complement strand
CCGTCGATCCGAGCATCCTCGCGGCGCTTCGAGCGGAGGGAACACCATGCTAGGCGGGACGCGCCAGGCCATGCGCCTTCGTGCGGCGGGCGCCTCGGCGCCCGGCCCGTCCCAGCTACACGACACGATCGGCTCGGGGTCCGGGCGCGGCAAACCGTCTCGTTCTCGAACCATGAGGCGCGAAGCGTCGGGTCCTCCCCGGTCATGAACGCTAGCTCGTAGGCGTAGAGAATTTCTTTCGGCACGGCCTCGATTCACAGCCCGTTGGTCGCGACAAACGTTGCACCGACCCCACAGTACGCTCCGTTCGCACTCATCTCGAGGCTCCAGGCGATAGGGCCAGGCCCCAACGAAATCGTTCACCCGAAAGTTGCAGGTACTTGTGCTGAGAAATTCGACAGCCTCGAGACGTGGAGCCGGTTCGGAGAATTCGGCAAGTTGAAAAACTCGAAGGGGGGCGAGCCAGGCAATGGGAAACGTGGATGGAGTATCCCGGAGCAGGTAGAGACTCCACAAACCTCTCCCGACGCCCATGGCGGCTCCGCCCAATATGCGAAGTAGTCAGTCTCCAGCGCCCTCGGCTCCGGGATGTTGACGAGAACGCCCCTCGTCGCCGGCAGGGGGACAAAAATCACCTCCTCCTGGCCGGGGCCCCAGCTGCACGTGGTCCCCCCGGCGACGTCAGGCCCCGCGCAAACCAAAGCTGGGTCGAACCACGACTCTCTCGCCGCCGGGCTTGCAGCGGAATCGCGAAGGACGAAAGCGCGCCGCGCAACCGACTCGGGATACGCCCCCAGCACGACGGAAATGCCAGGCGGTGCCTCGAGTGTGAAAGCCTGCGCGCAATAGGCAGCCCTACCGTCGGGCTGCACGCGCACGTTCCACAGACCCGGTCGATGAACGGCAAGGATGGAGATGGGGACCGGCTCGATCGACCCCTAACACGCGCTGGGTGATGGCCGGTTCAACATGCCAAGGGGAAACACGCGCCTCCCCACCTGCTCACCGACGTAAGTCCACCGCCCCGGATTCCACGGGTCTACCCATGCATATCCCCAATGGCACTCGTATGGCCACGGATCGAAAAACTCGTGAGATTCTCCGACAGTTCATTCGAACTCCTCTCCGCAATACGGCTCCGGCCAGTCGCATCCGTTGCAGGGCGCAGTTCCTTCTCCCTCGAGGTCGAGCAGGCTGAATCTCGAGCCGCGCCGTAAGCAGCTCGCCGTCCGCCGCGCCTGCCGTGTTGACCTCCACCACGAGGGAGAGTTCGCCGCCCGGTTCCACCTCCCGGCCTCGGGCGGTGGGTCCGCCAACGAAAAATGCGACGCGTGCTCTCCGCTGAATTGCAACGCCTGCACGAATCGGCAGCAGGTGCTGCCCACGTTGCGCAATCGAACCGTCTTCCTCTTCAGGACCGGAAGCCCCAAGAGGCCAAAGCGGACCTTTTCGGGCTCGGCGACGAGTTCGCATTCGGCGGGGGTGTATGCTTCTCCGTACAGGGGAACTCGCAGCTCCGGCTGTGCCGGCCACGTCGTGCGCACGACCAGAGTCCCCTCGCGCGCACCGTCGACCTCCCCGAGAAACCAGACGTCGACCTCCGCCCCCTCGGAAACGTCCAGCGGGAGAGCCGGCTGGCCCAGAGAAAAGCTCGGATCCCCCTCCACGGACAGCGACGTCACCCAGATGGGACCTGCCTCCCCTACGTTCTCCAGCCTCAACCGCGCCGACCTCGCCCGCCCGGTAAACCAGGTCCCGAAGTCCAGCGCCGCCGGACTCGCCTGCAGTAGCGGCCCCCCTCCGGTACCCGAAAGCGCCACCGCCGTCCCCGCCAGCTCCACCACCCGCATGCTGCATTTCCGGCACGGTCGCAGATACAAAAGCCCCACCGCCCGTCCCCGCTCCGACGGGCGAAAAACGACTCTCACCGACCGCGAACCACCGGCCGGAATCTGCAGGTCCTCCTCCTCGAAGGAAAAGGCGGACCCGGCCTCCATGTGCGCCTCGACCGTAAACGGCCGGTCGGTGAGGTTGCGCACCTCGACCAGGCGCACTACCTCGGCCCCACCACCCCGAAATCCACGCGTTCCGTCACCTCGATGGCCGGGTCCACACCGAGCCCCTCGACGTGAAGCGGCGGTGCGTCGCCAAGGAGGATCGAACCCGACAAATCCATCGGTCGCGTCGGAGAAAAGACGAGCTGGAGCCGGGCGCGATCGCCCCGCTCCAGCTCCACGAAAGGCGGCACGAGCTCGAGGCCGTCGGGATGGCTCGCGGCGTAGACGCGAGCGCGCGAACGCGATTCGTTGCGAACGGCGAATTCCCGCGTGACCGTATCGCCAACCGCCACCTTCCCGAACTCGATCACCTCGGGGCTGGCGACGATTCCTGCGTCGTCGGCCCCCCAGAGCCGCTCGACCGACACCCGGCAGCCACGAAGGCTGCCAGCGCCACCGCCATGCAAGGTGCCCCCGACCATCGAGAGCTGTGCGGCCCCAATCGCACCTCCGTGGCCTCCATTCGAAAGGATGTCGCCGATCCAGTAGACCGATTAACGCGTCTGTCGCAAGCGGAGGCGGCGGGCGAGGGCGTCGAAGGCGGCAAGGGAGAGCAGGAGGAAGAGGGGGTCGAAGGGGACGCGCATGCGCGGGTCCCCGAGGAAGAAGCCTAGAGTGAGGGAGGCGGAGACGAGGAAGGCGGAGACGAGGAGCGCCTCGGAGCGACGGCGACGGAGCAGCCACGGGAAGTACAGGAGGCCGGGGAGGATACCGGCGTAGAAGAAGGGTCGACCGTAGCCGCGCAGGAGCTCGGCCTTCTCTCTCCACCCCGGCCAGAAGTCCTGCACGCCCAGCCCCATCCCCTCCTTCAGGTGATCCAGGCTGCGAAGAAGGCGGCGCGGATCCTCCCGCAGCGAGGCGAGACCACGCGCGTAGTAGTGGCCTTGGCGCCAGAAGGGCTCCTTTACCCGCTCCATCTCCCTGTAACGGACGAGGTTGGGGATGGGGACGATGCGATGCAGAGCTCCGTCCTCGACGTACTCGACGCCGCGGACCTCCCGAAACGCGAGGTAGAAATTCAAGCCACCGTTGGTGGCGAGGAAGGTCGGCTCGCCGAGGAGGCGGCTGTTCTGCCAGGAGACGACGGCCGCAGAAGCCCCCGTAAGAAGCAGGAGCGTGAGCGCCTGCATCCATCCACGAGCGCCCTTCCCCCACCCGGCCCAGAGAGTGACGAGCGGTAGCGTCGGCAGGAGATTGGGCCGGATCAGGATCGCGGCCGAGAAGGCGAGACATCCGCCGAGCCAGGCCGGCCACCCTCGCCGCAAAAACAGATACAGTGAAAGCAGCAAGAAAAAGGCGAAGGGGATCTCCGAAAGCAGAAGCCCCCCATACAAGACGAGGGGGAGATGCGCGCTCGCCAGAAGCGCCGCAGCCAGGGCGAGGGCGCTCGACGAAAGCATCCGAACGCCGATGCCGTAGGTGAGTGCGGAGACGCAGGCGCCCAGGAGCGCCTGCACCACCGCGACGTTCCGCATCTCGTCGCCGCCCAGGGCGTAGATCAGGGCCAGAAGCGCCGGATACCCGCGGGGCGTGAAGGAATCCCAGGGTCCGAGGGTACCCGCGAGCAGATTGCGCGCTCGCAGGTCGTAGACCGACATGTCGGAGAAGACGAACTTCCCCGGCGGATGGACGACGAAGTTGAACCAGAGGCGTACGGCCGCCGCGAAGAGGAAGACCCCGAGGGCGATCCAGGGTCGGCGCTCGGGCCGTTCGAGTTCGCGCGCGAGCCGGCGCCAGACGGGCTCCGGCCGGGAGGCCGCAGCGCCTTCGGCGAAGGTCTCCACGCCGGCAGCCTACGCGGGCCAGAGGGCCGATTACAACCGGCTCACTCCGCCTGGGCGGTCTGGACCTGGGCGCTGAGCTGGGCCAGGAAGGCGTCCCAGGAGCGCAGCGTGCGCAGGGCGACGCGGAGCTGGATGTCGTCCGTCTCCGCAGCCTCCCCGTCGGCGGCGACGAGGACCGGAAGCGGCGGTGCGATGCCCTGGCCGTCGCGGGGCACGACCACGTCCGGTTCGATGCCCGTGCCGTGAATGGAGCGGTGCTTGGGCGTGTAGTAGCGCGCCACGGTGATCTTCAGCCCCGAGCCATCGTCGAGATCGACCACCGTCTGCACGCTCCCCTTGCCGAAGGTGGTGGTCCCCATCACCACCGCGCGCCCGTGGTCCTGCAGCGCCCCGGCGAGCACCTCGCTGGCCGAGGCGGACCTGTCGTCCACCAGGATCACGATGGGGTAGTCGGGCTCGGTCCCCGCGCGGTGGGCGGTCTCGATGTCGAGGATCTTTCCGCCGCGGCCACGGGTGGTGACGATCTCGCCCTGGGCGAGGAAGCGGTCCGCCACCCGCACCGCCTGGTCCAGAAGCCCACCGGGGTTTCCGCGCAGGTCGAGGACCAGACCCGACAGCTCCTTGCCGTTCTGCTGCCGCAGCTCGCCCAGGGCCTTGGTCAGGAAGCTCTCGGTCTTTTCCTGGAAGCTCTTGATGCGCACGTAGCCGATCCCGCCGGGGTAGAGGCGCGCCTCGACGCTGCGGATCTGGATGCGGTCGCGCAGAAGCACGAACTCCAGCGGCTGGGAGAAGCCCTCGCGGAAGAGGCCAAGGCGCACCTTCGTCCCCGGCTGCCCCCGCATCATCTTCACCGCCTCCGTCACCGAGAGGTTGGCGGTGGGGGTGTCGTCGATGGAGACGATCCAGTCGCCGGGGAGGATGCCCGCGCGCGAGGCCGGGGAATCCTCCAGCGGCTCGACGACCACCAGGCGATCGCCCTCCTTGCGCACCTCGATCCCGAGCCCCCCGAACTCGCCCGCGGTATCCGCCTTCATGTGGCGGTACTCCTCGGCCGGCAGAAAGACCGTGTAGGAGTCCAGCGTGGCGAGCATGCCGCGGATGGCGCCGTGGATGAGAGTCCTCGAGTCGACCTCGTCCACGTAGCTGTTTTCCACGTAGGCGAGAACCTTGGCGAAGATGTCGAGGCTGCGATACGTCGAGGCGCCCGCGACGCCGACCGATGCGACCAGCCCCGCGCCGCCGAGAAAGGAGACGACCGCGACCAAAGCGAGGGAGAAGAGCGAGTTTGGCCTACGCACGGAAAACCTCTGGAACACCCGCGACGTGATGATGCCCGTCGGCGCCCGCCCCCCTCCCAGGCGGGCGAAAACCATTCTCGGATCCTAGCACCCGCCTCCCCGTGCCGCGAGGGCAGGCGGGCGAGCGGGCCTCATCGAGACCGCCCGAACCACGGAAGGGGGTCGATCGGCTTTCCGTCTTCGCGCAGTTCGAAGTAGAGGAAAGGCCCCTTGGTGGAGCCCGTGTCGCCGACCCCGCCGAGCCGCTGCCCGGCCTCGACCTCGGCCCCCCGTTCCACCACGATCTCGTCGAGGTGCCCGTAGAGCGTGTGGTAGCCGTCGCCGTGGTCGAGGATCACGAGGTTTCCGTAGCCGCGAAACCACCCCGCGAAGGCCACCCTCCCCTTTTCCACTGCCCGCACGGCGCTGCCGCGCGGCGCGCGGATGTCCAGGCCGTTGTGGCGGGTGATGGTGCCGAACTTGGCATCGACCACCTCGCCGAAGGGGACCTCCACGATCCCCTCGAGGACGGGCCGCGAAAGCGTCCCGTAGCGCCGGGCGAAGGCGCCCTTGCGCTTTGCGCGCGCCAGGCGGGCCAGCTCCCGGTCCAGCCGCGCACGGGCCTCCCGCAGCTCGGCATCGAGCCGTTCCTTCAGCTTCCGCTCCCTCTGCACCGTCTCGAGAGCCGTCCGGTGCCGCGCGCGGGCCTCCTCCGCTTCGGAGACCAGCCGTCGCGCCTCCTCGGCCCGCCGCATGGCCTCCTCGCGGGCCTTCTGCAGGCTCGACCGGGCGGCTTCCGCCTCGCGGTGCAGGCGACGCGCCTCGCGCAGCTCGGCGAGGTCCGCCTGCAGCACGCGGTCCATGGCGCGGGAGAGGCGACGAAGCTCCGAGGGATCCTGCGCCGAAAATCCCGCGCCGCGCCGGAGGATCCGGTAGCGGGAAAAGAGACGCGGCTCGAGCTTTTCGAGCCGGGCCCGTAGTTCCGCCTTGGCCCTGCGCTCCGCCTCCTGGAGCGGGCCGAGCGCCGATTCCGCCTCGGCGGCCAGTGCCTCCGCCTCCGCCGCCTCCCGCTCGGCGGCGCGGATCTCGGCCTCGAGCTCCTCCAAGGTAGCGATGATCGAGTTCTCCTCGGCGCGCAGGCGGGCGAGGACCTCGCGGGTGGCGCGAAGCCGCGCCTCGATGGACTCGGGGGTCTCGGCGGGCGCAGCGTTTTCCTTGGTTTCGGCGGAAACCGCACGCCCGGTCGTTTCCGCAGCTTCCGCGTCGGGTTCTCCCGAGCTCTCCGCCGTCGCGACGGCCGCGGCCTCTGCGCTCGTCGCTCTCGGCGCCTCGTCGGATGCCCCGGGGCCGTCGGGGCCATCGGCCGGGCCGGCCAGGACGAGGAGGAGGAGCCAGGGCCCGGCCAGGCTCATCGCAGCTCCCGCGCCAGGGCGAAGAGCGTGGCCATCGCCCCGAGCAGCGCGCCGACCAGGACCAGCGCGGCGAAGGCCTGCGGCTCCGCCAGCCCCGCCAGCGAGAGCTCCTCCGGCAGAGCCAGTGCCACGTCGAGCCGGCGCTCCCAGCGGGCGAGGAGCTGAAGCGCCAGCGCGGCCCAGAACCCGCCGAGCGCCCCGGCAAAGAGTCCTTCCAGGAGGAAGGGAAGGCGGATGAAGCCATCGGAGGCGCCGAGGAGGCGCAGGATCTCGATCTCCTCGCGGCGCGCGTGCACCGCGAAACGAACGACGGCGCCGACCAGAAGGGCGGCGCCGCAAAGGAGGATGGCGAGGAGCGCTCCCCATGCGCGCTCGGCGAAGGCGGCGAGCGCGGAGAGGCGCTGCGCCCAGTCGCGGCCCCAGTCGACCTCTTCGACGCCGGGAAGCCGCAGGAGCACCTCGGCCAGGTGAGGAAGCTCGTCGACCCCGGCCGCGCCGGCGGGCCGGAGCTCGATCGAGGCGGGGAGCGGATCGAAGGGAAGGTCGAGGAGGATGCCCTCCTCGTCGCCGAGCGCCCGGCGGAGCCTCTCCATCGCCTCCACGGGCGAGACCCAGCGCGCGCTGCCACCGACGGTATCGGCGGCCTGCTGGGCGAGCCTTCGGCCCTCCTCCTCGTCCAGCTCGTCGGAGAGGTAGAGGGTGAGCTCGACCCGGCTTCCCCACGCATCGAGAAGGGAACGCACACCGAGAGCGAGCGAACCGGAGCCCGCGGCCACCACCAGGGTGGCGCCGACGGTGAGCGAGGCGATGAGGTGGGAGAGCGGCGCGCGCCGGATCGAAGCCCACGTGGCCGCAATCGCGATGCCCAGGGCGCTCATCCCGCCACCTCCTCGGCGACGCGCCCCCCGTCGATGCGGACGAGGCGGTGCCTCAGGTCCTGCAAGAAGCGCGGGTCGTGGGTGGCGAGGACGACCACGGCGCCCCGGCCCGTCTGGTCCGAGAAGAGCTCCATCGCCTTTCGTGCCCAGTGGGCGTCGAGCTGCGAGGTGGGCTCGTCGGCCAGGAGGATGGGGGGCGAGCCGGCCAGCGCGCGGGCGATGGCGACGCGCTGCCGCTCACCGCCCGAAAGACGCTCCACGCGCTCGTCGAGCCTTTCGCCGAGGCCGAGCTCCTCGAGCCAGCGAACGGCCTCCTCGCGCGCCGCGCGCCGCGAGGTGCCGCGGATGACGAGCGCCAGACTGACGTTGTCCAGGACGCTGCGTCCAAAGAGCAGTCGAAAATCCTGAAAGACCACGCCGATGCGGCGGCGGTGCCGCGCCATCTCGGCGCGCGAAATGCGGGCGAGGTTCCGATCGCCCACCCAGACCTGGCCCTGCGTGGGTCGCTCCGCGCCGAGCAGAAGGTGCAGGAGCGTGCTCTTTCCGGCCCCCGAAGGCCCCCACAGGATGACGAACTCGCCCTCGCCTGCCTCCAGGGAGACATCCGAGAGCGCCGCCTCGCATCCCGGGTAGGCCTTCTGGACCTGAAAGAGGCGGATCATCCGCGCTCACCGCAAGAACTCGCGCACCTTCTTCGCGATCCCTTCCGCGTCCAGACCGTACTTGCGGTAGAGGTCCGCCGGGCTGCCCGATTCGCCGAAGACGTCGGGCACGCCGATGCGCAGCATCCGCGAGGGGAAATGCTCGGCCAGGCATTCGGCCACCGCGCTGCCGAGGCCGCCGATGACGGAGTGGTCCTCGGCGGTGATCACCTTGCCTCCGCAGGCGCGGGCCGCCTCGACCACGCCCTCGACGTCCAGGGGCTTGAGGGTGGCGACGTTGACCACCCGCACCGAGATCCCCTCGGCCGCGAGCGCCTCCGCCGCGCGCAACGACTCCGCCACCTGCGCGCCGGTGGCAAAGATCACCGCGTCCTTTCCGTCGCGCAGCGTCTCGATCCGGCCGAAGCGGAAGACGTAGTCCTCGGAGTGGATGCGGTCGACGTTCTGCCGCGTCAGCCGCAGGTATGCGGGCCCCTCGTGGTCGGCGAGATAGCGGACCACCGCCTCCGTCTCCACGTCGTCTGCCGGCTGGATCACCGCCATCGTCGGCAGCGCCCGCATCAGGGCGATGTCCTCCAGGCCCTGCTGCGAGTAACCGTCGTCGCCGACCGCGATGCCGGCGTGGGTGCCGACGATGCGGACGTTGGCCTCGGAATACGCGACCGAGATGCGGATCTGGTCGTAACGGCCGGTGATGAAGCAGGCGAAGGAGCAGGCGAAGGGGACCTTGCCGCAAAGCGCCAGCCCGGCGGCGGTCCCGAGCATGTTCGCCTCCTGGATTCCCATCTCGAAGAAGCGCTCGGGGAACTTCTTCCCGAAGAGCTCGGACTTGGTCGACTTGGCGAGGTCGGCGTCCAGGACGACGATGTCCTGGCGCTCCTCGCCGAGCCTCACCAGCGCCTCGCCGAATGCCTGCCGGGTTGCCTTCTTGACGCTCATGACCTCTTCAGCTCCTCGATGGCGCGCGCGGCCTGCTCGGCATTCGGGGCGACGCCATGCCAGTCCACCACGCCCTCCATGAAGGAGACGCCCTTGCCCTTGACGGTGTTCGCGATGACGAAGGTGGGCCTGCCCTTGGTGGCCTGCGCCTCTTCCATGGCGCGGAGGAAGGCTCCGATGTCGTGGCCGTCGATGGTGACGACGTGCCAGTTGAAGGACTCGAGCTTTTCGCGAAGCGGCTCGATGTCCATCACGTCCTTTACGAATCCGTCGATCTGGGCCTTGTTGTAGTCCAGGATGGCGACCAGGTTGTCGAGCCTGTACTTGGGCGCGCTCATCAGCGCTTCCCAGACCTGGCCCTCCTGCATCTCGCCGTCGCCGAGCAGGCAGTAGACGCGGAAGGGTTCGCCGTCGAGCTTGGAGGCGATCGCCATTCCCTGCGCCACCGAAAGCCCCTGCCCGAGCGAGCCGGTGCAGGCCTCGACGCCGGGCGCGAGGACGAAACTCGAAACGGGATGGCCCTGCAGGCGGCTACCGAGGCGCCGGAGCGTGGACAGCTCCTCGCGCGAGACGTAGCCGGCCTCGGCCATGCAGGCGTAGACCGCCGGCACGCCGTGGCCCTTGGAAAGGACGAAGCGATCGCGGTCGGGGCGCCCGGGGTTTTGCGGATCGTGGCGGAGGACCTGGAAGTAAAGCGCCACGACCATGTCGATCGCCGAGAGCGATCCTCCCGGGTGGCCGGACCCCGCCTTGGCCAGCATCTCGACGATGTCCACGCGCAGCCGCCGAGCGATCTCTTCCAGCCGCCGCACGGTGGCCTCGTCGGCGCGCGGGGTTCCGGGAGAAACGGGATGCATCGGACTCCTCCAGAGTGGTCGGTCGGCGCCGCTCTAGCAGCGGAAGCTCCGACTTTCAACCATCCCTATTTCCGGCTCCGCTCGCCGGAGAGATAGCGGAGGATCACCTCGTCCAGGCTCTGATCGGAGACGAGGTCCTCCGCGTAGAGCGTCTCGGCCTCCTCGTACGGCGGCGGAAGCGGCGGAAGGGGCGGTGGCGTCGCCGGTTGCGGCTCCAGCATCGGCGGCGCAGACGGACCCTCGCGCCGAGGAAGCGGAGGCGGCGTCGCCTTCGAGCGCCCCGCCGGCCAACTCGGCGGCTCCGGCGGCCGAAAGCCGGGCGGAGGAGGAACTCGCCCCTTGCCCGAGAAGGGCCAGGCCACCTTCGGCTCCGCCGGCGGCTGCGGAAGAGGAGGCGGCGCCGCGGGCGGCTGCCGCGACGGCGGCTCGGGCTCCGGCGGAGGCATGGGCGCGTCGTAGACCCCGTTGACGAGGTTGCGCAGCATCTCCTTGTGCTGCTCCTCCATCAGCGCCCGCACCAGGCTCGCCAGGTTGGGCGCCCCGCGCAGCTCCGCATACGAGGTCCTCTTCGAAGCGATGATGTTCCCGCCCAGGAAGAGGTGGGTGACGATGTGGCCGCTCTCGACCCCGGTATCCTCCGTCTGCACGTGGTAGAGCTGGCCCTTGTGCTTCACGTTGTGGTTGAAGCCGGTGACGAGGCGCTTGCCGGACATGGATGGCTGCCCTCTACCACAGCGAAGGTTCCAGATCGACCTGCTCCACCCGCTCCGGCCGCTCCCCCAGAAAGCGCGTCACCACCTCCTCGAAGCGCGCCGGAACGTCGGTGACCAGCAGGCGGTGCGTCGGCGGGCGATCCGTCGCGCCCTTCGCCTCGGTGGCCTCGGCGGCGAGGACCTCGGCCACCGACGCGCCCGAATCGACCAGCAGCGTGTTCGGCCCCACCACCTCCTGGATGACCGATCGCAGGAGAGGATAGTGGGTGCAGCCGAGGATGAGCACGTCCAGCTTTCCGCGGAGATCGCCGAGGTAGCGCTCTGCGATCGCCTCCGCGATGGGCCCCTCGGTCCAGCCCTCCTCCGCCAGCGGCACGAAGAGCGGGCAGGCGCGCGCCACCGTTGGCGGCGTGCCCGTTCGCGCCTCGATGGCACGCTGGTACGCGCCCGAAGCGATCGTCCCCGCAGTGCCGATCACGCCGATCCGCCCACCGGGCCGCGCCCGCACGGCCGCCTCGACTCCGGGTTCCACCACGCCGAAGACTGGCACCGGCAACTCCGCGCGCAGCACCTCGAGAGCGTGCGCGGAGGCCGTGTTGCAGGCGACGACCAGCATCTGGACCCCCTGCCGAAGGAGCAGGGAGGCGTTGTTGCGGGAGTAGCGGATCACCACCTCCGGACTCTTCGTCCCGTAGGGGACCCGCGCCGTGTCGCCCAGATAGATCGTCGGCTCGTGTGGCAGCCGCTGCCGGATGGCGCGAAGGACGGTCAGTCCGCCCACGCCGGAGTCGAAGACGCCGATCATGGACGGAACTTACCCCACGAGCCCTCCGCCGCAAGAGGACGAGTGCAGAGGCCAGCGGCAAGGCACTCGCCCGGGCCGGCGAGCCTTTTCGCGAATCTCTCGGAGCCGCGAAGCGCCGGGACGCGCGGGGAGCTTCGCCCGCGCGTCCGCGCCACCACGCTCTGCGCCGACCGCGGCGTCAATACAGCGGCCAGAGATCGAGCGTGACCTCGTTGTAGCCCTTGTAGAGGCGGATTCGGCGCCCGAGCTCCCACGTAAAACCCGACCGCGAAGAGGGATAGCCGTACGCCTCGATCCAGTAGAGCCCGCGCGGCAGGTCATCGAAGAAAACCGAGCCCGCATCGCAGCGGACCCGACCGCTCTCGTAGACGAAGCCGTGCACGTCCTCGAGGATCACCTCCACGTACTTGACCCCCGCCGCACGGCAACCAAGGCCGTTGAAGGTCCAGTACGCCTCGAGCTCTGCCTCGTCGTCGATGTGGCAGGCAGAGAGCGTGAGAGCCAGCGCGGGAACCAGAAGCCAACTACGAAGGAATCTCTTCACGACTCGCATCTCCTTGCCCCCGCTTGGACGGAGAGCGAGCGGCAAGATTCATCGACCTGTCCGCCCGCGCGCATCCCCGGACCGGCCCGCCCCTTTCCTCTCCGTCCGGGCGGCGGCATGCGGTCTGGCGCCAGAGCGGCCGAGCCGGTCCAGGTCACGCCGGCGACGCGAAGCGCTGGAGCCTCGCCGACTGCCTCGGCCGCCCTGCGACCTCAGCCGCCCTCGCCCGCCTCCACCGGCTGCCCGTTCGAATCGAAGGGGTCCAGCCGGTAGCGGTAGAGCCGGTCGAAGCCGTGCTTTCCGGGCATGTCGTACTCGACGCTGAAAGAATGGTGCTCGTCGTCCACCGCATGCCCCGTCCTGGCGATCGACCGTCCCTCCCGAGCTGGAAACACGCGCATCTTCCGATCCGAGAGCCGGATCAAGGCGCTCCGCCAGCGGTCGTTGTAGTTGCTGGCGCTTTTCCCTCCCCCGGATCCGGACAGCTCCACGCGACGAGAATGCCGACGAGCACAACGAGAACGAGCCGACCTTGCCGCACCATCCGCCGCTCCGCCTCCTCTGCGAGCAAGCAGGGTATCGCCAGCCGCACGCTCGGCTAACCTTCCATTAAACTAAATGAAAACACTCGAGACTGCTGTTGCGACCGATACCGGTGACCTCCACGCCCTCCGCGCAGCAAAGGGAACCGCAAAGTCGACGGAGCCTAGAAGCCTGTTGGGGTAAGGAAGCGGCGAAGGCGGCAGGCGATGTCTGCGAGCGCGCACCGGCTCGAGTGAAGTTCGGGTCCGAACATTGACCCGCCCGTATCCCCCGTGCAAGATGCAAACCTCGCAAATCGGGGCCCGAAGGACTTGCCCATGCCCGTGAACTTCATCGCCGCCATCGATTACGTCCATGCCATCCAGGCCAGCGGGCCCGTGGGGATGGGGGTCCTCGCGATCCTCCTCCTCGCCTCGGGCTGGAGCTGGACCATCATCTTCCAGAAGTCCTTGCAGCTTCGGAGGGCGCAGGAGCGCTCGAAGGAGTTCCTCGACGCCTTCTGGCAGTCCAAGCGCCTGGACGAGGTCTACGCCCGGTCGAATTCGATGAAGGATGCGCCCGTGGCGCAGGTCTTCCGCGCGGGCTACGTCGAGCTGGCCAAGCTGACGGGCGAGGGAGGCGAGCGGAAGGTGGACCTCGCCGGCGTCGACAACATCGAGCGGGCGCTGAGAAGGGCCGCCAACGTGGAGCTGACGCACCTGGAGGCGAGGACCTCTTTCCTCGGCTCGGTGGCCGCGGCGGCGCCCTTCATCGGCCTATTCGGCACGGTCTGGGGGATCATGAAGGCCTTCGGCGAGATCTCGCAGCAGGGCAGCGCCAGCCTGGCCACGGTCTCGGCGCCGATCTCGGAGGCGCTGATCGCCACGGCGGTGGGCCTTTTCGCCGCGATCCCCGCCGTGATCTTCTACAACCACTTCGTGGCGAAGATCCGGATCCTCGAGACCGAGATGAACAACTTCGCGGCGGACTTCCTCAACATCGTCAAGCGCCACTTCGTCCGGCCATGAGCTTTTCCAGCGGCGGCGGCCGAAAGGGCCTCTCCGAGATCAACGTCACGCCTCTGGTGGACGTGATGCTGGTGCTGCTCATCATCTTCATGGTGACGGCGCCGATGATGCAGCAGGGGGTCAAGGTCGACCTTCCCGACGCCCGAGCGCAACCGATCGAGGCGAGCGACGAGCGCAAGCTCGTCCTCTCCGCCACCGCGGACCGGCGCATCTTCATCGGGGACGCCGAGGTGCAACTCGAGGAGCTCGAGGAAAAGCTCAGGGCCAATCCCAAGGCGCAGGCCGACAAGGAGATCTACCTGCACGCGGACCGCAACCTGCCTTACGGCTTCGTGATGGAGCTGATGGCCGCGGTTCAGCGCGCGGGGATCCCGGCCATGGGCATGATCACCGATCCGGTGGTCGCGACGCCCGCAAAGGGTACGAAGAAGAAGTAGTGGAGGCTTCGCGCAAAGAGCACGGCGGGGGCGTTGGCCCCGACCGGGAGAGCGTGCTGGCGAAGCGACCCGCGCCCTTCCGCTGGGCGTGGGTGCTGTCGGTCCTCGTGCACGCGGTGGTCTTCGTCGGCCTCTTCGGCGTCTCGCTTTCGAGCGGCTGCGGGGGCCGGCGCGAGCCGGAAAAGCCCGTGGTGGCCAAGCTGGTTCGCCTCGGGACCCCGCGAGAGAAGCACCTTCTCCCGCGGCTGCCCACTTCTCCGCCCACCCCGCCCGCCTCGCGCGAGGCACCGCAGGTCACGCCGGGGAAGGAGCTGTCGACACCGCAGCCGCCGAAGCCGCCCGAGCCGCCGAAGCCGCAGCCGGAATCGCGACCGGCGGAGAAGGCGCCTCCGGCGTCGAAGAGCCCGAGCCCGCCCGCGCAGGCGGCCGCACCCAAGAGCCCCAAGTCGGAAAAGAGCGAGCTCGACGACATCATCCAGCGCTTCGCCTCGGCCGATCGGGTGGGCAAGGCCGAGCCGCTGCCGGGCCTGCCCGACGGCGATCCCTTCGGCGACGCCGAGGAGGCGGCCGAGGGCGAACGCTACCTGGCCCTCGTGCAGAAGCGCCTACGGGACCACTACGTCTTGCCCTCGACCATCCCCGAGACGGAGCGAATCCGGCTCAGCGCCATCGTGCGCATCCACGTCGACCGGACGGGCCGCATCACCCGGCACGTGATCGAGCAGTCCTCCGGCAATCCGCAGTTCGACGCGGCGCTGGAGTCGGCCATCGCCAAGGCCTCCCCGCTGCCGCCGCCACCCGACCACCTCCTCCGCCGGTTCGCGAATGGCTTTCCTGTCCGCTTCCGTTACTAGAGCGCCGTGATAGAACGAGGCCCGACGAAAGGAGTGAGAACGTTGCGTTCGATGGCCAGAATCTGGGTCGCGCTCGCGGCGCTCGTCCTGCCCGCCCTGGCGCTGGGCCAGGAGCCGCTCATCGAGGTTTCGGGGGCCACCTTCCGGCCCCTGCCCATCGCCATCGCCCCTCCCATCGCGCAGGGGGACGCCGCCTCGCCGGCGGAGGAGATCTACGAGGCGCTGACCTTCGACCTGGAGGTTTCCGGCCTCTTCGAGGTGATCCCGCGCAAGGCCTTCCTCGCCGATCCCCGCGAGCCGCTCGGCCCCGAGGGAATCGTCTGGTCGCGCTGGCTCGACGTGGCCGCCGAGGAGCTGCTCAAGTTTCAGGTGGAAGCCGGGCCGCAGGGCCTGAAGCTGACGTGGCGACTCTACGAGGTGGCCACGCAGCGGCAGACGACCTCCGGGACGCTCGAGGGGCGCGTGGCCGATGCGCGTCGGCTGGCGCACCGCCTCGCCGACGAAATGGTCCGCCACCACACCCGCGAGCCGGGCGCCTTCTCCACTCGCATCGCCTTCGTGCGCCGCCCGAAGGGGGGCTCGAAGGAGATCTGGGTTTCCGACTTCGACGGGAAGAACGCCAGCCCCGTCCCCCATACCCGGGGCATCTCCCTGCTGCCCACCTGGTCGCCTTCGGGCGGCGAGCTGGCCTTCACCTTCTTCAAGAAGAGCCTGGAGTACCCGAACGGCCATCCGCAGATCTGGAAGGCGAACCTGCTGAACGGAAAGACGAGCCCGCTGGTGACCTCCGGCGACCTCAACACCGGCGCGGCCTGGTCGCCCGACGGCTCGAAGATCGCCTTCACCATGTCGCGGGACGGAAATCCGGACATCTACGTGATCAATGCCGACGGTTCGGGGCTGCGCCGGCTGACCCGCGATTCGAGCACGGAGTCCTCGCCGGTCTGGTCGCCGGACGGCAAGCGGATCGCCTTCGTCTCCGACCGCCACGGCACGCCGCAGATCTTCGTGATGGACGCCGACGGCGGTAACGTCGAGCGGCTCACACGTCAGGGCAACTACAACCAGACGCCGGCGTGGTCGCCACGGGGCGACGAGATCGCGTTCACCGCGCGCGACGAGCGCTACGCCTTCGACATCTTCGTGGTCAACGTCGAGACCAAGGAGATCCGGCGGCTCACCCAGGACCAGGGCAACAACCTCCATCCCACCTGGGCGCCCAACGGCCGGATGATCCTCTTCGTCTCCGACCGCGACGGCGACCGTGCGCTCTACGTCGGCTCCGCCGATGGCCGGGTGCAGCGGCGAATCTCGCCGCGCGACGGCGCCGAGTACACCGATCCCGCCTGGGGTCCCTTCCCCGTCACCGTCGAAGCGAAGCGATGAGCGAGCGCTTCGCCGCCATCGACGTCGGCACCAACAGCGTCCTCCTCCTCGTCGCCGAGCGCGGCGCCGACGGACGCTTCGTCGCCGTCGACGAGGACATGGAGATCACCCGCCTCGGCGAGGGCGTGGACCGCACCCGGCGCCTGACGGAACGGGCCGTCGCGGAGACGGTCGAGGCGGTTCGCGCCTTCGCCGGGCGCGCCCGCAGCCTCGGCGCGAAGGAGATCGCCGTGGTGACGACCAGCGCCGCGCGCGATGCCGAGAACGGCGCGGAGTTCCTCCGGCGGTTGCGGGACGAGGCCGGCGTCGAGGTGGAGATCCTCTCCGGCGAAAAGGAGGCCACCTTCACCTACGCCTCTGCGGCCGCCGACTTCGGTCCGGGATCGCTCTGGGCCATCGACATCGGCGGGGGCTCCACCGAGGTGATCGGCGGCGCGGGCGGTCTCATCCGTTTCTGCCGCTCCTTCGACGTGGGGGCGGTCCGGCTGACCGAGCGCTGCATCGCCTCCGACCCGCCGACGCCCGAGGAACTGGGGCGTGTGGAGCGAGCCGTGCGCGAGGCGTTGTCGGCCCTGGAGGCGCCCGAGCCAGAGACCGAGCTCGTGGGGATCGCGGGGACCGTCACCACGCTCTGCGCGATCTGGCTCGGACTCGACGCCTACGACGGCCGCCGCGTCCATGGCCGGCGCATGCCCATCGCTGCGGTGGAGGAGCTGGAGCGCAAACTCGCCCGGATGACGCTCGACGAGCGCCTGCGGCTGCCGGGCCTTCCCCCGCGCCGGGCCGACGTGATCGTGGCGGGCGCGACGATCCTCCGGGTGGCCATGCAGGTCCTCGGCTTTTCCGACGTGATCGTCAGCGACAAGGGGGTACGCTGGGGCCTGCTCGAAGCGCGCTTCGGCCGGGGCACGCAAAGCTGATCGGGCCACCGCCTCCCTGCCCGGGTAACACTTCCGGAGCGCCGGCTCCTGGACCACTGGTACGTTGCCTGTCGGGTCGCAATCCAGAAACGGCCGCAGCTCGCCCGGCCCCGACGGCCCTCTCGTTTCGCCTGAAACGATCGCGCAGGCGATGAACGCCTGGACGGAAGACGGGCGCCCTGCTCTAGTAGGCCGCGAGGCGGCGGGGCGGCGGTTTGGCCCCGGCCATGCCGTCTCGGCATCGCGTTTCGCTCATCGCTCGTATCCATGGCCGCGACCTCGCTGCGCAGGGCCCATCTCACGCTGGGCGTCCTCACCCTGATCAACCTGCTCAACTACCTCGACCGCTACGTGCTGTCGGGGATGCTTCCGCTGGTGCAGGAGCATTTCGGGCGAAACGACGCGGAGATGGGGCTTTTGACCTCGAGTTTCCTCGTCGTTTACTCGATCGTCTCACCCTTCACCGGCTATCTGGGCGATCGCTTCGCCCGGCGCTTCCTGGTGGCGGGGGGCGTCATCCTGTGGTCGGCGGCCACGGTCTACAGCGGCCTCGCGCGCTCCTTCGAGGAGCTGCTTTTGGCGCGCAGTCTGATCGGCATCGGCGAGGCAGGCTACGCCGCGGTCGCCCCCGGTCTGATCTCCGACCGCTACGAAGAAAAGCGCCGCGGCCGGATGATGGCGCTCTTCTACGCCGCGCTCCCGGTGGGATCGGCGCTGGGCTTCACCCTCGGCGGCGCGCTCGGCACCGCGCTCGGATGGCGCTCGGCCTTCTTCGTCGCGGGCGCGCCAGGGCTTCTGCTCGGCCTCGCCGCCCTGCTCTTTCCCGAGCCTCGGCGCGGCGCGACCGACGCGCAGGGGCCGACGACCGAGAAGGCGAGCGCGCGCGAGATCCTGGTGCACCTCCTGCGCACACCGGCCTTCGTGCTCAATACGGCGGGCTACACCGCGGCCACCTTCGCCATGGGTGGGCTCGCCGCCTGGTGGCCCACCTTCCTCTATCGCGAGCGCGGTCTTTCCCTCGACCATGCCGGCTACGTCTTCGGCGCGCTGCTCGTCGTCGCCGGCTTCGCCGGCACGCTCGCCGGCGGCTGGCTGGGCGACCGCATTCACGAGCGAAACCGCGGCGGACATTTCCTCGCAGCGGGCTGGGGACTCTTGGTCGCGGCGCCGCTCGCCGTGCTCGGCATCGCCTTCGAGAACCCGACGGGCTACTGGAGCGCCGTATTCGTCTGCCTCTTCTTCCTCTTCTTCAACACGGCGCCGCTGAATGCCGCCCTCTGCAACGTCGTCCCGGCCCACATGCGCTCGACCGCGGTGGCGGTGAACGTGCTCGTCATCCACATGCTCGGCGACGCCATCTCCCCCTTCCTCATGGGTGCGATCTCCGACGCCACCGGCTCGCTCGTCTACGGCCTCCTCCTCGCAGCCCTGATGATCGCCGTGGGCGGAGCCATCCTGGTCGCCTCCGCCCCCGTCCTCCGCCGCGCCCTCACGCCTCCCGAGCCGACCCCATCGCGCATGCCGTAGCGAAACCGCCATCCCTCCGCCCCGCGGCCCGCCCCGCCCGCGACGCTCCGAAGAATTTCTGCCCCGGGTTCCGACGAGGTGCGGTTCGATCCGCTCGCACTTCCCCGGTGAGCGAGCCAGGTGCCGAGCCGCGCGAGCTGTGGATGCGCGAGCTCGATCCCGCGACGATGTACTTCCTCCTCGAGCGCCTCGCCGGCGTCGACTCCGCCGAGGAGATCCCCGCGCGCCAGGTCCCCGGCTGCCGGTGGATCCTCGAGGACCAGGACTTCTCCCGCTAAAGGCGCGAGCGATTCGGCGCACGCGCGCCGAATCGCTCCGAGGCTCCGGACCCTGGCGAGGCGGGGCGCCGCCTTCGCGAGCGAGGCGCGCCTCGCTCGGGGGTGCGCGGCGAATCCGAACCTGCGGTGGGCGATCAGGGTTCCCTTGCGACTGGGCTGGGCCGGAAGCACCAAGGCGCTCGGATGGCACTCTGAAACGCTGACTTCCAGCGCACGCGAGGAGCACGGGCAAAGGCGATTCATGGCCAGCGCATGTCGACTCCCTCGCGGGAGCTCAATCGTTCGCGGGATCGTTCGAAGGTGCGAAGGCGCGGTAGG
>NICF_comb_assmDRAFT_10001385_pt1 | contig 19221 bp, 20 predicted proteins | sample NewIslPassag4_SG_FD_11279 | JGI IMG/M metagenome (IMG submission 11279) | reverse complement strand
GGCGGTGCCGCCGTAGGGCCCCTTGAGCTTGAAGCCGCCGTACTTCGGCGGGTTGTGCGACGCGGTGATCATCACGCCGCCCGCGGCGCCGTAGCGCGCACGGCGAACGAGAGCGCCGGCGTCGGCAGGTACTCGACGCTGACCCGCGCCTCGAGGCCGCGCTCGGCCAGGACGGCCGCCGTCTGCTCGGCGAACTCGCGACCGAGGAAGCGCGTGTCGTAGCCCACGAGCACGAGCCCGCCGCCCCGCGCCACGAGGTGGTCCGCGTAGGCGGCGGCCGCCCGCCTCACGTTCGCGAAGGTGAAGCCGGCGGCGATCACGTCGCGCCAGCCGTCGGTCCCGAACCTGATGTCCATCGCAGCGGCGGCCCTAGGAGGCCGCCCCGGTCAAGGTACCACGAGCGTTGTAGGCTCCCTGCCGTGAGCTTCGTGATCAAGTACGGCGGCAACGCGATGACCGACCCCGCGACGCGCGCCGCCGTGGCCGCGGGCATCAGGCGGCTGGCCGCGCGGGGCGTCCCGCCCGTCGTCGTCCACGGCGGCGGCCCCTACATCGCCGCAGCGCTGGACGCGCGCGGCATCGAGCACCGCTTCGTCCGCGGCCTGCGCGTGACGACCGAGGAGGCCATGGAGGTCGTCGAGGACGTCCTCACCGTGCTCGGGAAGCGCCTGGCCGAGGAGATCGGGCCCGCCGTCGGGCTCACCGGCCGCGACGCCGGGCTGCTCGGAGCCGCCCCGGCGGAGCCGGAGCTGGGCCGCGTCGGCCACGTCGTCTCCGTCGACACGCGCGCCATCGCCGCGCTGCGGGCCGCCGGCCTGGTGCCCGTGGTGGCCAGCGTGGCCCGCGAGGCCGGAGCGGCGGGCCCGGCGTCCGCGGGCGCCGAGCCCCGCGCCGCCGGCCCGGGCCTGAACGTGAACGCCGACGAGGTCGCCGGGGCGGTCGCCGGCGCCCTGCGCGAGGGGGTCTGCTTCCTGACGAACGTGCCCGGCGTGCTCGACGACCCCTCTGACCCCGGCAGCCTACTGCCCGAGCTCACGCGCGGCGAGGCGCTGGCGCGGATGGCCGACGGGCGCATCTCGGGCGGGATGGTCCCGAAGGTCGAGGCGGCGCTGGCGGCGCTCGAGAGGGGCGCCGCGTTCGCGGTGGTGGCCGACGGCCGGCACGCGGACGGCGTCGAGCGCGCGCTGGCGGGCGGCGGCACGCGGGTCGTGCCCGGCTGAAGGGCCGTCGCCGGCGCCGCTACCGCGGTGACGTCGGGCGCACCGGCGGTTAAGGGTCCCGTAAGACGCCTGTCGCTAGCTTCTGGCCATGGTCAGCTTCGCCCATGTGCCCACTGCCGAACTCGAGCGGGAGGCCGCGCGGCTGCAGTTCCGCATCATCCACGGCATCGCGGACGACCTCGACATCGAGAACTACTGCCTGATCATGATGGAGCTCGGCTCGCGCGAGATGTTCAACACCGTCCTCGACCCGCGCGACGCGGGCCTCTGAGGCCCCGCGTCGCGACGGCGGTGGTGACGGTACTACACGATGAGCGCGCACTGAGAAGGTGAGCGCTTCGTTAGAGAAGGACCAACGCGCTCCAGTACGGCTGTCACCGCAGACATGAAGAACCTCTTGTAACCTGGAGTACACCTTCTGGTATCTTGGCTGGCAATGCCAGCCGGGCGCCTGCTCCCCCTCTTCTGCTTCTGTGCCTTGGCGACCTCGGTTGCCTCCGCCCAAACGTTCACCGTCAGACCAGGCGATACCTTGTGGAGCATCGCCAAGAGCGTCGGCACCGACGTGGCGACGCTGAGGGAGCTGAACGGGCTGACGAGCGACCAGATCCATCCGGGTCTGGTCCTCAAGCTGCCGGGGGGCGATGAGCCCGCGCAGGCCGCCCCCGCGGCGCCGCGCACCGTGACCGTCCAGGCGGGCGACACCCTCTACGACATCGCGCTCGCGCACGGCGTCACGGTCTCCGACCTGATCGCGTTCAACGACCTCGACGGCACCTTGATCCACCCCGGCCAGGTGCTGAGGCTCGAGCCCGGCGACAAGCAGCTCCAGCCGCTGACGGTCGAGGTCAAGCCCGGCGACAGCCTGTGGTCGATCGCCCGCGCCTACGGCACGACGCCGCAGGCGATCGCCGACGCCAACGGCATCACGCTGGCGACGGTGCTCAACCCCGGCCACAAGCTGGTAGTGCCCGGCCAGTACGCCGACGGCAGCCTCGACGTCGGCGGTGCCGTGCCCCAGACCGTCACGGTCCAGAGGGGCGAGACGCTGTGGTCGCTGGCGCGCGCCCACAACACGACCGTGGCGGCGATCATGAGCGCCAACGGCCTCAAGAGCGAGCAGATCTACGCGGGCATGCAGCTCCGCATCGTCCCCGGCAACGAGATCGCCGCCAGCCGCGCGATCACCGAGCACGTGAACCCGGCCCCGACGGTGTCGGGCCTGATCTGGCCCCTCTCGGGACCGATCACCTCGCGCTACGGTTACCGCTCCCTCCGCATCAGCGGCTCGAACTGGCACTCCGGCCTCGACATCGACGGCGACACCGGCGACCCCATCGTGGCCGCCGCCGGCGGGGTCGTGACGGAGGCCGGCTGGCACGGCGGCTACGGTTACCTCGTGGTCATCCAGGACGGTGACACCGAGTACTACTACGCGCACGCCTCGGAGGTCCTTGTGAACGTCGGGGACGTCGTCGCCGCCGGCGAGACCATCGCGCTCGTGGGGAGCACGGGCAACTCCACCGGCTCCCACCTCCACTTCGAGGTCCGCGTGGCCGGCGAGCCGGTAGACCCGCTGCCGCTCCTCGAGGCCTCGGCGCAGCGCTGACACCGGGCTGCCAGGCGGGGAGCGAGGGACCGAGGACCGGACGTGCGCCTCGTCGTCGTAGGCGACATACACGTACAGGCTGAGAAGCTGTGGACGATGCTCCGCGACGCGGGGCTCGCCGACGACCGCAACCGGCCGACCGACGAGCTGCGCGAGGGCGACGTCAAGCTGGTGCTGCTCGGGGACCTCGTCCACGCCAAGAGCCGCGAGCGCTACGCCGACCTGATCAACGTCAGGCGCTACGACGAGTACAACCCCCGCCACCTGGCCCGGGCCGAGGAGGCGCAGGAGCGGTTCCTGCGCGAGGTCAAGGGGTTCCAGGACCGCGTGCCAGAGGGCCGCATGGTGATCCTCATGGGCAACCACGACTTCAACGCGGTCACCGAGGACCAGGGCCCGCTGCGCACGGACGACGTGGCGCACCTCGAGTGGAAGCCCGGCCACGGCAACCCCATGGACCCTGAGCTCAGGGAGTGGATCCTCTCCTGGCCCTACGAGCTCGTCGTCGAGGGGCTGCACCTGGCGCACGTCGGGCCGCTGCCCGAGCACAACAGGTTCGACCAGGGCTTCTACCTGGAGAACCGGAGGCGCTGGATCCAGGAGGACCGCGACTTCCTCGAGGGCACCGGCTACCGGCTGGGCATCTACGGACACACGCCCGTGCGCGGCGGGGTGAACGTGGCCTCGCAGGGCCGCGCCCTGCTGCTCGACACCAACGGCCACCGGGACGAGTACGTCTACCTGGACGTCGACATCAGGCCGGAGGGCTACCGGCTGCGCCTCAAGGGCCTGTTCTTCGACGAGACGATCCCGCGGGAGCCGTAGCGGTCCCGCAGCCCCCGCGGCCCGCGCGTGGCGGAAACGGCGCGCCCGCACCGCCGCGCAGCCGCGGCGCCCTCTTGGCGGCCTCCGGACCGTCAGGCGCGCGTGTCGGGGTCCGTGTGCAGCGCCGTCTTCGCCACGCCGAGGAGGCGTAAGCGCTCCTCGAGACCGTGCCTCCCGCCGTTCACCGCCTCGGTGACGGCCACGGGGTCGTCGCGGTCGCAGAGGGCGTTGATCCCGCGCGCCTGCCAGTACCAGCCCGCCGCCAGCGCGGCGTAGCGCGGCGTCGCCAGCAGGTCGGGCTCGGCCTCGAGGTCGACGCCGAGGAGGTCCCCGACGTCCCTGTAGGCGGCGCGGCCAGGTGGCGAGCAGGCCGCGGGCGCCGTAGTTGAGGTTCTCGACGAGCGCCGTGTAGAGCGCGGACTCGTGCGCCGTCTGGGCCAGGAAGTGCGCGACCCTCAGCGGGGTGTCGATCGCGAACGCGCGGCGCGCCCTCTCCTCGGCTAGCGCCTCGCGCAGCGCCCGCATCCGCCGGGCGACCTCGTCGGTCCTGTCCGGCCCGGTACGCGCGTCGTCGTTCATGGCGCCTCCTCCCGCTCGCGGCGCCGACCGTGCCGCCGCTGCGACACTCTAGGCCGAGCGCGGCCCGCGGCCGGGTGGCCGCGGGCCGCGCCGCCTGCCCCGGCGGACCGCCGGGCGCCCGATGGGCGTGAGGCGCCCGCCCCGTCTCCCCTCAGGCCTCGCCGCTGCGGAAGAGCTCGGCGAGCTGGTCGGCGCACGTGCCCCAGCCCTCGTGGAAGCCGCGCCGCTCGTGATCCTCCTTCGCCTCCGCCGTCCAGTGGCTCACCCGGTAGGTGGCCTTCGTGCGGCCGTCGCCCAGGTCCTCGAACGTGAGGTCGATCGTCATGTAGGGCCGCTCGGACGGCACCCACGCCGCGACGTAGGCGTCCGTCGAGACGAGGCGGCGGTTGGGCACGACCTCGAGGTAGACGCCCCGGTTCGGGTACTCCGTGCCGTCGGGCCCGCGCATGACGATCGTCGACGCGCCACCGGGCCTCACGTCGAGCTCGGCCACGGGCGTCGTGAACGGCTTGGGCGCGAACCACTTCTTCAGCACCTCGGGGTCGGTCCAGGCCCGGTAGACGCGGTCCGGCGTGGCGTCGAAGACGCGCTCGAGGACCAGCTCGTGGCGGGCGGTGGGTCTCGTCTGGGTGTCCGGCATGTCGTTCCCTTCCGTACGCGCTCGCCCGTCCCTCAGTCGGACAGGTCCCCGGCGCTGCGCAGGAGGTCGTCCAGCCTGTCCATGCTCGCCTCCCACTCCTCGCGCCGGCCCCTCAGCCACCGACCGGCCAGCTCGAGGCCCTCGGGCTCGAGGCGGCACGGCCTCTTCTGGGCGACGCGCCCGCGGGAGATGAGCCCGGCGCGCTCCAGCACCTTGAGGTGGCGGGAGACGGCCGGCAGGCTGATGTCGAGCGGGGCCGCCAGCTCGTTCACCGTCGCCTCGCCGCGCGCGAGGCGGGCGAGTATGGCCCGGCGGGTGGGGTCCGCGAGCGCGGCGAACGTGAGGCTGAGCCGGTCGGTGGCGGGCATGTACTTAACCTCCTCGCTAATTAACGCAGTGGTTAAGTTAGGCCCCGGACGCCGCCGTGTCAACCCCGCGGGTCGCTCCGGACCCCGGCGCGAGAGCGGCGGTCAGCGCTCCGCGCGCGTCTCGTAGTTCGGGCTCAGCACCACCCAGGTCCTGAGGCCGGCCAGGTCGACGCGCTGGCCCGCCTCGCTGATGAACGTCACGCCCACCCCGTCCACGACCTCCCAGGTGCCGTCGACCGCGCGCCCCTGCAGGTAGAGGGTCGCGGGCCCGGCGCGGATCGGGATGTAGAGGCGGCCCGCGTCGTCGCCCGGTATCGGCACGGCGTCGATGTCGCCGACGAGCACGGCCTGAGTCTCGAGCACCTGGCCGTCGGGCTGCACCGCGGGCTCGCCCGCCCGCACCCAGCGGTAGCGGCCGGTGATGGGGTTGAAGCGGAAGCCGCTGGTGTAGGCGCCGTAGCTGACGGTGACCTCGGCCACCTCGCGCGCCTCGGGCGACGGCCGGTAGGTCGCGTTCGCGACGAGGCGCACGCGCTCCGGCGCGATGCGGTTGACGGCCGCGCGCAGCGCCTCGCCGACGGAGTACAGGTTGTACGGCGCCGAGCGGTCGCCGGAGCGGGCGAAGAGGTCGCCCGAGGTGTAGGCGTTGAGCGTCGGCACGGACGCGCTCGCGATCATCACCATGGCGTCGGGCGAGCCGCCGTCGTGCACCAGGACGGCCTGGCTGCGCTGGGCGAGCTCGACGAAGTAGGGCCGCGCGCTGCGCACGGGGCCCACGCGCTGCGGGTCCTGCGCGTCGTAGAACGCGAGCAGGCGTGTGATGCCGCCCTCGACGGGCATCTCCACGACCATGCTGGCCTGAGCCAGCCCGCTCTGCGGGTAGCCGTTGGCGTTGTCGATCACGACTGCCAGCGCCCTGTCGCGCCGCTGCGCCAGCGGCGGCGGGGCGGGCGGACGGCGGGCGCCGTCGCCCTCGCCGGCGCCGTCGGGGCCCGCGGCCAGCCCGCGGTTCTCTACCGACGCGTTCGGGTCGGGCGGGCCGGCCTGCCCCGGCGATATCGCGTTCCCGCCAGGCGGCCGCTGCGACTCGACCGTGGCGCGCACGTCCGTCGCGCCCTGAGCCACCTGGCCCGGCTGCGGGGCGCCGGGCGCCTGAGGGCCGGTGACGACGGCGCGGAGCTGCGGCTCCGCGAGCGGCCGCGGGTTCACGACCTGCACGCTCGGCTGCACGTCGAGCGGCACACCGTCGCCGACGACGGCGCTCACGCTCGGCTCGGCGAGGCGGCGCGTGCCGGAGACGCTGGCCGTGACGCCGTTCGCCGAGAGGCTCACGGACGCCGCCACCGAGGCCCTGACCTGGCTGGCGTCGAGCGCCACGGCCTCCGAGACCGAGGCGCTGACGTCGGGTGCGGCCACCGCCACGGTCGACCGGACCCGCGCCTCCGCCTGTGGCGCCTGCACCTGCACCGGCTGCGCGACGGCGGCCCTGGCGTCCGGGGCCGTGACCTCGCGCGCCTGGGACGTGCTGGCGGACGGCGCCAGCGCCAGCGCGCGCGACTCGGCCACCTGCACCTGGAGCTGCGGCTCGGGGATCGTGACGGGCGCTGGGGTCTCACGGGCGGCCAACGGCTCGAGCTCGATCTCGGGGAGCTGGCTGGCGGGCGCCTCCGCCACGGGCAGGTCGGGCGACTCGGTGGCGACCTCCTGCAGGGCCGGCGGCGGTGGCGGCACCACCTCGGCCTCGACCGGCGCCGGCTCGGGCGCGGCCTCCGCCGCCGGCGGGGCTGGCGGGGCGGGCGGCTGCACCGTCGCCTGCTCGAGCTCCTCGGAGGTCGTCTCCTCCTGCGGCGCGCTGAGGGCCTGCGGGTCGCCGGCCTCGGTCGAGGCGACCTGCGGCTCGGGCGCCTCCACGGTGGGGGCCTCGGCGGTGGCTGCCTCCGTGTAGGTCTCCGCGTAGGCCGGCGTGCCCACGTCGATGACGATGAAGCTGGGGATGGGCTCGGGCTGCGGGCGCGTGACGACGTAGAGCAGTATCAGCAGGAACGCGAGGTGCAGCACCAGCGACAGCAGCGCCGCGCGCCGCTTGTCCGGGTCCTGCCAGATCGAGGCCTCGCTCCGCGTCATCCTCAGCCGCCGGTAGCTATGACGATGCGCTCGGCGCCGGCCTGGCGCAGGTAGTCCATGATGCGGACCGTCTGGCCGTGCTGCGCCGCCCTGTCGGCGCGCAGCACCACCACCCGCTGGCCGCTGAGCTCGAGCGCCTGCCGCACCAGCCCGGGCAGCTCGCTCTCGGCCACCCTGGTGCCGCCGAAGAACACCTCACCCAGGCCGTTGACCGTCACCGTCGGCAGCTCGCTCGGCGACGCCTGCGCCGTCTGCGCCTCGGGTAGGTCCACCGGCAGCCCTGACTCGGTGGTGATGAAAGTCGTCGTGAGCATGAAGAAGATGATCAGGAGGAACACGACGTCCACCATCGGCGTGAGGTCGATGGTGGCGTTGGTCTGGAGGGACCTCCTCCTCGCCCGGCGTACGGTCATGGAGCTAGGCGCCCTGGGTCAGGTCGGCCGCGCGGGGCACCGCGGCCTCGCGCTCCTCGTGGGCCCTGACGTCGGGCTGAGGGCGCGGCGCCGGGCGGTTCTGGCGCTCCGGCGCCTCGTCGCGCCGCGACGCCACGGCCTGGGCGATGTTGCCCATGAGCTCCTCGCGGCGCCTGTCGATCTCGACGAGGATCGCCTCGACGCGGCTCGAGAGGTAGGCGTGGCCCATGATCACGGGGATCGCCACGATCAGGCCGGCGGCCGTGGTCACGAGCGCCTGCCCGATGCCGTTGGCCACGATCGACGGGTCGCCGGTGCCGAAGCGCGAGATCTGGCCGAAGGAGATGATCATGCCCGTGACCGTGCCCAGCAGGCCGAGCATGGGCGCGACCTGGGCGATCGTCGCCAGCGGCCGCAGGCCGCGCGCCAGCGACTGCTCCTCCTGGATCGTCGCCTCCTCGAACGCGGCCTCGACGGCCGGGCGGCCGTAGGGCAGCTTCAGCAGCGCCGCCGACAGCACGCGCGCCACCGGGCCGCCGTGCTCCTCGCACGCCGCCAGCGCCAGCTCCAGGTCGCGCTCGCGCACCGCGGCGTTCACCTTGACCATCAGCTCAGCGGTGTCGGTCCGTTCGGCGCGCAGCTTGAACAGCCGGTAGAAGAAGACGTAGACGGCGTAAAGCGAGATGAGGACGATCGCCGCCAGGACGGGTCCGCCGCTAAGGATTATGTCCATTCACCACTCCTCATGAGCCTCTCAGAGGCTACGGACCGGGCACGTGAACGCGATGAGATGGGTGAAGGGCGTGGTCTACGCGACGTCAGCCGGTCGTCCGCATCCCCGCTGATATCCCTACCAGCGAGACGCGCACAGCGTAACTCAGCGGCTGCCGGTCGATGGAATCCTCGGGTGACGCTCGCAGCCGCCTCAGGAGCTCGACCTGGAGGTGGCTGATCGGGTCGACGTAGGGGTTCCTGAGCTCGATCGACCGGGCCAGCACGGGGTCGTTGGCCAGCAGGGGGGCGCCGGTCGCGCGCTCGACCTGGGCCACGGACAGCGCGAACTCCGCCAGCACGTCCTCGCCGAAGCGCTCGGCCAGCCCGGGTGGCGCCAGCGTGAGGTAGCTGCGGAAGACGTCCATGTCGGCCTTGGCCAGGCTCATCTGCGCGAAGTCGACGACGGTGCGGAAGAACGGCCACTCGCGGTACAGCTCGGCCGAGAGCCCCTCGGGGAGCCGGGCCAGACCGGTGCCCACGCCGTACCAGCCGGGGACGTTCGCCCGGCACTGCGTCCAGGCGAACACCCAGGGGATCGCCCGCAGCTCCTTCAGCGTGCGGCCCTGGCCGCGGCTGGCGGGGCGCGAGCCGACGTTGAGGCGGCTGATCTCGTCGATCGGGGTCACGGCCCGGAAGAAGTCGATGAAGCCGTCGGCCTCCACCAGGGAGCGGTACTTCTCCCTGCCGGCGGCGGCCACCTCCTCCGCCGCCTCGCGGTACGCGGCGGGCAGCTCGGGCCGCTCGCGGGCGTCGCGCGCCGACGAGACGATGAAGGCGTGCACGACCTGCTCGAGGTGCCGGTGCGCCAGGTCGGGGTCGGAGTAGCGGTCGGAGAGCGCCTCGCCCTGCTCGGTCATGCGCATCCGCCCGCCGAGGCTGCCCGGCGGCTGCGCCAGGATCGCCTGCCCCGCCGGGCCGCCGCCGCGCCCGATGCTGGTGCCGCGGCCGTGGAACAGCCGCAGCGGCACGCCGGCCTCGCGCGAGACGCGCGCGAGCCCCTCCTGGGCGCGGTAGAGCGCCCAGTTCGCCGCCAGGAAGCCGACCTCCTTGTTCGAGTCGGAGTAGCCGATCATCACCTCCTGCACGCCGCGGCGCGCGAGGTGCTCGCGGTAGACGGGCAGCTCGTACAGGCGGCGCATCACGTCGGGCGCCCGCTCGAGGTCCTCTAGCGTCTCGAACAGCGGCGTCGCGTCGATGTCGGGGATGCCGGCCTCCTTGGCGATCACAAGCGCCTCGAGCACGTCGGAGGGGGCGTTCGTGAAGCTGACGATCGCCGCCCCGACGGCGCCCTCGCCGAAGCGCTCCCGCTGCGCCCGCAGCACCCTGAGGGAGCCGAGCGCCTTCGCGGTCTCCTCCGAGAGCTCCGCCCACGCCGGCACCAGCGGCCGCGGCGACGAGAGCACGTCGGAGAGCAGCGCGACCCTCCGCTCCTCGGGGAGCGCGGCGTAGTCGGACGCCAGGCCGGCGTACGCCAGCAGCTCGGCGACGACGCGCTCGTGCACGGTCGAGTGCTCGCGCAGGTCGATGGGCGCCAGCACGAAGCCGAACGCCTCCGCCCGGTAGCGCGCCGGCCGCACGAACGCCTCGGCGAGCCGCGCGGCCTGCGCCTGCGCCAGGGTGTCCTCGACGAGCCTGAGGTCGGCGACGTACCCGTTCGCGCCGCCCGGGTAGCGCCCGACGCCGGCCAGCTCGGCGGTGAGGAAGCGGTGGACGTGCTCGAGCTTGCGCCGGAACGGCTCGCTCGGGAAGCGACGGCTCTCGCCGTGCTCGGCGTCAAGCCTGGCGAGGTCGTCGCGGAACGCGGCGCTCAGCGCGACCCTGTCCTCGTGCTGCGAGAGGCGCTGCACCAGCAGGTCGAGGTCCTGGAGGTAGCGCCCCAGGGCGACCTCCGTCTGCAGCGCGTACGCCGCGCTCGTGACCTCGGGCGTGACGTAGGGGTTGCCGTCCCTGTCCCCGCCTATCCACGACCTGAAGCGCACTATCGGCTTGAGCGGGCCGCCCCTCAGGCCCTCGGCGCCGTAGTACGCCTCGAGGGCTTCCTCGACGTCGCGCATCAGGCGCGGCACGGCGTCGAGGAGCGAGCGCCGGTAGTAGTAGAGCGCGCTCTTGACCTCGTCCAGGACGGACGGGCGCTCGTCGTTCACCTCGCGCGTCAGCCACAGGCTCGTGACCTCGGCGTAGATCTCGTCGACCAGCGCCTGGCGCCGCTGCGGGCCGAGGCGCGTCTCCCCCAGCGAGCGCAGCGCGGCGGCGATGCGCTCGAGCTTGAGGCGCACGGTGTAGCGCTTGACCTCGGTCGGGTGCGCGGTCACGGTGAGCTGGACGTCGAGGCCGTCGACGAAGCGCCGCGCCTCCGCCGCCGACCAGCCGCTGTCGCGCAGCGCCTTGATCGCCGCCGCCACGCTCTCGCTGCGCGGGCGCTCGCGCGTGGCCGCGAAGTCCCGCTCGCGGTTCACGCGCACGCGGTGCACCTCCTCGGCCAGGTTCACGAGCTGGAAGTACACGGTGAAGGCGCGCACGAGCTTCTCCGCCGTGGCGGTCTCGAGGCCCCTGAGGAGCGCGTGGAGCTCGGCGCGCAGGGCCGAGGTGTCGGCGCCGCGCGCGGCGCGGATGGCCTTCGTCAGGCCGCGCACCCGCTCGACCAGCGCGAAGAGGTGGTCGCCCTCCTGCTCGCGCAGCACGTCGCCGAGACAGGTGGCGAGGAAGTCGACGTCGGCGCGCAGCCGCTCGAACCCCTCCGGCGCCTCGCCCGGGGCGGCGGGGCGGACGCGCTCCGCCGGGTGGACGGCGCGCACGGCGGCGCGGTCCTCGTCGCTCACGCGTCGCCTCCCACCGCGCGCTCGCGCGCCTGCGGCACCCACAGGCGCTCGACGCGCGTCGCCCGCGCGCCCTCGACCTCGACGGCCAAAGCGCACACCGTGGCCTGCCCCTCGGCGGGGCGGTAGCGCCGCGGCAGCTTCGTCACCAGGCGATGGTAGACGTCCTCGTAGCGCATCCCGATCGAGGAGCTCTGCACCCCCGTCATGCCGACGTCGGTGATGTAGGCGGTGCCCTTGTAGATCGTCTCGTCCGCGGTCTGCACGTGCGTGTGCGTGCCGACCAGGGCGGCGACCCGGCCCGCCAGGTGGTGGAGCATGACCTTCTTCTCGCTGGTGGCCTCGGCGTGGAAGTCCACGACCACGGGCACGCCCGCCGGCACGCGCTCCAGCGCCTCGTCGACGGCCCTGAAGGGGTCGTCGATGGGCTCCATGAAGACCCGGCCCATCACCTGCACCACCGCGACGCGCCCGCCGTCACGCGAGGGGAAGACGTGCGAGCCCACGCCCGGCGTGCCCACGGGCAGGTTCGCGGGGCGCAGCAGGCGCGGCGTCTCCTCGAGCAGGGCCAGGGCGTCGGCCTGGTCGAAGGCGTGGTTGCCGAGGGTGACGACGTCGGCGCCGGCCCCGACCAGCTGCTCGAAGTGCCGCCGCGTGATGCCGAAGCCGCCGGCCGCGTTCTCGCCGTTGACGATCACGAGGTCGAACTCCTCGCGGCGCTCGGCGATGAACGCGGTCGCCGCGACCATGCCCGGGGTGGCGAAGACGTCGCCGACGAACAAGAGCCGCACGCGGCCACGATATCAGGGGCCGCCCGCGACCCCCGGCGTGCTAGATTCGCGCTCGGCATGCGCTTCGACGCCGTTGACAGGCGCATCATCGAGATCCTCCGCGAGGACGGTCGTGCCAGCCACGCCAGCATCGCGAAGGTCGTCGGCCTGTCGGCGCCGGCGGTCGGCGAGCGCGTGCGCAAGCTCGAGCAGGCGGGCGTGATCCGCGGCTTCCGCGCCGTTCTGGACCCCGAGGCACTCGGGCTGCACGTGACCGCCTTCGTGATGATCGCGCCGCAGCCGCGCACGCCCGCGCGCGACCTCGTGGCGCGGCTCGAGGCCCTGCCCGAGGTCGAGGCGCTCTACGCCGTGGCCGGCGTCTACTCGTTCATGGCCAAGGTCAGGGCGCGCTCGACGGCCGAGCTGGACGAGTTCCTCGACAGGCTGTTCATGCTCGAGGGCGTCGAGCGGACCGAGACGACGATGGTCCTCAGGACCGTCGCCGAGCGCGCGATCCCCCTGCCCTTCGCCGAGTCCAGGTGAGCCGCCCGGCGGAGCGGCGACGCGCGGAGCGTGGCCCGCGGAGCGGCCCGGAGCGAACGTGGACGTAGAGTTCAGACCCCTCACCGAGGACGACATCGACCAGGTGCTGCGGCTGCGCGCCATCGCCTTCGGGCAGTTCGGCGACAGGGAGGGCTACCTCGCCAGCGTGACCTGGCGGCTCCCCTACTCCCTCGGGGCCTTCTCCGGCGGGCGCCTCAGGAGCATGTCGATCATGATCCCGTTCGAGGCCTACGTGGCCGGCCGCCGGGTGACCGTCGGCGGGCTGAGCGGCGTGGCCACCGCTCCGGAGGCGAGACGGCTGGGCCTGGTCGCGAAGGGCCTCAGGCGCTGGTTCGAGGACCTGCGCGAGCGCGGCGTGGGCTGGAGCACCGAGCACCCGTTCGACCCGACCTTCTACGCGCGCCTGGGCTACCAGACGGTGCCCAACGGGCACACGCTCGAGCTCCCGCTGCCGCGCCTGAAGGCCGCGGCGCGCGGCGCGACGTGGGAGGGCGGCCTCGTGGCGGAGCCGGCCGGCCCCGAGGCGGCGCCGGCGCTGGCCCGGGTCTTCGCGCCCTGGGCCCGCCGTTTCTCGTTCGCGCTCACGCGCGAGGACGGCCTCAAGCCCTACTGGGACTGGACCTTCAGGCGGCCCTACGGGGACGTGACACACGTCGCCTACGTGGCCGACGACGCCTACGCGGTGCTGACGGTCAAGGACGAGGACGGGCGGCCCGAAGGGCGCACCGTGCTGGTGGTGCGCGACCTGGCCTACTCCTCGCCCGCGGGCAGGCGCCGCGTCCTGGCGCTGCTGGCGAGCTTCGAGGGCCAGGCCGACGCGGTGAGGCTCCACCTGCCGCCGGGCGACCAGGTCGCCGCCCACTGGGCCGCGTACCACACCGTCCGCTCGCCCGAGCTGCAGGTGCGCGTGGTCGACCTGGCCGCGGCCCTGGGCGGCCTGCCGTGGCCCGCCGACGACAGGGTCGTCCTCGGCGTCTCCGACCCCGACTGCCCCTGGAACGACGGCACGTTCGTCGTCGAGACGGGCGCCGAGGGCGCGCGCGTGACCCGCGCCGCGGGCGCTGAGCCCGAGGCCCGCCTCTCCATCGCTGCGCTGGCGGCGCTCCTCACCGGCTCCGCGGCGCCGGCGTCGCTGCTGGCCGACGGGCGCGCCGAGGGCTCGCTGGACGCGCTGACCAAGCTCTCGACGCCGCTCGCCGGCCACCCCGTCTTCAAGCCGCACAACGACCACTTCTAGGCGAGCCGGCGCNCCGAGGCGCCGGAAGGACGCGCCGGGACGCCGGGCGGCGCACCCGGGCGCCGGGCCCGCTGCTCCCGGCCCGCGCCTCGGGCCCTGACCCCTGCTCACTCGGTCAAGGCCTCGAGGAACCACTCCGGCAGGCGGTGGCGCTGGCGCCTGATGAACGCCGGGAAGTCGGCGTCGAGGAGGTACGTGACGGCATGGTCCTCGGCGCTGCGCACCGAGCGCCCGTAGGCCTGCACGACGGTGAGGCAGGTGCGCCAGTCGTACCTCCCGGTCGCGCTCCATCCGCGCCGCCACCTGCTTGTCGCCGAGGAAGGGGTAGGGCACCTTGCACAGGACCTGCCACCGCGCGAGGTCGTCGGCCAGGTCGATGCCCTCGGTCATGCTCGGCGTGATCAGGATCGTCGGCTCGGGCGAGGAGAGGTGCTTCGCCAGCGCGGCCTCGCGCCCCGCGGCGTCGCGGTGCGTGACCACCCGCCAGCGCTCGCTGGGGGCGATGTGCTTCGCGAGGTACGTCGCGATCATGTACGAGTGCGCGTGCACGACGCCCTTGTCGCCGGCGTGGTCCTTGGCCAGCTCCGACACCGCCTCGGCCAGGAGCGGCAGGTCGCGCTCCTGGTAGCGCCGCGTCAGGCGCGCCGCGGGGCGCAGCACGATGGGGCGCCGCGCGGCGGGGAACGTGGAGGGCACGCGCACCACCGCGGCGTCCTCCTCGTCGAGGCCGAGCGAGCGCAGGAACGTTGCCGGGTCGAGGATCGTCGCCGACATGAACAGCACGCGCTCGGCGTGCGAGAGCACCATGTCCTCGGCGAAGGCGGCGACCTCGACCGGCTTGAAAGACAGCGTCGCGCCCTGGTGGTCGCGGCCGCGCTCCACCACCCAGTCCACCTCGCCGCTGGCGTGGCTCTCCAGCAGGAACCGCAGCCGCGCGTGGCTGGACTCGAGCCACTGCTTGACCCTGAGCTGCTGCACCGCGTTCTCGTCGGTGGCGTCGCCCGTGAGCTCCTTGTCGATCGCGCGGGCGCGCCGGAGCATGTCCGGCAGCAGCGCGTCGACGAAGTCGAAGGCCACCTCGTCCCCGAGGTCAGGCGGCAGCGCGCGGGCGAGGCCGGCGCGCGCGAGCATGCCCTCGCTCACGCCCACCTGCACGAAGCTCATCAGCGCGGCCTCGGTGTTGTGCGCCTCGTCGAGCACCAGCAGCTCGCGCTTGCCGAAGCCGCCGGCGTAGTTGAGCTCGGCCAGGAAGTAGGCGTAGTTCATCGTCACGACCTTGGCGGCCATGGCGACGTCCTTCGCCACGAAGTAGGGGCACTCGTCGCAGGCGGTGAAGCGGCGGCCGGTGAGGCAGGGCGCCGCCGCGGCGTGCGTGTCGGCGACGAGGCAGGGGTAGTTCGACCTGCCCTTCATCACCGCCAGGTCCTCGAAGTCGCGCAGGTACTGGTCCTGGAGGACCTTCTGGGCGGTGAGCACGAAGGCGCTGCCGGCCTCGCGCGCGAGCGTGACGCCGATCGCGCTCTTCCCCGAGCCCGTCGGGGCCTCGAGCACCACGAAGCGCTTGCCGGCGGCGAAGGCCGCCCGCACCTCCTCGATGGCCTCGAGCTGGCCGGGGCGGTAGGACCTGAACGGGAACGCCCCGCTCGCAGGCGACATGCTCACGCGCGAGGCTAACACGGTGGGGAGCGCTCGCCTCGGCTCCCTGGGCACTTACCGCGGCGCACTTCGCCGCGCGGCCGCGACACCGCGGCGACCGGCCGACCGGAGCGCGGCGGGAGCGAACGGACCTGACTGGGAGCCCTGAAGCGACTGCGCCGGCGAGCGAGCTCGCCGGCGCATCGGTGTGGTGCCGAGGAGGGGATTTGAACCCCTACAGCCTTGCGGCCACTAGCCCCTCAAGCTAGCGCGTCTACCAGTTCCGCCACCTCGGCGCGCCGCCTCGTGAGCCGGCTCAGACGCAAAGGTCATGTTATCGCCGCACGAAGAGGGGCGTCAAGGAGAGCCGCGCGGGCGGCGGTCCGGATGAGCCTTAACCGTCGGGAACGTCTATACTCCGAACGCAAGCCAAAGGGGAGGTAAGGCATGAGTTGGTTCAACCGGCTCGTCACGCTCGTCGCAGCGCTCGCGCTGGCGGGGTCCGCGCTGGCGCAGCCCCCGAACAGCCTCCGGCTGATGGCGCCGGCCGCGCCGGGCGGCGGGTGGGACGGCACCGCCAGGGCGATGCAGTCCGCCCTGCAGGAGGCCGGCCTGGTTCGCAACGTCGAGGTCTTCAACGTGCCCGGCGCCGGCGGCACGATCGGCCTCGCGCAGCTCGCCACGGCCGAGAGCGGCAGCGAGGACCTGCTGATGGTCATGGGGCTCGTGATGGTGGGCGCCATCCTCAGCAACGACTCGCCCGTCACCCTGGCGAACACCACGCCCATCGCCCGCCTCACGGCCGAGTACGAGGTCATCGTGGTGCCGGCGAACAGCCCGCACCAGACGCTCCAGGACCTCATCGACGCCTTCCGGGCGAACCCCGGCGCCGTGTCGTGGGGCGGCGGCTCGGCCGGCGGCACCGACCACATCCTGGCGGGCCTGCTGGCGAACGCCGTGGGCGTCGACCCGACGCAGGTCAACTACATCGCCTTCTCCGGTGGGGGCGAGGCCCTCGCGAGCATCATGGGCGGCCAGGTCACCGCGGGCATCTCGGGCTACTCCGAGTGGGCCGGCCAGATCGAGTCCGGCGACCTGCGCGTGCTCGCCGTCTCCGCGCCGGAGCGCGTGCCCGGCATCGACGCGCCCACGCTGCGCGAGCAGGGCGTCGACCTCGAGCTCGCGAACTGGCGCGGCGTGGTGGCGCCGCCGAACCTCTCGGCCGAGGCGCGCGACCGGCTCGTGCAGCTCGTCGACCAGCTCGTCGCCAGCGACGCCTGGCAGGCGCAGCTCGAGCAGTTCGGCTGGACCTCGGCCTACATGTCCGGCGACGAGTTCGCGGCGTACCTGCAGGAAGAGGACGCGCGCGTGACGGAGGTCCTCCGGGCCATCGGCCTCGTCGAGTGACCTCGTGGAACCAGGCGCGACGCGCCGCTCGGTCCCCTGGGGCGACCTCGCGGTCGCCCTGGGGGTCGTCGGGCTGGGCGGCTTCTTCCTCCACGGCGCGCTGACGCTGCGCGTCCTCCCCAGCTACGCCCGCATCGGGCCACGCTTCTTCCCGCTGCTCGTCGGCATCGCGCTCCTCGCCTGCGGCGTGGCCCTGGTCGTGCAGGCGCTGCGCGGCGTCAGGGGCGTGCCCGAGGAGGCCGAGGACACCGACGCCGAAGCGGCCACCGACTGGGGCCCCGTGGCCATCATCCTGGCCACGCTCGTCCTGCAGGTGGCGCTGATCGGCCGCCTGGGGTTCGTCCTCTCCTCCACCCTCCTCTACGCAGGCGTCGCGCTCGGCTTCGGCGAGCGGCGCGTCTGGCGCTCCGGCGCGATCGGCCTGGCGCTGTCCCTGGTCGTCTACCTCTCCTTCACTCGCCTCCTGGGCCTGCGGCTGCCGGCCGGGGTGCTGCCGCTGTGAGGGGCGCGCGCGTCCGCGAAGGGGGCAGGGCGTGACGGGTACCATCGAGGCCCTCCTCCACGGCTTCACGATCGCGCTCACCTGGCAGAACCTGCTCTGGGCGCTGTTGGGCGTCACGCTCGGGACCGTCGTCGGCATCCTGCCCGGCATCGGCCCCGCGCTCACCGTCGCGCTGCTCCTGCCGGTGACCTTCAACCTCGACCCGATCGGCAGCTTCATCATGTTCGCCGGCATCTACTACGGCGGCATGTACGGCGGGTCGACGACGTCGATCCTCCTCAACACGCCCGGCGAGTCGGCGAGCATCATCACCGCGCTGGAGGGCAACCGCATGGCGCGGAAGGGACGCGGCGCGGCGGCGCTGGCGACGGCGGCGATAGGGTCGTTCGTCGCCGGCACGATCGCCACGGTCGGCCTGACCTTCGTCGCCCCCTCCCTCGCCCGCCTCGGGCTCGCCTTCGGCCCCGCCGACTACTTCGCGCTCATGGTCCTGGCCTTCACCACCGTGACGGCCGTCCTGGGCTCCTCGCTGCTGCGCGGGCTCACCAGCCTGTTCTTCGGCATCGGCCTTGGCATGGTCGGCATCGACCTGCAGAGCGGCCAGGCCCGCTACACCCTCGGCACCCTCGAGCTCCTCGACGGGATCAGCGTGATCATCGTCGCCGTCGGCCTCTTCGCCGTGGGCGAGGCGCTCTACGTCGCCTCGCGCCTGCGCCGCACGCCTCCCACCGTCGAGCCGATCCGCGGCTCGATCTGGATGAACCGCGAGGAGTGGGCGCGCTCGTGGCGCCCGTGGATCAGGGGCGCGCTCCTGGGCTTCCCGCTCGGCGCCCTGCCGGCCGGCGGCGCCGAGATCCCCACCTTCCTCTCCTACGGGCTCGAGAAGCGCCTCGCTCGCAAGCCCGAGGAGTTCGGCAAGGGCGCGATCGAGGGGGTGGCCGGCCCCGAGGCGGCGAACAACGCCGCCGCCGCGGGCGTGCTCGTGCCGCTGCTCACGCTCGGCATCCCCACCTCCGCGACGGCCGCCGTGATGCTGGCGGCGTTCCAGCAGTTCGGACTCCAGCCCGGCCCCCTGCTGTTCACCCGCGCCCCCGACCTCGTCTGGGGCCTCATCGCCAGCCTCTACGTCGGCAACTTCATGCTGCTGGTGCTGAACCTGCCGCTGGTCGGGATCTGGGTGCGGCTGCTGACGATCCCCCGCCCGCTGCTCTACGCCGGGATCCTGGTCTTCGCGACGCTCGGCGTCTACAGCCTGGGCAACTCGGTCGTCGACCTGATCACGCTCTACGCCATCGGCGTCGTGGGCTTCCTGATGCGCCGCTTCGGCTTCCCCGTGGCGCCGGCCGTGATCGGCATGATCCTCGGGCCGCTGGCCGAGCAGCAGTTCCGGCGCGCGCTGTCGATAAGCCAGGGCGACTACTCGGTGTTCGTCACGCGGCCGCTGTCGCTCACGCTGCTCGTCCTCTCGGCGCTGGCGCTGGTCGTGCCGGTGGTCCTCGACGTGCGCGCGAAGCGGGTCGCGGCGCGGCGCGAGGCCGAGGCCGCGGCCGGCTGAACCGGTCCGAGGCGCGAGCTCTCGGGCCGTCGGCCCCCGGCGGCGCCGGGACGGTATCCTCGTGCGCGTGACGCTCAGGAGGCGCCAGCGCATCCGCGAGGTCCTGAGCCGCCGCCAGCCGGACCTCACGGTCATCGCCGAGCACGTCCACAAGCCGCACAACCTCTCGGCCGTGCTGCGCTC
>NICF_comb_assmDRAFT_10001382_pt1 | contig 19244 bp, 14 predicted proteins | sample NewIslPassag4_SG_FD_11279 | JGI IMG/M metagenome (IMG submission 11279) | reverse complement strand
GCAAGCGCCATGGTGGGCTTCTTTGAGAACGCGGCTGAGATCAGGGTTGCGACCAGGAATGCACGGCCTAACCTTAAGAAAACAACTTCAGTTGGGGCTGGTCTCCTAAATGGGTGGTCCTGCGCCGATGCGGTGCGGAACTTCACGCGTGCCCACACTTTCGAAGCCAAGAGAAACAACTGGCCGGGCAGGGTGGTTCCGACCGCTCCGCCGACCAGAAAGAGTGCCCAGGACCACCGTTTGACCCGTTGACTCGCGGATATACGACTGTCACTTTCCGTTCTCTGCGTCATAATATACAGTCTTGGCGTCACATTACCCGCGCTCTTGCAACTCCACTCGTCGATTTCCACAACTCGCCAATCAGCACTCCAAAGGATCCTACCAAGATACCCAACACGATACTAACCGCAAGACTTAGCATTTTTCGAGGAGCTATCGGCCGGCCAGGAACGAACGGTTCCGAGATAACCTCAACCCTGGCTCGGTTTACGAGCTGGCGTTCTAAAGCGAGAACCTCGTCGCGTTCCTGTCGCGTCGCTTCAACGAGGGCCCGGGCCTCGCTTAAGCGACGCACAAGTCGCTCCCTTTGTAGTCTCGTTTCCAACAGCTCGGCGTTCGCATTCGCAATACGCGCTTCCAACTCAGGAAGCTCCTCCTCCAAGCGTTCGGCCAGCACACGATCAGCGGCTAGTGCGCTTTCGAGCTGTGCCAGCCTGCGCCGCAATTCAAGATAGGTTGGATTTAGTTGTGTCAACAACACGTCGTCCGCCGTCGCGGATTGCAAAAGGAAGACAGAGTCAAATGTCGCGTTCTCATGTACGAGGACCTCTTTGAGCGCTTTCACAGCTGCCTCATTAACTGGTATGGTTGACTTCCTCAGATTTTCCAACTGTTCTTCATGTACAACGAGCTTCTCAGAGTCCCGCTGCAGCCTAGCTTCCATCAACGCAATCGGAAACTCCTGGTCAAAAGTCGCGAGCGTATTCTCCAAAGCAGTCAGGGCCTCAATGGCAGCTACATAGTTTGCTATTGCGGTGTCGCGCCGTTCGGACAGACGCTTTTCCATCGTACGGAAAACTTCTGATTGTATCGCTGTGATCCACGCGTCAACAAGCTTCGCCGCAAGATGGGGATCCGTCGCTTTCGCCTTAACTACTATAAGCGGACCTTGAACCTGCGACTCAAACTCAAATCGTTCCGGTAGACCATTCGCAGGATTCGCGGGCAAATCCAAACCAGCCCGGCGCGCGACTTCAGCCATGACTGAAGGACTCGACGCGAATGATCGAAAAGAGTATAAATCGATGCCCAACGCGGGGTCATCATTGTGAAATGCCACGACGGCAGAACTTTCGTAGATTGGAGAAATTACGAAAAAGTTAAGTACACCCACCGTCCCGCTGATCACCGCTGTGACCAATGCCACAATTCTCCACCGACGAAGCAAGTTGACTAGCAATACATAGACATCTACTTGGTCTTTCATAACATCGCCATGGAGTTCTCGATGCGTTTGATTGGTTTGCAAGAACCTTCTCTCCTGATCGCTACGGGATCGAAAGTAGAGCGTATCGAGGGTTAGGACTGTCAACCGCCGGAAACCTTGCACATCCGCCAGCTGAATGCACCCATTCATTGAGGTAGCTTAATTCTCGTCGCCGAGTGATCATCCTTCCGGTAGAAGTCCCGCCTGATTCAATCGAGGCCGTTGAGTCCCTGTATGAATCACCGAGCAAAGGAGCAGAACCATGCGGGCCTCTCCGCCGATCGGAGTTCTAAGCTTCGCAGGTTGACTACGACATCTCACGGCGCTGTCTCGGAAGCTGCGAGTACCGTAGGGTATGCTGGTGCAAGTTCGAAAAACAAAAGGTTGATACCCGGAAGGCCGTCCACGTGAGAGAAATGCGGAAAGCTCATTTTCCCGGGTCCAACAGGCGTTTTGCAAACTGGAGCCGGCCTCGTTTATGATGACGAGGAAGAACCGGCCCAGCGAACATTCAGCTGTACCGCTTCAATATGCACTCTGGTCCCACTTACGTTGCAGGTGATTCGCCCAGTATAGATGAAGTGGACCCGACGTAACAATGACGCAAGAACAACGTGGAGTGCTCCGTGAATGTAATTATGCGTTCTAAGTCGGAGTAAATCTGTGCTGTTGATCAGTTTGTCGAATTGTAACCCCAACGCTAGGATAACAACCCTTTGCAGCGAAAAACTGCTCGATGATAGTCATCCATCTTGTATTACCAGAATCCGTGGGGAGCCTTAGTCTTCGTTATGAACTTGGAAATTACTCGTGCGCGCACTGTGCAGAATCTGGCCCTCAGCCACCTAAGAAGGGATTTCTATTTCGCCATTGATGCCTTCGCAATTTGTACGATCTTTGTCACTCTTTCGTATGTTACGTGGGGATCCTTTGAAGTATGGCGTATCCCTGAAGTCGCGCTTCCAGCCATCATGTTGGTAATCGCCCTTCCCCTAATCAAAATCACTGTTTTGCGAAACGAAGCCGACCGTGTACGCCGGCTTGCGAAGCTCCATGCGGGAATTGGCGTTGCTTACGCTCTGTTATTCACATACCTGGTCCTTTCGCGCGCGTATTATTCTCGCTTTTTCCTTATGTGTACCTTCATCGCTCTCATGATATGGCAGATCATCGACACCTTGTTTCTTTCCGCTGGTCTACGCCCTCAGCTCGTAGCAGTGCCGTCTAATATGACTGACCAAATTAGATCCCTCCCTGGTTCCAATGTTACCGTCCTACACCGCCCGGTTCTGGAGTCCCAGGTAGACGGAATTGTGGTTGACCTGCATGAGACCTTGACACCGGAATGGCAGATGTTTATCGCCGAATGCGCTGCATCAGGCGTACACGTCTATCATGCAGCTGCCGTCTTTGAATCCTACGCAGGAAGAATTCCTATCAGTCGTCTGAGCGAAGGCATCGTGGATACACTAGGGGGCCCAAAGAACTATCGATATGTGAAACGCTTTTTCGATATCGCACTGGTCATAGCATCCATCCCAGTCGTCGTACCACTAGCGCTAACACTGGCGGTTATTATCAAACTAGATTCACCTGGCCCTGCCTTGTACTGGCAGGAAAGGGTTGGCGAGCGCGGCAAGCCCTTTCGGATGGTAAAGTTCCGCTCCATGCATATCGACGCGGAGAAAGATGGACCCTTGTTCGCAGCGACAGACGATCCACGCGTTACTCGAGTCGGACGCGTCATACGAAGGTATCGTTTGGACGAGATCCCCCAGCTTTGGAATGTCCTTAAAGGAGAAATGAGCCTAATAGGTCCGCGCCCCGAGCAAGTGGCGTTCGCTCAGATGTTTGAGGAAGAAGTTCCTTTTTACGCCTGGCGCCATCTGGTCAAACCAGGAATAACAGGGTGGGCCCAAGTACAGCATGGCTATGCGGCCGGTATCGAGGACACGAGGCGAAAGCTCGAGTATGACCTTTACTATGTTAAACACTTTTCCTTTTGGCTCGATCTTTCAATACTTATTCGTACTATTGGCACTGTATTAACCGGAAACGGTGCGCGCTAACGGTGAAATCGGATTGACCTCTCAGTGCAAATGACGGACTAAGACTGATTTGAAGATGTGTCCGCGTTAGAAAGAATCCTTAGTATAGGTTCAAAGCATCTCTCCCGGGTAAAATGCCTCTCCACATAGCTCCGATGCCGTTGGGCGCCAACCCAATAGACTTTGTACCGCTGAACCAACTCGTCCAACGCTGCAGCTAGAGACTCGGGTGAACCCTGAGAAAAGGATAGCGTCCCTGAAAGCCGACCAAGAATTTCCTTTCCCTCACCAGATAGACCGTACACGATAGGGAGATTATATACACACGAATCAAAAACCTTGGACGGAATGGTACGATCAAGGACTGGATCGCTTCTTAGGTGTATGAACAACGCATCTACCGAGCTATAAAGGATCCTGTCAAGCTCGTTCTTGGCGTATGGCCCCTCGAATGATATGATTCGGGAAGCAACCGGATCTCGGGCTACCACGGCTTCGAGCCGATTCCGTTCAGGTCCACTCCCAATGATACGGATCTGTAGTCGTTTCAACGTATCGGAGCGGACATACGCCAAAGCCTGCACCAACACGTCGATGTCCTGGACCAGACCGATGTTTCCAGCATACGCTAGACAAATCGTACCGTCCATACGTTCATCAGACGAATGGTAACCAACCTTCCGACCTCTTGTGTAATCTTTGGTCGTCGCCTCATTGTGATAAGGACCAGGCGGGGTAATGTTCACTCCATTATAGACAACCCAAACAATGCTTGGGTTCACATACTGCTGCAAATACTCCTTCATGGGTTGCGAAACACAAGTGATATAGTCTGCAACTCGGTACAACCAACGTTCTAAGCGAGAGGCGACTCGAATCGGTAACGATGATCCACGAAACACACCCGCGGCTGCAACGCTTCCAGGCCAGATATCCCGAATGTCCAGAATGAGTCCCGCGCCAGTCCACGTGGCCAACAGACGCCCTACCACTCCCACAAACAACGGCGGCGAAGAAGCAATGATGTAGTTGTACTTTCTATTCCTAAATCTTACTAAGAACGCCCCTAAAGCTTTAGCGGAAAACGTTAGTTGTTCCCAAAGACGGGCGAACGTGCTAGTAGCACCAGAAGGCAAGCGGACTCGGGCAACACCTTTGTCCACTTCTTCCTCGACTTCTACCTGTGCTACCTGTGCTTTGTGCGGAAATGAGGTGATGACGTCAACTTCGTGCCCTCTCGATTGCAGATATCGCCTCAGATCAGTGATACGATGAGCAGCGGCAGTAATATCAGGGCTATAGTACTGTGAAACCAGGAGAACACGCGCCACTTAGTGATTGTCCTCCTCTAGACTGCACTGTGACCAGACATCCATTCCAACCGGGTGGTCAGTACAATAGGCAATGACCCGCTACATGCGAAAACCACTCGCAAGGCTTGTTGTGATCTCCCAAACTCCGGGTGCCAGGTGGACGGTTCTACAGAGACGCTGGAAGGTCCACTCAATGTCATGGTTACCTCTTTCAACCCGGTCCCTGTAGGTACCCGAAGCTGAAGACGGGCTGATTCGCTTGCGTCGCCACGCGAAAGCTCGCTCTGACTGACCTGAATCGATGGATGAAGATGCCACGCTCCGGCAACATGCCGAGATGTACCAGTTCTGTTATAAGAATACACGGTATCCACAATTGTCAGTGTTCGCGCCTCCAAAGTAACCTCGCGCCGATGCATCACGGCACCGTTGAAACGGCAATACCCATCATGCTCCGCTATGGCTACCCCTCGATCAAGTACGCACTCCAGAACCCGCGCCCGTGCCCTCCGAGCAACCCGGAACCCCCCCCATACCTCCGAAGAGTTCTCCCCATCAACCATAACTGTGTTGTGGGCCCCGGTACCGCGTTGCCGTTCTCGTTCAGGCCCCGTTCCGTAGAGCGAAGTGCCAGAATTGACAAGCACACGTTGCCCAAAAAGCGAGAGTTCAACACTTAGTGTATCGGCGTGCCCATGTCCCGGCAAATAGTCCGGACCGATCTGGGCCACATCGAAGAACACCACAGCCACATCGCGTACCAGACGCAAGTACCCGCTGTCCCGGAGGTACACTGAGCCCAGGACCTCGCCCTTTTGATACCCAAACAGCCGCTTGGCATAGTCGGCAAGCTCGGCATACGTCCTTGAAACAGAGAACGCAGCATCGTTAAAAAACGGAATCTCCCCATCGGGATGGCACATCGCGGCCGCCCAGTCGAGCATCCTCACGGCAATCTCCCGCCACAGCGGCGGTGTCGCTACTTCATACGCCTGACATATATTCAGTACGTCGAGTACATCCTCCAATACGATAAGGTGATACATAGGGCTGAGCTCAAAGTGTCCACCATCCTGGAGAACTTGCTCCTTGAGTTGCTCGTCAAAAATCCGCCAACCTGTGCGAAACCAGCGCTCGGGTTCACTGCCTCCAAAATATAGACCACCGAAAATGAGCGCTTTGGCGTTCGCGAGCAAGTGATTGCCAAGCAAGTGGTATTCAAGACGCCTGCGCAACCATCGCAGCTGTAGACCAAGACTCTCTATCGCTACCTCGTCGAGCCCATGCATCCGAAGGTCCCATTTGATCCAATTCACAACACGAAGCGAAAGAGGATACGGTTCCCAGCCGATACCAACCGCCGGAGGATTCTCTCGAATCCATCGATTGATCAATGCGCGATGCCACTCAAAACGCGATTCCGCCTCCAGTGCATTCAGATCATCAAAGTAATGCAAATTATACAACCAAAGTACTTCTTGTTGTGGATCGTTCCAATCAAGGGCTGATTTGACGCGTACATGCTTATTCAACAGGACAAACCCGTCTTCCGAAACCATCGAAGGCACGCGCGAAGGAATCTCAACAAGTGATTTTGACGGCAAGCGCCGATTAGGCAAGTTCTCCCGCTCTAAGCGAGGCCGGTAGTATCGGTTGATCAAGCGTCCGATTATCTGTCGAACCCGCAGATGGCGCAACGTGTGGTAGTACAGTCCCCAGGTCTTGAGATGCAACACCGCGTCATTCCCCATCAGCCACTAACTTCTCTCAACATACAACGGCCGTCGTAACCACCGACACGGCAAGCTAAAACCAAAGGAGACCATCTTAGGCGAAGAACTCCCGCATTTATGACAAGCGTAATGCGAATTCATAAGATGAACTCGATCCGCATCGTCTCCAGTGTTTCAAACACTTGACGCGGAAGTAGACCATCGATGCCCCGGCGCTCGGTTACCTGCGCGCCCATCTCCCAGACGCCACACAGTAAATCCGTGCTCTTCCCACTTGGGGACATCAACGCATAGGCGGGTGTCAAAGAGAAATCGCTTAGTCATCCGACTCGCGATAGACGCAGGATCCAACAAGCGGTAGACGGAGTGATCGGTAAGCAACAAAAGCCCATCGGCACCTACCACGACATCCTCCAACGGCCTGTTGAAACGCACGATATATGGGTCATGCACCACGACTGAAACTCCTTGCTCCACAAGCAGGCGTGAAATCGCAATTGACGGACTGTTTCGTTCATCCGCAACATTTGCTTTGTAAGCTGCACCCAGAACAACCCATCGGAAAAGATTCATCTCTCTGGCCAGGCGAGTGACGGTGCTTACAACGTGTCTAACCATGCCATTATTGACTGCTCGGGCGGCTTGCATCAAGGGTGTGAGATGTGGCGCAAGCTCAATAAGAAAGTATGGATCAACCGGGATACAGTGCCCTCCAACGCCAGGACCAGGCTTGAGAAGGTTGACCCGCGGATGCCGATTCGCGAGTGCGATGGCTTCTTGCACATTAATCCCGAGATACTCCGCCACTCGGGCTAGTTCGTTCGCCAACGCAATATTCACATCGCGATAAGTGTTCTCAATCAATTTCACAAATTCCGCTGTCGTGGCGTCGGTTGTTACGATATCCCCCCGGACAAAAGTCGCATACAGATCTCTCGCGGCAGCTGCCGCCTGAGGAGTCACCCCTCCGACGATTCGGTCATTTTCAACCATTTCCCGCATCACGGCTCCGGGAATCACCCGCTCCGGAGCGTGCGCAAGGAGGATATCGTTCCTGCTCCAGCCGTACCGTTCAAGAATGGGTATGACCACATTCTCAATCGTACCAGGAGGCACCGTCGATTCAAGGATTACAAGGTTTCCGCGACGCAGAACTGCACCAATTGAATGAACTGCTGCTTCCACGTATGTAAGGTCAACAGACGGCAACAATGCGGACCGCGGCCCAGAGGAATCTGCGTGGGCAGAGCTATCGTAGCCCGCGGCGATCTGTCCGACAGCCTCCTCTCTCTCCCTCTTCTCACAAAACTCGTCGTGATTCCATTTCTGCATGTGCTCCTCTGAACAAGGAGAAAATGCCACACCATTGGCTGCAGCTGGTAGCTTCACAGGTGTCGGAACACAAATCACGAAAACATCCGCTTCCGACGGCTTAGTCGACACAGTAAGTGCCCCACTCGCTAAAACAGCCCGAGCTAGCTCCTGTAACCCCTCTTCGCCCGCAACATGAATCTCGCCACTTCGCAATTGTTCCACCAGCTTCTCGTCGACGTCGACCCCGAGCACATTGTGGCCTGCTTTCGCCATCAGACACGCGGTGGGAAACCCTATATAACCAAGTCCGAGCACACAAATCCGCACCTGACCATTCACTCCGATCGAAATTACCGCTTAACTACCAAACGTAAACCGCGACTAGTATCAGATCAGCGAATCTACACGTGCCGCTGCCGACCCGAAGAACCCGCGCTGCTACTCTCGCCCCGGGCGAGCGATGATAGACGCGCGCCCCGTACGTCGACAGGAAAAACGACTCAATTTATACGTCACAGCTACATTGCGCAGCAGAAAAAGTATACCAGAGATCGAGGAGCTCGTCACAACTTCTTTACTGGAAGTTGCGCTTGTCAGCGAACCCAATTAGCGCTCCGAAACACGACATTTCGTAGTAACTAACATGCACACTTCCTTGTGCGTTTTTAGAGATAATCTAATATAATAGGAATAACGTATCGGTACAAGAGATGTGGGCCAATCCGCGCGAGATACCTAATAGGGACAGGAGATCGATTGAACTTTTTGAACAATAGATCAGATGCGTTATCTGCTTCTTCCCGTATTTTGGAAGCGTTCAGCGCTCGCAAGCTGTTATAGGACTCTCCCAACGACCGTAACAACGGCCGCGGATTGCGCCGGAGTTTTAGTGCACCTATCGTAATGCTCCACGCAGTGAGCAGGAAATCTCTCTCTCCATTGGCCACCACACCGAATAGCGGGCCGGGATCGATCGCGGTTACTGCTCGTTGAACTTCGTCAATAACGACGTTATTTCGATTCCAATCCCCGTACAACAATACCTGACCATCTGAGTTCTCGGTTCTCAGATGAAATAGTGCGAGCCATGTGCCCATGCTTCGAGTAAGGAGATCGGGATTGCTCCTTAAGAGCTTACCACCTGTTACTCCACTCACTCGCTCCATTACGATCGTCAGTGTATCTTCACTAAACTCAATCGGTATCACTGATTTGTACGTCCAACCATTGTGTTGGACGGGCGGGAAGATTTCGCAAAGCTTCCTCATGCTATCCCAATCTCTGACCATTGCCCGGTGATCGTCAAACCGCTTTCTGACGGTAGCCGCGTTTACAAATTCAATAGTGGCCTTGTTTGTGCGAATTACCTGTTTCACGGCCCCACACCCTCAAGTTTCACCTCAAAATCGTCCCCAAAGCGAGAGACCAAACCGGGTGTCATCATGATCGCTGTATGGCGAAAACATCTCTGGTCCAGACACAGATAGCTAAATCAAAAAAGCTTTCCGCACAGCATAATATAAACTGTCTCCATCGCCGAATCGATAAGTTATAACTCCAGTTGGCCTCGGGACCACATCTGACGCAACCACTGGACAGCTAAAGTATAAGGCTTCTAGCACACTGACACTTTCACCATCTGTAGCTGTCGTTCTTAAGAAGCCGCGCACCCGCTTAAATAGCGGCCAAATCTCTTTCTGCCCATGCAAAAATCTCACGGCATTCTGCGTCTGCAGCTCTTCAATTAGCTGTAATGCCGCGTCGGACAAACGTGCCGCGTCATAGAGAGGGCACGCAAAAAGCAAACGAGCAGGCACTCCATTCTCCCGTAGCCTCTTGATGAGTTTCAACGTTTCATAAACCCCATAGAGATCTTCACCATTTCGGGAGATCGCGAGATTCGAAGCGCTGTTTAATATACAGGGACCTTCGTCACCCGAAACATACTCAAGTACCCAGTGGGGATACGTGGCTAAAATCGATTCCTCTTCCGACTCATCTGGTGGTATAAACGGGGATTCGACTCTTATAGCAGTGACCCCCATCTTCTGATGAAATGAAATAAGATGCTCATGGACAACGACTATCTCTCTCGCTCTCCGCGCAAAGAAAGAGAACAGTCCATATCTGAACGTGCCTGGTTTAAGGTGACGACTGTGATTATGATCGTATAGACTGACCCGTGACATTAGGCCGAGCAAGAATAACAACACTAGAATACCCGGACGAATGGTTTGCACCAAGTACCGGCTACGGCGTCTAAACCAGGCACAACTGATCAACCGAAGTGGCCATACCCGCGACGAGAAATCTACAACGGTAACAATGCACCCTTGTCTAACTAGCTGCATGATCTTTCGTTTGGAGAATACGCTGACTCCCCCCAGCGGGGGCGGCAGTCGTGCCATCACAACGAATGATTCGATAGGGGCTAAACCCTCTCTTGAGACTCCACCATCTAACCGACTCATGAAACTACCCAAGTCCTCCTGCAGCGTCAGCAGCGGTCCGAACTAAGCACCGTCTATTTCAACGCAGTGCTGGTGAAACACGTTCGTGGTGCCGCGCAACACGGGAATCGATCACGTTCGATCCTGATACGGATGACCCGTTTAAAGCTCACTCCCCTCTGTTCTAGATTGGACTATGGACTGCAGCCCCGTTCCTGCATAGGACCAACTTCCAGCAAAGACGAAAGCGATGACTTCACTGAAACGGGGGATTGATAGGACTGGTGCCCCGACCCCAGCAGCAGCTACCGCTACCATCATTGTGCAAAGTCCAAAAGACAGCTCGCTCATCCCCCGATGGCGAGCCACACTACTCACCAGGAAGACAATCAACCCCAGGAATGTCACAACTCCGGTTAAGCCAGTGCGGGTCCAAATCACCACGTACAGACTGTCCCCGATGAAGTAACTTGGACGAGTTCCACCGAGGCCTACGAGCCAGTACTCCGGCCACCTACTCAGAGCTTCCCGCAGAATACCTGCATCGCCGAATCTCGAGGAGAGTACCTTTCCAGACATTATCTTATCAATCTGATACTCTATTTCTGACCGAAGCGCTTCGCTAGCCCAAAACTGTACGTATAACCAGCCAGCCAAAGGCACAAGTAATACAACCGCGAATAAGACAAGCAAGATCCGCCTGGAAACCCTTCCACTTATTACCATCCATATAACCCATGTAAGACCGATTATAGCGACTCCCAGTATGAAGGTTGAACTACCCGTCGCTAGACCAGCAATCACGTACACCAGGGCGATGACTGAAAACGCTATTACCTCTGTCTTCCGGTACGCGGTTAGAGCAATCACGATAGCAGAGATGGCCAGGATTAGAAATGCCACGCCTGCGTATACTGGCGATTCGAAAACGGACACGGCTCTCCTGATCGATTCTCCTCCCCCGAGAAGGCTTATTGGGGCCGTTCTAGCCCCTGAGCTGTACCACCGCAACGTGAGGTTTGCTGCGAAAGCGGGCACACCGACCTGCATCACAGCGAGCACCGCCGCAGGAATACCAAGTATCGAGACGAAACGCACAACCCAAAACACGGAGACGTAACTCAGAATCTGGTTCCAGACGACGACTGTGACGAAAAACTTCAGAAAGCCGAACAATGCGGCCCCGATCGGATACCCCAGACGCAGCCCCCAAAGCGTACCTATCACGATGAGACAAGCGAAGAACAGTGCGACGAGAAGTGAGTTAACGGCCGATCTCTCCCACCGCCGCTCCGTTGCTAACCACAGAAGGAATACGAAAAGAAGCGGATAGTCTAAGCGGAACTGAAGTGTTCCAATCTTAATTACCGGCCAATAAAGTGCGAGGCCCAGCCAGGTCACCACCGCTCTTTTGACCCAGGCGCTCCTTCTGTCAATCACTGCATTATCATTATCCATAGAGGAGCCCCCAATTAGATTCCCAGGCTGCTTAAGCCTCAGCGTTCGAGTCACGACCGAATCGAGATTAGCTCACAGTACTGAGCAATAACGTTCTGGAGCTCGTACGGCCCAACCGACACCCCAAGCGATGTCCTTGGCTCCTGAAGAACCTTGGTAATCACAGCAGCCATAGCCTCTTCATCGCCAACAGGCACAATCAAATCCTCACGAGAAGCAAGTATCTCCGCCGGGCCGCTCGGGCAATCGGTTGCAACTACCGGCGTACCGAGGGCGAGCGCTTCTATCAGAACCGTTGGCAATCCTTCACGCTTCGATGAAAGGACTAAACATCCCGCCGCTCGCATATACTTGTAAGGATTATCAACAAATCCAGGCAATTCCACCTCGCACTCAAGACCGAGCTGCGATATCAACTCCGTAAGCTGCGCTCTCTCGCTCCCTTCACCAAGAATCATCAGCCGAGCGGGAACTGCTTTACGGACTTTTGCAAAGGCTCTAATGAGCGTAGCAAAATCCTTCTCTGGAGCGAGTCGCCCAACCCCAAGCACCACAGGCGGTTCCCCCGGACGAAACCACGGATGGTTGATGTGTTCGAGTGCCTTAACATGAATCTCAGGCATAACCACCGGGTTATAGATGACCGACAGGTTACGCTCGGAAAGTCCAACAAAGCGAATCAAGCTTCGTGCTACACCGTTCGATACGGCAACAACTCTGTCTGCTTTGGCATAGGATACACGCATTAACGGGAAAATAAGACGCCTCTTAAGATCCCGCAGAGACATCGAGTCAAAAGTGCCTCGACCATACGTTGTATGCACGCTCACAATAAGGCGAGTCGGCACTCGCGAGAGCTCTCGTGCCCAAATAGCTACCACGTTGGCATGATCCTGCGCCGAGATAAGTCCCCGCGGCCGTTCTTGACGCAGATAAGTCACAAGCCGAGGCAGGCTAGCCAAGACACGACCAGCACTCAGATTCACCACGCGCACAGATTTTGGTATCTGGGAGAGATATGGACCTTCTGCGCGCGCCAAGACGAGGTCGACTGACAATCCAGTATCAACGAAGCCACGCGCTAGATTCACCATGACACGCTCAGCACCGCCGCCGAGTAGCGTCGGTATATAAAGTGCTATCTTTTCTCGAAGCAATTGCCCACGCCCTTGCTGTCTTCTAGAATCGTATGATGCCCCAGACGGCTCCATTATCGACGCGCAGGTTCCTTCCCACAGGCTAACTAAGCCGCTCGGCCAATGACTCCTTCCACCGAGAAATACTGTCTTGAGGTAACCTGAGCTCAAGTCTGATGGGGCCCTCAATGACACTCTCGATTGTGTCAGCCGTAGCGTCAGATCGACTAACCACACATAGGCCGACATCTCTCGCAATCGAGGCCGAGCGGTGGTCAATCGACACAATCAGCGTTCGCCGACCATGTTGCATCGCCCGTACTCCACCGTGCAGTCTCGTACCCACATAATCCAGTTCCCTTTCAGAGCGCAACAGCTCATCGAAAGCTTCCAACGCTGGATCCAGCACACTGATACCCTTCACATTCAAACTCGAGAGATAGTACCAGTCATTATACCCTTGGGGCCAAAAGAACACCTCTTCATATCGCCTGAGCAAAACGTTTAGCATCTGCCTATCGCGTTCGGGATCGGGCGAATAATCCGTAAGTGTTGTGACCACTTTCCGCCCTTTGCGCTCTGGAATATCAGAGGCGACGACATCCCAAAGTGTTGGGCAACTAGTGTTCAGTACGTTCAAAATACCTAAATCCTCTCGAACTCGTTCAAGAGTGTAACTGTCGCGGACTGAGTGTAATACGTCTTTGGCCAGCACGGACTGGTACATGAACCTGCCTAAGGGGTTTGTTCTATAGCGTGGACTGGCCCATCCCACACCGCACAGAACCACTTTACCCTTCAAGACAGGAATATCTAACAACGAGATGGCCCATCTGTTAGGTCTTGTCGGTAGACGATACCGCCCCGTCAGCATGTTCGAGCCCGCCACTATAGCTAGATCCGCTTTTGCCAACCTACGGCGTTGGACTTGCGTAACCGGCTGATGAAGCGATACGAAGTACACTTGGATGTCTTTCTTTAGTTGGGTCAAATGCTTTAGAATAGCCTGCTTAATAATCAAATCGCCAGTGTTGAACCCACCTACGTACGGCTCGAAAACAACAACCCGTTTCACCCTCGAGGACTCCCTACCCCAGTATTTCTACCTGTAAGACGATCAGAACAGCGCCCGCTGCCAGGTTGATTCCAAGCACATAAAGAGAACCGAAAGAATTAATGACCGCCCACCGTTCGGTAGATGTCATTTCTTTATTAGAAACGGTGCACCGTAAACCTCAGTTCCGTTCGGTGTTGACACCGTGAGTCCTGCTGCTAACTCCGGATCTCGAGCGATGAGGAAAGAACCGAGCACGAAGAAAGAAGGGCTTCGACGACTTCGTGCGTTAGATGAGGATGAAAAATTACCCAGGAAGAATGCCCAAGATGTGGAACCAAAACTCAGAGTTGGTCAAGTCCGGAATAGTGCCAGTTCGTCTCCTGGTACCTGAGCTCAAAATTACTGCGCTGTGCTCGTCTCCAGCACGGGCTGAAATGGTCTCGCGTCCTTGTCGGATCGTTGTTGCTCCCAGTAATGATCCACCCGGAAGCAAACTTGTCCCGTTGTCATCTATGGTAGTCCTGGTACCGGGCCTTCCTCTCGTCGAATTTGCGTTAGCATACTGGACGGTACTTCAGAGTGGCCCCTCGGGAGCGAAGATACGCGCCTCTTGAGTAAGATGTCGCGCACTGTGCGGCATGCGCACCACGCTTCTACAGCTTCGATGTGACTAACTCACACCACTTTGGCCTCGACCCTCTCGAGGCCAGTCAATCCCCGCCCGACACCTTGGTAATGGAAGCCAAGCTCTTGCATCTCAACAGGATCGAGCAGATTTCTTCCATCAAGAACGTACGGTTCCCTCATTCGAATCCGCACCTCAGCCCACGGAACCCGGGCGAACTCCGGCCACTCGGTGGCCAAAATGATGGCATCCGCGCCGTCGGCCACGGACACGGGATCCTTGCAAAAGCTGACAGGCCCACCATCAATGTCGATTCCCGCCTCGCGCAGCGCTCGCTTGGCATTGTCTGTCGCCTTGGGATCGTAGGCCTGGACGGTTCCTCCCCGACGGACGATGTAGTCAATCATCTGCAACGCAGGGGCTTCGCGCACGTCGTCGGTATTCGGCTTGAATGCGAGGCCGAGGACGCCGATGCGTTTCCCTTCAAATCCGCCGAGCAGCATTTCCGCCAGCCGAGCCAGCACGAGGCGCTGCCGGTCGTTGACGTACGTCGCGGCCTCGAGGATCGGTAGGCGATAGTCGACGCGCCTTGCGACGTGCAGCAGCGCCTTTGTATCCTTAGGAAAGCATGAACCGCCGTAACCGATGCCCGCCTTGAGGAACGCCTGGCCGATCCGGGGATCGTATCCCATTCCTCTTGCGACCTCGAGCACGTCCGCGCCCACGAGATCGCACAACCCAGCGATCTCGTTGATAAACGAGATCTTAACCGCAAGAAACGCGTTGGACGCGTACTTGATCATTTCGGCGCTTCTCGGATCGCAGATCACCAGGGGAGCATCAAACGTGCTGTACAGCGACGCCATGATCGCCTCCGCTCGCTTGCTGCGCGTTCCGATCACGATGCGGTCCGGATGCATGCAGTCCTCGACGGCGGCGCCTTCACGCAAGAACTCGGGATTTGAAACCACGTCAAAAGGATACGGCGTATGCTCAGCGATGATCCCGGCGACAAGATCGGTCGTCCCCACCGGCACTGTGCTCTTGTTGACGATCACCCGGTAACCTTTCATCGCCTTTCCGATCATCGCCGCCGCCTCGCGCACGTAGCGAAGGTCTGCCTCTCCGTTTTCTCCAGGAGGCGTGCCGACCGCGATAAAGACGACTTCGGCGGCACCGACCGCCGAGGCGCCGTCCGTCGTGAATGCGAGCCGGTTTGCCTGGACGTTGCGCTCGATCATCTCTTTTAGGCCCGGCTCATAAATTGGAACCTCGCCGGCTTGCAGGGTCTTGATCTTCTCTTCGACTTTGTCCACGCAGATCACTTGGTGCCCGTGCTCCGCAAGGCAAGTTCCCGTTACAAGCCCGACGTAACCGGTTCCGATCACCGCGATCCTCATCGCACGCCCTCCTCGTCAACCAACAGCTCTCTAAGCCACGCAATCTGAGCAGCAAGTCCATCCCTTAAAGACGTCTTGGGGGCGTATCCCAGCCACTCGCTCGCTCTTCTTAGATCCGCCTCCGTGCGGTCCACATCTCCCTTTTGCGCCTCGAGAAGCTTGATCTTTACTTTCCTGCCGGTCAGCTCCTCGACCAGGGCGATGACTTCGTTGACCGTCGCCCGAGAGCCGCCTCCAATATTGACCGGCTCGCCAAGAAACGGCGCCGATGGGTCATCCAGGTCCTTGAACAGCGCCACCACGTTGGCCTCGACCACATCCCGGATGTACGTGAAGTTGCGGGATTGGGAGCCGTCGCCGTAGAGTGGGAACTCCTCACCCGTCAGCGCCGCTCGGATCAACCGGTGAAAAGCCATCTCCGGCCGCTGGCGGGGACCGTAGACCGTGAAATAGCGAAGCGAAACCGTCGGCACGCGGTAGTTCACATAGTACAGCCGTGCCAAATGCTCTGCCGCGAGCTTTGTTACACCGTACGGCGAAACGGGAAGCGTCGGGCCGTCCTCCCGAAGGGGAAACTGATTCGACTGCCCATACACCGACGACGACGAAGCGTAAACGAACCGCTTGACATCCGCTTCCCGCGCCGCTTCTAAGAGGCGCTGGGTTCCAAGAACGTTAAACCTCGTGTAATCCTCAAACTGCCGGCCCCAGCTTGTGCGGACTCCCGCCTGTGCCGCCTGGTGCGAGACGAAAGGATACTCACGCATCCACTGCACGAGCTGCTCATGCGGGACAGCCGCGATGTCCGCCTCGATAAGGCGAAAGCCAGGACTTCTAAGGAGGCTACGGAGATTGGTTTCCTTAAACTTCCGGGGGTAGAATTCGACGAAACAATCGATACCCAGCACTTCGTGTCCTTGGGCGACGAGCTCCTCGGCGACCGACGAGCCGATGAAGCCTGCCACTCCCGTAACAAGAACCTTCATGGGCCATTATCCTTCCTGAGCGCTCACTGCAATTTCGCGAAGCGGACGGCGATCAAAGCGGCTGCGCCCCTGACGCACCGCCTCTGGCTCAAATGTCGGCACGAGCTGCACCAGTTTGTCGATGATGGGCGTGTAAGCGGGATTTCCTCGGAATGTTACATACTCTAGCTCTCTCAGCTGTCGTGCGAGAAGGTCGGGATCGGGTACACGGACTCGAGCACAGAAGATCCGGTCGTGCTTCGTCGCCTCCGTGCCTTCTTCGGCCGTGAGCACCTCTTCGTAGAGCTTTTCTCCCGGGCGCCGTCCGGTGATGACGATTTGGATGTCCCGGTCTGGCTCAAGCCCGTTGAGCCGGATCAGCGTCCGGGCGAGATCCATGATCTTGACCGGCTCACCCATGTCAAGGACAAAGACCTCGCCGCCTTTGCCGATCGCAGCCGCCTGCATGACGAGCTGCACCGCCTCGGGAATCGTCATGAAATAGCGCGTCATCTCCGGATCGGTGACCGTCACAGGGCCACCTTCGGAGATCTGCTTCTGGAAGAGGGGCACGACACTGCCGCGGCTCCCCAAGACGTTTCCGAAACGTACAGCTATGAAACGCGTTTTACCTTCGCGGTTTAAATCCTGCACGATAAGCTCTGCCACTCTTTTCGTAGCACCCATGACGCTTGTGGGATTGACAGCCTTGTCCGTCGAGATGAGGACAAACCGCTCTGCGCCACACTCAAGCGCCGCTTCAGCCACATTCTGCGTACCGAAGACGTTGGTCTTGACGGCCTCCTCAGGATTTTCCTCCATGAACGGCACATGCTTATGAGCGGCGGCATGGAAGACGACTTCAGGGCGCTCAGCTGCGAAAACGCGGCTCATCTTCACGCGATCCCGGATGTCAGCAATGACGGATTTCAGTGTCACGCTTGGAAAACGGGTGCGGAGCTCATGCAGGATGTCAAAAATGCCGTTCTCGTCATGATCGAGGAGGACCAAGATTTCCGGTGAGAACGAGGCAATCTGCCGGCATAGCTCCGAGCCGATGGATCCGCCGGCCCCAGTCACCATGACACGCCGGCCCTGCAGATACCACGCGACTTCCGCCATATTGATTTTGACCGGTTCTCGCCCGAGAAGATCCACTACGTCTATAGGGCGCGGCTGGCCGATGGTCACTTTCCCGGTTGCGATGTCGTACAGTGTGGGCACCGTCCGCACCGACACACCGGCGAACTTACGGGCCTCTTCATACACTTCACGAACCACGCTCCGCGGTACGGAAGGCATGGCGATAATGACATCGTTGACGTTATGCTTTTCGATGACATCGGCCATCGCCGTCCGGGGACCGAGTACCGGAACGCCCTGGATCTTCCGACCGTGCTTTAGGGGATCGTCATCAATAAACCCTACAGGCCGGATACCGTGCTGCAGGAACTCACGCAGGAGCGTAGCGCCGGCGTCGCCCGCCCCTATGATGAGAGTGCGCCGCGTTTTGGCTGGCTCCCGGTGCGTGGCTTCCGCCATCGCGGTGCGCAACCAGCGCGCCGAAAGCCTCGTCGCGCCGGTGCCGATGGCGACAAGCATGGAGGCGATCACGATGACGCTTCGAGGAAACCCCATCGTCTCGCTTTCAACGAGTAAAAGTGTGAGGAAGAACCAAAGACCAACGGCAAAGGAGGCGGCGGCGATTCGTCCGGCCTCATGGAGGCTGGCGTAGCGCCAGAGCCCTCTGTAGAGGCTGCTCCAAGAGAAGATGAGAAGGCCTCCCGCTACGAACAACGGGAGGACATCGAAGGCTCTCTCGAGATACTGACTTGGCACATCACCATCGAAGCGAATCCAAAGCGCGACGACAACCGAACTCACCAACGTCAAGACATCCAGTGTCACAAGTCCTACTAGGCGAATCCCTCGCATGATGGCCTCTCCCCTGCGGCTCATCCCTCGTCCCTCTACGGAGCATGTCCCCCGAAGCCCCCGAAAACTCCGTAGACGGTTCCCATGAACTGGGTAGCATCAAGTTCGCCCTAAGTCCGTCGACTCCTTTAAAATTGTGACAGCAGGGCGTAATATTTTAAGGCATGCCTCTCAATGATGGATCACTATCTCGGCCAAAACAGCCACCAAAGATCACTCCATCCTCCGATCAATGGCGACCGAACAGGAGAATCCCCTTTATATGGCCCTACAACACCCGCGTACAACTTCGACCACTCTAGAAAGCTCCGCCTCCGTCAA